>OBEQ012149961.1_pt1 | contig 15353 bp, 15 predicted proteins | sample 1670901 | NCBI WGS metagenome assembly OBEQ01 (sample SAMEA104232315, study PRJEB22302) | groundwater metagenome | biome: forest; feature: aquifer; material: groundwater | place: USA | collected 2011-08-07 | depth 5.4 m | reverse complement strand
CTTGTACACATCCCTACAGTTTTCATCGGTCTAGCTCCCCACCGATCATGTTCACCGAGCCGAACGTCGGCACCAAGTCCGCCAGCATGTCGCCGACGAGCAGCACAGGCAGGGCCGCCATGATCGTGAAGCACGGCGGCCGCACCCGCACGCGGTAGGGCCGGTCGCTGCCGTCGCTGACGACGTAAAATCCCAGCTCCCCGTTGGCTCCCTCGACGGCCGCGTAGACTTCGCCTTGCGGCGGGCGGATGCCGTGGCCCACCATGACCAGCTTGAAGTGGTGCATCAGCCCTTCGATGTTGCCGTAGGCGTCTTCTTTGGGAGGGAGCACGGCGCGCTTCTCCGGCGAGTTGATGAGCCCGTGGAAGCGCTTGGTGGAGCCGCTCAGGGTCGGATCGGTCTCCACCTCGACGGCCTTCAACCCGCGCGTGTGGCCCAGCTTGGCTTCATCCACCATCATCGCGGCGGGGATGACGCGGCCCTCGTGGTCCACTTGGACCGGCCCCGCGGGGATGCCCGCCAGGGCCTGCTCGACGATGCGCATGCTCTGCTCCATCTCCTCCATGCGCACGAGGTAGCGGTCATAGTTGTCGCCGTGCTCGCCCAGCGGCACGTCGAACGCCATGCGGTCGTACACGAAGTAGGGCTGCTGCCTGCGCACGTCGTAGTTCACGCCGGTGGCGCGCAGGAACGGGCCGGTGATACTATAGGAAATGGCGTCTTCCTTGGAGATCACGCCGGTCCCCTGCATCCGATCCACGAAGATGCGGTTGCGCGTCAGCAGGGTGTCGCACTCCAGGAGCACGCGGCGAATATCTTCAAACGCCTGTTTCGTCCGCTGGGCAAACCCCTCAGGCAGATCCGCTTTGACCCCGCCGACACGGCCGTAGGAGATCGTCAGGCGCGCGCCGGTGACCGCTTCGATCAGCTCCCAGAGCCACTCGCGAGCCTTGATCATGTACAGGAAGACCGTGAACGCCCCCAGCTCCATCGCCGAGGCGCCGATGCAGGTCAGGTGGTCACAGATGCGCGAGATCTCGCTCATGATCACGCGGATGTACTGGCAGCGCTCGGTGGGCTGGATGTCGAGCAGCCGCTCGATGGCCATGCAGTAGCCGAAGTTGTTGATCAGGGGCGAGACGTAGTTGAGCCGGTCGGTGTACGGCATCGCGTTGTTGTAGGGCTCCCGCTCGCACATCTTTTCGAAGCCCCGGTGGAGGTAGCCGATCTCCACGTCCGTCCCCACGATGCGCTCCCCGTCCAGCTCCGTGACGATCCGGACGATCCCATGCATGGCCGGATGCGACGGCCCCACGTTGAGGAACATGTGCCGTACTTCAGTGGCGAGTGGCGAGTGGCGAGTGGAGTCACTCATCACTCAATTGGTTGGGCCAAGCAGGGGTTGGCGTTTGTTGACGGGATAATCCTTGCGGAGCGGATGGCCGTCAAACGGCTCGTACATGAGGATGCGCTTCAGGTTGGGATGGCCCTCGAACCGGACCCCGAACATGTCCCACACCTCGCGCTCAAACCAATCCGCGGCCTTCCACAGGCCCGTCACGGAATCGACGACCGCGTCCGCCGCGCCCACCGGCACTTTCAGGCGTAGCCGCCGGGTGCGGGTGTGCGAATACAGATGATAAACGACTTCAAGCCGCGCGCCGTCAGCGGCCGCGCGCTCCGCAGCGCGCGGCACTTCCTCGGTCGGCGGCCCAGCGGCTGCCGACACTTCCTCGCCGGAAAGGATATTTCCGGCTCGGTCGCCAGCGCGGATCGTGCCGGCTCGGTCGCCGGTCCGCTCCCATTGCTCGGTGACGGGCTTGGGTTTCATGAAGTACGGAAGCGGCGAGGGCGTCGCGGTGGTCGGCATGCTCTCCAGTCGCTTGCCGAAGGTGAGGTAATCCACGCAGGTTAGGTCCATCAGGAAGTTGAAGGCCGTGCGCGGGTCGTCGCGCAGGAAGCGGCACACCTCCAGCAGCCCCTCGCGCTTGATGAGGAGCGTCTCATCGCCGCGGTACTGGTGCGTCCCCAGCACCCACTGCGGAAACTGCTCCTGCATGAGGGCACTCAATGAGAGGTTTTCACTCATCACTGATCACTCATCACTGATCACTGGTTTAGAGGTGCTCTTCCGGCCGGTGAGACGCCAGGAGCTCCGCGGGCCGGGCCGAAGGGCCCTGCGGGAGGGTGGCTTTCACCCCATGCTGCATTTTCTCCTGGAGTTTCATGAGGCCGTCCAGGACGTTCTCCGGCCGCGGCGGGCAGCCGGGGATGTAGATATCCACCGGGATGATCGTGTCGATGCCCATCACCGTCGCGTAGTTGTCGTAGAAGCCGCCGGTGCAGGTGCACACCCCGAAGGCCACCACCCACTTGGGCTCGACCATCTGGTCGTAGACGCGCTTGAGGACCGGCGCGAGCTTGTGGCTGACCGTCCCCACGACGAAGAGCACGTCCGCCTGGCGGGGCGAGAAGCGCGGGAAGCCCGCGCCGAAGCGGTCCACGTCGTAATGGGAGCAGGCGGTGGCCATGTACTCCATGCCGCAGCAGGCGGTGACGAAGGGATATTGGAAGATGGAGTACTTGCGCGCCCAGCCCAGCGCCGCCTCCAGCTTCGTCGTCATCCAGCTCAATCTCGACACGTCCACCAGCCCGCGCTCCATCGCCGTCAACGCTGCCACTCAAGCGCGCCCTTCTTCCAGGCATATCCAAACGCCGCTGCCAGGATGCCCAGGAACAGCGCCATCTCGCCCAACCCAAACCAACCCAGGTCCTTGAGCACGACCGCCCAGGGAAACAGGAACACCAGCTCCACGTCAAACACGACAAACAGCATGGCCAGCACGTAGAAGTGGATGGGGATGCGCCCGGCCGGCAGCGCGATCGGGTCCATCCCACACTCGAAGGGCTTGGCCTTGTTGGGATGGGGGTGCCTGGGGCCCAGGAATTGGTTGGCCAGCAGCATCACGGTCGCCACCAGCGCCGTCAGCGCCGCCAGGATCAACAACCCCGCGTATTCAAGCATGGCCATGGCTGTGTGAATTTTTTCACAATCGAGTTCAGGGGTATTATATCAACAGCCCGGCGAGGCTGTCCAAAACTTTCCGGGCCGTTAGGAGGCGGGAGCGGTCGCCATCGTCGTCACGAGCGCCATCACCCGGCCGCTTCAGCGACCGGCAGCATGATCGTCAAGGTCGTGCCGTGGCCCTCGATGCTGTCGACGACAATGAGACCCCTATGGTTCTCGACGATCCCATGCACGATCGCCAACCCGAGGCCGGTGCCCTCCCCGGGGGGCTTGGTGGTAAAGAACGGCTCGAAAATCCGCCCGAGTTTTTCTTTCGGGATTCCGCATCCGGTGTCTTGCACCTCGCAGACGAGCACCTCCTCTCCGAGTTTGAGCCGGTCCGTCACGCGACGGCCGATGCCGACTTGCAGCTCGGTCAGCTTGCGGGTGCTGGTCCGAATCGTCAACCGGCCGCCCTTCTCCATCGCGTGTTGCGCGTTGGTGAACAGGTTGATGAACACCTGTTGCAGTTGATTCGGATCGAGCATCACCGGCGGAGGGCTGTCCATGAAGGCTTTCACCAGATTGATGTTCTTCAGCGTCAGTTGCTTTTCGACCAGCGCCAACGAGGCGTTGATCACCTCATGCAGGTTGCCGGCGGTCAATTTCAATGACGCCGGCCTGGCAAAGGTCAGCAACCCCTGGATGATGGTATCGGCACGGGTCACGGCGTCTTCCATCAACCGCAACACCTCTGCGGTTTTCTCCGGCGTCGGCTTGTCCGCCCGCTCGAAGAAACTGACGCCTTGCAGGAGAATCCCTAAGGGATTTTGCACTTCGTGGGCGATGCCGCTGGCCATCCGGCCGATCGCCGCCAGCTTCTCAGCCTGGACTAATTGCGCTTGGGCCTGTTGCAGTTGGTGGTAGGCCCGATCCAACTCCCCCAGGCGCTGCCGCTCCCGACGCTCCGCCTGCTTGCGCTCCAAGAGATGGCTCTCAAGCGATTCCACCATGTCGTTAAAGGCCCGGCTCAACTGACCGAGCTGCCCGCCAAGCCCGGCGAGCCGGCTTCGGGCGCCGAAATCTCCAGCGGCCCATCGTTTCGTGATCTGCACCAGCGCCTGGAGCTGTCGGACCAGCAGCCATTCTCTGTACACCATCACCACGGCAAACGCGCCCGTCGCGAGCACACCGAAGATGAGAAGATTCCGCAGCCACATCAGCCGGTGTCACCCAGCGCGCGCTTCACGGTCTCAGCCAGCGCCGTGATCGAGCGCAGGGGCTTTTCAAGGTGGGCAAACGCTCCCAGCGCCAACAAACGATCCCGCGTCTCGCCGTCGTCATAGGCGGTAATCACGATGACCTTCGTCTGCGGATAGTCGCGACGGATGTGCCGCAACGCCTCATCGCCGTCCATGCCGGGCATCTTCAGATCCATCAAGACGACATCTGGACGGTGTTGCTTGACCAACTGCAGCCCGGAATTGCCCCGCAGCGCCACATGGACGTCGTAGCCGCGCATGCTGAAGAATTGATCCAGCGCTTTCGTGAACTCCATTTCGTCATCAATGACGACTAATTTAGGGCCTGCCATCTCCGGTGATGACCTCCGCGTGACGATTGGCGACAGGGAATTCGAGGAAGAACGTCGTGCCGGAGCCCACGGTGCTCTTGACGCCAATCCGGCCCTTGTTCCGCTCCACCAACTGCCGGACGATAAACAAGCCCAAGCCGGTTCCCTGGCCAGGCGCTTTCGTCGTGAAAAACGGATCGTAGATCTTGCCGAGCAGCTCCGGGGCGATGCCGGTTCCGGTATCGACAATCTCAATCTGGACCCGCTCGTCTCTGGCGAACGCGCGGATCGTAATGGTGCCTGGCGGCCGAATCTCCTGCGCCGCATTGCGGATGAGATTAAAGAGCACTTCTTGGAGTTGCCGCCGGTCGGCAGCGATGGTTGGAAGGTGGCGCGAGAGCTCTTTCCGCACCTCAATGTTCTCCAGCTTGAGGTCATACCCGACCAACGCGAGCACCTCTTCGACCTCATCCGCCACCGACACCGGTTGCATCTCGACATCGGTGACCGGTTTGGCGAAATTCGACAGTTTCTGGGTGATGGCCGTCGCCCGGTCGATGTGATAGACGGCGCCCCGCATGATCGATAAGCATCGCTCGAGCAGCTCCTGCCACGCCGTGTCCTTCAGCAACCCCTCCTGCCAATCCAAGACAAACGTCTCGCACTGCGCCTTGATGATGCCGAGCGGATTGCGGATCTCATGGTTGATCCCCGCCGACAACGTCCCAATCACCGCCAGTTTCTCTCGTTGAGCCGCCTCGGCTTGGGTCCTGGACAGATCGGCAAACAGTTGGGCGTTCGAGACCGCGATCGCCAGTGTTTTGCTCAAGGGCAGCAGAATATCCAGGTCTTCTTCCGTGAACTCTTCATCTGACTTCTTTTTCCCCAGACAGAGCATGCCTTTCAGGTCGTGGTGGAGCTGCAGCGGCAGGCACAACCGGGCGTGTAACTGCGACAGCCGTGCGGTCACCGCCTCCGGGAAATTCACCTTCCCCAGTTCGCCGTCCAGCCCAATCGGCTCATGGGTTTCGCGTAAGAACCGGACCATCGGCTCGTCCTCCTCAAGAGCGACCCGCTGGTCTTTCGCACCCTGCCAGGCCACCAGCTCGTACCGACGGGCCTGATCGTTGAACAGCAAGAGATTGCAGTTGTCCACTTTGATGGTCTCGCTCAGCGTCCGGACCGTGCTCTGGACGACCTGCTGCAGGTCCATGGTCACGATCACGTCGTCAGCGAACTTGTTCAGCAGCTCTTTGTAGTCGTATTTGCGCTGAAACAGATAGCGCTCCGTCGCATTCACCAGCCAGGCGCGGACGCGGCCGTAGGAGGCGGCGAGGATCATCGCGGCGATCACATTCGACCAGACCTTGGGGATGCGCACGACCTGCGCCAACAGATCCTGCGACACAAACGCGACCAGCGAGACGACCGCGACCACCATTCCCACCAACCCCGCGAACACCAGTGTCCGCTTGATCACGACTTCGACGTCCATCAGTTGGTGCCGAACGATCGCCCAGGCATAGACCACGACGAACAGCGAGATAAACGGGGGAAAGATGGGCGGGATGCCTTCGAGGGCTGGCAGGAGATGTCGAAACCACGGCAGCCAATTCGTCGAGCCGGTGGCGACCGCGAGCAGATTGCCCCAGAACACCGCGGCGATTTGCGTTCGCAGCACACCGGTTTCCACGTGCAAGACCCGGTACATGACCCATTGGGCCCCGAGGAAATTCACGGCAAAATGCAGGAAGGCGAGTGCGGCGATCGGGCCGGCATACGGCCAGACGGTAAAAAACAGAAAGCCCGGCGAGCCGTAGGGCGCAAACCACGGCGTGTAGACCTGGGTCGCACAGAAGGCGCCGAGTGCGTGGTTGAGCCCGTGGACCCATGGACGCCATGGGCGCCGCGTCAGCTCGACGACGAACTGCATGAACGTCGCCGGCATGAACGCGACGGCGATCATGACCGTTCGCACGAGCACTTCGGCAGTGTCACGGTCGCGGCAGAGGCTCCAGGCGTAATAGAGCACCGACCACGCGACAAGCTGCGCGATAAAGGTGACGAACAGACGCACCAGGCGGGAATACGGATTGATGGCGAGGAGAGCAATCGCGATCCCCGTGCAGGTCAAGACATTGACGATGCCGGAGATCGTGTAGAACTGATGCAAGGTCCACATGCTGGCGGAGCGCGCGACCCTTCGACTGCGCTCAGGGTTCGTCCCGAGCGACGCCGAGGGACGAAGCGAGTCGAAGGACGACGGGAGACCGTCAGCCGCTCCTCACCCCTCCTGAGGCCTGGGTCAGGCGGCGATGCGTTTGGCGATCCCGTAGAAAATCTCGCCGTTGGGCACCGGTTCCAGCCGGTACGCGTACTGCCCGCCAAACGGCGACAACGCTTCTTCAAAGAGGTGTGAAAATTCCTCCGCCGAGCGTTTGAGGAACACCCAATCGCACACCCACTCCGCAACGGGGAAATTGAACGTCCGGCTGTCCTTGTGAGTGATCATCAATTCCCCGCCCGGTTTGACGAGCGTGAAGGCGCAGGCGATGATGTTTTCGAGCGTGGCGTCGTAGAAATAGTTGGCGATCCCCAGCCCGTAGATCAGATCGTAGGACTGCTCGCGGCTGCGCCAGCGCTCGGCCTTGGTAAATTGGAACAGATCCTGCTCCGCCAACTCCACCGACGAAAGCAGGCTATTGCCTTCCAGCCGCGATCGGCCGTACGCCAGCGCCTCCGGATCTTTATCGATGCCGGTGAGGCGCGTGCGGTTGAGCTTGGCCCGTTCCGTCGGCGTCAACCGGTACTGCCGATCCAGCTCGACCCACTCGCGGCACGGGCCGGAGCCCAGGCTCAGCATCTGCAGCGGCGAGCCGCGCCGCGTTGGATCATAGAGATACTGGCGGATCGTTTCGCGCAATTTGTCTTTGCGCTGCCGCACGCACTCAAAGTGGTCCAAGAAATACCGGTCAAAGACGCCAGCCAATCCGCCGGTCAGCGCCGGCTGATTGTCATAACCCATGTCCATCATAGCAAAATCGCCGGCGTAGCCCCGCGGTTTTTTCAAGAAGCGTTCGATGGACGGATTGCCCGCCGTCCACGGACGGATCGCCTCGCGAAACGCCTCTTTCACGCGCTTGGTCGTCTGTTTGTCGAGGTCGGCGACCACGCGCTCCCCCTCGGCAATGACGCGGTCACCGGCGTCGGCGAAGACCCCCCGCAACTCGGGATCCTGCAACGCCTCACCCGCGAAGCGGTCTTCAAACACGGTGATCTCTTGCAGATATCGGCTCACGTCTGAGGTGAAAAACTGCTCGATGCGCTGAACAATGCGAGGATCCGCGCGATCCGGGATGACCCGTTCAGCGAGCGCTTTGAGTCGATCAACGTCAACCGTCTTGTGGAGCTTCCGTGTGGATCTTTCTGATGCGACGACTTGTGCCATCTGCTCCTCCGTTGTCACTCCCCACAGCCGACGCTCTCTGCGCAAGCCCACCCCAGGCTCGCGACGCGTGTCATGCCACAGCTAACGAACAGCGACGAGCTGTTGCCGCAGCCCCCGCAACACGGTGCGGGCGACGGATCGCCCGGACGTCACCACCGTCGGGATTCCGCTGTTACCGGACGGCAGCCCCGTCCAATGCCCCACGAGATACAAGCCATCCACGGGAGTGACGTCTGGGAACTTGTGCCGCCCGACCTGTGTTGGGAGCGACGCCCAGCCGTACATCGCACCACGGCTGTTCCAGGTGTACTTCAGGAAGGTGGGCGGGATGGCGACGGATTGGTACTCGATCCCGTTCCGCAAACCGGGGAAAAAGGGCTCCAGTCGCTCCAGCACATCGTCCGCCAACCGGTCCTTATAGCGGTCCCACGATGTCCGTTCAGCGTATGGTGCCGCGAGGATCGCCTGGATGGAATGCCGTCCTGGAGGCAGTAAGTCTGGGTCGTGAAACGAGGGGACGCTGCAGAACACGAAGCTGTCGGAGCCGAACTCAATGTCCCCATCGAGGACACCCTGGTAATAGGCGTCGACGTGCCCTCGACGGTACGACCAGATGTTGCATCGGTACTTGGCGATCTTGGTCAAGTCGTATCGCACGCCAAGGTGCACCATGAACGAAGACACGGACGGCAAGCGTCCGGTGAGCAGTTGCTGAAACTCAGACGGGATCGCTTCGCCCTCAAGGAGCTTCTCGAGCAGCTGATAGGGGTCGCAGTTCGCCACGACGGCTTTGGTTTGAATCGTCGCCGGCGCCCGCCCAAGGTGTTTGATCGTGACGCTCTCAACCGCACCCGCACTACTCAACCCGATCCGTTCCGCCGGAGACAGAAAGAGACTGATCCCTCCATAGTCATGGAATCGCTCCAACAACACGTCAGCGAATCGTTGCATGCCGCCTTTCGGATAGTACCCGCCGTCCAAAATGAATTCGCGAAACAAAAACACGGCGGTCAGCGCGGCAATCCGTGATGATGGCAACCCGACATTGCCGAGCAAGGTGCAAAGCACCGATCGCAGCTCCCAGTCATCGAGGTAGTGGTCGAGCACCTCGGCGAACGTGCGGTCGCTCAGGTCTGCGTACAACTGCATCGGGTCGGTCGCGCTCATGTAGGTGAACAAGCGGGCGATGCCGTCGGCTTGCGCGGGAAAGCGCTCTTGCAGTTGCTGCACGGTCCGCTTGGCGTCAGCGTAGATGAGCACCTCATGGTTCTTGGACACCACGACTTCCGAAGGATCACACCGCAGCAGGGTGAGTGACGATTGCAGTTGGTGATCGGTGATCAAACGACCGATCTGCCCTTCGGGTCGGCAACTACCCAGGTAATGTGCGCCGACATCGAAGTAATAGCCCCCGCGCCGAAACGAACTGCAGTAGCCTCCGGGAACATAATGTTTCTCCACCAACAGCACCTTCGCCCCGGCCTTGGCCAGGTAATTCGCACAGGTCAGTCCACCGATGCCGGCACCGATCACCACGACGTCACAGATGCCTGGGATGCGGCTGCGGGTTTCCCGTAGCGCACTGAAGGACAGCCGACACTCAGGCTGGCTTGGCGAAGACAACGCAGGCATTGTTGCCGCCGAAGGCGAACGAGTTGTTGAGGGCGATGCGCACGCGATGCCGGCGGCTCACGTTGGGGATGCAATCCACCGGGCACTCCGGATCCGGCGTTTCGAAATTCATCGTCGGAGGAAGACAACCGGTCGCGACGGCCAGCGCGCAGGCCACCGCTTCAAGCGCACTGGCCGCTCCCATGGCGTGGCCCAGCATCGACTTGATCGAGCTGACCGGCATGCGGTCGGTGTGATCGCCGAACACGGCGCGGATCGCCGCACATTCGGTGCGGTCGTTGGCCGGGGTGCCGGTGCCGTGCGCGCTGATGTAGTCGATGTCGTCCGGCTGCAAGCCGGCATCCGCCAGCGCCTGCCGCATGACGGTGGTAACGCCATCCAGATGCGGAATCGTCATGTGGTGGGCATCGCAGTTCAGGCCGTAACCGAGGATCTCTGCGTAGATCGGGGCGCCGCGTGCCATCGCATCGTCCAGGCGCTCCAACACGAGAATGGCGGCCCCCTCGCCGACCATCATGCCTTTGCGGTGGCGGTCAAACGGCTGACACCGTTCCGGGGCGACTGCCAGGAGCCGGTTGAACCCCATAAAGGCGATGCGCGAAAAGGGGTCCGCCCCGCCGGCGAGCATCACATCGGCCTTGCCCAGCCGCAGCGCATCAAAGGCATGCGCCAAGGCGTAGTTGCCCGCTGCGCAGGCCGTTGGGATCATGAGATTGGGCCCTAACAATCCGAAGTGCTTGGCGACGTTGGTGCTCATGGCGTAGCTGGGATAACGGCTCATCAAGGAGACAGGCAGGCGGCCGCCGGCGGACGCCACCCACACGCGATGGATCTCCTCCAGCGCCTGGATATCCGCCATCGTCGTGCCAAGACAGACGCCGGTCCTTGCTTGCCATCCACCGTCCGGCTCAAGCCGCGAATCGGAGAGCGCCATCTGAGCCGCGGCGATCGCAAACTGGGTGCCCCGTCCCACGCGCGAGGCCACGGCCGCCGGCATGAACGCCGACGGCTCAAACCCGTCAACTTCACCGCCATAATGCGTCGGATAGTCGGTCGTATCGAGGTAGCGGATACGGCGGATGCCCGAGCGGCCGGAAAGGAGCGCGTCCCAAAAGGCGCGCCAGCCGAGGCCGATCGACGACACCACGCCAAGTCCGGTGACGACCACCCGCGGCCGCGTCATGGCGCATGGGATTTGGCTGAGAGCGCGAATTCCCCTTTGGCCACCACGCGTCCCTCGACCGTGACGAGAGCCGTCAGCATCGCCGCATCGGACATGACGGTCACCGGCGTCACTTCCAAGCGCAGCTGTTCGCCGGGACGCACCGGCTCGAGGAAGCGCATCTTGATGCTGCCCATCAAGTAGGTCACGTCATCGCGCGCCTGGGCGCTGCGGGTGTAATGGAAAAAGACGATGCCGGTCTGGGCTACGGCTTCACAGATCATCGCGCCTGGAGTGATGGCGCGCGTCGGGAAATGCCCCTGATAGAACCATTCATTCCCGGTGAGGTTCTTCAGTCCCACCACGCGCACGCCGGGCTCCAGCTCAATCACGCGGTCCAGCATGAGAAACGGGAACCGCTGCGGGATGATCCGTTTGATCTGCTCGAAATCCAGTTGAAGCGGGAGGCCGACCTCAGTGGACATAGTCTCGGGTGGTGTCGATGACGCGGTTGAGGGTCGTGACATTGCGCAGCTCCTGCTCCGGCAGCTTGATCTTGTATTTCTTCTCGATTGAGGCGACGATCTCGAGCGCCATCATCGAATCCATGCCGAGATCCTCAACGAGCTTCGCATCGGGATTGATCGTGTGGGGCTCCACCTCGAGGATGTCGGCCACCAACTGTCGAACCTCTTCCTCCACATTCACGACACGACTCATGCCCCCCTCCTCTCTGCTTCACACCAAACGCGTTTACAACGCCAACCCGCCGTCAACCGTAATCACCTGCCCGGTCATGTAGGACGCGCGTTCGCTCATCAACGCCGTCACCCACTGCGCGATTTCCTCCGGCCGGCCAAAGCGGCCCAGGGGAATCTGCGCCTGAGCCGCCGTTTTGCGCTTGAGGTCCATCTGCGCCGTCATGTCCGTGTCGATGTAGCCGGGGGCGATGGCGTTGACCAGGATGCCGTAGCCGGCCACTTCCTTCGCGAGCGCTTTGGTCAGGCCGATGATGCCGGCTTTACTGGCCGAGTAATTCACCTGCCGCGCCATCCCCACGATGCCGGACACTGACGCCACGTTGATAATCCGGCCGGATCGCTGCTTCAGGAACGTGACGATCGCCGACCGGGAGTAGTTGAAGACGCCGGTGAGATTCGTCTCGATGACGTCCCGCCAGTCCGCCGGGGCCATCAGCATCAGCGCCTTGTCCCGCACGATGCCGGCATTATTCACCAAGCCATCGAGCCGGTCGAACCGCTCGAGGGTTTCCGCCACGACGTGCTGGGCGCGCTCGAAGTCTCTCACGTCGGCCTGGAACGCGATCGCGTGCTGCCCACGGCCTTGGAGTTCTCCCACAAGCTGCTGGGCCGACTCTCGCTGCGTGGCGTACGTGAAGCAGACGGTGGCGCCGTGGTGCGCCAGCGCCTCGACGATCGCGCGGCCGATGCCGCGGCTGCCGCCGGTCACCAAGATCACACGATCCTCCAGCATCGGCAGGCCTGCGGTCGCAGGGTTCGGTACGAGACTGATCGCCGCGTCACTCATGGCTTGCCCCCGCGTACGGATGGCCGTCTGCGATACGGCGCATCACCAAGGCCGACGAGATGCCGGTTGGTCCGGTCGCATGCACGATGGCCGTCTCCACTCGGGCCTCACGCGCCTGATCGGCCACGAGGTCCAGTTCCCCCTCGAACGGGTCTTGCGTCCATCGAACGGTGGGCGGAAGTTGTTGATGCACCATCGCGCCCAACGCCGACGCCACCTGGAAGGCGCCGGCCGCGCTGAATGTCTCGCCGACCAGAGACTTCACGGCGCTCACGGGCACATGCGCCGCGCCGGACCCGAAGGCCCGGTTGATCGCCGCGCCTTCAATCGCATCGACGATCCGCGTGGAATTCGCCCCGGCGCTGAGATAATCGAGCTCCTCAACGGCGACATCCGCATCATCAAGCGCCTGCTGCAAGACCGCAGCCGCTGTCGCGATTGAGGGGTCATAGCGGCGCAGGGACGGCGGGCAAAACGCCGTGCGGTAACTGAGCACGTCCGCATAGACCGGCGCGCCGCGCCGGAGGGCCGCGTCCCAGGTCTCAACCACGAACATCACCGCCCCCTCCCCGAGCAGCGTCCCGCACCGTCGTGGATGGAACGGCGCAAACACCGGCGCAGCGTCATCGATCTGCGTGGCCAAGAATCCGGTCTTGTAGAACCCCAGGAACGTCTGCAGACACAGCTCCTCCACGCCCCCCACCACCAACGTGTCCGCCCGACCCAGCCGCAGCAGATCGACGGCATACCCCATCGCATCGAGGGCCGCCGTAAAGCCGGTGCTGACCGTCGAGTTGACGCCGCGCAGCTTGAAGCGAATGGCGACCTGGCTGGCAGGCGAATTCATCACCGCATTCGGAAACAGCGCCGGGTTGACGTAGCGCGGGCCTTCGCGCAAGCCCTCCAAATCAAATTCGCTGATCGACCGAAGGCTGCCCATCGTCGAACCGAGCACGACCCCCACGGGCCGGCCGGACACCTGCGCCGGATCCAATCGAGCGTCATCGAGCGCGAGCTTGGCGGCGACCAGCGCCAGGCACGTGGTGCGATCTAACGTGCGAAGGCCGTGCGGGCCCAGAGAGGTCTTCGGCTGGAACTCGGGAATCTCGCCGGCAAGACGGCATCGGTACGATCCGACTTCGAAGAGGCTGATGGGCCGGATCCCGGAGCATCCGGCCAGGCTGTTGCGCCAAAACATCTGTGCGCCGATGCCATTGGGGGCGACCACCCCCACTCCAGTGATGAGCATGCGCGGATGATCCATCGGTTCTTTCAATCGGTCATATTATACAATAATGTAGTACATAAATGTATTATAGTCACGCTCAAGGCAGGCTTGATGAGAGGACGCGCGTGCGGAAGCGACCGCAGCGAACAACACCGTGAGACACGAAGGGCGGGACGGGGCGTAACGACGGGGCGTAATTAGGTCTTCGTCGGGTGATGTTTGAGATAGAGCAGCTGGTCTTCCAGGTTGCGAAGGTTGTACGGCTTGGTCAGGTATTCAAACGCCCCCAGGCTATAAGCCTGAACCATGGACTCGCGGTCTCCGACGGCGGTGGCAACGACCACCGGCAACTCCGGCCATTGCGCTTTGAGCTTCTTGAGCGTGACGAGGCCATCCATGCCGGGCATTTTAATGTCCAACAGCACCAGCGTGGGATGGCCGCTCACGATCTGCGCCAGCGCCTCCTCGCCGGAGGTGGCTTTCAGGATGGTGCATCCACGGGGTGTCAGGAAGCCTTCGAGATTGCTCAGCAGCTCGGGTTCGTCATCCACGAGCAAGATCGGGCCCGGATAGTCGATGGGCGTCAGCGACCGGGCCGGCGTCAGCCACCGGCTGATCGCCGCCAACAGGTCCTCTTCCGAGGCATCACTCGGCAGAAAGGCCTGAACGTCGCGGATCGTGTCGGTGCCCATGAGCGCATCGTCGAGAGTGCCCAGGAGGATGATCGGCAGCTCGTGGTCAAACGACCGGACATGGGTCATCAAGGCCATCCCACCATAGCGATGGGCCAAGCTGTTGGCCACGATGAGATCCGGCCATTGGCGCTGGAGGACGTCCAATGCGACCTGGCCGGCCAGGATGGTGGTCACGGCATAGCCGTGGCGCGTCAGCAGATCGTGGAGACGTTCCCGCAGCTGCGGATCTCCGCTGACCACCAGAATCCGCTGGCGCGGCTGCGGGGAATCGGACGGTGCGTGCTCGGTGTTCATGTCTGACCCTCGATAAAATCGCCCTATGCCTCCTGGTTCACAGAAGCATAGGGCTGAGTGACCACCGCTTCTCTTCGGTAGCTCAGCCGCCTTACTCGTGGGAGCGTAGGCCTGGAGCTTTGCGCCCCCGGCTTTTGCCGGGTTTGCCGTTATCGGAGAAGTACTACACGATTGTGATACAAACTATACCATATCGGGGCGGCGCTTTGCAAACACACCGCTTGGGCTTGAATTTCTGGTTGCGTTACCAGCACCCCTTGCGGTATAACAGCACAGCATGCCGAACGCGAAGCCCATGACCACGGAATCGTCTGCACGGCAGCGGATCCTCGTCATCAGCGCAGACCCGCGGCTACGAGAACGACTCTATGACACGCTGTCGCGTCATGACTTCCTCGTCAGCACGGCGGGGTCTCTTGAGAACGGGCTCGAGACCCTCCAACAGGGCGAGTCGTTTCACCTGATCTTACTCGATAGCGCCGTCAACCGCGGGAAGCACGTCCCGTTCACCGACCGCATCCGCCATTTTGATGACACACTCCCGATTATCCTCTTAGCACATCCCGACCAGGCGCCGGTTGACACGCCGACCATTCGCCACATCCAGGCCTGCCTTCCCCGCGATGCGGAGGATCAGGCGCTCCTTGCGATCATCAGTCGATGGCTCCCGCCGCCGCGGCCCTTCAAAACGATCCAGTATCCCGGTCCGATCTTGATCGTTGACGATGAGGTAGAGCTGTTGAAGCACCTCGAGGATTTCCTGCAG
>OBEQ010969872.1_pt1 | contig 15354 bp, 14 predicted proteins | sample 1670901 | NCBI WGS metagenome assembly OBEQ01 (sample SAMEA104232315, study PRJEB22302) | groundwater metagenome | biome: forest; feature: aquifer; material: groundwater | place: USA | collected 2011-08-07 | depth 5.4 m | reverse complement strand
TGCTTTGTTATTTTTCTCTTCGATGGTCATAGTAATTTAATAAATTTCATTCTCATTTTTTACTATTTTCATACTCTAAAGCCATTTCTGCCGGTGATAAGCCGCCGAGAGCTTTGTGCGGAAAATAGTTCCACGCATCGCCTACCAATTCAAGAGTATTTTCCAGTTCCGATGCATCGCCACCTCTGTCGAACATCGCCACCGCTTTCATCATGTCATCACTTTCTTCCTCGTTATAAATTACGGCTAAAACATTTTTTAATCCAAAATTGCTTTTAGTTTCCTTGAGCATTGCTAAAATATCCTGCTCAATTTCTTTCCGTCGTTCAAGAATTTGTTGTTTTGATTTTATTTCCATAATTATAAATCGTCTATTAATTCTATGGCATCATCTTCGTCAATGCCCCACTCTTCAGTAATCTCTTGCACTTTTTCAGCGTCTTCCTCTTCTAAATCATATTCCTCCATTATTCTTATAGTTTCCTCGTCTGGCATATTTTAATTTTTAAAGATTTGTATAACCTCCTCAAAACTTTTTAACTTATCTTTTTCCCACGATCCATACCCCTATCATGTACCCATTCATAGATTAAAAGTTTATTTATGTTCTAAGATGGCGACCGATTTAAATTAGTCACTTGAACCCTTCGCTAAGTTACATTCCGCGCAGGATAGTTGTCCATTTGCTACAGTGGTCTTGCCACCCTTTGAAAAAGGGATTTTGTGGTCAATATGCCAATCATCATCCCAACCCATCTTTTTACCCGTGCACTTTATTTTCAATTGGCATACCCCTTGATCTCGTCTGAAGATGGCCAGTTTCTGTTCATTGCTAAACTCTCTTATGTCATCAAGCGGTAGAATGTTATCAAATGTTGAAAAAAATTCGCGCACCAAGATTTTATTCCTATACTCAAGCGATTCAATTGAGTCGCCGGAGTGACCTACTGCATTCTGGTAAGCAACCATCTCAGGGTCTCTTTGGTCCTCAGGTAAATCAAGGTCAGCAGAACGTTTCGTTTCAAAATCAATAAACCATTTTCCTATTTTAGTCTCAAGGTCAAAAACAGCATACTTTTCCAGCAACATAGAAATAATAATGTAGAGTGAAATAATATTACCTTGTTTTAACTCAGGAGTTTTTTTTGGAAATGCCCTCGTTAAATAATTTAAAACTTTATTTACCTTTTTGGCTTCAAGGGATTCAGAATCAAATTCGTCGTTCTCAAGATACATTTTTTCCAAATCAATATTTTTTATATTTCTAACTCCGCCATTAATTTCCAACAACATGCACTGGGCCGCAACCTGGTCAAAATCGAACCTTTTATTTTTAAAGCCACAACTATTAAAAAAGTTATGTTTTGCCAATTCCCTTATAAAAAGCTTCATATCCCCGGGCAGGGCATTCCGCCTTTCGGCGGCTTTTAGTGTAGATCCGTTTTGTAAGCGAACAAACATCTCTTCTACCTCATCCAATGTCGCATTCTCCAAAATAACGAGGTCAAGCGCATACGAGTCAAATTTATCTTTTAAATCCTCCGATAAATCACTATAAGTTAAACCCGCTATTTCTATTTCTCCTATCGGTTCGGCATCATCGGAAACCTTATATTCGTCTTTCCTGAAACCCCAGATTGCCCTTAAGCGTTGCTGGCCATCAACCACTTCCCATTCGTACTTGTCACTGCTGACGGCACGGAGGTAAAACTTGGGAATATCTAAATCCCTAAGAATTGTATCAATTAAAAGCTGTTTTTGTTTTTTACTCCAAACCGGCCCCCTTTGATATTCGGGCTTTGGATCTGTTTTTTCCTCTCTCCTAATCATGCTCGAAATTGGCTTGGAATCAGAGTATCTTTTCATAGATTTATTTATTATGATTTTAGCACTATTTTTCGTAAATTTCCATGTAGAAATATCGTATAATTAAATTATTCTTCTCTCAACGCCAAAACTTTATCAACCACATATCGCAACATTTTCTTTTCAATGTAGTCATTCAGCTCTTTGTTGTTTACCAGAGTCTCATATAGCTTTTTGTCGGTGTCGTACTTATCAAACACCTTGTTCTCAAACGGCTTATGAAACCACTCCTCACGCCTGCATTGAATTGTTGTTGTATACGACATTCTGAGCCTCTTCGTCGCTTATTAGCTCCTCACCGATTGAGTCGAGGGTTTTATGTTGTTCTTCGCCAAAATCTAAGCCCCAACGCTTGTTAACGTCCCCAATAATCTGCGAGATGAGATCTTCTGCTTCCTCAAAGGGCACGTCAGGGAAGATTTATGCAAGTTTAAAATTCGTATTTTCTGGAAAATAATTGACTTAAATACCTATCTTTTTCAGACTTTTTATCCTTTATTTTATTGTCTTCTTCAATCTCTTTCATTTTATTAACAATTTTTCTCTTCTCTGGGTCTGGCAAAACAGGTATCAGAAAATTTCTAATTATAGGTAGATTAATGCTTGGATAATCTGAGTCTGTTGGAATAAAATTTGAGGTTTCAAAAAATTCCAAATAATAATATAGAAAATCCAAATCAAGTTTATTATCACTATATATACCAGCTAAATGGTTTACAACATAAGAATCATCCCCCAACCTCGCAATGTTATTAGTTGTAGAGGACTGTCCACTCTTCGCAAATAAAATCGTTCCCTTTCTAAAGATTTTTAATTTATTTTCTCTTAATGCAAGGTCATTTATCATACTATCCTCGTCTGGAATAACATTATTATACTCATCCTTTCTTGCAATGTTTCCAGCTCTAATAAAAGGATACTTCCCGTTCTTAAAGAACTCTCTATCATTTGGAGCACCAGAACCAGCCTCTATAACTGGGTAAATCGTACTCATTTTAACCGTTTTATAATCACTAATTATTTTTAGTCTAGGAGATAGAGTTATTTTTTTTGTAAAAGATACATCGTTAAAATTTAGTATCTTATGCAAAGAAACAATGTTGATTGAATCTCTTAAGCTCTCGTGAACATCAATACTTTTAATTTCATTATCAAAACTTTTTCTTATATAAAAATTAACCTTAGTAGCATCGTTATATCCTGTTTCGCTAAATAACTTAGTAGTCAACTCATTGTTATTATATTTATTTCTAAATACCTCAATCCCTTCCTTGCCCTTAGTCTCACTAAACTTATATCCCAAAAACTCCCTTTCTTTATTTTTGTCTTCTGGAACCTTTACCAATACCACATCTCTATCATATGACATCATAAAATAAAGAACCTTATCCTTCTCAGTCTCAATAATTTTCTTTCTCAGTTCTACAGTATTAATGTCTCCAAATACTTCCTGATATTCTTTAAAAAGAATGTGAACTTTTCCTTCATCTAAGTCGTCAATCATGCCTTCATATTCAGATATGCTTTTTAAACCATAAATAAAATCAATGTATTTTGAAAAGATTTTCGTAACTGATAAATAACTTATGTCTTTATAATTACCAAAGAACTCATCCCTTAGCTTTTTAGCCATTTCATACTCTCCCTCTGATTTCTTTTCCAAAAACAAAGCCACAGTCTGTTTTGTTGTTGCCATAAAAGTTTTGGTACCAAATATAACAATTGATTTAATATTAAGATACTTTAATATTATTTCCCTTGTCTTTTCATAAGTACTAGGATTTGAAAAAATGCTGGTAGGCAAAATGATGCCAGCAACACCGCCACCCTTGAGAAGCTGTTTCGTGCGTTCAATGAACAAGCATTCTATTTCCGAACTTTTATCTGTTAAATACGGGTACAATTCAAAACTCTCTTTACCATATTCAAGAGTGTTTATAAATCCATCAACAGAATAGGGGGGGTTTGCAACTACTATATCAAACTGTTCATTATCTTTTCCGTTCCTTGTATCTTTTAATTTACCAATATATTCCTGACTTTTTGAAAAATTAGCAAGTCCATCACCATATATAATATTTGCGTCACCGTCACCATTTAGAAAAGTGCTTATTTTTGTCGTTTTAGCTAATCTATAATCTTTTTCAATTCCGTAAATATACTCTTTAGCCCAGATAAAATTATTTCTTGACCTTATAAATTCTTGCTTATGTTTATCACCGCACTTTATCCAACTTTCATCAAGGTTAGCAATAAGTTGCTCAACCTCCTCCATAATTTCAGTCAAAAAATGTCCGCTTCCTGAAGCATAGTCAATTATATAAGGCAAAAAATATGGCTCACCATTATTATTCTTGGATTCAATTATTTTTTTAATTGGAAGAGATTTACAGATAAACTGAGCTATTGGTATTGGTGTAAAAAATTGTCCAGATTCTTGTTTAATTCCTGTATTTAGTAAATTTTCAAAAAAATCACCCAAAAACTGTTGTTTTGTTGAGTATTTTATTTGGTATTTTTCCAGAAGCTTAACTATCTCTTTGACAACGATACAATTCTCATTAAAGGATTTCTTGTCAAAGACCTCCTTAAAAGCAAACTCATTTCCTGAGTATAGCTTTTGTCTAACAAACAACTCTTTGATTTCTTCTCCATTTTTAAAACTTTTTATAGCCGAATTAATTTCCTTCTCTGAAACGGCATCTATTCTTAGACCAAGATATAACTCCATCCCTCTCTTATATAAATCATTTAATCTAATCATTACTTCCTCATTAGTTTCATTTTCTCTCCACTGAAAATTAAGTTCTTGGTCTGGTTTCACTTCGAATTCATCTACTATTTTAGCTAGAAAGAGATTAAATATTTTATTAAATGCATTGGTTTTATCCGACACCACGTTTCTCCTTAAGATTTCTGCAAAACTGTTAAAAATGTTTCCTCCATCTTTTTCTGATAATGGCTTTAAATCGTTCTTAATTAAACCCGTAAATGACACGAGATAGGGCTTTGATTCTTTTTCAAAAACACCCTTGATTTCAAATACCTGTGGATGCCAAGCTTCAAAAGCCTCCTTTTGGTTCTCTGCTGTCTGCATCCCTTCATTGGTAACTATTATTTCACTTTGATATTTGAAATCTATATCTTCTAAAATTGAAGTATATAAACATAAATATTTTGTATTTCTTTCTTGTACAAAGTAGCTAAAGAGTTGCCCCCCATTGTCTTGAGTTTTTTTCTTCTCTTCATCAAATTCCTTGCCCCAAGTTTTACATTCAATCATCAAAAAACTCTTCTTTTTGCTATCTAGTACTAAAATATCTAAAAAACCCTTACCTTTATGACCTAAAGACCATACTTTTTCTAAAATTATATTCTCAGGTTTATAGCCTTTCTCAAGCAACCTTATAACACACTCTAAAATAACGAAATTTTCTGGTTTGGCAAAAGAAGTTGTTGTATTTCTTTCAACTAAAATAGACTTGCCATAATCTATTTTAGTGTTTTCTGGTTTGTCCTTATTGTAATTTACAGAAATCTTATAACCACTATCAAATAGTTTGACCAGTATATTTGATTGACCATCAACCGATTTAAAACCTAATTTCTCTAAAAAGAAAAGATGATTATTTTTTTTATTCATATTTAAATTATAGCCCAAGTCCTATAAAAACACAACGAGTGAATTTGATATCTATTCAATACCCTCAATCACCATTTTGCGATGGCTCACTTTCAAAACTTGCAGAGAGAGTGTCTTAAAAACGGGGGTCTTTACAATAATATAATGCAATCATCACCTTCAGCTGGCCAATAAATAAGTTCGAAGGTCGTTCATCTTGCGGAGCCCAGTATCAGATGTAGTAGCTTGGAGCACCCTGTTGAAGGGTGTTTTAAGTTCAAAAGAGAGCTTTTTACCGTCTAATGTAATGTTCTGAAGTAAAAAGTTGAGAATTTGCCTTTTTGTTGCCGGTTCAGAACCTTTAAACACATCACAAGACTTTTTTAAGATGAATAAGAGGGTCTTTGCGTTCAAATAGAAGCTTTCGTCGGCTTTGGTGTGTTGCCCCATACGCACTTCTAAATCTATCACTTTTTCCTGATACTCTTTTAGCTTTTTATTATAAATCTCATTAGTAATACTACCATCAGCCAGTAAATCAAAAGCTTTACTGATTCTTGCTTTGGTTTGATCGTGTTCTTTTCTTAAACCAGTAATAGAATTTAAGTAAAACTCATCTTTTGTTTTGTTGAGCTTTTTTAGTTGCTCTATCGTTTCCTCTATTTTGTGTTCTGGCATTTGTAGCTCTGCTATGGTTTTACTAATAGGGGCTAATAATTCCTCTTCTCTAATATAAACCCTTGCTGGATGTATATTCTTGCTGTTAGTACAACTGTAATAATCGTGTCCCCTGTGCGTTTCTGCCGTTATAGTGCAACCGCAAGCTGGATCAGCACACTTTATCAGTCCCTTGAGAGAGTAGGGCTTAGAGGCGTATTTAAATGGCTTCTTGTGGTATCCAGTCATTATTTGCTTTACTTGATCAAATAAGTCCTTAGAAATTAGCTTTTCGTATTTATGCGGATTCAGTACACCCTTATTTCTCATTAAGCCGTAATAAAATGGATTCTTTAAAGAATGGTAAATCGCACTGCCCGCCACTTCTTTGCTCGGTGTATTATTACTTCTTAATCCCATCTCTTTTAGTTTTTCGGCTGTCTGCTTAACTGAAGAACCAGCAACATAAAGCTCAAACATCTTAACAATAAAATGCTTTCTTAACGGATCTGCCATAATATCTTTTTTGCCGTCCTCATCCACAAAATTGATATATCCCAATGGTGGCTTGCCCGTCCATTCGCCCCTTTTAATTTTAGCTTCAAAGGCTCTTTTTACACTATCGCCAATGGCATCTGAATAATACTTTGATAATCCCAAATTCATACTGAAATGGAATTTTTCTGTTGCCGACATATTAGGACTAATAATCAAATTGTCCGATGCAAAATGAAGCTCTACTTTATCTTCCATTGCCAGTTCAAATAATATCGCAACTCTTTTATCAAATACATTCCTTGAAAATCTATCTACTTTATCAAAACACAATGCAATTTTTTCCTTATGAGCTTTTAAGTAATCCAATATCTTATCAAATTCATCTCGTTTGGTTTTATAGGCACTTTCATCAAAACTAAAAACCTTAGCCACTTCAAGGCTTTTAGTTTGGCAGTATTTTTTTAGACGATCAACCTGTGCTGGCAAAGAATTACCAGCCTCTTTTTGTTCTTCAGTTGATACTCTGGCTAATATTACGGCTTTCATTACTTTATGCAACTATTTTATTATATTCTTCCATAAATTCTTGGGTTTCATTTTGATTAAACAAAGGAAGTCCAATTAAAATATAATCCTTATTTTCCGCTCTCAATATATTTTTTGGGTATTTTTTCGTTATCTCTTTTAGAAAATCATTTTTCCATTTATCGGTATTAAGTAGCATATCTCCTTTCGGCTCAATAAATATTTGATAGTATAGTTTTTGTGTTTCCTTTAAGAAAAGAATAAAATCTGGCTGAAAGCCCTGTCCTGTCTTGAAGTCAAATATTTTATACTGTTCTTCATTCCTTAAAAGATAAACTTCTTTATACTTATTTTGCAAGTTGCCAATATAATCCTTTATAAATTCAATCAAGCCCTTTTCTTCTGAAGTTCCATAAAAAGAATCTACAACATACCAATCCTTATATTTAAGTTCGTCTTCAATCCTTTGACTATACTCATCTTTTTTAACGCTTTTCTCTCTAATCTCATCAAAGAAATCGCTAAATTTACCTGCCTTAAATTCAGTGCCTGTATATGGATTGATATTTGCTTTTAAGGTAAAAAGTAATTCATCAAAAAACTTGAGTAATATAAAAAACTTTTCTTTATTGGTTATATCTTCAAATTCTTTATCTTTAGTGATAACTTGTATTTTAAAATTACCAATAAAATTAGCTCTAAAATCTTCAATGCTTTCAATATCAAGTTCTTCCTTAAGTAATTCAAATCTAAACAATGATCTATCGGCTTTTGCTTTATTATTTAACGCTTTATAGAAGATATGTCTATCAAAATCTTTTACCTTAACTGGAATAGTTTTTAATCCGGTTTCGTTAATAATAAGCCTTTGCTTATCAGTATCTTCACTTTCAAAATCCAGTTCTTGCTCTTTAATCCCAAAATTGACTAAATCAAACTTAAATTCAAAATTATCTTTTAAATCATTTAGTGTTTTCTTTCTTCTTTCGGGATTATCTATTTGCTCATTTTTCCAAACCATCACATCTTTATAAAAATCACTTTCTATAAATTCTTTTTTAAACCTAAATTTTTTAACAATTTTTCCGTCATCAATAAATCCCTTCTTCTTAAGCTCTCGTTTTAGTTCGTCAATGTATCTATGATCAGAATCACTATGATAATACAATTCTTCTAAAACTCTCATTTCATTGTTAAGGTTATCGTCAAATTTTCTTTTATTCTTTTGAGAATCATTATAAGAAAATGGGCAGTATCTTACGCCTCGCCCAATAAGCTGAATTTCTGAAATTGTAGCACTGCCAGCTTTTCTATCGCCTTTAGTGTCTTTCCCTTCATCACGCCCCCTATACAAACGCACAATATCAAAAAGGTTTAATACATCCCATCCTTCGGTTAATCTATTAACAGTGAAAATTGCTCTAATATTATTACCTCTATCCTCTAAACTATTTAATAGCCTTTCTTGGTCTTCATCAGTTTTTTCCGTGTGGGTTTTATTAGTTTTTGAGTTCGTAATAATACAATTTCGTTCCGCAAAGTTGTATTTAATAAATTTAATTATATCTATTATTCTAATTTTTTCCTTTTCAATAAATTCAATAACATCAAGCACTCTGGATTTTCCCTGCTCATAGACTTCTTCCCCTTCATTAAATTTATCCTGAATATTTTTCAAAAAATCAAAATCGCTTACTTTCAATAATTGAATTATCTTTAAAAAATATTTAAAATCTTTCTTTGATTCTTCTATTGTTTTGCTTCTAAAAAGAATTACCGGCTTGAAGTTAGAAATGTTGTTATTTAAGGCGATTTTATCTCTATACCAATTAAAAAGAAGCACCTGTAAAATCCGCTCCTTCTTTTCAAGAGTAGAAGAAACAAGATTTATCTCTTTGGTGTATCCGGCAGATAAAAACTCTCTCAATCCAAACTTATAGATTGTTTTAGGGGCATACTTATCAATTACTTTTTGATTTTCTGGAATAGTAGCAGTAAATTCTAAAAGTATATTTTTATTATCACTCTCCTTGCCGTTTTTCTTTAATAAAAGCTCTATTACTGTATGTTCCCATCCTCTTTTTTCAACATCTTTTTCACTGGCATTTTCTCTTAACTCAATATCTAAATCTAAGTCTTCTTGTCCATTTTTGCCCTTCGTATCAGCATTTAAGTGATGAGCTTCATCAGCCAACATAACAATATCTTTTTTTATTAAATCATCTAAATATACCTGATTTTCTTTTTCAATGTGTATATCATTATAGAGCTTTTGAATGGTTGTAAATTTAATTTCAACATTCTCGGTATTATTTGAAAAATTATTTACCTTTTTTATCTCTATTGTTTTGTCATCAATAACTATTCTTTCTTTGAATAGATATTTATTATGATTAGTATTTAAAAAATTATCCTCTGTTTTGCCTACAATATTATTTTGATTAACAAAGAAAATAAACTTTCTATATCCTTGCTTATAGTAATACAAAATAGCCCCAGCCATAAGAAGAGTTTTTCCTGTGCCAGTAGCCATATTAAACATCAAGTGGGTAGGATATTTTCTATGGTCATTTTCATACATTAAAAGATTCTCAAACGCCTTCTTCTGCCAGTCAAAAAATTCATATTTTAAGTTATCCGAAATATATTTAGGAATAGCAATAACATCGGGAGCATATTTTTTAATTGCGTCTTTTTGAGTATTAAGTTTTTCGTATAGATTTTCCATAACTATTTATTCTGATAAAATTCTTTAGTAAGTTTCTGATCTTCTTTGCTAATGCCAAATCGTTTATCTGCCATCTCACTTTCTTGAACATACAATTGATTCAAATCAAGCATAGTCAAAAACATTCTCTTCTGCTCATCAGGGGTTAGTTTTTTAAAGTTTTCTTCTTTAATAACTTTTTCCTTAAATTCTTTAATTTTTACATTGTAATTAAGAAAGTACTTCTCGCAAAAATTATCAAACATTTTTTCTAATGCTTTTAAATCTTTTGTATCGCTTACTTCTTTTATTGCTTGTTCGTTCCATTCTGCAAGTTCACAGTAAATAAAACTTCCGCCCCCCTTCCAATTAACGGATTTTGAAATACCAATCTGATCGCCTTTTATAACCTCTTTTAATCTTGCTTCTGGTAAATCGTGTATGTAATCCATCTGCTCAATACCAATATACTGTCGTCCGATTTTATGTGCCACCGCCAAAGTTGTCCCCGTTCCGGCGTGATAATCCAAAACAATGTCATCTTTATCTGAACCTATTTGTATTATTCTACGCAATAACTCTTCGGGTTTTTGTCCATCAAAATCTAATGCTTCTTTGGATTGAGAATTGATAACAAAAATATCAGTCCAGAGCGTATCAACTGGTTGCCCCTCATATTCATCTAAAAACTTTTTTTCCTGCATTCGTTGTTTTTTATCTTCCGGAAAATATAATCTTCCATCCTTGTCTAATTTTTCCAAAGATTCTTTAGTCATTCGCCACCCTTTTATAGGAGCAGAATATCCCTTATATTCGTAGGTTAAATTTTTAGTTGGTTTTCCAGGGTTAGCTAAAGGATAAGGCATCCATAACCTTCCTTTATGTATTCCACTACTATCTTTCCTTGTAAATCTTGATTTAATATATTCTTGAACGTGTCTTGTGTTTCTTTCTTTAATTAAATTGATTTTGTAATCGGCGGTTTTTGAATATAAATATATATTATCAAAGGCTGTTGCAAATCTCTTTGTCTCATTTGCTGTACCAAATTTTCTTTTCCAAATTACTTCATTAACAAACCTCTCTCTTCCGAATATTTCATCTAATAAAATTTTTAAATAATGTGCTTCATTATAATCAGCTTGAACAAAAATAACTCCATCATTTCGTAGTAACTCTTTAGCAATCTCCAATCTATTTTTCATAAAGGCAAGCCAAGTAGAATGATTGAAATTATCATTATACTTAAAACCATCATTTCCTGTATTATATGGCGGATCAATATAAATAAGTTTTACCTTTTCTCTAAATTCTGATTTTAAGCTGTGCAAGGCAAGTAAGTTATTTCCTTTTATAATCAAGTTTTCTTTTATCAATCCTTTCTCATCTCTTTTTATTTCTCTTACGGAATCGCCATTTTTAGTGCTATCTTTTGTAAATCGTTTCCAACTTACTAATGCTTTTTTATCAAATAGTCTATCTATTTCATCGTGAGCAAGTATTTGATTGAAAAAAATTTCACTTCTTTTAGTTTCCTTTTTTTCATATTTCTTACTTTTATCAGAATATTCAAAATAAGTATCACTACCTTCTTCTATGCTTTGCCCTCCCTCTAAAACACAATCCTTAAAAGGAAAATCTAAAACAACATCTGTATTGTTTTTTAGTAAATCAGCACCATTTGAAAGCCCTATTTGATTTGCATATTGTGTATATGAATTATTTATCCTGTTTTCATCCAAGAAGAATTTAAAATCATTGGAGTTAAAGACATATACATCTTTTATTTTAGTAAAAAACTTATCTTTGGTTTCTTTATTACCAGCTAAAAGAGCTATGAGTTTTCCATCAACCTTATCAGCAGAATCCTTAACTTTACTGTAATTAACTTCCTTTGTTTCCGGATCAATAAAAGATTCTTCCTGTTTTAGTATTTTTTCTATGGATTGTTTTAATTTATTCATAGTTATTTTGTTTTTACTTTATTTAAAAACTTATTGAATTCATTTTTATCAATCCTAAATTCCTTGCCTATTTTGTATGCTTTCATTTTTTTGGCTTCAATATAGCGGTAAATAGTCATTACATTTACCTTTAACTCTTTAGCGAGTTCTTTTGCTGTGTAAAAATTATCCTGTTTCATATTGTTTTATTATACTTTACTTTCATTTACAACGCAAAAGTGGATAACTTCTAACCTTTTTCAGCTAACTTAAACGCTTCAAATTTATCTATAGTTTTTTGAATATCATCAATAAATCCGTGTCTTGGATACTTAAAATAATCATCTTCAAACTCATCCAAATATCTTTTCAAGGCTACCCAATTTTTCTTTTCCTTATACCCTTCAACAATCTTTCTAAATCCCCTAAAACCACCCTCATCCCTACAAAGCAAGTTTAGCCCTACCAGCATTACCGCCTTTCTCATTTTCATCTTTGGATATTTAATTAAAACCATTTCTAAAATCTTTTGCGGATTATTATAAGTATTAAACACAAACATATTTTTATCAAAAAGAGTTTCCCAGTAAAATGTAACTATTTTCTGGCATAAGTCCTTTTTGAAAATGTTTTTAAGTGTTGGCTCTTGGTTAAAGCCCATCCGTGCCAAAACCTCTTTCATCTTCTCGCTGTTTGATAGTCTTATTTCAATTCTTAAAACCTCAAGCCCTCTTTTTTCTTTTTTAATAAATTCAAATAAATCCCTTTGATATATTGGTTGATCCTTATCTGTGGCTCTCGCTTTTGGCTTGAGAAAGTCGTTTATTTTGTCATAGAAAACAACCGAATAAATCTTAGAGTAAAACTGTATTTCTTCGCCCTCGTTTCTAAATCCGGCTCTGGTAAAATCCAACTTTTGGCTCAAGTTTATTTTATACAATTCCCTTAAAGCAAATGACGAAGTGTATTTATTGGTTAAAACTATATTTTTTGATGGGTGAAAGCCTATTACTTTGGCATTTTCAATCTGCGGAATTTGAAGTATTACCCCCATATCCCTAACCTTGCTTTGAAGTCCAATCACCATTGCATTAAAATCTTTCTCTTCAATTTCATCAAGGTTATTTTTCCATAATATTTTAGGTGCTGAAAATTCTATTTTTAAAATTATCGTTATACCCCTTCTCATTGCTGTTAATTTTGGCTTGTAAATATCCCTTTCCCTATCATCTGCCGTTGGGTTATTTTTACAAGGAAGCCAGCCCATAAATGTTTCTATGTTTCTTGTGCTTGGTTTAAATTTACTTGGCTCAATAATAGCTCTAAATTCTACCGGTGTCTCTAAAATTATTGTATCTAACATATTTTTTAATTTAATTTTTAAATATTTCTTTTAATTTTTTGAATACTGCCCCCTCAATGGCTTTACTGGCTTCTTTGTTGATCGGATGGTAGATATTTACGCTATTATCGCCCATTCTCTTAGTAGGATAGGTTAATCGGTATCCCAAGCCATCAAGCCTCGTATAAACCCCTATAAAGCCCATAAAAAGGCTATCTTCAACCACCACGCTGGCGAAGGCGACCAAGCCGTCTTTAGGTTTTATTGGCGTTATTTGTATTTCTGATATTTTCATTATTTTCTTCTTTAATTTTTTTATATTCTTCTGGGTTTTGCCGTATATATTCTTTCACAATCAAATTACAAAATCCCAGCCAGTTTTGCTCTGCCTCAAAGTCCCAAACCCCATTATTCAAATTGTTTTTACTTAATTCTTCGGACATAAAAAAACCTGCTTTATTGCAGGTTATCTTTTATTTACTTTGCTGTATAAGAATTAACTAATATCAGTTATTTTCTTCTCTTTTTTTCTATTCTAATTATGCTTGCAATATGACCTTCATCTAAAACTTCGTCCATTTCTTCTCTCAATTTTGTACTTATTTTAGCTAAAGGAAACCCTCTGTTGGTATATATAAAATCATTTACTTCTTGCCTTCTCTTGGCTCTAATCCCACCTATCATTTTTTTGCTTTTACTCCTTTGAGATTCTATGTAATCCCAATTTTTTGAGATAAAATCTTTAATCTGATTTTGTGTTGCTTCGGGATTGATAAATATAGCAATCGGAAACTTTTTTCCGACACTTTCATACTGATCATACATAAATTCAAGCATAAACTGGCTTTTATCACCAAAACAAGATACTTCATCTGCAAAATTTTCTATCCTTAGAAGGTCGTCTTGAGAATGTATATAAAATATCTCTTGGGGGATTTTTACGACCCGATTAAAAACTATAAAATTCCTAAGCATCATTTCTACATAGAAACTTTCTGCTCCCATTTGGTGAAACACAAAAGTCCTGCAAGTATTTATCAGACTTAGTCCTTCTTTCCTGCCTCTGGGTAGTTTATCTAAGAATGGACGAAGTTTTTTAGGTAGAAAAAAAGCTGGTACTATATATTCATTAAATTCTTTTACATCCTCATCAGTTAGAGTTAATCCATTTTCTGGTAACCCTAAATAATCTCTGCACCCTTTTACAAAATCAACAACCGTATCTTTTCTTATAAACTCCTCAAAAAACTTCGCTGTTTGCAGGGCTGATTTTGTTGGCTTTTGATTAAATCGGAATCTTCTTTTCATTACTTTTTTATTACATTTTTAATACTCTTTCAGATTATCATTTTAAAGCCAAAATACAACAAAAAACACCCTAAGATAGAGTGCTTTGGGATATTTGTTGTAATTACTTGGTTATCTCTGAATGTTTTTCAAGATATTGATCACGGACATAAACACCTGCGGTTATTGAAATAGAATCAAGCCTTTTTTCGGGATTATTGTAGAGATAAATTTTTATCGGCTTAAAATAGTCCTTTTCAGAAAGAATGATAAAAGCTTTCCTTGCAGAAATTTCAACATCATATTTTGTAGTAGGATGCTCCGAATCTATTATCTGAAAAAAATCGTCTTGATTGTCTTTAAATATTCCCATAAATTCAATATCACTTAAAAACTTTTCGCCCGTAGAAGTTAGTTTAAGGGGACTGCAACTCTCTAATTGAGTTCTATCAAAATTCTTTTCAGATTTTTCCGCTAAATAATTAGACATAAACTTAATATCGTTTTTAATCTTAATCATTAAGGATTCTAATGATTTTATTGTTGCAGAAAGATTAGAAGATTCTGTATTTTTTCTATTGGTTTCGCTAACAAACTTAAATATTTGCCAAAGAAGCCAACCAAAAATTAAAACAATAAGTATCCACTGGGGAATTTGCAATTGAGATATTATTGCTTCAAACATATTTTTAAAAATTTATTACCTAATTTTATTATACGCCGCATTACCAAAAAATGAAAACACTATCAAGTTATGCAAAATTTAAGTTTAAACTGCTCATTTCTATCCTCATTAGCTCCCAATCTAATGTTCTGAACGCATCCAATAGGGGGAGCATAGTATCATGATTGTTCAAAACGGGCGAGAAATCGCTCGTTTTGTTCGTAAATTTGCCCCATTTTTTAG
>OBEQ010551722.1_pt1 | contig 15354 bp, 18 predicted proteins | sample 1670901 | NCBI WGS metagenome assembly OBEQ01 (sample SAMEA104232315, study PRJEB22302) | groundwater metagenome | biome: forest; feature: aquifer; material: groundwater | place: USA | collected 2011-08-07 | depth 5.4 m | reverse complement strand
GAATTTTGACACATTTCAGTCTATATCCAGCATCAATTCCAGATGGGGTGATTATCGATTCGGCTACTCTAACACTGACGCCAACAACCAGTGCTTCACCGGGGAGTTTGTATCAAGCCAGCGGTAGTTGGGCAGAATCCACTGTCACCTGGAATAATGCTCCGGCTGTAGGCACTCTGTTAATGAATCTACCAGGTACGACTGTAGCTGGCACCGCATATCAAGCCAATATCACCCCCTTAATTAGCGGACATGGTGAATACGACTTCTACTTAAACTCTTCATCTAGCACTGCGGTAGTCTACAAAACTAAAGAGGGTAACCCCTCCCTCCAGCCCACGCTAACTGTTATTTATCACGCACCGATTGTCTCCTGGAACATTACCGCGAGACCCTACTGCGCCGCAACAGGAACTTTACCAAACCAGAATTCCTCTCAGACGACCACACTTTACACTGCTCTCTGGCCACCAAATCCGTTAACTTGGGCCGTTGATGGAGCAAAAACTGGTTCCCATGTAGTAGCCATGTACAGTGTGGATATAAGTAATAGTGGCTATGCATACCTGACCGATAATACCAGTACTGTCTTAGTCCCTGTTAGCACCGTGCCTGCGAACTCTGACTTTGTCTTAGCTCAATTTTTCAATCCGCCGACTTGGATGTTTAGATGGAGTAGAGCCCTGCCAGGTGGTAACTATATCTTAAACTACCAGGCACCTGCTGCCTGGTGTCCATGAAGGACGGCTCAAAAAGATCTAAAACCAACTCCCAGTCAGACACAAATTCTCTTTCACCATGCTAATTTAATCACACTTCAAGCCCAACAAATCTCAAGCCGGCATCAAGACCTAGCCCGAATTGGCCTGATCCCTATGCTGGACTGAGCAAATGTACGTGTTAGTTCTATGCACGTCCATCAGTGGCTGTATCCAATCTAAAAAGTGTTCAATGGAGATGCAGTCTATCCAACCGATTGGCTAATACTTGAGCCTCAATGTTATCATCTCTAAAATACCTTCTAAACCCCCAAATAGGTTCGAGCTCAATTCCAATCGCCTCACCAGTACCTTTAACTCCTGCCATAGTCTGCCCAATCCTGAACTAATTTAGTATCGAAAATTGCTTTTAGTGGTCTCATAAAGCTATACGGATCTTTTCTTCTAAACCTTCTCTTTACGGCTGGAACTTTATCAACTATAGACACCTCTTTCCACGAATTTGGATACGCATAAGGTAAGTATCTTTTATCTGCAAAATCATTTTGGATAATTATACATTTCTGCTTTATCCCAAAATCTCGGGCGAGAAGGAATCTATGTATTCCGTCCTGTAGTGTGAGTGTGTTTATACCATTCTCTTCTTTGTAAATTTCAACGAAAGGTGGGACTAGCCCAACACTCCGGCCATCAATTTCTAGGTATAGGATTCCGGGTAGATCAAACAGTTCAATCCTAAATTTTTCCATTAACTTTTCCCATAGTATTTTTTGAAACTCTAAATTAGGTCTTAATGCATAAAACGAACACGGACTAACGTCATTTAGAGCTAGCTTAGACAAAAAGATTCTTGCTCTTAAATATTCATAAATATTCTCTTCGCCCGCTAGTTCTAGTTTTGCGTTTTTTAACCTTTTGAAACCAATTTCAAAATCCTCAATTTTCTTTATTTTAATATCTGTCATTGTTGGAGATATTCTATAACGTTTTCGGTCACGACTACTTCACCATTATAATAATAAAACCTAGTTTCTGAAGTTTGGCGTCCACACTTAATAAGCTCACGATCAGGTGTTCCAAAAGTTGGACTGTATGCTCGCTAAATTCTGATCAACAACGCATATTAGACCCGAAGACACCTTTAGTGATTAAATTAAAGAGGTTACTAATTTGTCGAACCAACCAAGGCAATCCATCATCGGGGTAGAGTGGAAAGTTTCTCCTTACCTCGTCATACGAGATTTTCCCCCTAGACCAAGCGGAAACTTTGGAACCAAATTGAACTTCCTGAGGATCCAGTTCGACAATCGCACCAATAGATCGATTTCCCTGATTACCTTCAATCATAAACAAATACTATCACAGAGACCTGTAAGCTGGAATGCAAGTAATTCAGCTTGGGGTAGAGTATCATTTACCCTATGACCACCAAGATCCTCATCATATTAACCTTACTTAGTGTCTTAGCTGTTGGGGTAGGGATCTTTGCCTTGCAGCGGGTCCCAAAATACCAACCCCCAGCACTCACTACGCCATCTTCAGCAAATGGGATCTACGCCCTCATTGGCTGGGATACCTCTCCTGCTGATCAGACCTGGAAAAATCCTTACATCACCGGGGTAGTCCTACGCACTTACTGGCGAGATCTCAACCCCCGGCCGGGAGTATACGACTGGTCATATATCGACTCCAACATCAAAATGGCTAATTCATCCGGTAAGCGGGTCAGATTGATGATTGCCCCTGGGTTTTATTCACCAGATTGGGTGCTGGGTGACTCAAACATCTCCACAGCCATCTTTAAAGTTCCAGAAGGACCAGACAAGGGTCAAGATAAGCCCCTGCCTCTGCCTTGGGATTCTACATATCTGGCTGATTGGTTTAACTTTGTGGACACCCTTGCCCAACGATATGCTAACAATCCGACCTTCAGTTACATTTCAGCTACTGGCCCCAACTCGCACAACGGTGAGATTAGTCTACCTCGCACTGCCAGTGATGAAAGTACCTGGCTATCCCAGGTTAATGGTGACCCTAATTTGCTACAGCAAAAGCTAACCACTGCCTGGAAAGCCACAATTGACAAGTTTTGTACAGATTTTGCTGGCAAACACTTCACCCTCGCCTTTATTAGCAAATCCTACCCCATAGGCAGAGACCCCACTATAGAAGATCAATATATTAGCTCGCTTGCGGCATATGGAGCGACCAAGTGCCCGGCCACATTTGGCATTCAGACCAACGGTCTAGATGCGAGCAGCCAACCCCTGCCCCAATGGGATCTGGTTGGCAGTTATGCCGGGAAGATCTTTACCGGGTTTCAGACCCGGGCTCCCCACAATCTTTACCGCAGATCAGATAAAGTCGCCATTTTTAGACAGGCCATCATCGCCAATGGATTAGCGCGTCATCCCAACTTCTTAGAAATCTATGAGACGGATATAAATGACCCAAGCCTACAACTAATTCTGCAACAAGCAGCTGATATTCTCAAATAATCGTTAAGAGTTAGGCAAGCTTGTTAACTAGATATGTTGCTTGTGTCTCACCATATTCATAACTAATCTCAAAACCAATACGCTTAAAGTATCCCTCAGTTTCCTCTGAAGGACTAACAGTGATTTCATTTAAGCCTAATACTTTTATGGCATAGTCCATTCGTGTTCTTACTAGCTCCTTATAAATGCCTCTTCGTCGAAACTCTGGTCTAACACTAGCAAGGGCTAATTCTCCATCAAATAAACAACCATAACCGACCAAGTAATACCCATGGTGTAAAGCCAAACACCACAACTGGCAAATAGATAAACTATTTTCTAAAGAACTTCTTGCATCTAGATCAGCTGGATCGGCTTCTCTCCAATACTCCCACATTTGGCGATGCCAATTCCCCAACTTAATCACCCCATCTCTGCTGGGAATCGACAAGACACTTACGTTCTCAGTCATAGGTTAAATTATACCAATTTGAAGCCCTTAATTAAATCTTATTACCTAATTGACACATTAATAATTTTCGTGTATTTTGGCTCAAGCATCATGTAATTTATGACAGAACTCCTTCACCCTCTAAAAAGACTAGCCAGATTTGCTGCAGATACTGTGCATCGCCGTATTGTTTACCCGTACCTGACTTCTGGCCCAGCGCAAGTAGACCGGGAAGTTGCCCACGAACGGGCTCTAGTTGCCATGGAATGGGCTCAAAGTCATGACTCAGTGATGACAATGCTTGAATTTACCAAATTTGAAGATCCAGCTTTGCACACTAAATTAGCAGGTATTACATTATCCAACCCTTTAGGCTTTGCAGCTGGTTTTGATAAAAATGGCAGAGTGCACGAACTTTTAGGGAAGGGCTTGGGATTTGGCTTAGTAACTGTAGGTTCTATCACTAAAATACCATATGCAGGCAATCCACGGCCCAGAATTTTCGACCTACCTGCCAGCGACGGCATCATTAATCGCATGGGATTTCCAGGAGACGGTTCCAACGAAGCTGAGAAACGACTAGCAACTGACATCCCTGAGGAACGCAATTATTGCCTAGTAATAAATATTGCTGCTAGTAAACCTTCTTTTGTGCGAGGAGCAGCGATCGAAGATTATGTTGCTGTGGCTTCACAGCTGCTACCCTACGGTGATATTCACGAAATTAATGTTAGCAGTCCCAATACTCCAGGAGTCCGGGGTTTACAAGAACCTGAAGTGTTTGCGGACCTGGCAGCAGGGTTGCGAGATGTGTACACCCGCCAAAATGGCCAAACTATTGTTCCCCACTCATTCAAGTTCGGGCCTGATTTGCCTCTCACCACTCTGGAAAGAGATTTAAGAACTGCTATTGATAACGGTGCGGCTGCTGTAACCGTAACCAACACCTCGACAGACATAAAAATTAGAAATCGACTCAATGAAGGTGATAAACATCGCGAGCAAATGGGCGGCATTTCTGGAGTACCTTTACGCGAAAAAGCCTTGCAAGTCAGCCATCAAGCCTTTAAATATACGGGTGGGGAGATTGATATTATTCGCGCTGGAGGTGTTAAGACAGTTGAAGATGTCTGGGAAGCCTTAACCTTTGGAGGAGCTACTGTAGTTGAAGTTTATTCGGCTTTTGTTAGAGCGACCTCTTCCACTCCCAATTTTGCTACCAATATTTTAACTAACTTAGTGGGCGCTCTGAAGGAACAAGGGATGACGAGTGTAGATGATCTTAAAGCATATAAGGGCGAGTATTTACCGTTCCCCAATCAATTTAGGTAATTAAGAAAATTTCACCGACTAGCGGACTTTTAAGCTGTGGGTTCTAGCTGCTATGCAGGCCGCGCTGAGTCCCAGCCGCCTCACAAAATCCTATAATATTGATTTCGTTTTAAAGTTGTAGTAAATTGACCGCATGAACAAAGAGGTTATAGGTATAGTCCAAAAGCTGAGTGAAGAAGACTTGGAGAATATCAAAGCGGGTAAAACCAGTATAAATTTAGGCGGTGATGAGAATCTAAGGGCAAAAATAACTGAAGCTCTGCTAACCGGATTATTGGGGACTCTAAAACAGAGAGCAAATGAGGCTTATGTACTGAATTGGATTGGTACTAAAGTACCTCACGGTACGGAAATAAATGGTCAGAAAATTGGTTGGACACAGAATGGAGTTGCGACGGATGTTAATGGAAAAATAATAGGATATTACGACAGGTTACTCGAATGGGGCGGAGAAGGTAAGAATGAGCATTGTATGGTAATTTTCACCGACAACCCAGCATTACCGAGATAATAGTTAAGAGTTAAAATGAAGACGTAGTCACTTCGATCTCAAAGTTTACTTAATTAATTTTTCTATATCTCTTCTTGTCATCTCATTAAGACCCGCCAAGCCCATTCGTAAGACACCCAAAATTATTCCCATGGGTGGAAATATTATTCCAGAGATTAAATAAATTGAGTCAACAGTAGTTTTTTTTATGCCGTAAATATCTTTGACTGTAGGTCTCTCAGGCAGATTGTGGTTTGCCTCGAAAACATTAACTTTTTGACCAGATAACTCAACTTCTTTTATTGTTTGCATTCCCCTTGCAGTACTTACATTGTCCATAATTCCTCCACAAATAGATAAAAGTGCTGCTGCAATATACCAAGGAATCATCTTCTCTCCGTACATTCCCGTCTCGAAAGCAAAGAAAAAAGTCATTGGCATCACGGTAACTCTATTAATAAGCCTGAACGCCCTAAAGTACTGGTTCTCAGATCCCCTCAAACTCATAACCTATAGTATAGCATGCTTGTTCATTTTCCTCACTTCCATCATAAAAATGAGATTTAGGTTCAAGCTCAAATCAATTGCCTTTTAAGTCCTATAGTTAAATTTGTGCTATAATTTGGCCATGAAATTAAAAGAGATCGCGCAAGGGGTAGCTGAATTCGCTAAATTGGGCATGGATCACCTCCAAATGCCAACTGATCAGGATCGGGAAGACCTAGTTAGATCAAGAGGTGAGACCTTTGGTGGAGCATTACATAGTGAACTCGAAATGGATACTATTTTAACCCGAGCTGGTTGTTTAGTTTTTGTGACTGGCTGTGGCGTAGTAACTTTTTTAATACTTGCCAGTGGGAAATAGAAACTTTATTAAACGGAAATTTTTGATTCTTTTCTAAATGCAAAGCGCAAAGTCTCGAGTGATCGAGTATTACCACAAAAGCTTGACAGATTACTTTCTAGTCCTCTTCCGTCAGGGAAATTACTCCATGAATTTTGGCTATTGGGACAGCAAGGTAAAAAATAGAAATGCTTCTTTTTATCGTATTTTCGAGAAGGCCCAAGAGAAAGTTAGGGCCAAGCCCACTGATTTACTCTTAGATGCCGGCTGTGGATTAGGTGAGGGATCTTTTTGGTTTGCCCAACATGTTGGCTGTCAGGTGATTGGAGTTTCCCTTACCCCCTCCCAAATCACCACAGCCAGGAAGATTAGCAGCAAGCGAGGCTTGGCCAACGCCAAATTTGTGGTGATGGACTATGCCGACTTGCGATTCAAGTCCAATACTTTTGATGTCATCATTGCCATTGAAACCATTTGCCACCTCGAAGATAAGACCGACTTCTACAGAGAAGCCATGCGGGTACTCAAACCAGGAGGCAGATTGGTGGTGGCAGAATACACTCTTACTGAGACATCCCAAACCCCTCAAGATCAGGAAAATATGAGCAACTTTCTTGACTGCTGGGCGATGCCAAATTTTTGGACAGTTAGTCAGCATACCGCAGCATTAAATCAACTAGGCTTTGTAAAGATTAAATCTGAGGACTATTCTGATAAAACCATCCGCACCGCCAAATTTCTCTATAAATGCTCACTTGTGGGCCTTCCCATCTACCGTTTTTTCCATAAATTTGGACTTATTGATGAGGTGCGCTTGAAGAATGCGATGGGTTGCAAATATCAATGGGTAACTAAACAAAGAAAATTGTGGAGCCACTCCTTGATTTCTGCAATGATGAGTAATAAGTAGGTTAAGTTATTTCTTCAAAATATAAAACTTTTTCCTTAGGTAGTTTTCTAGGATCATAAAACTGGGGAAGTATCTGGGATATGGGAGTTTGTTTAAACTAAACCATTTCCATTCGATTATTTCATCCGGCTCCCTAACTTGGGCCACTCCTGTCCAAGAGGTAACTGCTAGTCCTATGGTCATAAAGTGGGCGTGTTCATTTTTGCAATTAACCACACAAAATACTTGAGGGTTTTTGATCAAGATGCCAGTTTCCTCTTTAACCTCGCGGATGGCTCCCGCTTCAAAGGTTTCTCCCCAGTCTAGTTTTCCTCCCGGTAAACACCATTCCCCTGCTGATCGGAAGGCCGAATCTGCTTTATCCGGATCAGGATGGCGCATGCCTAACAACACCTGGCCATTTTTTACTAACACAACTCCAAACCCGGCTCCAACTTTTTTCTTCTCCACCATCTTTTTATTTTTCATTTCCAGTTATATATTAACTATTATTTTACGTATTTCCACTACCAACCATTAATAACTTCAAGTATGATGAGGGGTGGGCGATGGTCGTGGAGTAGGTGAAGGTTTCGGAGTAGGCAGAGGAGTGGGTCCGGGAACACATTTTTTTAAGTTGGGATCCCAGACTCTGCCCGTGCCTGTACTTGGAACAGTGGTATCCGTAGCATCAACTGCTAAGAATTCTTCAGTAAAGGTAGTCTTATCCCCTTGGGCCCAATTAGTAACACCAGGATCAAAGTGAAAGCTTTGATACAAAGGTACGTGAGTATTGGGCTGGATTACGCCTATAGGAATCCAGCACGAGACAGCGTCAGTAAAAAGTGTATGATCCTGGAGCGAAATAATTGTATTTTTTGCCAGGCGTAAATCGTAATTGATGTAATTAGGCACATCAAACTTTGGGGTACCGTTTTCTTCCTGAATTTCCGGCTCGGTTTGAAATCCTTGGGTAGATGAAACATCTTTTAAATGCAGGTAAATTTTAGCCGGAGCTTTACATTTAGCATACAAATCCTTGAGGACTTCCCGATCGTCACCGGGTTTGAGGTCACTTAAAACCACAACAGGGGGCGGATCTTTTTTGCCGTTTACATATAAATCAATTGCACCAGTGCCAGAACTACTGCTAAAAAAACTATTAACACTGGTGATTAAAGTGAAAATGTAAACCAGGATACTGCTCATAAAGGTGTGGGAGTAGGTGCCGGCGTAGGGGTAGGAGTAGGAGTAGGGGCCGCTCCCTTAAAGATGTTGCCGGCCGATGTTTCGTGATCAATAAAAAAAGAGAGGGAAATAGATACCGAAATGAGGATGGCAAAAATCACCGGTAAAATGATAATTGCCGGGTGCAATCGCAAGGTGGGTTTTGTCTCAACCTTAGGTTGCCACCTAGACAACAGTTTTTTTATCTCCAACCCCAAGCTTTTTAGTTCCTCATAAATAATAATGGTCGCCGGAACGATAATAAATAAAATAAACCCGCGTGGGGTTTTAGCCCAGGCGGACAGATATCCGACTGCGGGTAGAGTCCACCGCACAGAGCCGACCACTGCCGAATTAGGCACTAGACCCGGGTCAGGTTGATTGTTAGCGTCTCCTGCTACTTTGAAAAAACCCTCACTACTCCCAACTATGCGGTGAGTGGTTGTAGATTTAGCATTGTCAGAAGGACGAAAAGAGACAATGTCACCCACTCGATATACCCGTTGAGGGACAACTAGAACAAGACTACCCGTGGGAATAGTCGGAGACATGGACCCTGAAGAAACTATATACACCTGAAACGGGAGACTGCCTGTAAAGTGCGCCGCTAAAAATAAACCGGCGATTATGAGGCCAGCCACAAACAAAACATCTGAGAAAACTTTAATTACTTTTCTCATCTAATTTATTCTCCTTCTTCCGCCCCTCCGGTATTTCTTTACCCGAAGGAGCGGTAAATTTTTGCCAAGTCTTTACAGTGACCAAGTTGGAGTGTAATTCTGTGCACAAGTGAAGGTTTTATTATTCCTAGACTGTATCGCGTAGAATTGTAAATCTCCAACAACTTTGTCCGTCTGTGCTGCATTATCCACTAGGGATCCGTCACAGTTAAATCCAGTTCCACGGACTAACGGACCATTTGTACCTATCTTACCTAAACCATCCTGAGGAACGGATCCTCGAGTCATCGCACCAAAGCACCATGCTTTACCAATGAAAACATCAGTTCCCCCTGGGATTGGCACGTTTTGACCAAATACCGAATTCACAGATGTATCGGCTAACGCTATTTGACCTGCTCCGTTTAGACCGCTAATTGGCCCACTTAAGAAGAAAGTTTCCCCGTCCTCAAGTACGTTGTCGCCATCATCTTTCCAAAAGGCAAAGTTGGTTTGTCCAGCTAGGTCACCATTTGTATTTGGATCACCTGTTCCACAACTTGGGTCGTTAACTTTTTCAGGAGTGGTACAGGTTTCATCGGAGTTTTTCGTTACTCTCGCAGCTGCACAAAGCCAAGCAGGATTGGAGTTAACGTGAACTGAGATAGTATCCTCACCTCTGTCACCTGGTTTAAGGTCAACAAAATTAAAAAACTTCTCAATAGTCAAATCTCTAAGTGACCATGAGGTGTTTGTACTGGCTACAAGGGCTCCAGTAGGACTTGCAAAATCTGGAATATTGTAGTCTATAGCATAGCTTTCGTTATCTATCTTAAGATCTATCGCACCAGCTGTAAAAGAATTGCCTGATGATGTTTCGGTGTCGGAGAAGAAGGCGTTGGTTGCCAAAAATGCAACTCCACCAACAGCTCCGGCAGTTAATATTCCTATTAGTAATTTTTTCATTTATTATTCACCTCCTCTCAATACTTGTTTTTTTTTGGATTAATTTTTTTGGCTATTGGCCAGGGGGGCATAAAGCTTGGACACCATCGACATCATAGGCATCGGCTATAGGTTCAAAGAGATTGATATCAGATACGTCGGTAAGACGAACATATTGCGCCGAGGGGAGAATACCTAAGTCAACCGTGCCATCTTTGGTCAAGGAGGCAGTCAGCTGGGTATAGGTGATATTGTCGGGAGAAGCCTCGACCTTAACTTTTTCGTCTGGATATGGCGGTCCCCCGGTCACCTCGTAAATTCTTAGATCGTCTCCAGTGCCATTCAAGACGGGCGAGTTAAATTTGACCACAATTGAGCCATTGGCTGGCTGACCAATTTTGAAACCCAGACTGAAAAATGTCCCATCGATTACGGGGGAATCGAATGCTGCGCCAGTGGACTGGGCGACTAAGGCCTGGGTCGGGTCAGAACGGTTGGCCAGAACGGCTGTTCCATCTTTACGGGTACCCTGGCTGCTGGTTACCACACTATCGGCAAAACGAGTGACACAAGCTACAGGCGTGGGAGTCGGAGTTGGGGAAGGAGTGGGACTAGTTGTAGGTGTGGGTGTCGGGGAAGGAGTGGGGGTAGGAACGGGATTACATTTAAAGTTGGGGTTATTGCGGGCTTGGATAGCCGTAAATTCCACATCGGCCATGACGATATCTGTTTGGGTAGCATTATTCAACTGCGATCCGTCGCAGGTAAACCCGGAATTAACAGTTGGATTTCCTGCCCCGGGTGCCACTGGAGCTAGGGATAAGTTACCCAAGCACCAATATTTGCCAATGTATTTTGTTTGGTTCGCCGGCAGTGGCCCAAAGGGGCTCCAGATACTGGATGTGGAATCAGCCAACGTCCAGATTTGTCCATCGAACAATGTATTGGCGGTACCCTGTTTAATAATTTGTTCTCCAGTTTCAAAGACGTTGTCTCCGTCATCAGCCCAAAATACAAAATGAATGTTCTGAGCTAATTCTCCATCTAGTAAATTACCATTTGGTTCATTGCAAGTTGGATCGTCAATTTTTTCCGGAGTGGTACAAGTGTTGTCATCATTTTTTGTCAACTTGATATCCATACAGGCCCAAGCGTCGTTTTGGACATGCAGACTAATGGTGTCTTCCCCATTGTCACCGGGTTTTACATCTAGGAAATTAAAAAATAAATGCCCTGGTAAATCTGACAATGTTTGCCAAGTAGTATCCGCACTTAATTGGCCATTGTAGTAACTGGTGTTGTCTACTTTTAAATCCAATGTGCCGGCTTGAAAGATATTACCGGTTGAAATTTCAGTATCGGAAAAAAAGGCTTTAGTGAGGCGAAAAGCCACAGTTGAGGTTGCCGCGACAATGAGGACAGCTAGCAGGATTCGTCGCATTGTTGAATGCTTTTATAGCCTTACTGCAATGTCATGTCAATCGCATCTTTTTATGTCAAACAACTATCTATATAATCACACTTCACTCAATTAAAGTACCAACTACACTACTTTAAATAGACAAAGAAGGCTACATCCGTTGACTAGTCCTGTATGATGAGATTAATGTTCTTAACTTCACTGCTCGCAGTGGTATTTGAGCTGATGACTTTCAAAAGTGCGGTTGCTCAATTCACTGCTGTTAATACCTCTAGCAATAATATGTTTGCGGCAACTGTATTTGTCTCACCCAGCCCTTCCGCATTACCCACTCCCACCCCCAGTTCAACTCCGACAGCAAGACCTACTCCCACACCAACTCCATCGGCTATTCCTGCGCCATCGCCCTCACCTACTCCTTGTGCCACCAATTCAACCATAACGATCACTAGTAATGGCGAAGGGACACATAATTCAGTCACCACTTCCACTACATGCAGCAGTTCCTCTTCCCAGTCAAATGGCACTACGGTTATTACTAATGTCAATTCTTCTGCCAACTCCGGCGGTAATAGTGGCGGCTCTATTCAAACAGGTTCTAGTTCTTCAGTCGTAAATGTCTCAACTACCGTCTCGGGAAACAGTAAACCTTGAGTCCTGCATTTAGTTGGCACCTCTAGTGGCTGGTCCACCACCCATATCCTGGGGATACCTCAACTCAGTCCAGATATCTAAGACCAGCTCTTCTTTGGTGATGCCGTTATCTTCAAGCTCCATTCTTACCCCTCCTATATATCCACTCGCATATGCTTCAATTAATGTTTGTCTCATGTCTTCCAACGTTTCTTCTGCAACATAAATCTCCCGGAGATTGAATTTATTACTATGTAAGTTACTTATAACCAAGTAGAGATTGATAGGTGCTTCGGCCATTGATCGAGGCAGAATTTAGGGCATTATATCACTGGTCGAAATTACTTAAGTTACTGCTGGGTAATTTGGGAGACTTGGCGGACTGATTTGGCCCGCACGTAGTACAACTTAGAGCGTCTGACATCGCCTTTCTTCTTGACTTCAATCTTGGCAATCCAGGGTGAGGTCAGGGGAAAGACGCGCTCTACCCCAATGCCACCGCTAGCAATTTTTCTGACCGTAAACATCCGATTGTCGGCTCGCCCTTTAATAGCAATTACCATTCCCTCAAACACTTGGATTCTTTCCTTGTCCCCTTCCACTACTTTGGTATGCACTCGGACTAAGTCTCCCACGTGGACCGGGGTATCTTTAATGGTAGCCGAAATAGCCATACGTGCCTATTTTACTGCATTTATTCTGCTATATCAATGTAGTAATTTATCAATCTGATCCTTTAGTTGCGTGCTCCAATCCAATCCATATGGTAAAGGCAAGATCTTAGCAGTGCCGTTATTGAGAAACTCTAAACTGGCCTCAACTTGACCTTGGTGTGAACTTAACAAATTATTCAAGGTGACTAATTTCCCCGAGGGGAAACCCTTGGGAATAGTAATTATGATGGGTGGAGATTTACCTGGAGATTTTGCTTGGGGCGCGGGTCGGTGGTAGTTATAGCTGTGACCATTGTCCTGGTTATTGCCGTTGGCTGGCGGGCGCGAATAATTACCACTAGTTTGGACTTGCGGTAACTGCGTGTCGGGACCGGTAAATTCGGCGGCGGTATCGACAATAACGGTGATATCTCCTTGGCCTTCCCCTTCCTCCTCACTCTCGACCACGTCTTTCATCTCCATTTTGCCCGACAGAATCACTACTTTATCTGGCTGCCAAAGTGTCGAGGTGGCAGCATAGACTTTGGGAAAGACCACCGCTTCAATACTGCGGCCTAAATCGGAGATTTTACAAAAACACATCGGTTGATTTGAGTTTTTGGTGATCACATTCCTGACAGATTCAATAATTCCCCCCACTGTCACCCGCATTCCCGACAAATTTCCTTGGGGTAGTTCACTAATTCTGTGGGTGACTAACTCGCCCAGTTGGGCCAATTTGTCAGCGTGAGGGTGTTCGGTTAAGTAAAAGCCTAACAATTCCTTTTCCATGGCTAACTTCTGAGCCTTCTCAAACTCCTCGATGTTAGGCAATTGATCGGTGTGGTCAGCAGCCCGGTCATCCACAAACAAAGCCGATTGACCGGAACTTTTGAGTTTACTAATGGACGTGCCTAATTCGCGGATTTTGTCTAAAGCAGCCAACATGGCCGAGCGTCTGCCAAAAGCGTCCATAGCCCCTGACTTGATTAAGCTTTCCAACACTTTGCGATTGACTTTTTGACTGTCCACCCGCAGACAAAAGTCAGTAAAGGATTTAAAGGTGCCATCTTGTCTTTCTTTCAAAATGATGTCGATGGCCACCCCACCGACATTCTTAATGGCTGATAGCCCAAATCTGATGGCCCGCTGATCTACTGATTGACTATTGGCTTCAATGGTAAAACTGGATTGGGACAAGTTTACATCCGGGGACAGGACTTTAATCCCTACCCGGCGGCACTCATCCACCGCCTCAACCACTTTTTCGGTATCCCCCGCCTCAGCAGTTAGTAGTGCCGTCATATACTCTACCGGGTAATGGGCCTTCATATAGGCGGTTTGGTAGGAGACAATACCGTAGGAAGCGGCGTGGGCCTTGTTAAATCCGTAACCTTGGAAGGGCACGAACAAGTCCCACAATTTTTCCGCTTCGTCTTTGGTCAACTGGGACGACTGCATCGCCCCCGAGACAAAGATGTCATGCTGTTCGGCCATTTCCTTGGGCAATTTTTTGCCAATGGCTTTGCGCAGGGCATCGACGGTTTTCCAAGTGTAACCGGCTATTTCTATGGCCGTTAACATAATATCCTCCTGGTACACCAAAATGCCATATGATTTGTCCAAAAACTTGGCCATTTGGGGGTACATGTACTTCACCGCGGCTTTACCATTTTTGCGGGCAATATATTCCGGGATGTTGGCCATCGGTCCGGGGCGAAATAAGGCAATCATGACCATAATGTCTTCGATGCGGTTGGGTTTTAATTCTTTGAGCCACTTGGTCATCCCCGAACCTCCCAGTTGAAAGACGCCCATTGTTTCGCCGCGAGCTAAACTGGCAAAAGTAGCTTTGTCGTCTAAAGGCAAGCGGTCTAAATCGACTTTGGTGTTCCGGGTCGCTTCAACAATATCTCGCGCCGCCCCCAAGATGGACAAATTACGAATCCCTAAAATATCAAACTTCACTAGACCAATATCTTCGCAAGTATGAAATTCATACTGGGTAATCACCTTGCCTCCGTTGGGTTCGTTTTGCAGCGGGGTAAAGTCGGTCATATTGGTGGGGGAGACTACCACCCCGGCCGCGTGAACTGATACATGGCGGGCATTACCTTCAATTTGGCGAGCTAAGTCAATCACTTGCTTAGCTTGAGGATCACCGTCGTACATAATCTTTAACTCTGGTGAGACGTCTAAAGCTTTGGTAATGGTCATGGGAAATCCTTGCGACCCCAAAGGAATCAATTTGGCAATACGGTCGGGAAAGGCATAAGGTTGACCCAAGACCCGACCCACATCCCGCACTGCAGCCCGAGCCAGCATCCGCCCAAAGGTACATATTTGGGCCACTTTGTCCTGACCATATTTACTGACAATATAATTAATTAGTTCTTCGCGGCGGTCATCGGCAATGTCTAAATCGATATCTGGCGGCAAGGGGCGGAGGGGATTTAAAAAGCGTTCAAAGGGCAGTTGGTACTTTAGTGGGTCAATGGTGGTAATGCCAATCACGAAGGACACAATTGATCCCGCCGCCGATCCTCGGGTGTTGGTAATAATACCGTGATCAGTACACCAGTTGACCATATCGGCCATCATTAAAAAGTACGGCG
>OBEQ011410301.1_pt1 | contig 15359 bp, 13 predicted proteins | sample 1670901 | NCBI WGS metagenome assembly OBEQ01 (sample SAMEA104232315, study PRJEB22302) | groundwater metagenome | biome: forest; feature: aquifer; material: groundwater | place: USA | collected 2011-08-07 | depth 5.4 m | reverse complement strand
CGCAGCTGATTTTTGACTTGAAGCAGGTCAACCCGCAGGCGCTGGTGTCGGTGAAGCTGGTGGCCGAGCCGGGCGTCGGCACCGTGGCCGCGGGCGTCGCCAAGGCCTACGCCGACCTGATCACCATTTCCGGCTACGACGGCGGCACCGGCGCGAGCCCTTTGACCAGCGTCAAATACGCCGGCTCGCCGTGGGAATTGGGGCTGTCCGAGACGCAGCAGGTGTTGCGCGCTAACGGCTTGCGCGGACGCGTACGGGTGCAGACCGACGGTGGCCTGAAGACCGGGCTCGACGTGGTGAAGGCAGCAATACTGGGCGCTGAGTCGTTCGGCTTTGGCACCGGGCCGATGGTCGCGCTGGGCTGCAAATATTTGCGCATCTGCCATTTGAACAACTGCGCGACCGGCGTCGCGACGCAGAACGCGCAGCTACGTAAAGATCACTTCATCGGTCTGCCGGAAATGGTGGTGAATTACTTCACCTTTGTCGCGACTGAAACCCGGGAGCTACTGGCTTCGTTGGGTATGCGCAAGCTCACCGACCTGATCGGCCGCACCGATCTGCTGGCGCTGTCGCCGGGCGATACGCCGCGCCAAGGTCGCTTGAAGCTCGACGTGTTGTTAAGCCAGGGCGACATTCCGGACAGCGCACCGCGTTTTTCGCAACAGCCGAACAATCCTTCGTTCGATAAAGGCGAGCTCGCCGAACAGATGGTGAAGGATGCATTGCCCGCGATTCAATCGGGCGTCGCAGTGAAGCTCGATTACACGATTCGCAATATCAATCGCTCGATCGGCGCGCGGCTGTCCGGTGAAATCGCGCGTGCGCATGGCGGCAAAGGCTTGCCGGACGACACAATTAGGATTCATCTCAGTGGATCGGCTGGGCAAAGTTTCGGTGTGTGGAACCACTGCGGTTTGACGCTCACGCTGGAAGGCGACGCGAACGATTACGTCGGCAAAGGCATGGGCGGCGGGCGGCTGGTCGTGTACCCGCCGCGCACCGCCACCTTTGAGGCACACCGCAATACGCTGATCGGCAATACCTGTCTGTATGGCGCGACCGGCGGCGAGCTCTACGCCGCGGGCATGGGCGGCGAGCGCTTCGGCGTGCGCAATTCCGGCGCGCTGGCAGTGGTGGAGGGCATTGGCGATCACGGCTGCGAATACATGACCGGCGGCACGGTACTGGTGCTCGGCGATACGGGCCTGAATTTTGGCGCGGGCATGAGCGGCGGCATGGCGTTCGTGGTCGACGAGAGTGGTGATTTCATTTCTAAATACAACAAGGAAATGGTCGAAGTCACGCGCATCATGAGCGATGAAACCGAATCTTTCCGCATTTTCTTCAAACAGCAGTTGCAGCGGCATCAAACGCTGACGGGGAGTCAGCGTGCCCAGCATCTGCTTGCGCAACTGGATGCCACGCTGGCTAAAGTATGGCTCATTAAACCCAAACGTATTTCGCTAGAAGACCTGGTCGACGATATTCCAGGTCAAGTACGTCAACCGATCGCCGCCTGAGTGCGTGCGTAGAGAAAAGTAATAACCATGGCTGACGCATTTCAGTTCTTAAATCAGCCGCGCCGCGACGGCGAGAAAACCGACGCTGCGGTGCGCAAACTCGAGTTTCGCGAAATCTACGCGAAAATGGAAACGCCCCACGCGATAGAGCAATCTGGGCGTTGCCTGGCGTGCGGCAATCCCTATTGCGAGTGGAAGTGCCCGGTTCACAACTACATTCCGAACTGGCTCAAGCTCGTCACCGAAGGCCGCTTATTCGAAGCGGCCGAATTGTCGCATCAGACCAATTCGCTGCCCGAAGTGTGTGGGCGCGTCTGCCCGCAGGATCGATTGTGCGAAGGCGCGTGCACGCTGAATAGCGACGGCTTCGGCGAAGGCGGCGGCTTTGGCGCAGTGACGATCGGGCAAATCGAACGATATATTTCCGAAGAGGCTTTCAAGCTCGGCTGGCGACCCGACATGAGCCGCGTTGTCGCGACCGGCAAGAAAGTCGCGATCATCGGCGCCGGCCCGGCAGGTTTGGGGTGTGCAGATATATTGGCGCGCCATGGCGTGAAACCGGTGGTATTCGACCGCTATGATGAGATTGGCGGACTCTTAACTTTTGGCATCCCCGAATTCAAGATGGAAAAATCGGTGATGACGCATCGCCGTGATTTGTTCGAAGGCATGGGAGTGGAGTTCCGGCTCAATACCGAGATCGGCAAAGACATTTCCATGCAGGCTCTGCTCGACGAATACGACGCGGTATTCATGGGCATGGGCACCTATACTTATATGAAAGGCGGCTTCCCCGGCGAGGATCTGCCCGGTGTATTGGAGGCATTGCCGTTTTTGATTTCGAACGTGCGCAAATGCCTGGCACTCGCCACGCCAGATGAAATTTATCACGACATGAAACACCAACATGTCGTGGTACTGGGTGGGGGGGACACGGCCATGGATTGCAACCGTACCAGCATACGTCAGGGCGCGGCTTCGGTGACTTGCGCCTACCGTCGCGACGAAGCGAATATGCCGGGCTCCAAACGCGAAGTGGGCAACGCGCGTGAAGAAGGCGTGCAGTTTCTGTGGAATCGCCAACCCGTAGAAATTATCGGCGACGACAAGGTCGAGGGCGTGAAGCTCGTCACCACCACGCTTGGCCCACCCGATGCACGCGGCCGCCGCACGCCGGTGGTGGTGCCGGGGTCGGAAGAAATCATTCCCGCCGATCGCGTGATTATTGCGTTTGGTTTTCGGCCCAGCCCGCAGCCCTGGTTCGATGATCATCAGATTGCGACGGACGCGGGTGGACGCGTGCTGGCGAAAGGCCACGCGCATGCCTTCCAGACCGCCAACCCGAAAATCTTTGCCGGAGGTGACATGGTGCGCGGCTCCGATCTCGTCGTAACCGCGGTGTATGAGGGGCGCGAAGCGGCTAAGGGGATTCTGGAATATCTTGATCTGACCTAGAACCCAACACGGTTACACAGGCTTACATCTGGTAACACGCGCTAAACACCCGGTTTACATGGGGCTTCTACAGTGCAGTCGTCAAACGAATATCTCGTTCACGACACGCATTCGATAGGAGCCTTATCATGAAAAAATCTGTTGTTAACACCACACTTGGTTTGATTGCCCTGGCAACGATGAGTTTTGCCGCGAGCCATGCGCAAGCCAACCACGATGCCCCGCAACGTTTTGATGCACCGTATGACCAAAGCTGGCATGACCGCAGGGATCATGGCTTACGGCACGGACAGCGTATTAACCAGCAACGCGTCGCCGAGATCAATGCCCGTCAGGCGCAGCTTCAGCACCGCATCGAGCAAGGGCGACGGAATGGCACGCTTACCCGTCACGAATACCGCACATTGATGTCCGAGCAGCATTATTTTTCCCGCGTGAAACAGGACTTCCTGTCCGACGGTTTTTTGACTCCGTCCGAATTTCGCCAGCTCGAAAACGGACTTGAAACAGCTGCGCGCAATATCCGTATAGAAAAGCGCGATCGCAACACACGAATTTCGAATTATGGCAACACGCCTTACAACCATCGCTGGTGAGATGAATAAATAACCGCGCGACAACCCATCGGTGGCGTAGCCCTTGCAGGCTAGCCACCGATTTTTTATGTGTCTCGTCTAGCTTCTAGGAATAAAATCCGATTCAGCTGCGTCTTTACTAAACCTTCTGACGACTGATAGCCGATGATTGTTTCTTTGCTGCAGACTCGAGCTTTAAGAACCCGCATCGCCGAAGCTCGACCGCGCTTGTATCGGCTTTCTTTTTCCTGGTGGCATGACCCATATTTAGCCGACGATCTGACGCAAGAAGCCATGACCAAGAGCTTAAAGTCGGCCCATCAGATAAAGGATGATTCGGTTCTAGACGCTTGGTTGTTCAGTATTCTTAATAATTGTCTGCGTGATCATTTCCGGCGATTACATCCGCAAACCGATATTGAAGAAATCATGGAATTACCTGCAGACGATCTTACTCCCGAGCAACATCACGCCGAAAGCGAATTAATCGGCAGAGTAAGATGTGCTGTAGCCGTGTTACCGCTTGGCCAACGGCAGGTGATTACGCTTATCGATCTGGAAGAAATGTCTTATAGCGCCGCGGCCCAGGCGCTTAACATTCCCATTGGCACGGTGATGAGCCGCTTGAGCCGCGCGCGCTTGGCTTTGCGCGCTTTACTGCAGGAGACGGGTGCATCGGCATCGCTCCATGTAGTCCCCCAAAAAGGAGTGAGCAATGAGCGCACTTGAAAAATCTGATGAGGAACTGAATGCCTTTGTCGATGACCAGTTAAGTGCAAACGACCGCGCGCGCGTACTCGAGCTATTGACTCACGACGCAGCACTGCAAAAACGCGTCGCCGAAGTTCAGCAAACACGAAATCTATTGCGCCATGCGTATCAACATCCTCCTGTGCCTCACTTTTCGTCAGGCAACGCGTCCTTTTTAAGGAGCCATAAGTTTGCGATATCGATGTCCTTAATCATTGGCATGATCCTTGGAGGTTTGCTCCACCTGCTGGCGATCAATACGCCAGGCATGTTCGCCGACCATTCGCCTAAAGGTGTGGTCATTCAGGTAAGTGAAGCAGATCCGGCAAAATGGGAAATGGCGCTGATCAATGCGCGTAATGTGCGCAAGGCATATGGCGATAAAAACGTAGGCGTTGAAATCGTCGCGTATGGACCCGGCCTCAAAATGCTACGCAATGACTCTGTTGTGGCAGCCGGTCTTGACGAGGCCAAGCAGCGTGGCGTGAAACTCCTGGCCTGCGGCAACACCATGACTATGACCCACACCACTCGCGATGAACTCAGTCGGTCGGTCGACATTGTGCCTGCGGGCATCGTGGAGATTATGGAGCGTCAAAAGGAAGGTTATGCTTATGTGCGCCCTTAAGAAAAGCTTTCTGGCTTTGTGTTTCGTTCATGGCAGTCATCCATGAGGCGCTCGAACTCGCGGACTGCAGCACAGCATAATTAGTGCGGCTGCTTGTATTGCGCCCAGTCGGCACGCATGCCGTCAAAACATGCTTTATATTCCGGTTTTGCCTGGGTCGCTTTATCGATATCGATACTATCTAGCGACAGTCGTATCGGCTTACCGTTCCAGTCGCCTTTGCAGGACTCATAATTGACCTGACCGGAAAAATCATATTGCCTCACGCTATGTAGCGCACCGTCGTAGTGGTGAAAATTGATGAAAGTGCGCACCGGTTGTAACGGTGCCCAGGGCAAGGTGATGGAGACAAAATCGCGCACCAGTTTGCCATTTTCATAAAGGTAAACCTCAGCAATATGGACATACTCAGGCCGTACCGCATCCCGCCGCACGCGTGACAATAAAATGCCTGTATCGGCATCGTAATAACTGGTTTCCACATAGCGATAACCTGCTGCCGCCGCGCCTTCGTATGGAGCTTTCTCTTCTTCGATCCGGATTTTTTTCCCGCTTATCTGTTGCTCATGCAGTGCGTAAAGCGCCTGATGGAAATCGGCCTGCGTACCGACGGCAAAGGCAGGCAAGGCGACTAGGCAAAGCAACGCCAGGACTATTTTTTTCATTTTTTACTCCTTATCCCATTTCGCAATAAAGTTCTCGACCAGCTCGCGATTGACGGCGCCAATATGGCGCGCAACGATTGCGCCCTTGCGGTCATAAATCACCGTAGTGGGCACGCCTTGTAATGCAGCGCCGCCGAACCGAGTAAAACTCTCTGCATTGCCGAGCAAAATCGGAAAGCTGATCAAATAATCCTGCATGAATTTTGCAACCTCATCGCGCTGCGCCTGACCGAAGCTAGGAAAGTCGACCGCTACACCCAATACGATTGCTTTATCTTTTTTGTGAGCATCGTGGAAGGTTTGCAGATCCGGCATCTCCTCCGCGCAAGGCGGGCAGCGTGGTCCCCATACCACCAATACGGTCCAGTGTCCGCGCCCGATGTATTCACTGAAATGATGTGGCTTACCCGCGATATCGTTTAATGTCACATCTGGGCTCGCCGCATTTGCCTGCACGCATAGCAACGCCCCCAATCCCAATATCCATCCCTTGATAAATTGACGCATTTATTTCTCCTTTTTAATGTTGCCAACAGCCGATCGCTCCGACCAGTTCTCTTCCGGTAAAAATTCCGTGCGGGCCAGAATTTCATTCGCCTCTTGCTCGCGGCCTAAGGCTTGCAGGATGGTCGCTTTCAGCGTTAAAGAGCTGCGATTGTCGGCATCGAGCGCAAGCCCCGCATCGACGACTTGCAAGGCGGGTTGAAGTTGCCCATCCATGAAGCGACAAATAGCTAGGTTGTGATAAGCCTTTTGATAACTCGGATCCAGCCGAATGGCGGTTACAAAATGCTCTGCCGCTAAAGACAGCCGGTTTTGCTTGGCGTACACCACGCCCAAATCGTCGTGCGCCTCAGCGTTGTTGGGATCAAGCTCGACAGCGCGTGTGAGATCGCGCTGGGCCTCCTGTAAATTGCCGCGCCAGATGTTACGCACGCCGCGCTTGGTATAGGCGACCGAATCCTTAGGATGACGCGTGATATAGACGCTGAGATCGGCTATCCCTTCCTCGATCAATCCCATTCGACCATAGGCCATGCCACGGCCAAAATAAGCTTTGGACTGATGATCGTCGAGCTTAATTGCGGCGCTGTAATTTTCGATGGCACGATAAAAATCATTGAGTTGGTAATAAATGTCGCCGCGCTCGGTATATAGACGGGCGAGCTTGGGAGATTGGGCAATCGCCTTATTCAAACGTACCAGCGTTGCGTCGGCTTGCTCACGCGTCAATATTTCAGCGCGCGCAGGCATGGCCGCTACGACTACCAGCAGTAATACCTGTAGTACGCGATGCATATTTATCCCTTTTTTGTCTTCTTTGAGTTTAAGACGTTGCAGCGTTCGGTTTTATTCCATGAGATACAGGAACGCGTTGACAGCGAGGAATGATCCGACCTTCGGGTAAAATCATCTTTTGCTTCACCTATCGCCGCAAAAATGACTTCTCTTCAAAACGACACGTTTTTGCGTGCACTTCTTCGCCAGCCAACTGACTACACGCCGATTTGGTTAATGCGCCAGGCCGGACGGTATTTGCCCGAATACAATGCAACCCGCGCCCGTGCCGGGGATTTTCTGACCTTGTGCAAAACGCCCGATCTGGCTACCGAGGTCACGCTGCAACCGTTGGCGCGCTATCCGCTCGACGCGGCGATTTTGTTCTCCGACATTCTGACCGTGCCCGATGCAATGGGCCTGGGCCTGTATTTTTCGCCGGGCGAAGGACCGCGTTTTGAACGCCCCTTGCGCGATGAATGGGAGATTCGCGATCTGACCGCGCCGGACCCCAATGACAAGCTCGGCTATGTGATGGATGCAGTGCGCTCGATCCGGCGTGCGCTGGACGGATCGGTGCCGTTGATCGGCTTTTCGGGCAGCCCCTACACGCTGGCGTGCTATATGGTCGAGGGCGGCGGCTCGGATGATTTCCGTCATATCAAGTCCATGCTATATGCGCGGCCGGATCTGCTGCATCGCATTCTGGAAATCAACACCCGGGCCGTGACCGATTATCTGAATGCACAGATCGAGGCCGGCGCGCAGGCAGTGATGATTTTTGATACCTGGGGCGGGAGTCTAACGCCGCATGCCTATCGGGAATTTTCTTTAGCCTACATGCAACGTATCGTGCATGGGCTTATCAAAGCACGAGAAGGCCGACGTGTTCCCAGCGTGGTCTTCACTAAAGGCGGCGGCAACTGGCTGGAAGCGATTGCCCAAATCGGCGCCGATGCGGTAGGACTCGACTGGAGTATCGACATCGGCGAAGCGCGACGTCGCATCGGTGCTAAAGTAGCACTTCAAGGCAATCTCGATCCATGCGCATTATTTGGGACGCCAGAAAGTATCAGCAACGAGGTGGCGCGCGTATTGGAAGGCTACGGTGCAGGTAATGGCCATGTGTTTAACCTAGGACATGGCATTTCGCAATTTACACCGCCCGACAACGTCGCGGTTCTCGTCGATGCGGTCCACGCCCAAAGCCGTCATGGCGCGAGTTCAAATTAAGTTTTTGTAAGGATCCAATCATGTCTCGAATTCTGGTTATTTTCTTTTCGTTATTTATCGGCACCGGCCTGACACTGGCGGCATTCGATGCCGAAGCGCGGCGCATGGGCGGCGGTAAATCCTTTGGCATGCAACGCAGCGCGCCCGCGCAGCGTCAGGCTGCCCCGCAGCAGCAAAACACGTCCCCGGCCGCCGCACCGCAGAAACGCTCCTGGATGGGTCCGATTGCGGGCCTGGCTGCCGGGCTGGGCCTGGCCGCGCTGATGTCGCATTTGGGTTTGGGCGAGGAGTTCGCAAATATATTGCTCATCGCGCTAATGATTATGGCGGTGTGGATGGCGTTCCGTTATTTCACTCGTAATAAAGCCCCCACTGGGCTGAAATATGCCAACGCGCATCCCCATCCGATGAAGGCGCCCACGCAGTTCGACATGCGCGGTATGGGCGCTTATTCCGCGACGCCTCCGGCAAGCAATGATTTGCCGGCGGGATTCGATGAAGACGCATTTGTGCGCGAGGCCAAGATTAATTTCATACGCATGCAAGCAGCGAATGACGCGGGCAATGTGGATGACCTGCGTGCCTTTACCACGCCGGAATTGTTTGCCGAACTGCGCATGCAACTCGCCGAACGCGGCGAAAACGCGCAGATGACCGATGTGGTGAAGTTAAACGCCGAGGTGCTCGAATGCGCCGAAGAGAATAATCAGCTGATTGCGAGCGTCCGTTTCCATGGCTTGATCAAGGAAGACAATGCGCTCGCCGAGCCGTTTGATGAGACCTGGCATCTCGTCAAACCTGCGTCGGGAACGGGTGGCTGGCTGGTTGCAGGGATACAGCAGAACGACAATTAAGCGTTGGTAAATTAGCCAACATAAATGTACTTATGCACATGACTTAAACTTTAGGGCTCAGCTGCAATTTATTTTCGCGGAGCCCTTCTTTAATCGTAAGTCAATGATTTATATATAACAAATTTTTTAGCACTTGATAAGCATTAGGTTTTTCGGTGGTTCAACTAAAAAAGCTTGACTAAGCACAAATTTGACCACAATTTTATCCACAAGCTTTTTTGACCCGATAACTTCCTTACGCTGCCGATACTTGGCCGCCCTCGCGCTGACAAAAGCACTATGCCGCTTATTGCCCAAGTAGCGCTTGATACGCCGGTCGATCGACTGTTCGATTATGGCCTGCCAGATAACTTACACCACGTACAAACCGGTAGCCTGGTAGAAGTCCCTTTTGGGCGCAGGCGAGAAGTCGGCGTAGTCCTGCATCTTGCGAATGATTCGTCCATCGCGCCAGACAAACTGCGCACGGTGCTGGATCATTTGACGGATCGTCCCGCTCTTTCTCCGCACCTCCTGCTCTTGGCGCAATTTTGTGCCGACTATTACCACTATCCGCTGGGTCCGATCCTGCTTTCGGTGTTACCTCCGCGGCTACGCGACCCGTTGCCGTTTTCACCGGCCGCGCCTTGGTTGTGCCTGACCGAAGCTGGCTTGGATGCCGAACCTCCGTTACGCGCGCATGCGCAGCGAAAATTGCTGACTGCGTTGCGCGCGGTGCGCTGCCAGCATCGCGATGTGATTCGTCAGCACGGTCAAACCCGCCATGCCACTGCGCTCGTTCAAGCCGGATGGGCGCAATGGCAGGCCACCGGTCTGGTGGACACACCGAGCGTGCCCCCAGAAGCGTTGCCAGAGACGACGCGTGAACAGCAGCAGGTTCTCGACGCCCTGCTGCCCAAGCTCGATCGTTTTGCTGTCAGCCTGTTACATGGTTCAACGGGGAGCGGTAAGACCGAGATTTACTTGCGCCTGATCGCAGTCACGCGCGCGCGCGGCCAGCAAAGCCTGGTGCTGATCCCCGAAATCGCGCTGACGCCGCAAATTGAAAATCTATTTCGCGCGCGCTTTCCCGATTATCGGATCGCGCTGCTGCATAGTGGACTAAATCAAAGCGCCCGCGCCGAGAACTGGCTCGCGGCGGCGCATTGCGATTTGCTGCTCGGCACGCGGCTATCAGTGTTCGCGCCCTTGCCGCGACTGGGATTGATCGTTGTCGACGAAGAACACGATATGTCCTTCAAACAGCAGGAGGGCCTGCGTTATTCGGCACGAGACGTGGCCATCGCACGCGCCAAGATGCTGGACATTCCCGTCGTGCTCGGCTCCGCTACGCCCTCGCTGGAAAGTTACGCGCAAGCGCTACAGGGCCGTTATCAATTGCTGGAAATGCGCGATCGCGCATTTACCGGCGCCACGTTACCGGAGATCACGCTGATCGATTTGCGCCATGTGCCGCTCGAAAACGGACTCTCGCGTCCAGTCTTGCAAGCCCTCATTGATAACCAGTCGCGTAGCGAGCAAAGCCTGGTATTTCTAAACCGGCGCGGCTATGCGCCCACCTTGTATTGCGCCGGCTGCGGTTGGGTATCGCCGTGCCCGCGCTGCTCAGCACGGCTGGTGTTGCATCGCATCAGCCAGCGCCTTAAATGCCATCATTGCGGGCACGAGGCACGCATCCCAAGCCATTGTCCAAGCTGTGGCCATGCCGATCTTCAGGCGCTGGGCCAGGGTACGCAACGTCTCGAAGAAACGCTTAGCAGCGCGTTGCCACAGGCGCGCATTCGCCGCATCGACCGCGACACGATGCGACCGCGCGCCTGGGCCCAGCTGGGCGACGATTTGCGAAACGGCCACGTCGACATTCTGGTCGGCACGCAAATGCTCGCCAAAGGCCACGACTTTCCCAACATGACGCTCGCGGTCATTCTGGATACCGACGGGGCGCTGTACAGCCCGGATTTTCGTGCGACGGAACGGCTGTTTGCGCAACTGATGCAAGTCGCAGGGCGCGCGGGACGCGCCGACAAACCCGGACGCGTGCTGGTGCAAACGGCATTCCCCGAGCATCCGTTGTTTCGGCATTTGCTGCGTCACGATTATGCGGCGTTTGCGCGGGAATTATTGGACGAACGGCGCAAACTGGATTTGCCGCCGTATACGCGACAGGCCTTGCTGCGCGCCGAGGCGCCGCAGATGTCAGCGGCGATGACCTACTTGCACAGTGCCGTGCAGGCTGCGCCGGATATCCCGCAGGTGAGAGTGTTTGATCCCACGCCTGCGCCGATGGCGCGAGTGGCCGGGCTGGAGCGCGCGCAACTGCTGATTCAATCCGCGTCGCGTCCGGCCTTGCAGCAATTTTTGGCAAACTGGCGACCGCAGCTTGCTGCGATCAAACCGCAGGTCGCACGCTGGTCCTTGGACGTGGATCCGCTGGAGTTTTAAAACAGCGCAATCGGGTTAGTGGGTGGTAGGCTTCAACAGATTGACCACACTCGGTTGAACGACGCTCTTGGTCGACGAACAGGAGCCGTCTTCCGAAACGCCTAGTTGCCGTTCGGCATCGGTCAATAAATTAATCACGTCGACGTAGAACTTGTCGTTCGCCATCAGCCGCGCCGTACGGCCGCCGTCGTTCGTTGCGAGCACATCGGCGCCGTTATTGATCAGCCATTCGACGACGCTTGCATCGCCGCCGCCGGCTGCGAGCATCAACGGCGTAATGCCGAAAAATATGCGTGCGTTGAGATCGGCGCCGGCTTCGTGCAAGGCCGCAATGACTTGCGGATAACCGCATTCGGTTTCCGCGTTGTACGCAGCTTTGGCGAGGGCGGTCCAACCCTGTTCGGATTTGAAGTCCGTAGTGGCGCCTGCGGCAAGCAAGGCTTTGACCACATCGAGATGGCCCGCATGTGCGGCGCTCATCAACGCGGTCTCGCCCGCTTCGTCAAGCGCAGCGGGGTCGGCGCCGGCTTCCAGCAAACTTAGAACGAGAGCGAGATCGCCGGCTTTCGCGGCGGCAAATAAACTGTGCGACATGGGAACGCTCCTACAGCAACATGATTTGAACGGCGTAAAATGCTTGACTGATTTTATCAAGTATTCATGCCGATGCCTAACCGTTTAGCCACCGAAACCAGCCCTTATCTTTTGCAGCACGTTGACAATCCCGTGGACTGGTATCCGTGGGGAGCCGAAGCATTGGACAAAGCGCGCCGCGAGGACAAGCCCATCCTGCTGTCGATCGGCTACTCGGCCTGCCACTGGTGCCATGTGATGGCGCACGAATGTTTTGAAGATGCCGAAGTCGCGGCTGTCATGAACCGACTGTTCGTGAATATCAAGGTCGATCGCGAGGAACGCCCGGATCTGGATCAGATTTACCAATCCGCGCACCAGTTACTGACGCAACGCGGTGGCGGCTGGCCTTTGACCATGTTTCTTACGCCCGATCAAACGCCGTTTTACGCGGGTACCTATTTCCCCAAAACACCGCGCCACCAATTGCCGGGGTTTGTCGGGCTGATGGAAAACATAGCGCGTGTATGGCGCGAACGGCGCGGCGAAGTGATTGCACAGAAAGAAGCCGTGCAGGTGGCGCTACACAGACAACAAGCGCCTGAAGATACAGCCGCACCTTTCAGCGCAGAGCCCTTCCTGATTGCCGCAGAGGAGATGACGCAAGCCTTTGATCCGGTGTGGGGCGGATTTTCGCCTGCCCCGAAATTTCCGCGTCCGGGGGAATTGTTTTTTTTATTGCGCGAAGCTGAGCGGAGTCACAACCACATTGCGAGCGACATGGCGTTATTCAGCTTGCGGAAAATGGCCGAAGGAGGCGTGCGTGATCATCTGGGGGGCGGTTTTTGCCGTTACTCGGTGGATGCGCAATGGGCGATCCCGCATTTTGAAAAAATGCTGTACGACAATGGCCCTTTGCTTAGCCTGTATGCAGATGCATGGGCGTTGAGTGAGGATGCGTTATTTTCCGATGCGGCAAATGGCATCGTGGATTGGGTGCAACGCGAAATGCGCGCACCCGAAGGGGGGTTTTACTCGGCGCAGGATGCCGATTCGGAAGGTCACGAAGGCAAGTTTTATGTGTGGACGCCGGATGAAGTGCGCGCCTTACTCACTCCTGAAGAATACGCGGTCGCCACGCTGTACTACGGATTCGATCGCGCGCCCAATTTCGAAAACACCAACTGGAATCCGCTGATCGCGCGCTCAATAAATGTCGTCGCGCAGGAACTGGAAATTGAACCCGATCGTACGGCGAGCTTGTTGCAGCAAGCCACTTCCAAACTCTTTAACGCCCGCGAACAGCGCGTGCATCCGGGACGCGACGACAAACAACTCACCAGCTGGAATGCGTTGATGATCCAGGGGCTGGCGCACGCCGGCCGCGTCATGCAGCGACCGGACTGGATAGTGATCGCGCAAGCAGCGATTGATTTTTTGCATGTGCAAGTGTGGCGTGAAGGTCGTTTACTGGCGAGTTATAAAAACGGCGTGGCGCGGCTCAATGCGTATCTCGACGACTATGCATTTTTGCTGGATGCCTTGCTCGAATCCATGCAGGCATCGTATCGACCGCAGGATATGGCGTGGGCGCGCGAGCTTGCCGATGCGCTGCTCACGCATTTTGAAGATCGTGAACAGGGCGGATTTTATTTCACGAGCCACGATCACGAAACGCTGATCCAGCGTCCCAAACCGGGTTACGATAATGCGCTGCCGTCGGGCAACGGCGTAGCGGCCTTGAGCTTGCATCGGCTAGGTTTGCTGCTCGCCGAACCACGTTATCTCACTGCGGCCGAACGTTGTTTACGCGTGTTTTATGCGCAAATACTTCGCCATCCGATTGCCTATTCGACGTTGCTGGCCTTGCTGGATGAAACCCTGCATCCGCCACGTTTAATTGTCGTCCGCGGGCCTGCCAGCGATGTGAATGACTGGGGAGTTGCATTGACGCCACAGCTACGAAAATCCGACATCCTGCTGCGCTTACCGAATGGTGTGGCATTACCCGATGCGCTGGCAAAGCCCGAACCAGCAAGCGGAACTGCATGGGTATGCGTAGGATCGAAGTGTTTCCCGCCACTGACGAATATTGAACACTTTGCACAACTGGCCGATTAAGCTTGCCGTTTTTTGTAACTTTTTGTAACGACGGGCTTTTTCCATCCCCTAGCAGCCACAATTTAGTTAACATACGTACACAATATTCACCATTTCGTTTTTTCAACCGGAGTCGATTTATGAAAACCTTGTTGTTAACCAGCTTGTCCGCTGCCTTGTTGAGCTTGTCTGCTGCGGCTTCCGCCGACCAGTCTTTGGCGCAAAAAAACGCCTGCATGTCCTGCCATGGCGTGGATAAAAAAATTGTGGGTCCTGCGTTTAAAGATGTTGCCAAAAAATATGCGGGCGACAAAACAGCCGCAGCCAAGCTGATGGCCAAAGTCAAAACCGGTGGTAAAGGTGTGTGGGGCGAAGTTCCAATGCCGCCGAATCCCCAAGTAAGCGATGCGGATAACAAGAAAATTATCGATTGGGTTCTGAGCCTGAAATAATCACAATTCGATACCCCACACAGCCGACTTGCGAGTCGGCTTTTTTTCGGACCGCAAAACCAGCGACGCCATCTACGGATTCAAGCTCGCGCACAGTTGTGGTATAAATCCAGGCGAAACCATCTGAGGTGCGATCCCTATGAATACTCACTTCCTGCGCTGGACTACGCTAGCTACCGCTTTAGTTGTATTGAGTGCTTGCGGTGAAAAACCCGCGGACGATGGCATTAAAACGGTTCATATTGGCCAAGTTTCTCCGCTCACAGGACCGCAAGCCCACTTAGGACGCGATAACGATAACGGTGCGCGACTGGCAGTGGATGAAATCAACGCGCAGGGTTTAACGATCGGCGGCGAAAAAATCCGGCTGGAGCTCAAAAGCGAAGACGATGGCGCGGACCCTAAAACGGCAACGACCGTCGCACAAAAGCTGGTTGATGAAGGCGTGGTCGGTGTGATTGGCCATCTCAACTCCGGCGCGACTATTCCGGCCTCCAAAATTTATGCCGATAACGGCATTCCGCAAATTTCACCTTCAGCAACCGCGGTGGCCTACACGGCCGCCGGATATAAAACCGCTTTCCGTTTGATGACCAATGACGCGCAACAAGGCAGCGTGTTGGGTAACTTTGCGGTCACCAAACTGGGGGCCAAAAAAATCGCGATCGTCGATGACCGCACGGCGTATGGCCAGGGGCTTGCTGATGAAGTCGAAAAAGCGGTGAAAGCAGCCGGCGGCGAAGTCGTCGCGCGTGAATACACCTCAGACCGCGCAACAGATTTTATGGCGATCCTCACTTCGATCAAAAGCAAAGCACCGGACCTGGTGTT
>OBEQ010386304.1_pt1 | contig 15359 bp, 15 predicted proteins | sample 1670901 | NCBI WGS metagenome assembly OBEQ01 (sample SAMEA104232315, study PRJEB22302) | groundwater metagenome | biome: forest; feature: aquifer; material: groundwater | place: USA | collected 2011-08-07 | depth 5.4 m | reverse complement strand
CGGTTTTACATGGAGACAGGTTCTCTTTTTGATGAGGCGGAGAAAATCATAAATCAATTCCGGACTGCTCAGCTTGGCGTAGTAGATCATTTTATGGGCCCCCCCCTAGCTTCTTTAGCTCTTGTTTCCAGAAATAAATTGATTGAATTTCTTTCCGCCGTTTGGACCATAGAACATCCCACCCTTCCCAACGCCGGGCTGGAGGGAAGGCCTCTCACTTTGCGTTTTAGGGACAACATCTCTTTCTTGGTTGGGAGCCGTCGTGTGGGCTTGAACGCGGCTTTCCATACCCCAGCAGAGGCCAGACAACAAGGGGCGCGGGAGGGACCAGTTTTGTATGCCGCAAATCCTCAGCGAGATGTGCTGATTGTGCGAGATGATCTCCTTCAGAGAGTTTTTAAAAATGGCTCTTCCGAGGGGTTACGCGGATTCATGGAGGAGCAGGTTGCAAAATTAACCTATCCTCCTGAAACAGCAGGTGGAAAAGGTAATGTCGTCATTGACATCCTACCAGAGAGGGAAATTTTTCTGATGCCTTCGGTATAAACACTGTTGAATTGCAAGGGGATACCGAAAGCGACGGAGGCTAGAATCACTAACTTATGTGCGGCATCAATGCCTTCAACATCAAAGGTAGGATCTGCTTCTGCATATCCTAGTGCTTGAGCTTCTTTTAACACATCGTCAAATGCCCGGCCTTTTTCGCGCATTTCAGTCAGAATAAAATTACCAGTGCCATTAATGATGCCGGCCAACCATTCTATCCTATTGCCAGATAAGCCTTCGCGGATGGCTTTTATAATAGGAATTCCGCCAGCGACTGCTGCTTCATAAGAGACTGTGACGCCTCTTTTACTCGCCGCCGCGAATATTTCGTTGCCATGAATAGCGATAAGCGCTTTATTCGCTGTTACTACATGCTTGCCGTTCTCTATCGCTTTAAGCACAAGCTCTTTTGCAGGTTCATACCCACCAATGAGTTCTACAACAATATCAATTTCAGGATTATTCACGACGTCAAAGATGTCACGCGTGATGTTTATGCCAGAGGCATTAGCCTTTGGGTTGTCACGACGCGCACCAATCTGAGCTATTTCTATAGGAAATCCACAACGTGCAGCGATCTCGTCTGCATTGCGTATCAGTACATCATAAGTGCCAGCGCCTACAGTACCAAAACCGCAAATTCCAACTTTTACCGGTCTCAAAATGTCTTCCTCGTATACTCGATTCTTGTAATTATCAGAATGCCAACCGTACCAAATTTCCTTCACAACTATCAAACAATCTTTAGCTTAGCGTATTCTTATTTGCGGTAGCGAATAATTTTTGACGAGACTAAAACAGTACTCAAATTAATCTATAAAACTAGATGCCACTGGATGCGAGGAGTATGAGACGACGGAATGCGCAGAAATCTTTCTCAATTTTTGGCCAATGTGGATTAAGTGGTCATTCAAAGAATGAATCTAAAAATTGAGAATAGCTTTTACAGATTCAGTGCAGTTGTATCACCCTTTTTTAGCGCACTAAATTTCCATAGTTAGGACTAAACTAATTCAAAGATTAAAACAAAGAAATTCTACCAGCCATAAAAAAGGGGCTAGCAGCCCCTTTCTATTTCAACTACAAATTCAATGAACGCCAAGCGCTTGTGCTAGGCGGTCAGCGGGCATATACCCTGGCAACATGCGTCCTGAATCCATGATCAAAGCGGGGGTACCAGAAACTCCCATTCTCCTGCCCAATTCAAACTGATCTTTCACAGGATTTTTTTCGCACAAATTTTCTGCTATATCTTGCCCACTTTTCAAAGTGGTTAGGGCAGCACGTTTATCCACAGCACAGAAAGCGGATGAAATTTTTCGATACGAAGGTGAATCAATTCCTGCTCTTGGATAAGCCAAATAGCGCACCTCGATACCCATTTTATTCAATGCGGGTACTTCTTGATGAAGCTTGCGACAGTATCCACAATCAACATCAGTAAATACTGTAATTCTCGCTTTTTTCTGCCCTTCTGCAGGAAAAATAATAGCTTTGCTATCATCAATCGTAGCAATTTCTTTGGCTCGAATTACGTCTTTTTTCTGTTCAGTAATATTATCTAAGCCGCCAGCCGTCAACTTGAACAATTGACCTGCCAAAAAATATTGTCCATCAGCGGTCATATAAATGGTTGGGCCTTCACTCAGCTCAACTTCAATGATGCCCGGAATGACAGTAGTAACAGCACTTGTGATAGTCAGCCCTGGACGAGACCCACTGAGCTTTGCTTGCAGTGTGGCTTTTACTTCCGACGAAATCGGTTTATCAATCTCTCCAGCTGCTTGTATCGTGTGGCTGAAAGTCCCTATAAGCCCAGCGAGGCAAACTGCTTTAAATAACTTAACCATAAATGTACACGCCTTTGTAATGAATATTTTGCAGTTAGAAATCAACCGCTCGACTCAGTTCACAACACAATTCAGACTCAAATTGAGATAGATAATCTTTCTCGATTTTGTTAATTCTCAGACAAGAAACTACAACGAATATCCTTAGTATAGGATTAATTACTTGCGTTATCAGGAAAAATGTCGCGCTTTGCACAATTCCCGATACAAAACTGATTTCAGCAATAGCAAAAAGGGCAGTTGAACTGCCCCTTTTTTAAAGTCTAATTCACATAATTGTTCACACAATTAGACAAATCCACTTAGGATAACTTTTCTTTAATTCTCGCCGCTTTACCTGTCAAGCCACGCAAATGGTAAAGCTTAGCTTGGCGCACATCACCTTTACGTTTAACTTTTATGCTCTCTATCAAGGGGCTGTGCAGCTGAAATGTACGTTCGACACCAACGCCATGTGATAGCTTACGAACGATAAAATTTGAATTTAAACCTCGATTGCGTCTGCCGATCACAACCCCTTCAAAGGCTTGAACCCGCTCGCGGCCAGCTTCTTTTACTTTAACGTTAACGATCACAGTATCGCCTGGACAAAATTCGGGAATACCTTCTCTAAGCTGTTCCGTTTCAATCTTTTGAATAATTTTATTACCGTTCATTTCCAAGCTCCTGTCTACTCAAGCTTACTTGTTACATAAATATTTTCTAGAATAAGAATGTCTCGTTCTGACAACACACTCCCTAGCAACTCCTCCAACACAATCGGCCTGATCTAAACTCTCACCTGACTCAATTCGCTTGGTTTATAGTTCTCTGATGTACTCTTCTAATAAAACGCACTGCTCGTTATTTAAATTTAATTCCTTCAGTAAATCAGGTCTGCGCTCGCTAGTTCTACCGAGAGATTGCTTTAGCCGCCACCGCCGAATTCTTTCATGATCTCCACTCAATAGAACATCAGGAACTTTAATACCCTGATACTCCTCTGGTCGAGTATAGTGTGGACAATCCAATAAGCCCTCACTAAAGGAATCTTGTTGCGCTGACTGCTCATGCCCCAGTACTCCCGGAACCAATCGCGCCATTGCGTCTATCAAAACCATAGCAGCCAATTCACCGCCACTCAAAACATAATCGCCTATCGACAATTCTTCATCGATATAAGTTCCAATCAAGCGTTCATCAACACCTTCATAGCGGCCAGCAACAAGTACAATAGCCTCATGTGTTTTTAGTTCCTGAACAACTTTTTGTGTCAGTCGTCGACCTTGCGGCGACAAGTATATCACTCTAGGATTGAGCGCCTTCTCTTCACCAACAATCTTATCCGCAAGCAAAGCAGCTTTTGCCGCATTGATCGATTTCTCAAGCGGCTCCACTTTCATGAGCATGCCAGGCCCCCCACCATACGGGCGATCATCAACAGTTCGATGCTTATCCGTGGTGAAATCTCTGGGGTTCCAACAACTAATTTTCAGAAGATGCTGATCAATCGCTCTCCCGAGTACGCCATAATTACTGAATGTCTCAATCATTTCAGGAAATAACGTGATTACGGCAATACTTATAGCATGCGTCACAACTTAACTTTACGCCTCGTCACTCCAAAATATATTCAGTGTGACCTGATCTAAATTTCCAACCTCATTCTTTTTAGTCCATATCCAAATTTTTAAAGCAACGCGGAATAGCAACTGCTCAAAATGCCAAAAGCCATCTATTAAAATTCTGGATCCCAACTAACTCTTATGATCCGATTCTTTAGATCTACCAATTTAATAACACCTTGCTCCGGCAGATATGGAATAAGTCGTTCTCTTTTATCGATACTCTGCTCTGTCGCTTTAACCACTAATACATCATTTGCGCCGGTTTCTAACAAGTGACTTACTTTGCCTAGCAGAAGATCATGTTTTTCATTGTAATCACAAATTACATCCAAACCTTCAAGCTGATGCCAGTAATAATCACCCTCGGACAAATTAGGTAATTCTTCAACTTTGACTACGATATCGAAACCACAGATCTGCTGGGCGGTATCGCGATCTAAACAACCATTAATTTTGGCTACTAAAGCTTTACCTTGCCGACGCCATTCCGAACACTGAATTAGGCGTCTATCACCCACCTCATCCAAGAGATGCCAACTCGGGTAATGGAACAAATTTTCTTTGGGTGACGTATACGAATAAACCTTCACCCAGCCCTGCAGACCAATAACCGATGTAATACGCCCTACAACTAGCCAATCATCGTTCTGTTCACCCATAGAGCGATTTATCTCATAAGAGGTGAAAATACAAAGTGCTTAAGCCGCTTCTTTAAGCAAGCTATTCACACGATCAGAAACTTGCGCGCCATTGTCGACCCAATATTTCACTCTATCTCTATCTACGCGCAAACGCTCTTCTTGACCTCTAGCGATCGGGTTATAAAATCCGACCCGCTCGATAAAACGACCATCTCTTGCATTTCTGCTGTCAGTAACCGTTAGATGGTAAAAAGGACGCTTTTTTGAACCACCACGTGCTAAGCGAATTGTGACCATTACAATCTTCCCAATATCATTAAAAAATCGAATTATTAATTTGCATAACTCAAAACTATAGCCCATTTTCCAGCACCCAGCCGGAAAGGGGGCGTATTGTACGTTAACCCCTCTTTGATTGGAATAACCTTTTTGAGTAGACCGTTTTTAGTATTATTTAGCGGCGAAATCCAGCACCTGGAGGCATCATACCGGACAATCCTCGCATCATATTAGCCATCGCCCCTTTTTTGTTCATTTTCTTAACCATCTTTTGCATTTGCTTATGCTGTTTTAGCAAACGATTTAAGTCCTGAATCTGCGTTCCTGAACCTTCGCAGACACGTCGCTTCCTGGAGCCATTGAGAACATCAGGATAACGCCTTTCATGCGATGTCATCGAATTGATGATAGCTTCCATACGGTTAAACTGTTTCATATCTAATTGGTCTTCAGCAATCTTTGCCAAATTTCCCGCGCCAGGCAATTTATCCAGCATTCCCGCAACGCCGCCCATTTTTTTCATTTGTTGAATCTGGTCACGAAAATCATCTAAATCAAACTTTTTGCCCTTTTTGATTTTTTTTGCCAGTTTCTCGGCTTTCGTTTTATCTATTTTTTGCTCGGCCTCTTCAATGAGCGATAAAATATCACCCATTCCAAGTATACGAGATGCAATCCGATCAGGGTGAAATGGCTCTAATGCGTCCGTTTTTTCACCCACACCAATAAATTTTATGGGCTTGCCTGTAATATGCCTAACCGATAGTGCAGCACCACCGCGTGCATCACCATCTGCTTTGGTTAAAATAATCCCAGTTAATGGTAGAGCATCATTAAATGCCTTGGCTGTAATAACTGCATCTTGGCCAATCATTGCATCTATAACAAAAAGAGTTTCAATCGGGTGAATCGCTGCATGAAGATTTTGTATTTCATCCATTAACTCATTGTCGACATGCATTCGACCTGCAGTATCGACAATCACGACATCATAAAATTTAATTTTCGCTTCAGCGATTGCGGCTCTTGCAATATTTAACGGATCTTGTTCTGTAGAACTGGGAAAGAAATTGACATTAACTTCTTTCGCTAGGGTCTCAAGTTGTTTGATTGCAGCAGGGCGGTATACATCAACGCTTACCACTAATACTGTTTTTTTCTCTTTTTCAGTAAGAAACTTTGCTAGCTTTGCTACAGAAGTGGTTTTACCTGCTCCTTGCAATCCAGCCATCAAAATAACCGCGGGAGGAGTGATAGCTAAGTTAAGCTTTTCATTAACGTCTCCCATTACTTTGATCAATTCGTTTTGAACAATTTTAACGAATACTTGACCAGGACTCAGACTTTTTGTCACATCCTGCCCTACAGCTCTGTTTTTTACTCGTTCGATGAATTCTGTAACCACAGGCAAGGCGACATCAGCCTCTATCAGCGCCTTTCTCACCTCGCGTAATGTGTCTTTAATATTTTCTTCCGTTAACTTAGCGTTACCGGTAATACTGCGCAGTGTGCTTGAGAGGCGATCTGTTAAATTTTCAAACATAGATATATCTTCCCGAACTTTTAAACCTAATCTTGTGTGCGACTGATTATTCTCATAAATTTAACGAGAATGAATATTGAATTATCACGTTTTTGTTTCGCAATTATATGAGATTTATCCTTCTTAGTAAGAGTAGATAAATCCAATTACTTTCTTAATTAAATAATTGAATTATTTGGCATGATAATCACTCAATTTTCCAATGAGTATGCAGTTCCTCTTTTTTTGTCTTGGGACTTCTATGCAAAGAGGGGATATGCCAAACTTCCCCCTAGTTTAGAGACATGTAATCCCTATGGACCCAATCATTTCAAGCTCAATAGCAGCAGTTTGTTATACGCTGTGCAGCATTTACCAAGCTCGACATCTACTACTTGGAAAAGTTATAAATGAAAAACTGCTGATTGGTTTAGCAAGCGCCGCTATTACGGCACACTCCATTAGTGTTTACCACCTCATCTTTACTCAGCAAGGATTAAACCTTGGTTTTTTCCGCGTGCCCTCACTAATCTTTTGGCTTATCTCTGCTCTATTGGTAATTAGCAGCCTCAAAAAGCCCGTCGAAAATCTCTTCATTCCATTGTTCGCTCTAACGGCAATTTCTATCGTGACTCCTTTGATTGTTGATTCACCTTATCACGCGATTAATCATCTCAGTAGAACCGAAACAGCCCATATTTTATTATCAATTCTAGCATATAGCGTCTTCACGATCGCAGCTGTACATGCTCTTGTACTTGCATACCAAGATCGTCAGATAAAACAAAAACACACCCGTTCAATTTTACACGCGCTTCCACCTTTGGAAACTATGGAACAATTGTTATTCCAAATGATTTGGCTGGGAGTAATTCTATTAACTATGTCTATTATCACAGGGTTCATATTCCTTGAAGACATGTTTATGCAAAAAGTCGTTCATAAAACAGTCTTTTCAATATGCGCTTGGTTAATTTTTTCCATACTATTATGGGGACATCATTTTAAAGGGTGGCGTGGAAGTACAGCATTAAAATGGACGATAACAGGGTTCATATCTCTAATGCTGGCATTTTTCGGTACCAAGTTTGTGCTAGAGCTCATTCTTCATCGCTAATTCAGTCTACATAGCCGACAGAAATTTTAATTTGATTGAATATAGGAGCTGCTTCTTTAATTTTGAGTTGCCAAATAGGGGTTTCTGACTCAACATTAATATCTTGTACAGAAACCGAAGGCCTATACATCGTTGGATCACGCACCTCTTAGCTTACTATTCTCGGTATTAATTCTGCTTATCATCTTATCTGCTTTCTTCTCAAGCTCAGAAACAGCATTGATGTCATTAAACAGATATCGATTACGGCATCTTCAAAAAAATAAGCACAGAGGCGCTATACGTGCCGGAAAAATGCTGGAGCGTCCCGACCGACTTATTGGATTAATTTTAATCGGAAATAATTCAGTCAATATAATTGCTTCTTCAGTAGCCACCATCATTGCGATTCGATTTTATGGCGATACCGGCCTCTTAATCGCACCCATAATCCTTACTCTTGTAATTCTTATTTTTTCTGAGGTCACCCCAAAAACGATCGCTGCAATGCATCCTGAACGTATAGCGTTTCCAGCAACACTTTTATTGAAACCCATGCTTGCAGCATTTTATCCAGTAGTATGGTTCATCAATGTCTTATCCAATAACTTAGCGCGACTGCTTGGCGTAGATCCGGAAAAGAACAAAGATGATCAACTTAGTTCAGATGAATTAAGAACTGTTGTCGGTGAGGCGGGTGGGCTAATTCCTCAACGCCACCAGGGAATGCTTCTGAATATTCTTAATCTAGAGAAAGTCACCGTCAACGATATTATGATTCCACGCAACGAAGTTGTTGGTATTGATTTGAATGACGACGTTGAAGAAATTCTTGAACAGATAAGAACAAGTTCATATACCCGTCTTCCTGTGTTTATCGACGACCTTAATAATGTGATAGGAATACTACATTTACGCAACTGCAGTAAATTTTTGCTTAGCGGGGAAGAAAAGGTCACTATCGAAGCTATTCGAAAACATACACGCGAACCGTATTTTATACCAGAAAGTACTCCTCTAAATGCACAGCTTTTATATTTTCAAAAAGAAAAACGCCGTATAGCTATAGTTGTAGACGAGTACGGTGAAGTGCAGGGAATCATCACCCTAGAAGATTTGCTTGAAGAGATCGTCGGTGAGTTCACAACAAATTTGGCTAACGATGATATCGAGATTCTGCCTCAGGATGACGGTTCGTTTATTGTTGATGGTGGCACACAAATTCGCGGGATAAATAGGACTCTTGATTGGTCGCTTCCGATTAGCGGACCAAAAACATTAAACGGGTTACTGCTCGAGTATCTCGAGTCAATTCCCGATAACCAAGTAGGGTTCAAAATTGGTGATTATTATTTTGAAACGCTTGAAATTAAGGATAACAAAATTCAAAGCGCCAAAATAAGCTATAAAGAGAAAAAAAGAAGTTAAGCCTTATATAATTGCGTTTTATATCGAGCGATTTTGTCCTGGTAATGCTGAGAAGATATCTTAAGCGCTTCTTGCTGCACTAAAGTTAATGTGCGGATAATTTTACCAGGGGAACCGAAGACTAACGAACCATCTGGGACTTCCATATTCTCCTTGATTAAAGTATTCGCGCCTACCAAACAATTTTTACCAATTCTAGCACCATTCAAAACTACCGCATTAATTCCGATGAGGCTGTTGCCTCCAATAATACATCCGTGAAGCATGGCTTTATGTCCTATGGTGACGCCTGCACCAATTGAAATCGGATAACCCTCATCACAATGAAGCACTGATCCATCCTGAATATTGGTGCCTTTGCCAATTGCTATCTCATCATCATCGCCTCTCACAACGGCGTTATACCAAACGCTACAGTTATCTTCCAAAGTGACGCGACCAATTATTGTTGCATTGTCAGCAATAAAACAACTTTCCGGTATTCTCGGTACGTAATCGGTAAGTTTATAGATCATGGTGGCGCCTATTATATATACAGCGAATTGTCGAGAACATTAATCATATGAGTTCAATTAATGATCTATTCAGATGCGTAGTGAAGTATCACAAGTTCATACAGAAATTATTAAAATATAATCAATGCTATTTTAACTTATTGATTTACCAAAACTACTAAAATATGTCGTCAATTTTTATTATGAAAATAAATTTTTATATAATAAAATAATTCTAAAAAGACATCTTCTAGTCTTTCGTTGTAATAATTCTCAGGGTTTTTATTCAAACAATTGTTTAGAAAGAACTTTTATTACTTTAAAAAAAAGATCAAATATGCACTTATAACAGAAATTTGCAGCTTTTGTCAGTGGATCTAACATTTTTGAATATAGTCAAGATTATACTTCTTAAACGATTAACTGTAGTATAAAAATCATGCATAGTGAAAATATTTTGAATTAAACATTTTTGATTATGTTACCGGTCCAATTGTTTTAACAAAGTTAAAAAAGGAGGCCGACAGAAACTAAAAGATTATTAAGCGATAGCGTTTTACCTGGGAGAAGTTTATGTCATTCCACCTACCAGATTTTGATACGATGCAGGAACTAGCCAAAAACAATCCTATAGAGTTGGAAAGATTGCGCGTAGCCGCAATTGAGGATGTTATCGGCAATGCCCCTGTTGAGTTACAGAGACGCTTAAGAGGCCTGCAATTTCAGATCGACGCACAACGAGTAATCTCTAGATCACCGATGGCATCCTGTTTGAAAATATCTGAGATGATGCATAAATCTTTCGTAAAATTGCGAATCGCTCTAAATTCAGTAACTGCGCAAAATAGTCATATTCATGACTATCTAGTGCAAGGTGATAATCTGCCAAAAAGAGCTGATGTGATTCCCTTCAGATTATAGAATTGTTGTTTGTTTCTGTTATTGAGAAATTCAACAGCCGCTGGAAGACTGCATTTTTTAATTCTTATACTAAACCTATACATACCATCTTTCGTAATTTACCATTGTTCACTTTAAGTTTTCATATTGGCGATTTTATGAAATTTTGTATCAAATGTGGCGCTAGCACAGAAATTCGTATACCTGAAGGTGATAATCGTGAACGGCTAGTTTGTGTCAAATGTGAATATATCTTTTATCAAAATCCTCGAATAATTGCTGGTTATCTACCATTCTATGAAAATAAAATTCTATTGTGCAAAAGGGCTATTGAACCTCGAGCAGGATATTGGACCCTACCAGCAGGTTTTTTAGAGAACAACGAAACCGTGCAGGATGGCGCACTAAGAGAAAGCCTTGAAGAAGCGAATGCTCAAATTGAAGGCGGAGAGCTTTACGGGATGTTTAGCTTACCCCATATTAGTCAGGTCTATATTTTCTATCTCGGTAAATTAAAAGATCTCAATTTTAGTCCAGGCCAAGAAAGTCTTGATGTTCGTTTATTTTCTGAGGCAGATATTCCGTGGAATGAAATAGCTTTTCCCGTGGTAGATAAATTGATTCGGTATTATTTCGAAGATAAAGAAAAAGGCAAATTCAATGTCCATACCGAAGATCTGATCTACCAGCCTCAGCGATAAAATCAGACATCGAAGGATTCAATTTTCACAACGTCGTAGGCTGGCTGTTCGTAAGGATGAGCACGCTTCAGTGCTTCAACTACGTTTTTGATATTATCTTGAGTGCAAACCAATTCGACTCGATATTCTTCAACTAATTCGAATTCCCCAGACTTCCCGATAAAGGGCTGACTACCGGCAAGTGGTCGGTATTGCCCAGTTCCTAAAACTTGCCAGCTACAACATTCATATTCCCCAACTTTTCCGGCACCGGCATTAAATATTTCCTGCTTAACAACTTCTACATGGCTTGGCGGAACATAAAACCCCAGCTTATACATATCACTTCTGCCTATTTAAACCTTTTGCACTGATTCTGGTTTACCCTAACCAAACTCGGGCGTTGCGGAACATCCGCATCCAACCGCCATCTTCGCCCCACTCATCAGGAGCCCAAGAATTCTGTACGGTTCTAAAAATACGCTCTGGATGAGGCATCATAAGTGTTATGCGGCCGTTTGCATTAGTAATACCTGCGATTCCTAACGGGGAACCATTTGGATTCGCTGGATATGCCTCAGTAATTTCAACCTGATTATTCACATAACGCAAACTCACGACACCGCTACTATTGAGCTGATCAAGATGCTGCCCATCTTTGAATTCTGCTCGCCCTTCGCCATGTGCAACAACAACTGGCAAATGAGAACCGGACATGCCGGTTAAAAAAACAGAGTTAGATGCCTCCACCTTCAACAACACAACTCGCGCTTCAAATTGCTCAGATTGATTACGCACAAATCGAGGCCAAAGTTCAGCTCCAGGAATGAGATCACGCAAATTAGAAATCATTTGACATCCATTACATACACCCAAGCTGAAAGTATCTGGACGATTGAAAAATACCTCAAATTGGTCGCGGGCAAGTGAATTAAATAAAATCGTTTTGGCCCAACCCTCTCCAGCACCTAGCACGTCACCGTAAGAAAATCCGCCACAAGCAGTTATTCCCTTGAATTCAGATAAACCGACTTGTCCAGAGAGGACATCGCTCATATGAACATCTATCGCAGCAAAGCCAGCTCGATCAAAGGCTGCAGCCATTTCAACTTGTCCATTTACACCTTGTTCGCGGAGAACAGCAATTTTTGGACGCACACCCAAATTGATGAATGGGGCCGATATATCTTCTGCAGAATCATAAGTGAGATTAACAGAAAGACCAGGATCATCTTCGGCGAGTAAACTATCAAACTCTTGTTGAGCACAATCAGTGTTATCTCGTAAGGATTGAATTCTGTAACTGGTTTCCGCCCAAGCTCTGTGTAGAGTTGATCTTTTTTCTTCAAATAGAATTTTTCCAGCGTGTTTAATCACAATGCTGTGATGACTCTCTGAAAATTTATTGGATATTTCTGCAATTGGATAAACAAGATTAGACATACCAGCTTCAGCAAATATTTGCATTACTTTTGCTTGATTGGTCTTTTTTACCTGTAGAACAGCGCCCAACTCTTCGTTAAATAATATTTCTAATGGCGCTCCCTTCAATCCATCCAAATTAACGGATATACCCACATGGCCCGCAAAAGCCATTTCGGCCAGCGTAACGAATAGACCTCCATCTGAGCGGTCGTGATAGGCCAATATGAGTTCTTGATTTATACAATATTGAAGAGCACTAAAGAAACTTTTTAATTTTTTTGCAGAATCGACATCAGGGGTTTCTACGCCCAATTGACTGTAAACCTGCGCCAAACTTGAACCCCCAAGCCGATTTTTGCCTTCACCTAAATCTATGCAAAGTAGCAACGATTCTCCTTTATCCGTTCTTATTTGCGGCGTCAGAGTAAGGCGAACATCTTCTACCGGAGCGAATGCTGATATGATCAGTGACAACGGAGCAGTTACACTTTTTGTTTCGTTTTCCTCATGCCATGCAGTACGCATCGACATAGAATCTTTACCAACAGGGATAATAATTCCTAACTCAGGACATAACTCCAAACCAACAGCTTTTACCGTATCAAAAAGGTTAGCATCCTCTCCTGGATGTCCTGCCGCCGCCATCCAATTTGCAGATAATTTAATATCAGAAAGTTTTTCAATTTTTGCAGCAGCTATATTGGTAATCGCTTCTCCGACCGCCATACGTCCCGAAGCAGGCGCATTTATCAAGGCCAATGGCGTTCGCTCACCCATAGCCATCGCTTCTCCGCGATAGGTGTCATAAGCAGCGGTAGTCACAGCAACATCCGAAACCGGCACTTGCCACGGCCCCACCATCTGATCTCGAGCCACCATGCCTGATACAGATCTATCACCTATCGTGATCAAAAAGCTTTTACTGGCAACCGTCGGCAACTTTAAAACTCGATAAATAGCTTCCTGGAGATTAATCTCGTCTAATGCAATTGATTTTTTCTCAATATTAATGCGGGTGATTTCTCGATGCATTTTCGGCGGCTTACCAAAAAGTACAGACATCGGTATATCAACTGGTTTGTTCTCAAAATGTTGGTCGTGCAGAATCAAGTAATGCTCTTTAGTTGTCTCTCCAACGACTGCATAAGGACAACGCTCTCGTCGACATATAGTATCAAATTGCTGCAGGTTTTCTTCAGTGACTGCCAAAACATAGCGTTCCTGAGATTCATTACACCAAATTTCTAGCGGTGACATTCCCAGCTCATCATTTGGAACGCTGCGCAATTCAAAGCGGCCACCACAGCCACCGTCTTTGACCAACTCTGGGAATGCATTTGAAAGTCCTCCAGCGCCGACATCATGTATAAAAGCTATAGGATTGGAGTCTCCCAATTGCCAACATCGATCCAGAACTTCTTGACAGCGGTGTTCCATCTCAGGATTGTCTCTTTGCACTGAAGCAAAGTCCAAATCTTCATGACTGCTGCCTGTCGTCATGGATGAAGCCGCACCGCCACCAAGTCCGATCAACATAGCAGGGCCACCCAAAACAATAAGTTTCGCGCCGATCGGTATCTTTCGCTTCTCAATATGTTGTTCTCGAATATTACCCATACCACCGGCGATCATGATCGGCTTATGGTAGCCTCTTACCTCTTTACCTATGGGGCCATCGATCAGTTGTTCATACGTTCTAAAATAGCCACAGATATTGGGACGTCCGAATTCATTGTTAAACGCTGCGCCACCAAGTGGTCCATTAATCATAATATCTAAAGCGGAAACAATTCTGTCTGGTTTGCCATAGTCAATTTCCCAGGGATGGGTGAAACCAGGAATTTTTAAATTCGAAACTGAAAACCCTGTTAATCCAACCTTTGGTTTGGAACCCCTTCCAACTGCACCTTCATCTCTTATCTCGCCGCCGGAGCCTGTGGAAGCACCTGGGTAGGGGGCAATGGCAGTAGGATGATTGTGCGTTTCAACTTTCATCAATATGTGAATATCTTCTTCATGAAACGCGTATTCACTATTATCTGCATCAGGAAAGAACCTTCCCGCTTTACTGCCTCTAATTACTGAAGCGTTATCCGCATAGGCACTTAGCACATTCTCGCCATTGTTTGCATGGTATGTGTTCTTGATCATACCGAATAAGGAGTGCTCTTGAGGCTCGCCATCAATGGTCCAGGCCGCATTAAAAATTTTATGTCGACAATGTTCAGAGTTCGCCTGCGCAAACATCATTAATTCGACATCAGTTGGATTACGGCCTAACTGAGTAAAACTCAAGACAAGATATTCAATTTCATCTTCGGCCAACGCCAACCCTAATTCTTGATTGGCTGACTTTAAAGCTTGCACACCTCCATGAAGAATATCCACCAATGTCATAGCCTTAGGTTCTTTAGCTACAAATAAAGTTGTTGCCGAATCGAGACTATCTACCACGATTTCAACCATGCGATCATGAATAAGCTCAGATATGGCCTTTTTCTCATGTTTTTCCAATTTTTTTGCGGTGCAAAAATAGTACGCAATGCCCCTTTCAATTCGATGTACGGCCCCAAGTCCGCAATTGTGAGCGATGTCTGTGGCCTTACTCGACCAGGGGGAAATTGTTCCAAATCTAGGCAAAACTAATAAAAGCTGTCCCTTATCTTCACCAGGTTGAAAACTAGCACCATATTGCAGAATCATTTGAAGCAATTGGATTTCTGCCTCATCTAACTCATTAGAAACGTCTACAAAATGTACATACTCAGTATAAACGCTCTCAACACTTGGAACGAGGGATTGGATAGCTTTAAGGAGTTTTCTTGTACGAAATTCGGATAGTGCTGATGCACCACGCAGCGATAACATCTGACAGATTCACCTCAAATGTG
>OBEQ010127416.1_pt1 | contig 15360 bp, 12 predicted proteins | sample 1670901 | NCBI WGS metagenome assembly OBEQ01 (sample SAMEA104232315, study PRJEB22302) | groundwater metagenome | biome: forest; feature: aquifer; material: groundwater | place: USA | collected 2011-08-07 | depth 5.4 m | reverse complement strand
CTTGCCACCTTAAAAGGGAATGTTGAAATTACAAAAAATCTTGAAGGTAAGCAAGAATTACAAATAATAGTTCAGGAAAATATAGTTTTAAGACGTGAACAAGATACAAACGTAACTCAATTATTGGTCAATGATCATGATCACCTTGCTCCTGGCGTTGCTGTAGCAAAGACTCAAGTTCTTGCTAGAGTAAATGGAGAAGCAAGTTTAAGTACTCAGCAAGAAAAGCGTCTTTTACTTATAACCGGTAATGATTTAATAAAACAGGAAACAACTGCAAAGCCTTCTGTTAAGGTTGGCGACTTTGTTAAATTAACAGATACCATTGGTGGTCAGACAGAAGCTGCATGTTCAGGGCAGATAGTTTCAGTTGATCAAAAAACAGTTGTAATTAGAAAAGGCAGACCATACCTAGTTAATGCAGGTGCAATTCTTCAATGTGATCAGGGACATTTAGTTCAAAGAGGTGATCAATTAGCTTCTCTTATATATGAACGAGTTAAAACTGCAGATATTGTTCAAGGTCTTCCACGTGTAGAGGAATTGCTTGAAGGACGTAAGCCTCGTGAAGCTTCAATTCTCTCTGAATATAATGCAAAAGTTAAAATAATACGTGAAGATGATGTAACTAAAGTTATTTTGGTTTCAGGTGATGCTGAGAATGAAGTTTCAATTCCACTAGGACTAAATTTAATTGTAGAAAATGGACAAGAAGTAAAAATGGGTCAACCCTTAACTGATGGTCCTGCAAATCCTCATGATATCTTGGCTTTAATGGGTGTTGAGGCTGTACAGCAATACCTTCTGGATGAAGTTCAAAAAGTGTATCGTAGTCAAGGCGTTGAAATTGCTGATAAACACGTAGAAGTTATTATTAGGCAGATGACTAGAAAAGTTAGAATAGAAGATGCTGGTGATACAATTCTTCTTCCTGGAGAATTGGTAGAGATAAGAGATATAAAAGAAGAAACAGAAAAAGCAAAACAGTTTATATCTAAAGATGCAAAAGCTCCATCTTATAAACCTGTTCTTTTAGGAATAACAAAGGCTAGTTTAAATACTGAAAGCTTTATTTCAGCTGCAAGTTTCCAAGAAACAACAAGAATCCTTTCTGAAGCTGCAATTCAAGGTAAAAAAGATTGGCTTAGAGGATTAAAAGAAAATGTAATCATTGGTAGACTAATCCCTGCAGGTACTGGTTATTTGTATTCAAAAGCTGCTGAAGCTAGCATTCCTGATTTTGGAGAGGCTGATTCAGAAGGCTTTGCAACAACAGCTCAACCTAGCTTGAATTAAGTTTCTTTAGGAGTCTTTGTAAGAGTTTCCTCTTGTATAGAGTTTAAAGTTTCATTTGCAATTCTTGCTCTTCTTCCAGACCAGAAAGAGTCAAATGCAAAGTTTTTAAGTATTCTTAGTATTTCCACAGAGTGTTGAACAGGTTTACCAGATTCATTTATTTTATCTTCAAAAATTGTAAGTGGTAAATCCAGGGCATCTCCCACAAGTGAAGCAAGATAAAGGTGTGAATATTTAAATCTTGAGAAAATGTTATTGTTATTTTTAGGAGTTTTTTTGCTTTGCTGATCTTCAGAAATCTTCTCTGGAAGATAAAATCTAAACCAGTAATTGATTCCTACAAGTGCTCTGTCTGCCACGCTAAGCGTTCTGGTAAGTGTTCTAATAGAGCCGCTTAAATTTAATCTTCTTAAAATAGGTCTAACTGTGTCACCAACGAGGTTTGATGGTAAGCATATAAATGGCATTATTATTGAAGTAAGTTGATCCCATGATTTACACCATCGTAATCTAGCAGTGATTTTTTTATTTTCATCTGATTGTTGTTCGAATTCTTTTTTTGCATACTTTGCAGTGTTTAAGTGTTTTTTAAATTGTTTTTTAATAAAATCCCAGGTGGGTGGATGTGATTCAGTTTTAGTTTCTTTATTCTTAGAAAAATTAGAAGCTACTTTTTTCAATAAGTCTTGTACAATGCCAGGATAAAATCCTGAGTTAAGTGACATTTTTCTCCACCAGGTACTTTCAATCATCTCAAATAAACCTGAGTCTATATCACTTGCCAGGTCTGGGCTTACAAGACCTAAAATGGGTGTTAAAAATCTAAATTTGGTTTGAACCTGATTGTTTAGGTTAGAAATCCAAGCTGTTTTTGTATCTCCAAACCCTTTTTCTTTATCAGCAGCATAGTTTTCTGCATCTACGTTATCTCCTTTTAAAGCGTAGATGTCATTTTGAAATTTATTTGCAAATGTTTCTGCTAAGCTTTTTGCGGTAAAGAACCCTTTCTCCCACCAGCTTCCAATAAGTTCTGAGTTTGAAATAAAATGCGAAATTAGTTCCAGTGGTAATTGAATTAGCCTTGACTTTAAGCTATTTTCAGCTAGTCTTTTTGAGTCTGTTGCCCATGTGGTTTTTTCTTCTCTAGTTTGATTTTTATTTGCATATCCTTTAAATCCAATAGATTCATAATCATCGTTTGATGCTGATTCACTTTTTGCATTAGGATTAATAGGACAAAGCCACTTTTTGTGGTACCTTTTGCGAAAAGCATCTAGGCAGGTAGTAATTTCGTTTGACATTATTTGTCTAAAACATTTTTATAAAAGAAACAACAAACAAAAATCAACAATTTATTTGTTAAATAAATCGTTGAAAATTTGCCTGTAAGTTGATTTTAGGAAAGTTAAATCTACCTTGTCTATGACTTCTTAACCTTGATTACAAAATTTAGAATTTCTTAAGATTTACCATTGAAATTCATAATGGTATTAATGTCCTTATCTCCTCTTCCAGAAAGATTAATAACTACGGTTTCATTTTTCTTTGTTTTAGGCATTAGATATTTCAAATAAGCAATTGCATGAGATGACTCTAATGCAGGTATTATTCCTTCCAGTCTTGAAAGGAGATGAAAGGCTTGAACAGCTTCTTTGTCTGAGATAGTTTTGTAGCTTACCAGCCTTTTATCCTTTAAATAGGAGTGTTGTGGACCTACACCTGGATAATCTAACCCGGCTGAAATACTATGAGCTTCCTGAATTAATCCATTCTTGTCCTGTAGTAAATAGCTGAAAGAACCATGTAAAATCCCTGGTGAACCTTTTGTTAAAGTGGCAGCATGATGTCCGTTTTTTATTGATACTCCACCGGCTTCAATCCCAATAAGTTTTGTTTTTTTGCTGTTTATAAATGCAGAAAAGATTCCCATTGAATTTGAACCACCACCTATGCATGCAATTATATAGTCTGGATTTGGAAGTTGTTTTTTTAATTCACTACCTATAACTGATTGAAAATAAGATACGATTTCAGGATATGGATGAGGTCCAACAGTTGAACCGATTATATAGTGTGTTGTTTTTATATTTGTTATCCAATCTCTTATAGCTTCACTCGTTGCATCTTTTAAAGTTTGTGAACCGTTATGCACAGGGATTACTTTCGCTCCTAATAATTCCATCCTGAAAACATTAGGCTCCTGTCTTTTAATATCTTTATCTCCCATATAAATATTGCAATCAAGATCTAAAAGTGCGCAAACTGTAGCGCATGCAACGCCATGTTGTCCGGCACCTGTTTCAGCAATTATTCTTTTTTTCCCAAGCTGCTTTGCTATTAATGCTTGACCAATGCAGTTATTTATTTTATGTGCACCGGTGTGACATAAGTCCTCTCTTTTTAAGTAAATCTTTCCTTTTTTATAATGCCCAGTAAGTCTTTTTGCAAAATAAAGAGGTGTTGGTCTGCCAACATAAGTTTTTAACAATGCTTCTACTTCAGATTTAAACTTTTTATTTTTTTTATACTTATTAAAAGCTAGTTCTAATTCTTCAAGCGCAGGAATAATTGTTTCAGGTACAAAAACCCCACCGTATTTGCCGTAGTAACCTTTTAATGCTTTAGACATTTCAAAGATAATGTTAGCATTTAATATAAAAGTATAGAAATCTACTTAACTTATGACAAAACATATTCTTATAGCACCAAATGCACTTAAACACTCACTGGGTGCTATTGAGATTGCAAAAATTATAAAGTCAGGATTAGATTCATCTGAAGAGAAACTATCTTATGAAATTGCACCAATTGCAGATGGTGGCGATGGAACCAGTGACTTAGTTAAATATTATTTCCCAAAATCTAAATTTGTAGATTGTAGTGTTCATGACCCGTTGATGAGAACCATTAAATCACAATGGTTGCTTTTAGAAGATGGCACTGCAGTAATTGAACTAGCTAAAGCATCTGGTTTATCTTTGTTGGCTGAAAATGAATTAAATCCCATGTGGGCAAATACTTTTGGCACAGGTGAGCTTATTCTGTCAGCGATGGATAAAGGTTGTAAAAAAATAATTCTTACGCTTGGTGGCAGCGCAACTGTTGATGCAGGAATGGGTATTTTGGAAGCTCTTAAAGTAAAAATTTTAGATAAAGAAAATAAATTGTTAAAACCAGGAGGTGGATTTTTAAATTCAATTAAAGAAATTAATTTACGTGAAATAGATAAAAGAATAAAGAGTTGTGAAATTCATGTGCTTTGTGATGTAAGAATTCCTCTTACTGGAGAAAATGGGGCAGTAAATAGATTTGCAGCTCAAAAAGGTGCTAAAGAAGGAGAAAAAGTAATCTTAGAACAAGGGATGAAGAACTTAGCAACAATTACAAAAAGAATTACAGGCTTTGATTTTGAAAGAGAGCCAATGACAGGAGCTGCTGGTGGAGTAGCTTTTACTGTAAAAGCATTTTTAGATGCTAATCTTCATCTCGGATTTATTTACCTCTCTAATTTAATTGGACTGGAAGAGAAAATTAAAAAAGCAGATGTTATTATTACTTCAGAGGGAAGTTTAGATGCCCAGACGTTAATGGGGAAAGGTGTTTTTGAGCTTGCAAAACTTGGAAAAAAACATAAAAAGAAGGTAATAGTCTTTTGTGGTAAATATGATAAAGATATAAATTGGTCTTCTTATGGTATTGATTCTGTTTTTCAGATAAAACCAGATGATATATCTGAAAAAGAATCAATTTTAAAAGCTAATGAATTTCTTAAAAAGTCAGTTGAAACTGCAATCAAATATTTATAAATTGTTAAATACTAAGAGGTGTGTAAATATTTACTTGAAATAGGATGTGAATTACTCTAGAATGTAATCCTAGCCTTATTTAAGTTCTTAAATGTAACATCAAATTTACAATTAAAAGTAACTAAATAGGTTAAATTATAAATCAGCTATGTTATTGGTATATACTAAAGCGTAGGAGTAATAAAAATAACAATGAATATAAAATCCCGATTAGAAAGAGCTGCTGAAAATAAGCAATGGATTAAAGTCTATTTTCATGATGCTAGTGGGATTGTTGGAAAAGTAATAAGGGTTGGACAAGACTATGTAGAGTTAGAAAGCTATGGTTTTGATGATTCTCCAGTTAATAGAAACTATGCAAAAAATCTTGTACCACTAAGTTTTATAAAAATGTTTACTGTTGAGTCTTCAAATTTTGCTGATGCTGAAAGAAAACGATTAGAATATCTTAGCCAGTTAGAAGAACATGTTTCTTCTGATACAGTAAGTGAAGCAGAAAATAAAAGCATTTAAGGAGTTATTTCAGCTTACCAATTCTCCAGCATAATGACAGGCTGCTAAATTTTTATTTAAGATTGGTTTTGGTACTTCAATAGAACACTTTTCTTTTACTATTGGACATCTTGTTCTAAAAACACAACCACTTGGTGGATTTGATGGGTCAGGAATTTCTCCTGATAAAATTATTTTTTTCTTATTTTCTGTTTGATCAAAATCTATTTTAGGTGCTGAGCTTAACAAGCCAACTGTATAAGGATGTTGCGAGTTTTTAATCATGTTTTCTTTGGATCCGAATTCTACGATGTGACCCAGATACATTACTGCTATTTGGTTTGAGATGTAGCTTACTACCTGAAGATTGTGAGAGATAAATAAATATGTTAGATTTAATTTTCTGTGAAGTTCAAGCAAAAGATTTAATATTTGTGCCTGAATTGAAACATCCAATGCACTTACTGGCTCATCTAAGACTAAAAACTCTGGATTTAAAGACAATGCTCTTGCAATAGCTACTCTTTGTCTTTGTCCACCTGATAACTCATGAGGATATTTGTTTCCCATTTGTGATTCAAGACCGACAAGATTTAACAGCTCAACAACTCTATCTCTGATTTCATCTTTAGATTTTAAAATCTTATGTGTCGAAATAGGTTCTTGTATTATTTCATGAATCCTCATTCTTGGATTTAAGCTAGAGTATGGATTTTGAAAAACAATTTGTAGCTTTTGTCTTAGTAGTCTAAATTCTTTACTGGGTATTTTAAATATATTTTTATCTTTGTATAATATTTCTCCTGCGCTAGGCTCTAAAAGTCTGAGAATTAATTTTCCTAGAGTAGACTTACCGCAGCCAGACTCTCCTACAACACCAATTATGTCGCCCCTGTGAATTTTAATTGATACATTTTCCAGAGCTTTGACATATCCTGTGGTTTTTGACCAGAATCCCCTTTGTATAGGAAAATGTTTTTTTAAATCTTTTACTTCAATTAGTAATTCTTTACTCATTATGTTCTAACTGCATCCAGGATTTCAATTGAATCTTTTTTATCTGTTTCAGAAATGAATACTTTTATTATTTGATTTTTGTTTGTAGGAATATTTTTTCCTACAAAGTCAGCACTAATAGGTAGCTTTCTATGTCCTCTGTCAACAAGTACAAGAAGTTTAACAGAAGCTGGTCTTCCAAAATCTCTTAGGGCATCAAGTGCTGCTCTTGCTGTTCTTCCCTCATATAAAACATCATCAATTAAAAGAACATTTTTATTGTCAATGCTTGGAACCATACTGGATTTGCTTGGCTTTAAAGCTTTTCTATGATCCAGATCATCTCTATATAAAGTTACATCCAGATATCCATGAGATATTGATACTTTTTCTATTTCAAAGACAATTTCACAGAGCCTTTTTGCCAGATATTCTCCCCTGGTTACAATGCCTACCATTACAAGATTACTTAAATCAACATAATTCTCAACGACTTCGTGTGCAAGTCTTTTTAAAGTTCTTGTAACTTCATTGCTGTCTAGTATTACGTTCATAATGGTTAAGTTATATTTCCTTCAATCAGATAAAATATTATGAATATATGATAGCAAGTAACTACTCAGATCTATGGTGAAAATAAAAATACAATTTCTGACAAAGAAAGATTTTGATGATTTATTCAGCAAAATCTTTAGAATGTTAGGCGAAGTTTACTGGAAATCTATGCAAAGCCCGACCCGCTTCGCCTGCAAAGCGAGGCGAGCAAGTGACGTAGGAACGAGGAGGGCGGTGAGTAATTACGATAGCAAGTAATTTAGCAGATTTATTTATTAAACAGGCTAAACAAAACAAAAATAAAATTGCAATTGAGTACAGGTTAAGACGAAATGAGCCTTATAGAACATTGTCTTGGGAGCGTTTTAACATGCAGGTTGTTGAAATTGCATATGGCTTGATTGAACTTGGACTAAAGAAAAATGACAGAGTAGCTATTTTGTCAGATACAAGGTATGAGTGGTCAGAATGTGATTTGGCGATTTTAAGTGTTGGAGGTACAGTTGTCCCATTATATTCATCTCTTCCGAATGAAGCAGTTAATTATATATTAAATAACTCGGAGAGTCAGATAGTTATTGTAGAAGATAAAGGACAACTGCAAAAAATAAGATCTCAGTGGGATAGTTTAAAGCACATAAAATATGCAGTTGTAATAGAAGATCTTGGTGATCTGCCGCAATATGATCAAAGAATAATTACTCTTAGGGGGTTAAAAGATAGGGGTAAACTTAATTTTTCTAAAGCACCTTATTTAATAGATAAATGTCTTAAGGAAATAAAAGAAACTGACATTGCAACTATTATTTATACTTCAGGTACAACTGGGGATCCAAAAGGGGTAATGCTTACACACAATAATATACTAAGCGTGGTAAGTGTTTTACCAAAAATAATGCCGTTAAAATCAACTGATAAATTTCTTTCTTTTTTACCGTTGTCTCATGTTTTTGAAAGGGTAGGTGGGTTCTTCTATGCAATATCTACAGAGACAGCTATAACCTATTGTTCAAATGCTGATCAGATAGGGGCTTCACTTAGAGATTCAGGTGCAACTATTATGCTGGTAGTGCCAAGGCTTTTGGAGAAAATGTATTCGAAAATAAATTCCCAATTAAAAACGTTACCAGAATTTAAAAAGAAACTTTATAATTGGGCTTACTCGGTTGGTAAAAAATATATTTATAATAAATCAAATAAGAAAAAATCACCATTTGCTTTCATTAATAAAATCAGTTATAAGCTCGTAGATAAGCTAGTTTTTTCCTCTATGAGGAAAAGAATTGCACCAAAGTTGAGGTACTTTATTTCAGGTGGAGCTCCGCTTTCAAAAGAAATTGGAGAATTTTTTTCTGTGGTTGGAATTGTGGTTTTGGAAGGTTATGGATTGACGGAAACATCTGCTCCTGCAACGGTGAATACTCCAAAGGATTTTAAATTAGGGACCGTTGGAAAACCATTGCCTAATGTTACTTTGAAAATTGCTAGTGATGGCGAGATTTTAATTAAAGGTCCAACGATTTTTTCAGGATATTATAAAAATGAAACTGCAACTAAAGATACATTTAATGATGGATGGTTTTGCACCGGTGATATTGGAGTTATTGATGAGGATGGTTTTTTGACTATTACAGACAGAAAAAAGGATATTATAGTTAATTCTGCAGGAAAAAACATTGCACCTCAAAATATTGAGAACATGTTAAAAACCTCTGACTATATAAGTAATGTTGTTGTTATTGGAGATAAAAGAAAATATTTGTCTGCTATTGTTACATTAGATCATGAGGCTATTTTTTCTTTTGCAAAGGAGAATGGAATAAATACAGATGGTGGGATGGATGAGCTTATTAAAGATCCTAAAATCATAAAACTAATTGAGGATGAAATTGAGGAGAAAACTGCTGAATTCGCTGATTATGAACAAGTGAGAAAATTTACAATTTTACTCAAAGATTTTACAATTGAATCAGGCGAAATTACTCCTACATTAAAAGTAAAAAGAAAAGTGGTTAATCAAAAATATAAACAGCTGATAGATTTAATGTATCCTCCTGATTGATCTTAAAAGTTGTATCCACTATGAACCAAAGAGCATATTTAAAAAATCTCCAAATTAAGATTTCTGTTTGTATACTTGGTATGAGTTTATTGTTTCTTTGCTTTTTGGCTTCTTTTGCAACTTCAGTTCCTGACAACTATCCTGAAATAGCTAGGGTTGAAAAGTTGTTATTTGATAAAAGCTCTCCTGAGATTAATATTTCTGATAGATTGACACGTATTGAAAAAAGTTTATTTAATAAAAGCTATTTGAGTGAAGATCTTCAAAAAAGATCAGATAGGATTAAATTTTATGTGATTGGAAATTCTTTGGATGAAGAAGAAAATCCTAAAAATGTTACTGAATCTGATAATAAACAGGATGTCTTGCAAAATACAGATGAAGAGGGTTATGAGAATATTCAAACCGAAGAAATTGATAAATCTCAATTTATCGATCTGCTTATAAAAAAAATTAATTTGGAAAGAGGTTTTAAGGGACTATTGACGGTTAAGCCGGATACTATTTCAACTATTGTTGCTGAAGAACATTCAAATGAGCTAATTAAAAGAGGCTACCTCTCTTATTTTGATACAAAGCATCAGGGACCTGATGAAAGATATTCCTTGGCAGGAGGAACAGGTGTAGTGTCTGAAATTGTAAATGGATTTCAAGAGGATAAACAAATCAAACTCAGCGAACTTTTAGCAAAACAACTAATTCAAGCAATTAATCTTAATGCAGATGACTCAAATATACTTTATAGCTCTTATGTTACTGAAATTGGTTGTGGTATTTCTTTGTCGAAAGATAAAAAAAGTTTTGTCTCTGCTCTTGAGTTTATAACTAAGGGGGGTGACTTTGAGCCTCTTAAACCTGTGCTTAACTTTGGAGAAAAATTAACAATAAAGGGAAAAGTTCTTCCGCCTTATAAATTCAAAGCTATTTCAATAGCTTATTTTGATAAGCCTTCATTAGATGACTCAGAAATTACTGAACAAGAGCCAAATTTTGATGATGATCAAATTATTCCGTATTTTCCTCCTCAGGATTATATTGCATTTGCTGATCTTGCTAAAACTAATATTGGGAAAGTTCTAAAGGGTCTTGGAGTCATTGCAGCTCTTGGTGGAGCTCCTTTCACTGGAGGAGCTACTGCTGTCCTGGCACCTCCTTTAATATCGTCGATCCAGAACGGACCCCCAAAAGAGGTCCCTTTAAAAGGAGGGATTAAATCCAATTCTGATGGAGAAATTTTTGGGGAGCTTGAATTAAACTATCAAGGTAAAAGTGGAATTTACTTTATTAGTGTATTAGCTGAGTTACCTGGAGTAAATGCTTCTATTGTTATAAGCAGAAGAACAGTTAGGGTCAAGAGTCCTCTACAACCGGCATTGAGTAAAAAATAAATTCAGTTAATAAATAGCAATCTTTGTATTACAATTAGAAAGAGTAGCTCCAATGTAAAGGATTAAAAATTGGCTTACGAAGATGAGATAAATTTAACTCCGGCAGAATATTACATGCAGGAATGTTTTGATCTTGCAAAGAAAGCTCTTGGCAGAACCTCACCAAATCCTATTGTTGGTGCAATTGTTCTGGACAAAAATGGAATTCCTATAGGAAGAGGCTATCATAAGAAAGCTGGAGAGGAACATGCAGAAGTTATTGCTCTTAAAGAAGCTGGTGATTTAGCTAATGGAGGCACCCTAATAGTTAGTTTAGAACCTTGTTGCCATAAGGGAAAAACACCGCCTTGTACTGATCTTATTCTTAAAAGTAAAATTCAGAAAGTTATTTTTTCACATTATGATCCAAATCCACTTGTAAATAAAAAAGGTGAAAAATTACTACTTGAAAATAATATCAAGGTAGTTTCAGGAGTCCTTGATTCTGAAGGAAAAGAAGCAAACAAATTTTTCTTTAAGTGGATAAAAACTGGATTACCTTGGATTACATTAAAACAAGCTCAAACTTTGGATGGGAAAATTGCACTGAGCAATAATGAAAGCAAGTGGATTTCTTGCCCTGATTCACGTAAAGAGGTCCATAAATTACGCAATGAGTATGATGCTGTTTTAGTCGGTGCAAATACTGTAGTGATTGATAATCCTGAGCTTACGGTAAGAGAAATTGAAGATGGAAGAAATCCTATAAGAGTGATACTTGATATAAAATTGATCACTAAGCCAAATTCAAAAGTTTATAGTGACTCTGCTCAAGTGATGCTTGTTACAAAGCAAGGACATGAAAAAGAAAAACTAGCTCAATATTTAAATCTCAATAAAGATTTAAGTATTATTGAGTTGCCTGAAGAAAAAAGTGGAAAAATAAACCTTAAACAGCTTTTTATTGAATTGGGTAAAAAAAATATATTGAGTGTATTGGTTGAAGCTGGCCCAAATCTTTCTGGTAAATTACTTTTGGATAAATTGGCTGATGAGTATATTTTATTTGTTTCTCCAATGGTCTTTGGAGATTCTAGGGCAATTCAGAGTCTTGAACTGGGACCACTAGCAAAAATTGACCAAGCTGTTAAATTTAGGCTTTTTAACCATAAAATAATTGGTAATGACCTTATTCTTTTATTTAGGGCAGATATTTAAAAATACAACTATTACCTCTTTTACAATTTGGGGAACTTCATCAATTGTAAGTATAACTAATATGCTTAAGACATTGTCTGTCGAGTTGAAACATAAAATGAGTTTGCTTAAATTGTTTTGATTAGTGTTTTTATTATAAACTGTTAGATAAATATAAAAAGAAATGTTAGATAATTCTAGGAGGAGATAAGTTAATAATGATAAGAAACAATATTTTAAAATATTTTTTTCTTGCTAATTTATTATGCCTCTTAATTTCTGGTAACTTATCTTTTGCACAGGGAACCAGGCAGAAAGATGCAACAGTTGTTTCAGTAAGTGAGCTTACCGATCTTCAGGGTGATGAGTGGGCATACGGAGCAGTACAAGAGCTTGTAGAAAAGTATGATGTCTTAGAAGGATATCCTGACGGCACCTATAAAGGAAAAAAGTTTTCAACAAGATTTGAATTAGCAGCAGCAGTTTATGATTTAGCTACTTATTTTAGTGATGAAATAGCTTTGGATAGAGAAGATTTGGCAAAGTTAGCAAAGCTGCTAGATGAATTTTCAGGAGAAATTAAGGCACTTCAGGACAGAGTTGATAAGCTGGAAACAGCAGTTAATGCTATAGGAAACAGAACTACTTCATTGGAAGCAAGGACTACTATGATAGAAGGAACAGTAGCAGATCATACAGCAACCTTAGCAGAGCATGAGAAGAGATTAGCTTATGCTGAAAGAAGAAAAGGATTTATCCTGGAGAGATTAATAAAGGGTGTTGTTGTTGATATAAGAGATGTTTCAAGAGGAATTGTTGCAGCAGTTTCAGCGCCCTTTAATAAAAATATTAATGATGCAATTTCCAAGTAGTTTCTTTAATGTCTTTAAAACATAACTTAGTTCAAATATCAGACACTCATTTGTTCTCTGATAAAAATTTAAGTCTTAAAGGCTCTAACACTTATTCAAATTTAAAAAAAACTATAGAAGCTGTATCAAGACTTAAAGAAAAGCCAGAGCTAGTATTGCTTACAGGAGATCTTTCTCAGGATTATACTCCTGAGTCGTATAAGCATTTGAAAGAGTTGTTAGAACCTCTCAAAATAAAATATTATTTATTGCCTGGAAACCATGATGATGTTCGTATTATTAATAAAGTCTTTCAGTATAACTGGGTAAAAGATCAAGTTGACTATTCTTTTGAATATAATGAGTGGTTTTTTTATTTTATTGATAGTACAGTCTTCCCCAATAATTGGGGAGAATTGTCTGATAAGCAATTAATTGATTTTGATAAAATGATTAGCTTAAAAAAGAACATTCCTATAATCGTGTTTATGCATCATCATCCTGTACCTGTGAGAAGTAAATGGATAGATGAAATGGCATTAAAAAATGCTGATGCTTTTAACAAAATAATAAGAAAAAATCCTCAAATTAAAGCAGTATTGTTTGGTCATGTTCACCAGGTCTTTGAAGAAATAATAGATGGGGTCTTTTATACTAGTGCTCCTGCTACCTCTTATCAAGTTGTACCAAGAGTTGATAACTTTGCTGTAGAAAAACTTGTGCCTGGATTTAAATTTATAAGCTTACAGGATAATAAATTTAGCTCTAAAGTTATTTGGGTATAAATCTTTTCTCTTATTTAAAAAGGTTAAGTAATTTGCCTAAAAGTGTTTTTTCTTTGTTTTGTTCAGTGCCTGAAAGTGAATCAGCGCAGTTATGACAGCTTCCACAAACAAATTTTGATTCAATAATAGTTTGGCATCTGGGACACTTCTGCTCTACGAAAGCTTCGTTAATGGAAGATCCGCATGTTGGGCAATTAATTGTGTTGCATTCTGACATATTGTTTATGCATGTAATATTATAGCTAGTATTGAGCCAATGCTTACTGCAAGTACGATTGAGCTAACCCAAATACCAGCTGCTACTTTCCAGCTCTGCTCTTTTGCCATTACAGCTACAGTGGCAATACATGGCACAAATAAGGTTAAAACTACACTGGCTACAGTCACCTGAGCTGCTGTCATTGGCAGTTCTGTAAGCCCAAATGCCCCAAAATCTCTTCTGACCATTCCTAGTATGAAAGATATGGATACTTCTTTAGGTAAATGTAAAAATGTTTTTGATATTGGTTCAAAAAGTAAAATAATTTTATTTAAAAAGCCTGTTACCTGAAGTATAGCAACAACAAATGCTGCAAGAAAAAATGCAGGAATTGCTTCGGTCATAAAGAATAAAACTTTTGTTTTTGCTTTGTAAAAAACATTCTTAACCCTTGGAAGTCTTAAAGGTGGAAGATCTATAAGAAGTGGAGTTGACTTTCCAGGTAAAAACTTGTTCATTATAAATCCTGTAAAAACTAAAACTAATCCAATTACAGAAAGCCAAATTAGCCATGAACTAATGCCTCCTGATTTTGCTAAAAGGCTCTGTATGACTCCAAGTTGAGCTGAACATGGTATTGCAAATCCAAGTATGGTCATAGCAATAATTTTTTCTCTTTTTGTTGAAAGAAGTCTTGTTGTAACTGAAGCCATGGTTACACATCCAAGTCCAAGTATTAAAGGAATGATTGCGCGTCCATTCATTCCTATTCTGGATAAAAGTCCATCAACAAGAACAGCCAGTCTAGGCAGATAACCGCTATCTTCAAGTATTGCAAGTGCTGCATAGAAAGCAATTACAAGAGGTAATAAAAGCCCAAGTAGATATGTAACTGTCAGCGTTAAAATCCCATATTTTCCTGAAAGAATTGTACCTGCAGCACTGAATAAATTGTTTTCTAAGCCGGATTGCAAGACAGTATTTTGAGCCCTTTCTATATAATCCGACTTTCCAAAATAATATTCTTTATTTATGACATTTTCTTTTTTAAATTGATTGTATTTTTCTTTTTCTGCAAGAAATCCTTTTGGAAAGGTATAAATCTTCTTTGTCCTATCTGTTTTTTCTACTATAGCTTCAACGGGGAGGAGCAGTCCTGTTACTTCACGAACAAAAGGTTCATAATAAGCATTCATTATCTTCTTTTCTGTAAAACCTACCAGATCTCCACCAATCCAGATGCCAAGAAACTGATATAAAAATAAAAATCCTATTAATGCGGCAGAGATGGAACCATATATTGGATCAATTAAAAAATTTGAAACTTTAGTTAGAAACCTTTCTTTTTTGTTTCTTTTGGTTATTACTTTTAAAACAATTTCGTTTACTTCTTTTCTGCGATTTGAATATAATTCACCTCTTCTGTTTCTTGGCTGAATATTATGGCGCTCAGCTATTGTGAGATCACCTTCCAGGATAAGGACTGCTTCTGCTTGGTTTGATACCATTGGCAATAATTCAGTTAATTCTGATTTTAGTATAGGATCTATAGTTCCAATTTTTCCTTCATGGTTTTCTATTGCATGTTTAACGTCATTCATTCCTTCTCCGGTAATTGCAATAGTAGGATAAATAGGTACTCCTAAAAAACCGCTTAGTCTTTTTATGTCTATTTCTAGACCAATTGATTTTGCTTCGTCCATTTGATTGATAGCAACGATCATTTCTTTCCCCATATCAATTAATTGTTTTGT
>OBEQ010043067.1_pt1 | contig 15361 bp, 19 predicted proteins | sample 1670901 | NCBI WGS metagenome assembly OBEQ01 (sample SAMEA104232315, study PRJEB22302) | groundwater metagenome | biome: forest; feature: aquifer; material: groundwater | place: USA | collected 2011-08-07 | depth 5.4 m | reverse complement strand
TCTTTTTTTCTTTTTGGTGCTAAGCCTTCTTCTGGTTTTACCGTTGTTTTTTCGCCAGCCTGTGTTGTTACGCTTGCATTTTTTACCTCTGCGTTTACAATTGTTTTTTGCTCAGGTGCAGGGTTTTGTTCTGCTAGGGCAAGATCTAAGGCAAGATCAGAAGGGAGATCATTGTTTGCGTTTTGAGCAAAGCTTTTTTGCGTTCTTAAGAAAACCAAAACAACAAGCATTGCTAAAATAAGCAAAAATATACTGCCTCTTTTTGTTTTCATATCTATTTAAGCATATGCTGAAAAACTCCTTTCTGTCAAGTGGCATTTGACAGAGACACCAGTTTTTCATTACTCTTAGTAATAGCTATGAAAGTATTTTTCTCTTCGCATGTTGGAGAAGTTATTCTGTTTCTGCTTGTTTTGTGTAACTTGATGTTTATTGATATTTCTTTACTCAAAGTCGCGTCTTTAGAAACAAAAACCGTTGGACAAAATAAAACAGTGCAAAAAGTTTTCGTCTCGCCCACTCCTTTGCAATCAACACCCACTCCAACAGTTGTGCCGGTGCAACAGGGAATAAACACTGCGCTTCCTGTTTCTGCAAAAGAATACTTTATTCCTTTAGGAACAGGAACAATTACAGCAGGGGACTGGGTTGATGTGCCAGGTGCTCAAGCTACCATTGATACTGCTTCGTATAGCAATATAAAAACTGTTGCCTTTGAGGTTTCGCTAACGATTCCAACTGCAAACCAAGCAGCAAGTGTTCGGCTTTTTAACACAACCGATAAACATCCGGTATGGCTTTCCGAGCTTGGGATTTCGGGTGGACAATCATCTTCGTATCTTTCTGCTCCTATTTTGCTTGAGCAAGGCAATAAACTATATCAGGTGCAAGCAAAAACGCAACTTGGGTCACCGCTAAACATTGTGCAATCTCGAATGCACATAACAACGAATTAGGATATGCTCTTAATTATGGCAAACATGCGGGATAAATCAGAAAATTACTGGAAAGAAAAATTAACCCCAAAGCAATATGACGTTTTGCGCAACCGGGGCACAGAACCTGCCTTTACCGGTAAATATTTCAATAATCACGAAACAGGTATGTACGAATGTGCTGCATGTGGGCAGGAATTGTTTTCTTCAGACACAAAATTTGACTCAGGAACTGGCTGGCCAAGTTTTGACAATCCGGTTAATAAAGAACACATCGAGCTTATCGATGATAATTCCTATGGGATGCATCGAACAGAAGTCATTTGCAAAAATTGCGGGTCACATTTAGGGCATCTCTTCAATAATGGCCCAACAAAAACGGGAAACAGATATTGTATTAACTCCTGCGCGCTGAATTTTACGCCCAAGAAGTAGAGAATTCACTCTTTACTTTTTGCTCGTGTGTTATAGTACATCTTATGGAAGATCATCTAAAAGCAGCGAGTGTTTTTGCCTATTTGCTAGATGCACGGTTTAAAATTTTTAAATTTCGGTTTGGTATTGCATCGTTAATTGATTTAATTCCTGGATTTGGTGACTCTCTGGCCGCGTTACTTTCGCTGTATCTGATTTGGATTGGTATTCGCATGGGTCTTCCACCAGAAAAGCTCAATAGAATGTTTTTGAATATACTCATTAGCTTTTTTATTGGACTGTTGCCAGTTATTGGTGATGTTGGCTACCTTTTTTACCGCCCAAACCTTAAAAACTTAGCGATTTTAAAAGAACATAGCAAGCAAAAGATCGTTGATGGAACTGTATTATAAAGTTCATTGTCTTTCGTATTTACTCTTTAATATAAAGTGAATTTATCCAAACTACATACTAAAAAAATAAATAAGATATCCGAGCAGATAAAAAATCACTACAAATCTGGTGATAAAAGAAAAATCCGTTTTTTCCATGGAAGTAATAACTCTACCAGAATAATAAATAAATCTAATAATTATCTAATCGATATTTCCTTTTTAGATCAAGTAATTAGCATTGATCCTCAAGAAAAAACCGCAGTTGTTGAGCCAAACGTCAGCATGAATAAACTGGTTAAAGAATGTCTAAAGTACAATCTAATTCCAAAAGTAGTTATGGAGCTTCCAGCAATAACTTGTGGAGGAGGGGTTAATGGAGCTGCATTAGAAACCTCATCCTTTAAGTATTCTCAGTTTAACGATACGTGTTCTGAAATTGAAGTCGTTTTAGGTGATGGGTCAATAATACATGCTTCAAGGAAGAAAAACTCTGATTTGTTTTATGGTATCTCTAGTTCTTATGGCAGTCTTGGACTTATTGTCAGCATGAACATATCTCTTATACCTGCCAAGCCATTTGTGCATCTGACTCTTATTCCTACGCCTACAAAAGATGTGGCCAATGAAATAGAAAGGGTAATAATAGAAGGGGGAAATGATTATATTGAAGGCATTGTTTTTAGTTCAGCTAACTCTATGATATTAAAAGGAAAACTGTCAGAAAATACAAATTTACCTCTGGTAACTTTCTCCAAATCCATAGATGAATGGTTTTATATTTATGCTGAAAAAATAATGAAAAAAAATACCAAACAAGAAATTATTGTACCTCTCAAAGATTATTTATTTAGATATGATCGTGGTGCTTTTTGGATGGGGAAATATGCATATTCTCTTTTCCATACTTCGTTTAATCGATTTACCAGAGCACTTCTTAATCCTTTTATGAAGACAAAGGTAATATTCCAAGCTTTACATAGAACTAATCTTTCCCACAGATATATTGTTCAGGATTTTTATATTCCTCTTTCTAAAACAAATGAATTTATATATTTTTGTAACAAGAAAGTTGAAATATTTCCACTTTGGCTGTGTCCAATTAAAGCAACAACTACTCCTCAATTCTTATCACCGCATTATCTTTCGGAAAATTTATTAATTGATGTGGGCGTATGGGGACCTGTTAAAAACACGAGTAATCTTTTAGAAATAAATCAACTATTTGAAAAGTATGTCTTTGAAATAGGTGGTAAAAAGATGTTCTATGCTGAAACATTTTATGATAAGGATTTTTTCTGGAAGATATATGATAAAGAGAAATATATAAATTTACGAAAAAAGTATCATGCTAACGAAATATTTCCAGATATTTGGGAAAAAATTAATGTTAAAAAAGATTCTTACCAAAATGAGAAATTGGATAAAGCGAAAATAGTAAAAACTACTTTACAAACTATGGCTGAAGCATTAATTTCCAGGAATTAGGGGATTAAAAAGTTTCTAGATAAATCATCAGAATCAGCAATTGCTTCGTATTGTTTGTTGCGGTGCAATAGCAATAATTAAATTTCGAATCCCCTCTCCTCTCGGAGCTCTAACTCAACAATTATTTCTTGTAATTTACACTTTACAAAATAGTGTATAATAAAGGGGTGAAATATATTACTTCAGATCCAGCGATCATGACAGGTAAACTCGTTATTGTAGGAACTCGTATACCCGTTGCACGTATTCTGTTTTTACTAAAAGAGGGTTATACCATTGAAGCGATTCAAGATGAGTATCCTCATGTGTCTCTTGAAAAGATAAAAGGGGCTGTGAACGAGCTTATTGAAAAGCTTGATAATAGCGAGTATGCCTCGAAGATTTTATAAACATAAGCTACTTCTTGATGAGGGATTTTTACTTCGCAAGCGATTACCAATCCTCAATAGCCGATTTGATGTGAAGCATATTACTGCAGACTTTGTTAACGAGGGATTAAAAGACGAAGAAGTATATCAACTTGGAATTGAACAAAACCGACTTATTGTCACATTCAATGACAAAGACTTCAGAGGACTTGCAGACAAGAGTAATAAGACAGGTATTATTGGTGTGTCAGCGAATCTTACTGCAGATCACATCGATAAGAAGTTAACTGCACTTCTGACTAAATCGGGTGAAAAGGAATTGTTGGGTAAATTCACCTATATCAGCGGTGAGTCATAACCAGGTTCTAACCTCCTCCATCCCTCGGAGCTCAAAGTTCTTGACATACCCCCAAAATGGGTATAAAATGGGTGATAATTGAGGTATAAAATATATGAGTCTTCGACCTGCACAATTAAAAATTAATCTCTCAGAAGAATTACAAAGCCTACTGCAATCTAAGGCAAGTAAATTTGGCGTGCCTTTAACCCAATATGTCAAACATATTATTATGAAAGATGTAGAAGATTTGGAGTATCCAGTTTTTAAAGCATCTGAGGAAACCAAAAAGGCAGCTAGCCTTGCTCTTGGGGATTTAGATAAAGCAGTCAACGCCAAAGATTTTTTTAGGCAACTTCATAATGAAGGCTAAGCTTTCTCCAGTTATTCAAAAGGAAATCATTAGGGTTCGACAAAAAGATAGAAAACTTGCAGACAGAATAGAGAAACAGATTGCACTTTTTGAAGAAAATCCTAAACACCCATCGCTAAGAACGCATAAATTATCTGGTAGTATAGATAATATGTGGAGCATCTCAATTACTATGAGCATTCGAATGGTTTATGTTCTTGTTAAAAAAGACCATGCGCTGTTTGTAAAAATAGGCACTCATGATCAAGTATATAGAAAGTAACCAAATTTTATGAAGCACATCATTTGGGTTTTTTTTGTCACCATAATTTTTTTTACAATTGCTCAATCTGCATTTGCTCATGCAGGTGGTGGGCCGCCGTTTGTAAAAATCAACAACATATTTGCAAACACGAATCCGTATTCGCCTGCACTCGAAGACAAAGCGCCAGAAAATTATCTCACTTCCCAACCGATTGATTTTTTGGTAGATACACAAGCGCTCAATGTACCGCCCGACATTATAAAAAACTCAATCTTTCGTTGGGATTTTGCAGATGGCTCAAAGACGGAAACAACAACTCATACTACTCATTCCTTTTCTGCACAAAAGACGTACCTGGTAAAACTCGATGTACAAGCGCCTGGTAATGAATCGTTTATTCCTTTGGATGTTATCGAAGTTAATGTTTTGTTAAATCAAGGGTATAAACCTCCATTTTCATCGCTAATAGTCCAAACAGGATCTCTAAACGTATCTGATCCGCTGCTATTCAAAAGCAAAACAATCGTTGATTCGTCATCAATAATTACTTCTTATTTGTGGGATTTTGGTGACGGCACAACAAGTGCGGAAAAAGAACCAGTACATAAGTATAAAGGAAAAGATTTTTCGTATTTGGTTTCATTAAGGATAACAGATTCAAAAGGATTTAGCTCGTATAGCGGGTTTGTTGTTTCTGCAAACAATGGAAAACTAGACATTGTTAATCCGTTCGACAAAGCAAATCCGGTAAAGATTGAAAAAATTTCAGAAAATAATTCTACTATCTCTGCACCAAAAACTTCACTTATATTAATAGTTTTAGTTGGAGGCATTTTCATAATAGGTTTGACTATGCTGTTTGCGTTTTTAAAAAAGAAAAAATGATTTTTTTACTAAAATATATTCGTTGGTTAATTTTTGGATCGAGTGTTGTTGTTGCAATCTTTGCATACGTTCTTGTTCAATCAACATTTGGGGGAGAATCGCTTCGAACGATTCGAACAGAAGAAGTTTTTGCTCTGCTTGCAGTTACCTATTTATACTTTGCGCTTTTAAAAAGCCCGCTGTATTTGGTATTCCCCACTCTTCCTGGAAAAACACTGTATCATAGGGCAAGAAAGGCACTCGGACTTTCTGCATTTTTGTTTGCAGTTTTACATGCGTCATTTGCATTTTTTGGTTTACTTGGCGGATTTGGAGGATTGGGATTTTTGACTGGCAAATATCTTTTGGCAATTTCTTTAAGTTTTTCTGCACTTGTTATTTTGACCATTCTTGCAATTACTTCGTATAAACCATTTATTCGCAAACTTGGAACAAAATGGAAAATTATTCATCGGTTTGTTTATCTTGCAGCATTGCTTATTATTGTTCATGCACTCATGCTTGGGAGCCACTTTGCAAATTTATCAGGGTTCATTCCCCAAGTATTTTTTGTTGCTTTGTTTTTCTTGCTGTTTTTAGAAGCGATTCGATTCGATCGGTACATTCGTAAGAAATTTTCCTTCGCTCCAACATACAGTGTTGCGTTTGTTTTATGCATTGCGTTTTTGAGCATTCTTGCATTTATGATCTATGCGCCAAGTAGTGTTTCGCAACCATTTAATATTCACGCAGCGCATCAGCAGCTAGCCCAACAAGCTCTCAAAGATTCTCGAAATCAACAATCGCAAATTCCAGGACTTTCTGGCGATAAAACAAAACGGTTTAGTGTTAATTACTCGGTTTCGCAAAATCCACTGCCAAATCAGGATATTACAATTAAATTTAGTATTTTCGACGCTACAAATGGTGCCCCGGTTTCGATTTTTAAAACCCTCTATGCAAAACCAATGCATATGATTATTGTCGATAATTCACTCACCTATTTTTCTCATATTCACCCAACGCAAGTGGGCAGTGATTTTGTAATAACAACCCAAGTTCCAAAAGAAAATTTGTATCACATTTATATAACCTTTCAACCTTTTGGAGCAATAGAACAGCAATTTGCTTTTCCTCTACAGGTAGGTGCTGACAAAGGACAACTATCCACAAAAACAATTGACACAACATTTACAAAAACGTTTGCTGATTATGAAGTCTCAATAGAAAATCTAAACAACCTGTCAGCAAAGGATATGACACTTGGCAATCAAAAAATAACATTTTCTCTTAAAAACGCAAAAACAGGACAATTGGTAAATACACTGCACCCATATCTTGATTCATTTGGTCACTTAACCTTAATAAAACAAGACACATACGATTTTATGCACGTGCATCCGTTCTCGCTCACTATTCCAAAATCAACCGACACAGCAGGGCCAACAGTTGACTTTTTGCCCATTGGCATTTATGGACCAATAAAACCAGGAATTTACCGAGTGTTCGCTGAATTTAACCCAGATGGAACACTAATTACTGCTGACTTTACGATCAGGATAAATAACTAATGAAAAAAAAACTTTTTGTTTTTCTCTTGTTGCTTGTTTCCTGTTGCTTGTTGCCTGTCCCTGTCTTTGCTCATGTTTTAAAAACCAGCGGGAATATTGGGGCGGTGTTGCATATTGATCCAGCAGATGAGCCTGTTGCTGGGAAGCAAAGCACTTTCTTTTTAGAACTTAAGGATAAGAAAAATCAATTCAATTCAAGCAACTGTGAATGTAAAGCTATCATTAAGCAGAAGGGAAAAGAAATTTTTGCCACATCACTTTTTACCAGTAGCTTGGACAATCCTTCATTTTCTTACACATTTCCCCAAAAAGGTGAGTACGAACTAAGTATTACAGGTAAATCAATAAGGGAGTTGTCGTTTGCAGCCTTTTCTCTTTCGTATGCAATAGATGTTGATTCTGAAGTAAAAAAAACGCTTTTGGAAGTTAATCCATTTTTATATCACACAATTCATTATGGGTTGTTTATTCTTGTTTTTGCCATCTTTTTTGGATTAGCGTTTTATAACAAAATAAAAGGTAACAAGGTTAGTAACGAAGCGTAATTCCAAAATATGACACGTCTATATGTCTTTGATAAAATACCTGCAGGTTTCTTGCCACTGTTGGTGTGCGCCCCCAGTATCGATAAAATTATCACCAATAACATAGGGAGTAAATCCGGCATTTTTATACCCTAACTTTGTGTACAATGAGTGAGCCGTAGTGTTTTGATCTCCCACAGATAACCCAATTTTGGAAAACCCTTTTTCTCTTGCTAATTCTTCGCAATACAACATAAGTTTTGTCCCAACTCCCCTTCCTCGATATCCCGCAATAACAAAAAGACTTTCAAGGTGCGGACACTGTTCAATAGAAGGTGTTTTTGTGTCATTTGCGCCGTACCACTTTATCATAATCCGACCAATGAGTGTTTGGTAATCCCATGCAGTCAGATACATAAGGTTTCCTCTTTGCTGATCTTCGAAGCGTTTTTTGTGAATGCCAGGCCGCATATTCGAAAAGACTTTCTCAACAATTGCTAGGTCTTTTTCTTCGAGTTGGCGAATATGAAAATCCATTTTAAGATCATTATAACACGCTCAATTCTTTGGAAGATTTCGTGTTACAATAAGGCCATGATAGTTGCCTACTCACTTCGGCCACAAAATCTTTCTGAATTTTTCGGACAACATCATTTAGTCGATAAAGGAAAAATTATTGAGCGGATGATCGAAAAAGATCAGTTATTTTCGATGATTTTTTGGGGACCGCCTGGCAGTGGAAAAACAACCCTTGCAACTATTATTGCCAATGAAACAAACGCAGATTTTCACGGGCTTTCTGCTGTCGAAACGGGAAAAGATGATCTTCGAAGAATTATTCAGATCGCAAAAGCAAATCAATCTCATGGCAAACGAACAATACTGTTTATCGATGAAATTCACCGTTGGAATAAAGCGCAGCAAGATGCATTGCTGCCGTATGTTGAAAGCGGACTCATCATTTTAATTGGCGCAACAACAGAAAATCCGTCGTTTGAGGTAATCTCAGCATTACTTTCTCGCTGCCGAGTATTCGTTTTAAAGAGTTTGGAAAAAGAAGATTTAGAAAAAATTATTGACAGAGCACTCACCGACTTTTCGAAAGGGCTCGGAAAATATAAAAAAAGTATAAAAGCAGATGCCAAAGAACTATTAATTCGATTTTCAGGAGGAGATGCGCGGATTATGCTCAATGCTATAGAAATGGCAGCAATAAATTATAGAGAAAAAACAATTGATGAAAAAATTGTTCAGGAAATCTTTCAAACAAAATCAGCTGGGCTTTACGACAAAAAAGCTGACGAGCATTACAATATTATCTCAGCCTTCATTAAATCCATGCGTGGATCAGATCCAGATGCAACGCTTTATTATTTAGCCAGAATGCTCGAAAACGGCGAAGACCCAAAGTTCATCGCAAGGCGTATGATCATATTTGCTTCAGAAGATATTGGGTTAGCAGACCGGGGAGCACTTATCCAGGCAAACGCAGGATTTGAAGCAGTACATAAAATTGGCATGCCAGAAGCACAACTTATCTTAGCTCATATTTGTTTGTATTTAACGACGGCAAAAAAATCCAGGGCAGTTGTCAATGCATTGGGTTTAGCAAAACAAGCAGTCTACGATTTGCCAAATGAACCAATCCCCTTGCATCTAAGGAATGCTCCAACAAAACTTATGAAAAACTTAGGATATGCAAAAAATTACAAATGGAGCGAAAAATTTGTGGGACCAACAGATAATCAATCATTTCTTCCAGAAAAATTAAAAACGAGAAAATTTTTTAACAACAGTTGACAGGGAAGTATTCGTTTGGTACATTCCACCTTATGAGTCTTGAGATGTCAATGCGAATTGAAAGACATGAGACTGGTCAACGAACCTATGAAGATGTTGTATATAATCCCAGCGGATTAACAATTAATCTTTTGGCAGAATTGCGAAACAGAGCGTCTACTTTTGCAGCCGGTGGAGCATTTAACCCAGAGGAAGCACCAAGAATTCGAAGATTTATATCTCAAAACGCACCAAGAATTATGGATGTCCCAGAGCAAGTTGAAGGAGCTTCGTGCAGTGTAATAATCAAAGAAGGTGACATAGTTGAAATATATGGTCATGCATTACCGTATCAAGCAGCAGTAGCCTACCCACGACCTGAATTAAGACACGCCAGTATAGTAGCTCGAGAATATCCGCAAGCGGCTGCAGTGGTTGCGTACTACTGTAATATTTAAAATCCGAGTTGTTTTTTTAGAGCAAGGAGAAACTTTACCCATCCAGAAGCATTTCTGTATTTTCTATATTCCTGATGTTTCTTGTAATCAAGCGTTCCTTCGATTGGCGGATTGACCCAGGTAGAAAGAATAATCCATTCCCCTCGCTCGTTTTTTTTGGCGATCACACTCACAATCGATTTCCCAAATCGTTTTTTGTACTCTGTGCTTCCTTCTCTGCCAGAAACGGATTCATCCGGATGATTAAATGTAGCAATGGCAAGGTCTTTTGTTAATCCACGTTTTTTAACTTGTTCGAGCGCATGATTCGTCCAAATAACGCCACCGTACAGATTATTCATTTCTTATTATTATAGTACATTGCTTGTATATGTGTCGAAAAACAGATATACTATAGTTGCCGCACGGATCCTATTGGCGGTTTTTTGGTGGAGAACTATGAATATTCGAAACGTTGCTATTATTGCGCATGTTGATCACGGAAAAACAACGCTTGTTGATGCATTGCTCAGGCAATCAAAAACTAAGCTTGGAAAAGAATTCGAAGGAACGGATCTTATTATGGATTCGAACGAGCTTGAGAAAGAGCGTGGCATTACTATTTTCTCAAAAAATGCATCGGTTATTTGGAAAGACACAAAAATAAATATTATCGATACTCCAGGACACGCTGATTTTGGTGGCGAGGTCGAACGAGTGTTAACTATGGCAGATGGGTGTTTGCTCTTAATTGACGCAAAAGAAGGCCCAATGCCCCAAACTCGGTTTGTGTTAAAACACGCGCTTGCTCTAAAACTGCCAATTATTGTTGTTGTCAATAAGATTGATCGAAAAGACGCCAGGATACATCATGTGTTGGATAAGACACTCGATTTGTTTTTAGAGCTTGGAGCCGATGATAACGCCGCTGATTTTCCCATTGTCTATGCATCGGGAAAAGAAGGAAAAGCAGGTTTATTGCCAGATCTTTCCCAAATGAGCGACATTACCCCAGTGTTTGAAGCAATTCTAGAGCACATCCCTCCTCCATCTGGTGATGCAAAGAAGCCTTTGCAGATACTAATCACAACGCTTTCTGCCGACCAGTTTAAAGGTCGCATTGCAACTGGGAAAATTTTTAACGGAACAGCAGTGCAAAATCAAGATGTTGTACATATTGCAAGAGATGGCGAACAAAAAAAATATCGACTCACGTCTCTTATGACATTTGTTGGTCTTGATCGGGTTGATACTCAAGAAGCAACAGCAGGAGATATTGTTGCTCTTTCTGGAATCCCAGATATTACTATTGGAGAAACAATCGCAGATGTAACAACACCCATCGCGCTCCCCCTTTTAAAGATAGAAGAGCCAACGATTCGAATGACCTTTATGGTCAATACCTCACCCTTTGCGGGCAAAGAGGGAGAGTACAAAACGTCCAGGCAAATTCGGGAACGATTATACAAAGAACTCGAAACAGATATATCTCTTCGTGTGGAAGATTTACCCAGTGGAGAATGGCTTGTGTCTGGACGAGGGGAACTCCATTTAGCAATTTTTATTGAGCGAGTTAGGAGAGAGGGATACGAGTTTGCAGTTTCGAGGCCTTTGGTTATTACAAAAGAAATCAATGGGAAAATTGCTTCGCCATACGAACAGGTTTTTATAGAAGTACCACAAGATTTTTCTGGCATTGTTATGCAGAAAATGGGAGAGCGACATGGAGAGCTTTTGGATATGCAAACCGAAGGAAATATTGTATACATGGAATTTGTTATTGCAACTCGTGAACTGTTTGGATATAGAAGCGAATTTGTTACCGATACCAAGGGTTTGGGAATTATTAACATATCGTTTCTCGAATATCGTCCTGATTCTGGTATGATCCCAAAAAGAATGCAAGGATCGCTTGTTGCATTTGAAAGTGGCATTACAAGTTTATATTCATTGGTGAGTTTGCAGGATCGTGGGGCTCTCTTTATTGGCCCTGGCGTTTTGGTATACAAAGGGCAGGTTGTTGGACAAAACAGTAGACCCGAAGACTTACGAGTGAATGTTTGCAAAGCAAAACAGTTATCGAATATGCGTTCAAAAGGCGAAGGCGGTATGGAACATTTTAATACGCCAAAAGTAATGAGCCTAGAAGATGCTTTAGAATACATTGCCGATGATGAATTAGTAGAAGTAACACCAAAAAACATTCGCATTCGAAAAAAGATTTTAGACGAGGCAGAAGAACGCAGACTGCGTTCGCAGGGCTTGGCATAAAACCCTGCGTTTTGTATAATGGTATTTCATGAAACAATTCAGAGAAAAAATTAAGAACAATCCTCTTCCGGTTATTTTTGTCACATTATTTTTAAACGCGATTGGATTTGGGATTTTAATTCCGATCATTCCACTTGTTTTAGCAGACCCACGGTCCTCGTTTTACTTACTACCACCAGATATGAATGTTTCTGACGGGTACGTGATTATGGGATTTTTGACAGGTGTGTATCCCCTGGCAATGTTTTTGGCGACTCCAATTCTCGGAGAGCTTTCCGATAAATATGGCAGGAAAAAAATCTTGGCAATTTCTCTTTTTGGCACGTTTTTATCGTATGTTTTATTTGGATTTGCGCTTATTATTAAAAATTTGCCGCTTTTATTTATTTCGAGAATTATCGATGGCATAACAGGTGGCAATATTTCGGTTGCGCAAGCTGCAATTGCCGATGTCACAAAACCCGAACATAGAGCAAAAAATTTTGGTTTAATTGGCGCATCGTTTGGTTTGGGATTTGTTTTAGGCCCCTACATTGGCGGAAAATTATCTGACCCTTCAGTCCTTCCTTTTTTTGATGCAGCAACGCCGTTTTGGTTTGCAGCAATTTTGGCAGGACTCGACGTCTTATTTATTTTGTTTATTTTTCATGAAACACTACAGTCTCGGGTAGAACATATAACGTTGCATTGGGGAAAAGCAATCAAAAATGTTATTAAAGCATATTCTCTTAAAGACCTTCGTGTACTTTTCTTAACTAACTTTTTGTTTTTTGGCGGGTTTACGTTTTTTACGACGTTTTTTAGCGTCTTTTTAATTCGGCGATTTGGATTTGCTCAAGGCAATATTGGAGATTTCTTTTCCTATGTTGGTTTGTGGGTAGCGTTTACCCAAGCAGTCTTAACAAGACGTTTGGCAAAAAAATTTAGGGAGCAGCAAATTGTTCGGGTAACACTTTTTGGATCTGCATTTGCGCTTTTGCTATTTTTGTTTACCAATGCTTGGTGGCAACTGCTTATTATTACGCCAATTTTTGCCATGTGTAACGGCTTAACCATGGCAAACCTTACGTCTTTGGTAAGCCGCAGTGCAGAACCAAAAGTGCAAGGAGAAGTTTTAGGAATAAACGCGAGCATACAAGCACTTGCACAAGGTATACCACCGATTCTCTCAGGCTACATTGCTGCAAGTATTGCTGTGGAAGCGCCGGTGTTAGTATCTTCTATTACTGTTGCTGCTGCAGGTCTTGTGTTTCTCTTTTTACTTAAACTTCGCCAACCCGTGCAAGGCGCAACCGCTCCAGCGGTTCAACCTATTGAACAATCATCAACACAAAATACTTTGGAAAACATTCCTCAACCAGAACTTGATGGCCCAAAACCAATTTTCCCCTAACTAGTTGTTGTGGTTATAAAGATTGCAGCTGTTTTTCGAATATTGCGATAAAAAAAGCATTAAGGACACACTCAAGAAAAAAATGCAGAGTTTGCCTTTGTAAAATGAGCGGTTTTTTCGTCAATAATTGCAACGATTTTTTTAACAGGTGTTTCTAGTTTTTCTTCGACATATGAAAGTATTGCCTTTCCTTCAAAACCAGGCTGCGCCTCTAAAAAACGCTTTACAAGAGCCCGCATTGTTGTTGTAGCAGACTGTTCAATACGTTCTCTTGCGTCGTAGGTTTCCGGTGTTATTGGGTGAATTATTTTTGGAAATTCGCTTTTTAGAATAAGCGTATATGGTTCTAAAAAAATACCACCTTCTGGGCCATGCAAAAACTCCCATCGGTATTTAAAATATTTCTTTGTGTTTGTGTCGTGTTTGAGGACTACTCCAAGGCACCCTTCGAATGCCAATGCCCAGGGTTTTAGCATTTGACGGACACTTTTATCGATTCTATAATAGTAATTCGGAGTATTTAAGTATTCTTTTGATTTCTCTTCGATAAGCGAGAGAATTTTTCCAACAACTTTTGAAGGAATAAAAGAATTAGAAAGAGATATAACAATGCTGCCGTCTTCTTGGTACACAATATGTTTTGCTTGCGGAATAAACTCATACAAACTCGACAAACTAATTTTTGGAAGGAGTGCGTGATAAAACGTAAGCGAGTTTTCTGAAAGTATTTTGTAGCCCCAAGAGGAAGTGTTCATATTGCTTGGGGCAGCAGTGGATTTTTATACGATTTTTAACGGGGTGTCAAGCCCCAATTATTTTTTTATGAGATACGCCTGGGTTTCGTATTGTTTAACTATTCTTTTACTCTCCCTTCTTTTCGCGCTTTTGTTTGTGTTTGCAAATCCAACGATTGTTGCTACATACCAAAAGCTTTCCTCTCCCCTGCCGTCGTTTTTAAACATTATGCAAAACAGTCAAGCATCAACGCTCGATGTTTGGTTGCCAGATGTTTCAAATGTAAAAACAAGCACTGTCAAGAAACCAGTTATAGAATCAAAAGCAGCAGTCATATACGATCTTTCAACAAAAGAAACGCTATCTGCGAAAAACGCCACACAAAAACTGCCAATGGCATCTTTGACAAAAATTATGACTGCAACTATTGCCCAAGAAAACAAAAAAGAAAACGACAAATACGTTGTTTCTAAAAGTGCTTTGGTTGGAGAAGACTCGATGGGTGCAACAGAGGGAGAAATACTCTCGCAAGAAGAATTGCTGTATGGGCTTATTTTAAATTCTGGCAATGACGCTGCAGAGGTATTTGCTTCCAATTATCCAGGAGGACGAGAAAAATTTATCATCGCTATGAATAACAAAGCAAAAGCTTTGGGACTTACAGACACTGTGTTTAGTAATCCCTCGGGCCTGCAAGGCGATGGAGTTCAATACACAACTGCCAGAGATTTACTTGCCATAACAGAGTATGCACTCTCTCATTTTCCTCTTTTTAATAAAGTCGTACAGACTACAGAATATCACCTTGCACAAACAGCAACGCATAAAGCATATGATTTATACAACGAAACAAACTTGCTCACAACATATCCAGGAGTCAAAGGAGTTAAAACAGGTTACACACCAGAAGCAGGATTGTGTTTGGTAACATATCTTGAATACAAAAACCACAAAATTATTGGTGTTTTATTAAATAGCGACAATCGCCGTTTAGAAATGAAAGAGTTGCTCGATTATTCTCTAAAAACTCAGGGTATTACTCCCCCAGCTCATCAGTAATAACTTAGGTTGAATAACCTGCTCGTTTAGGATAAAATGAGAACGAAGTTGCGATTTAGCGAGCCGAGGTGGCGGAATGGTAGACGCCCGGGACTTAAGATCCCGTGTCGATTTTTGACGTGCGGGTTCGACTCCCGCCCTCGGCACATACGGGGAGTAGCTCAGTTGGCTAGAGCG
>OBEQ011807033.1_pt1 | contig 15362 bp, 17 predicted proteins | sample 1670901 | NCBI WGS metagenome assembly OBEQ01 (sample SAMEA104232315, study PRJEB22302) | groundwater metagenome | biome: forest; feature: aquifer; material: groundwater | place: USA | collected 2011-08-07 | depth 5.4 m | reverse complement strand
GCACACTATTGGCACCGATGTTCCCATGAAATTTGTGGATCCGTGGGTGGAAAAGTATATTTTCCCTAACAGCATTTTGCCCGCGCCTTCGCAAATAACCAAAGCCGCTGAAGGGCTGTTTGTGATTGAAGATTGGCATAATTTTGGCGCCGATTATGATAAAACCCTGATGGCTTGGTTTCATAATTTTGACTCGGCTTGGCCAAAATTGAAAGATAAATATGGGGAAACATTTTACCGCATGTGGAAATATTACCTGCTAAGCTTCGCCGGTTCATTTCGCGCCCGCAACTTACAGCTTTGGCAGATTGTTTTGAGTAAGAAAGGGGTTGTAGGAGGCTACCGATCCGTGCGATAATAGGGGTATGGCCGAAAAGAATACTGATTTAGAAAAATTGCAGCAGCAGGTCCACTGGTTAGTGGGCCGGCTTTGATGTTGAGGCCAAGGAAAAAGAGCTGAAAGATTTGGAATTGAAAACGCAGGCCGCGGATTTTTGGAATGACCACCAGGCTGCTGCCGCGGTAAGCCAGAAGATTTCCGTTTTGAAAGAAGAATTGGAAGTGGCTGAGGGCTTGAAAAAAGAATTGCAAGACCTGGAAGAGTTAAGCGAGCTGGGACAGGTGGATGAAGGCGCCTTGGCCGCATTGCAAAAGAAAGTTGAGAAAGAAGAATTCCAGGTTTTCTTAAGTGGCAAGTACGATAACAATAACGCCATTTTGGAAATTTTCAGCGGGGCGGGCGGGGTGGACGCGCAGGATTGGGTTACCATGCTTTTGCGAATGTACGTAAAATATTGCGATTCAAAAGGCTGGAAGGCTACCGTTTTGCACCAAAGTTTTGGGGAAGGCGGCGGGCCGGATGGAAGGATTGGCACCAAAAATGTTACGCTGGAAATTGCGGGGCGCCACGCTTATGGAATGTTAAAAAAAGAAGCGGGGGTGCACCGGCTGGTGCGCCAATCACCGTTTTCCGCCCAGAAGTTGCGCCATACTTCATTTGCTTTGGTGGAAGTAATGCCGGAAATTGAAGATGTGGCCGGGCTTGAAATAAAGCAGGAAGACTTACGGGTTGATACCTTCAGGGCTTCAGGTCCGGGTGGCCAGCATGTCAACAAAACCGAGTCTGCCATTCGTATTACCCACATTCCCACCGGAATTGCCGTGGCCAGCCAAAGCGAGCGTAGTCAGGGCAGAAACCGCGAAACCGCCATGAAAATTTTATATTCTAAATTACACACCCAGCGAGACATGGAGCATAAAAAAGAATTGAAAGAAATAAAAGGGGATTCGGTTTCGGCAAGCTGGGGCAACCAGATTAGAAGTTACGTGCTTCACCCCTATAAAATGGTAAAAGATTTGCGCACCCAATATGAAACCAGCCAAGCGGAAGACGTGCTGGAAGGCAATTTAGAAGAATTTGTGCAAGCCGAGTTAAAAATATAATGATTAAATTTGATAAAGTCACAAAAATTTATCCTTCCGGAGACATTGTGTTGCAAGACGTGTCTTTTGAAGTAAAAAAGGGGGAATTTGTTTCCATTGTGGGAAAGTCTGGCGCGGGGAAAACCACCCTGATCAAATTAATTCTGGGGTTGGAAGAGCCAACTTACGGCGATGTGTTTTTTGAAGGTCAAAACATTCATACCATCAGCGGTGAGGCGTTGCAGGAAGTGCGCCGGAAAATCGGCAGCATTTACCAGGATTATAAACTGCTGCCCCAAAAAACGGTCTATGAAAACGTGGCCTACATTATGGAAATTGAAGGGAAAACAAATGAAGAAATAGAAACGCAGGTGCCCAAAGTGCTGGAAATTATCGGTTTGAAGGAAAAAATGGATAATTTTCCAGACGAGCTTTCGGGCGGCGAACAGCAGCGTTTAGCCGTGGCCCGGGCCCTGGTAAAGCATCCCGATGTAATTGTGGCCGATGAGCCAACGGGTAACCTTGACCCCTATAACACTTATGAAGTTATTGCCCTGCTAGAGCGAGTGCATAAATCAGGTAAAACCGTTATTTTGTGTACGCATGACAAAGAAATCGTCAACAAATTACAAAAACGGGTAATCACCATTGAAAACGGCAGGGTAATCAGGGATGAAGAAAAGGGGCGTTTTATTATTTAATATCACATAGCATGAATTTTAACCGCGTTTTACATTTTGCGTTCGCCCATTTTTACCGCAACAAGGGTACTTCAGTGGCCGCTATTTTTATTTTAACCATTACTACACTGCTCATTACGGGGCTATTTTTCATGCAGGGGGCCAGCAGCTATGTAATCAGTGAAGTGCAAAATAAAATTGACATTACCGCCTATTTTAAAGCCGATGCCAGTGAAGAAGCTATCTTGCAGGTGCGCAAAGACTTGTTAGAAAAATCACAGGCTATAAAAAATATAGAATATGTTTCAAAAGAATCGGCCTTGGCAGATTTTAACGCCAAACACGCTGACGACCCCACCTTTTCCCGCGCCTTAACGGAAGTGGGGCAGAATCCTTTCTTGCCTTCCCTCAACATTGTTACCAATGGCGACACCAGCCAATACGAAAGCATTGCCACTATTTTACAGCAAGACCAGTACGCCGCATTGATTGATAAGGTTGATTTTTCAGAAAAAAAGGATACTATAGAAAAGGTCTTTGCCATCACCCGGGGTATCACCCGGTTTGGGGTGGTGCTAGGCATTGTGTTGCTGCTTATTGCCATTTTGGTAGTGTTCAACACCATCAAGCTGATTGTTGAAAATTCCGGCCAGGAAATCAGCACCATGCGCATTGTGGGGGCTTCAAACTGGTTTATCCGCGCGCCATTTGTCATTCAGGGAGTGATTTTCGGGGCCATCTCATTTGTGATTTGCTTTATCATGACTTCCGTGTTCGCTTACGCGCTGGCCGGAGGCTTAGCCATAATTATGCCCGGCTTCAGCCTTTCGGGATACTTCATTAGTAATTTGCTGATCATCATCGCCATCCAGCTTTTAGCCGGCATGGGCCTGGCAAGCTTGTTGAGCTTTATTGTGGTAAGAAAATATTTGAAGGTGTAATTTTGCGGGATCGTCTAACGGCAGGACAACAGATTCTGGATCTGTTTATCTAGGTTCGAATCCTAGTCCCGCAGCTAAGGGAGCTGCACAAGGTGCAGTGAACACTTACTTCGCATCGTAATGCGAAGTACATTTAGGAATGCAATATTTTGTGTATATTCTCCGATGCGCGGATAGTTCGTTATATGTTGGCTGTACTAATAACTTGGAAAAAAGACTTAATCAGCACAATAACTTAAAAAGTGGCGCGCACTATACAAAAATTAGAAGGCCGGTTACATTAAAGTATTTTGAAAAATTTAAAACCCTAACCGCCGCCCGGAGAAGAGAGTTTGATATCAAGAAGTTAAAACGGAAAAATAAAGTAGCTTTGATCAATAAAAATAATGGCAGACGAGCAAGTTAAAAAGAATATATTAGAATTTATAAAAGGCAACCTTCTGACGGTTATTTCAACCATTGACGTTGGTGGCAATAAACCCGAAAGCGCTGCAGTGGCTTTTGCTGAAACGGAAAAATTAGAACTTATTTTTGGAACATCAAATAAAACGAGGAAGTATAAAAATTTGCAAAAGAATCCCAATGTTTCTTTTGTGATTGGCTGGGATTCTGACACGGGCACTGTGCAATATGAAGGCGTGGCACGGGAGTTAACCGGCGAAGAATCTCTGCAATGTGCGCGAAAGTTAGCTGCCAAAAATCCGCGGGCTGAAAAGTTTATTACCCGAGAAGACCAGCGGTATTTTTTAGTAAAACCCACCTGGATCCGTTGGCTGGATATGACCAAAGTTCCCGACGAAACGTTTGAGATAAGTTTTTAGAGATATGGATTTTGAACAGCTTCTTAATCTGGGATTATCCGAAAAATATATTTCTCATGTAGATCTTGGTTCTTTGAAATTGGAAGATTTTTTGAATTGGGTGAATGCGCAAAAGGGATACTTATTTCATGCCAGCGGCACGTTAATTCCTTCGGGTGAAAAGCTATTTTCTAAGCGGCCGGTTTTTTATGCCACCGATGACGGAGGAGTAGCAATCATTAAGGCATTATTTGCAAACAATATTCCGGGGCAGACAAATCTTGATTATTCTTTGAGTAAAGATGGCAAACAGGAAGTAATTATTTCAGGTAAGCCGGAAAAAGAAGTGATTCGTCAAAAAGGGTATGTGTATGTTGTAGAAAATGAAGGGTTTTCTAATGAAAATACCCAAGGAATAGCCGAGTTTGTAAAACCATTAAAAGGGGGCGAATTCCAAGATTATTTATTTGTCGTTGAAGTTGAGTGGAAAGATTTTAATTATTCTTATAGAATTAGTGAAAAATAATCAGATTAATATTATTAACAAACAAAAACATGCAAAGCAAACTTAATCCGTATATCAATTTTAATGGGGAAGCCAGGGCGGCGGCGGAGTTTTATCATGGGGTTTTTGGGGGTAAGTTGACCATGAGCACGTTTAAAGAAGCCGGTGTGCCGCATGATGCGAGTGAGGGGGACCATATTATGCACTCCATGCTGGTTGCGGATAATGGAATTACGCTGATGATTTCTGATACTCCAAAGGGAATGGGGCGCGCCACGGCTGGCAATAATATTTCTGTTTCGGTGAGCGGCGATGATGAAGCAGAATTGAAAGGTTATTGGGAAAAACTTTCTGAAGGCGCCAAAATTACCATGCCGCTGGGCAAAGCTCCTTGGGGAGATGTATTCGGCATGCTCACCGATAAATTCGGGATTAGCTGGCTGGTAAATATTGCCGGAAAGAAATAGTTATATGCTACTCATTAAAGCTACCGTAAAACCTAGTAAAACCCATGGGCTGGGGCTTTTTGCTGATGAGGATATTTTGAAGGGGGCGCGGATTTGGAAATTTTCGCCGGGGCTGGATTTGGAAATACTAAAAACTGATTTTGAAAAATTAAGTCAGGCTGAAAAAGATATTATTCTTTTTTATGGTTTTTTGAGCAAGAAGACTGATTGTTACCACTTATCATTTGATAATGTGCGTTTTATGAATCATGCCAAAGAGGGGAATGTGGTGATAGATCAAACAGTTGATGACACTGAATACCCATTAATTGCCAGAAAAGACATACAAGCAGGTGAAGAATTAACCCAAAATTATTTTGAATTTGATGACGACCATCAAATGTAGTTTACTGGGGAAATAAAAAACGCCTGATTTGAAGATCAGGCGTTGGGCGTTTGGCCTTACAAAGTGCGCCCTTAGCTTGTTTTCGCTTTGCCGCACGAAAAGCAGTGTTTTTCGTCCGGGCCGAAGGCGCGGCCACAAGCGCAAACATTTGAGGGCCTGGCGCCCATGTTTGCAACAGGTTCCTGGCACCCGGGGCAGAAGCGGAAGTCGCTCATGAGCACCGTTCCGCACTTGGTGCAGTGGCCTTTTTTGACCGCCCGTTGTGTGGGCGGAGGTTTTTGAATGATGGCCGTAGTGTTGCCGGGAAAGTCTGGCGAGCCTTTCATCATGGTTTTACCCTTCCTTTTCTAATTAGCCGCGGGTCACATCCGCAGCGATAACAAAAATGAACGTTTGCGACACCAAATGTTTCTTGTCCGCACCGTGGACAGTACGGGCTTTCTGGATTTGCAAAGAGCTCTTTTTCTTTGTTTGCCCATTGCTGGCACAGCAAAGCCCAAGCGATTGCCGCCAACTGAAAACGCAGGGCTCTTCTATCATGCGGCAGTTGAGTAGTACTAGCTGGTCTTGCGGGCTGATGCCATGTTCAAGGCAGGTTTTTGCCAGCCTGCTAACAGAAAACATGGTGTTGGCAACGCCAGCCCCAGACCAGGCGCACAGGCTAAAATCAATGCCAAGAATTCCGTTGCCGCCCCCTGGGTTGGCAAAGTAGACCCAGCGCACAAACCCGCCAAATCCCAGTACGTCATTTTGTTCATAGCATTCAGGGCTTGTGCCTACGCCTGGGAAGCCCTGAATGAGCAGCCCGTGCAGGCCGGCGGTCATAATTTCCGGAAGGCCGAATACTGAAATGTTTCTTTCGGGATCAGTTACGCCTTTGCCAATACCAAATCCTAGCCACCGGCATATCTGCTGGTCTGCCGCGGCCATCTGCGCTTTATCCATGCGGCACCCTTTTTGCAAAGAATCATTCAAGAAGGGTGCGAGTGAAGCGACGCCCTGCTTTTGGCCATCCCGTTGAATGAATACCGGCATGGGAAGCTCCTTTCTGGTTTGTTAAGGTTCTGTGTTCATTGTGCCTTGGCGGGCGTATCCGGACAATAGATTTTGTCGGAATTATCGACAGAATTTGCATTTCCGTAGCAATGGGGTTATTATCAAGCCATGGCTAACCTGATTGAAATCACTAAAAACCTGGGGCTTTCCACCAAGGCGGCGAAAATTTACCTTGCGGCTTTGGAATTGGGCGAAGCCTCTGTTCAACAGCTTGCCAAAAAGGCCAAAATAAAACGCACCACCTTGTACCATATCATTGAAGAGTTGGTGGAATCGGGGGTGTTGGTAGTGGCTAAAACGGGTAAAAAAACTTATTATGTGGCCCAGTTGCCCGCGGTACTGCTTCAAAACGCCAAAGAAAAAATATCAAATTTTGAAGAATCTCTGCCGTTTTTGGAAGACCGGGCCGCCCATATGCATGCCAAGCCCCAAGTGTATTTTTTGTACGGTTCAGCGGGTTTCAAGCAGGCCTGGGAAATGATTTTAAGTACCAAAGAAAAAGAATACCGGATTATCACCGAAGGGGAAAACTTTCTGGATTACGTAAAAGAAAAATATATTATTGGGGAAATTATCGCCAAAAAGAAAAAGCTGGGTATTTTGAGCCGCCAGCTTATTGTGTCTTCGCCCTACGCAAAAAAGATTGTTGCCAAAGACCCCCAGGAAAACCGGGTTTCAAAAATCCTGCCGCCCATGTACAAATTACCATTTACGGAAATCATCACCGAATCAATGGCAGCTTTTATTTCGCCAAGGTTTAACAACATGATATTCATTGTTGAAAATGAATATTTTTCCAAAACCAGAAAATCGCTGTTTGAAGCATTATGGAATTCAATTCCCTAGCAGGGTTTATGGAGTTGGCGCTGCTGGAACCGCCGCTGGGCCGGTGCCGAACAGGCACACTTTGGGCCAGGCTTGGTAAACGCTGTGGAAGTTTTGGGTTTTGGTTTGGCCGCTGGCGTAGGTTACGTTGTAAGTAACGTCGGCAGTGATGCCTTTATACGTTGAGGTGGTGCAGGTGGTTTTGCCGGCGGGCAGGGGGGGGCTGGCAATGTAGCGGTCTGGCGGAACTGGTTTTTCGTTTGATAGTACCGGCTTTGAAACTTCAGCCACGCGGCCGTCGTTTACCCCGTAAAATTCAAAAGTCACTTCATTTTGATTGGCGGCGCCTTGCACTAAAATGTAATGCGCGGTGTCGTTTACAAAGCGGAAATCCGGATGCGGTTCGTAAATGGTGGCATCTAGCCCAGGGCCGTAATAGGGGACCACGTATGCATGATTAAGGCGTTCGGTAATGGGCAGGCCGGCATTTAAAGCGGCCCTGAAAAGCGTGGTGGAAACTTGGCATAAGCCACCGCCAATTTCTTTAATAGTCTGGTCTTTGTCAATCACAAATTCTTCCACAAAGCCCGTTTCTTTGGTGATGTCACCAATGGCATTAACGGTTGAAAATTCCTGGCCGGGAGCCAATAACATCCCCGTTATTTTTGCCACCCCTGTTTCAATATTATGCTGGCGGTCTTTGGTGCCGCCGCCAAAATTGGTGGTGGCAGTGCCAACCAGGTCTTTAATGTGGTATTTGGCAATGGTTTCTTTGGTAACTTGCGGTGGAGAGGTAATGATTTCCAGCGGAATGATAATGGGAGCATCCTGGCCTTCGCCCTGTTTGAGTTTTGATAAAGCTTTTTCAACCAGCTGGGTAGTTTTGGCAGCATCAACCACGTTGCCCGGTGTGCCCGCAGAAACTTCCACCAGTTTTCCGTCTTCCATGGCAAAGCGGCTGTTTTCCATGGGGTTATTAATGTAAGCATTCACATGTTCACTCAAAAACGCTTCCAGCTTTTTATCATCAATGGCGATTTGGTTTTCCGGTTTTAAGGTCAGCCACTTGGCAATGGTTTTACCGCTGGCACGCCACGTGTAATCTTCATAAGAAAACACAATGCCCGGTAACGCAGCCAACTTTTCTGCTAATCCCAAAAAGGGAGTTAAGTTTTTCTGGGTGGTGTAAGGAGTTTGGGTTTGCAGTTTAAAAGTAACCGGCTCTGTTTGCAGGTTCATCAGTTCTTGTAAAGCCGAATCGGTTACTTTTTGCGCGCCAATTTGCTCTCCTGGGGTTTCAGCAACAACCACCGCCTTGTCATTTTCATCAAAAGAAAATTGAGCAGGAATTTGCGCGCCAAAATAGTGGCTAGTTTCCCGCGTGATTAATGACTCAATTGATTCCCGGTTGGCCGTTACGGGAATGGTGAAGTTTTTACCGATGGTTAATAAAAACCGTTCTTTCAGTTTTTTTACCAGGCTGCCGGTATGGCCCCATCCATAGGCCCGGTTAATAATTTCTGTTTGCGGGCCAATGGAAAAATATTCAACCACGGCATCGGGGGTAAGTCCGGTAGCAGTGGCCGGGATAGTTATTTCTGTTTTATTGGTTTTCCCTTCAAAAACCAGGGTTAGCCCCTTTTTCTGCAAAATGTCAGTTTTTTCTTTAAATTCTGCCAGCACTTCTTCATACGTTTTTCCGCCTACAGACTCTCCGTTAATCATCACGCCCGGGTAAAATCGGTGGGAATATTTCAGTTCAAAAGAAAGGAAGAACAGTGCTCCGGCAATCAAAATCACCACCAGTAAAACACCGGGAATAATCAGCCACCATTTTTTAGCAATTTTTTTCAGCACCATTTGATAATATTACCCCCTGTTTGTAATTTAGTCCATCAACGCCTATAATGGAAGCATGAAGAAGATATTTTTGACTGCGTTAATTTTATTGATGGTTTCAGCGGGAACGGCCAATGCCGTTACCCCTACAGTTGCGCAACAAATCCAAGCTTTGCAACAAGAAATTGCGCGGTTGCAGGCATTGCTTGCTGAGATGGGTCCCGCCCAACCGCAAAATATTTCAGCGGAATCATATTTAGTGGTGGACATTTCCAACAACTCTGTTGTTTTCCAAAAAAATGCCAGCAAGGCTTATCCCATTGCTTCTGTCACAAAACTCATGAACGCGGTGGTTACCCTTGAAAATGTTGACATGAGCCAAAGCATAACCCTAACCGAACCCATGCTAAAACCGGACGGCGGCAGTCCAGCGCTCTTTTTGGGGTTGAAGGTTTCCGCAAATAATTTACTCAAAGCCATGCTCATCCAGTCAACCAATGACGCCGCCGAAAGTTTAACCTATTTTCTGGGGCGCGCCAAATTTATCAGCCTGATGAATAAGAAAGCGCAAGAACTGGGCATGAAAAATACCCATTATTATGACCCTCACGGTTTAAATCCTAAAAATCATTCCACCGTTTCTGACTTAGCCAAGCTGTTGGCCTACATTTACAAAAATCATCCAGAAATCCTGGAAATTACCAAAGTAAATGGCTTCCAGCTTCCCAGCCCAACGGGCGAACTGCTAACCTTTAAAAATTTGAACGCGTTTTCAGAAAACCCGGATTTTATTGGCGGAAAAAGCGGTTATTTGCCCGAAGCCAAACAGTCTATGGCTTCATTATTTAATATTAATGGTAAAACCATAGCCGTAGTGGTGTTAAAATCAACAGACCGCAAAGCCGACACCTTGCAGTTGATTGACCAATTTAAGAATAGATAATACTATTAATAAATATCATTAACAAATCATAAAATTCATGTTCTCAGCAGTTCCGGTTAATTATTGGGCGGTTGTTTTGGCAACGGTTGCCAGTATGGTGGTGGGGTATTTTTGGTATGGGGCTTTGTTTGGGAAAATGTGGATCAAAGAAATGGGGTGGACACCTGAAAGCATGGCGGCGGCTAAGACTAAGGGAATGGCAAAGCAATACGGCTTGATGACACTGGGTTCATTAGTGATGGCGTTTGTGCTGGCTCACGCGGTGGTGTTTGCTTCAAGTTACATGCAAGTGAGCGGGCTTTCCGCCGGTTTGCAGGCAGGTTTTTGGAATTGGCTTGGGTTCATTGTTCCGGTGACCCTTTCTTCGGTGCTTTGGGAGGGCAAGTCATGGAAACTTTGGTTTTTAAACATCGGTTACTATTTGGTAACCCTCTTGGTGATGGGTGCCATTCTGGCCGTGTGGTTGTAGTTTTTATCATTTGACGCTACGGCTTTTTTCTGCTAAAATTTCATTAATTGGTGGGAATGGGCCCGTAGTTCAGTGGTAGAACGCTGTCCTGATAAGACAGAGGTCAAAGGTCCGATTCCTTTCGGGCCCACCATGAGTAAAAAAATAGTGATACTATTGCTGGTGGTTGTGGCGATTATTGTTGTCGCCGGTTTTGGGCTTTACCAAAATGGCAGGCAGGTGCCGGTAAATTCTGAAAATCAGGAAAATATTCCGGTTGGTGAGGTTGAAGTTAACGGCGGCGGTCAGGGTGGCTTGGTGATTTGTTCTGATAAATGCGGTGATGGCATTTGCCAGGAGCTGGAAGAAAAATGCAGTAACCTTAATTGCATTTGCCGGGAAGACAAGCAGGAATGCCCCCAAGATTGCAAATAAAAAAGGCCCTTGTAAAAAGGGGCTTTTTGTTGTACAATCAAGTTGCTATGGCCAAAGTAAAAGTGCTCGTAGAGGGCTTTACTACTGCCGACGCGAAAGTGTTGTTAGGACACGAAAAAACATGTCCTACTATTTCGTTAGTGGTTGACGGTGATATTGTGATGGTAGTTGACCCAGGGGCGCTGGATAATCAAAAAGTATTGGTTGACGCGCTGGCCAAGGAAGGCTACAACGTTTCTGATGTGAACATGGTTTGCATTACCCATTCTCACGTGGACCATTACATGAATGTGGGAATGTTTCCTAAGGCCAAGGTGCTTGAATATTTTGGGCTTTGGACAGGGGGCAGGGTGGAAGATTGGCAGGAACAATTCAGTGATAATATTCAGATTTTAAAAACACCCGGCCATGATTATAGCGGCATCACCCTGTTTGTAAAAACGAATGACGGCGTGGTGGCCATTTGTGGAGATGTGTTTTGGAAAGCCAACCAGCCAGAATTTGATATGTATGCTTCAGACCAGAAGGCTTTGGCGCACAGCCGTCGGTTGGTGGTAGAAATGTCCCAATGGATTGTGCCGGGGCATGGGGGAATGTATAAAACAAATAAAGCGCTAGCCCGGCCGGTTTCAGCCTTTGTGGCCAAGGCAGATTTGAAAGAAACTGGAAGTTGTAAAAAATGCCGCCGCTTTTTCAAAAAAACAACTAATAGGTGCCCCTGCCAGGATTGGCTGTGTTACCAATGCTGTGAGTGCGAAGCCGACTGTAAAGTGTGTAATTGCAAGGTAAGAAGATAAAAATATATGAAGATTATCATCAAAGCCAAACCGGGTGCAAAAGAAGACAGGATTGAAAAGGTGGATGAAGCTAATTACGTGGTGTATGTGCAGGCTCCGCCGATTGACGGCAAAGCCAACGCGGCCATTATTAAGCTGTTGGCCACGCATTTTGATGTAAGCCAAAGTTTGGTGGAAATCATTTCCGGCCACATGGCCCGGGTAAAGGTGATAGAGATAAACAACGCTTGATTTTTTTATCTACAAAGGTAAACTATAGATAATGAAATCCAAGAAAACCAAGAAACATAAGAAAGTAAAGAGGCTGATAAAAAAGCCAAAGAAGGTTTTGGTTAAAACGGATTCTGCCCCGGAAACATTTTTTAAAGCAAAAATTAAGGTAATTGGCATTGGCGGAGGCGGGGCTTCTATTGTTTCGGAAATCGGCAGGAGCTTGCATAAAGCTACGTTTGTTACGGCCGATACCGATGTGCGGGCTTTCAAAAAGCGGCCGGGCATCAAGCAATTTTTATTCGGGCAGGAATTAACGCATGGGCTGGGTACCGGCTTAAATACCCAGTTGGCCAAAGCGGCGGCGGAAAGTGAAAAAGAAAAAGTTGCTAAACTGTTTGAGCACCAAGACATTGTCATTTTCATTGCCTGTTTGGGCGGCGGGCTCGGCAGTGGCGCCACGCAGGTGTTTGCCGAGGCGGCCAATAATTTCGGCGGTATTTCCCTTGGCATCTTTACCTTGCCATTTAAGTTTGAAGGCAAAAACAAATATGCCATTGCCCAAAAGGCGCTGCGGGAACTTCGCAAGTCTTTAAATGTTTCCATCACCATTCCCAATGAGCGGATTTTTAAGGTGATTGAGGCTAATACCGCCATTACCGACGCCTTTTCTTTAGTAAACAAAAGCCTGATAGAGAGCCTGGAAAGTTTGATAGATTTAATTTACAGCCCCGGCATTATTAACATTGACTTTGCTGACTTGCGCGCCATTTTGCAGGGCATGGGTAATGCAGCCTTTTTAAACACGGTTGAAGCTTCTGGTGCAGACCGTGCCGAAAAAATTGTAGAACATGTGTTAAATAACCCGTTGTACCAAAATAACAATTTTACCGTTGAAAAAGTCCTGTTTAACATTGCCAGTTCCGGAAACATCAGCATGTTTGAGGTAGACAAAATCAGCCGGGCCATTTCCCTGCAACACGAGAATGCAAAAATTATTTTCGGTATTTCCCGTGACGGCAGTTTGAAAAATAAATTGAAAACCACCCTTTTGATGACAGGGCCAACCGCAGCGGCGGAAAACCCTAAGCCCAAAATCCTAAATCCTAAACAAGTCCAAAAAACCAAAGTTAAAAAATCAAAAACGGTAAAAGCAACTAAACCGATAAAGAAAAAGCCAAAGATTGCAGCAAAGAAAAAAGTTGCCAAAAAACCGGTTCAAAGAAAATCAGTTACCAAACAAGAGCCAGGGAAAGAAGCAGCCTCTATTCCCGTTTTTAATACAGCGCCGGCTGAAATGGCAGGAAGTGCCAAGTTTAGTTTGATGGAAGAGCTGGAAAACCAAAAAAAGGCCATTAGGCGCACGGCGCTTGAGGTAAAAGAGGCCGAAGCCATGGAGGAAAATAAAAAAACCAAGCAGGAAGAGGAGTGGGAAATTCCGGCATTTCTACGGAAAATTAAGATTAAATAACTATGGAGCCACAAGACATTAGAAAAATCATTATTCCCATTGCCGGACTTGGCACGCGGTTTTTGCCACTTTCTTTGGTAGTTTCCAAAGAGTTTTTTCCGTTGGTAGACAAACCGGTGATCCAATATATTATTGAAGAGGCGAAAAAATCTGGCATTAAAGAAATTATTTTTGTGGTCAGCCCCAAGCAGAAGATGATTTTGCAGTATTTGAAAAAATCGCCTGAATTGGAAAAACTGCTGATCAAGCGCAAAAAAGACGTCCAGTTGAAAGAGTTAAAAACGTTTGAAGAAACCTTTGAAGGTTTGAAAATTTCTTATGTAACCCAGAAAAATCCGCTGGGCGACGGCCATTCTATCTTGCAGGCGCAAAAATTAGCGGGCAATGAACCGGTGGCCGTTTCATTTGGTGATGATGTGGTGGATGGTGAAGAGCCGGCCATGCTTCAATTAATGAATATTTTTAAAACTTGCAATGCGCCCGTGATTGCTCTAAAGTCAGTCTCGCGCGACAAAGTTCCGGCTTATGGCAACGTGGTAGTGGAAAAAATTGCCAGCAATTTATATAAAATAAAAAAGATTATTGAAAAACCAACGCCGGAACAGATCCAGTCTAACTTGGTGGTGGTGGGCAAATATGTGCTGACTCCCGAAGTCTTTAATTATTTAAAAAAAGCCAAGCCCTCCAGCAAGGGGGAAATTATTCTAGGGGAAGTGTTTGACGCCATGTTGCAAGACGGCCTGCCCATTTACGGCTGTGAACTGAAGGGGGAATGGCTGGAATGCGGAGATAAGTTAAAATGGATGAAATCTTTCATGTATATGGCGCTGAAGGATCCGGTGTTTGGAAAGGATTTACATGAGTATCTCAAAAAGGTAAAATGATGGTATGAAAATTGTCTTTTTTGAAGTTCGCGACTGGGAAAAGGAATATTTGCAGAAGCATTTTAGTGATGCGGTTTTTGTGGTTGAAAAACTTTCTTTGGAAAATGTGGTTTCGGCAAAGGACGCAGAAATTATTTCCGTTTTTGTTGATTCCAAAATTGACACGCATGCGTTGGAAAAATTGCCGAATTTGAAAATGATTACCGTGCGGGCCACGGGGTTTGATAATGTGGATATGGCTGCCTGCAAAGAAAAGGGGATTGTGGTTTGCAACGTGCCGTTTTACGGGGAAAATACGGTGGCGGAACATGCGTTTGGATTGCTGCTTGATTTATCACGCAAAATTCACCAGTCAATTGCGCGCGTAAAAGAACAAGGTTTTTCTTTCGAGGGTTTAACGGGTTTTGATTTGAAGGGTAGGACATTGGGCATTATGGGGCTGGGACATATCGGCCAGCACGTGGCCAGAATTGCTAATGGTTTTGAAATGAAAGTGATTGCTTTTGACCCGCACGAAGATAAAAAGTTGGCTAAAAAGTTGGGGGTTGAATATGTCAGCCTTGAAGATTTATTGAAAAATTCAGACATTATTACGTTGCATGTCCCGCATAACGAACGTACGCACCATTTAATTAATAAAAGCAATATTCACAGCATTAAAAAGGGCGCTTATTTAATTAACACTGCCCGTGGGCCAATTGTGGAAACAGCGGCCTTGGTGGAAGCGCTGGAAGAGGGTATCTTGGCTGGCGCCGGGCTGGATGTGTTGGAAGAAGAAGCAGCTTTAAAAGAGGAGGCCCATTTGTTGGCTACTGGCGGTGGAGGAGATTTTAAAACACTGCTCCAAGACCATGTGTTAATGGAGCGCGAAAATGTGATTATCACTCCGCACAACGCGTTTAATTCAAAAGAGGCGTTGGATAGGATTATGGAAACTACGGTGGAAAATATTCAGGGATTTAATCAGGGAAAAATTCTCAATCAATGTACGATTTAATAATAATTGGAGCGGGCCCGGCAGGTGTGGCTGCTGGGATTTACGCGGCGCGCCAACAGCTGAAGATTTTGGTTATTTCTAAAGACATTGGCGGGCAGGTGGCCAAAAAGGCGGTGGATATTGAAAATTATCCGGGGTTTGAAAAAATCTCTGGGCCGGATTTGGTTGAGCTGTACAAAAAACAGATCAAGGCGAATGAGTTGGAGGTGTTAGTAAATGAAGAGGTGGTGGCGGTGGAAAAACCTGCTAATTTTTTG
>OBEQ010242789.1_pt1 | contig 15365 bp, 12 predicted proteins | sample 1670901 | NCBI WGS metagenome assembly OBEQ01 (sample SAMEA104232315, study PRJEB22302) | groundwater metagenome | biome: forest; feature: aquifer; material: groundwater | place: USA | collected 2011-08-07 | depth 5.4 m | reverse complement strand
GGGCTTCCATCACGCGCTGCTTGATCTCTTCTTTGGGGTATTTACGGAGCTTGAGGCCGAAGGCCATGTTTTCGTAGACGGTCATGTGCGGGTAGAGGGCGTAGTTCTGAAACACCATCGCGATGTCCCGGTCCTTGGGCGGCAGGTCGTTGACGAGCCGGTCGCCGATGTGGATCTCTCCCGACGTGATCTCCTCCAGTCCGGCCACCATCCGGAGCGTCGTGGACTTGCCGCAGCCCGACGGTCCGACGAGAACGAGGAACTCTTTATCGCGAACATGGAGGTTCACATCCTTGACCACGTGCACCTCGTCGAACTTCTTGTTGAGGTCTTTCAAGACGACCTGCGCCATCGTGGGTCTCCCCTCTATCCTTTGACGGAGCCGGTGAGGCCCGCCACGTAGTGCTCCACGAAGAAGGAGTAAATGAACGCCACCGGGACCGACCCCAGCAGTGCTCCCGCCATGAGCTGGCCCCAGAAGTAGATGTCGCCACGGATGAGCTCGGAGACGACCCCCACGGGCACGGTCTTGCGCTCCGGGGACGACAGGAAGATGAGGGCGTAGATGAACTCGTTCCAGGAGAGGGTGAACGCGAAGATGCCAGCGGAGAGGATGCCCGGCACGGCGATGGGGAAGATGATACGGACCATCGCGCCGAACCGCGAGGCCCCGTCGATCCGGGCGCACTCTTCGAGCTCCTTCGGGATCGTTTTGAAGTAGCCCATGAGGAGCCAGGTGCAGAACGGGATGAGAAAGGTCGGGTAGGTGAGGATCAGCGCCCACGGGGTATTGCCCAGGTGGAAATTCCTGATGATGTCAGCGAGAGGGATGAAGAGGAGTGTGGGCGGCACGAGGTACGTGACGAAGATGGACGTGCCGAGCAGTCCGGCCATGGGGAAGCGAAGCCGCGCCAGGGCGTAGCCCGCCAGGAGGCCGCAGGCCAGCGAGATCCCGGTGGAGACGATGGCGATGAAGAACGTGTTCCAGAGCCAGCGGGGGAACGTCGTCCTGGCCAGGAGATCCTGGACGTGCGCCAAGGTCGGCTGGAGCGTCCAGAATGGGGTGTTATTGACAGCGCGCCAGGAGCGGTAGAGCTCGGCGTCGGGGCGGATCGCAGTGATCAACATCCAGTAGAAGGGGAAGAGGGTGCCGATGATGAACAACGTCAAGGGGATATAGAAGTACACCCATTTCTTCCAGTGCCGCTCGATGACCATCAGGCCCCCTCCAGCCGCCGGAGGTAACGGAGCTGGATCCAAACCACTGCGAAGAGCACCGGCAACATGAAGAGGGAGATCGCCGCTCCCTCCCCGAGGAGGCCGGCACCCACGCCGATCTGGTAGGCGTATGTCGCCAGCAGGTGGGTCGCGTTCGCCGGCCCGCCTCCCGTCAGGACGTAGATGAGCTGGAAGTCGGAGAACGTCTGAATGATCGAAAAGACTACGACGACGATGGTGACCGGCTTGAGCAGTGGCCAAGTCACGTGCCAGAAGCGCTGCCACGCATTGGCCCCGTCGAGCGATGCCGCTTCGTGGAGGTCGGGGTTGATGGTCTGGAGCCCCGCCAGCAGCGTGATGGCGAAGAAGGGCATGCCGCGCCAGGTATTCACCACGATCGCGCACCAGAGGGCCCAGGTCCCGTCTGACAGGAAGGGCAGCTTGGTCACGATGAAGCCGCCCTTGTACAGGAGCCAGTTCAGTACGCTAAAGGTGGGGTCGAACATCCAGCGCCACGCGAAGGTGGAGAGCACCGTGGGGATGATGAACGGAAGCAACATAGCGGCCCGGACGAACCGCTTGCCGCGGAAGTGACGGTTAAGCAGGAGCGCCAACCACATGCCGAGCGCGAACTTGAAGATGGTGGCCCAGAACGTGTAGAAGAAGGTGTTCCGAAAGGTAGTCTGGAAGATGGAATCGTTCCAGGCCTTGAGGAAATTCTGGAGGCCGACGAAGTGACCCGGATTGCCTACGCTCGTGCTGCTGAGCGAGAGCCACACGCCCATGACGAACGGGTAGGCGATGAACACGACGAGGATGAGGACGGCGGGGGAGAGGAGGACGGCCGCCAGGGCCCGCTCGTTATCCAGGAGGCGCGCGAGGACGGGTTGCTGGACGTCGCGGGGACGGGGGAGCGCCACCTCTACCCCGGCGGCGCCTCCCGATCCCCCTCGGATGGCCTTATTCACATCGAGCCCGTAACCCGCGAGGGAAACGGCGTGGGCTAGCCCTCGTAGATCTTCTTGAGCTCGCCCTCCGCCCACCTGACGGCGTCCTCGGCCTTCATGCCCTGGACGGCCCTTGCATACATGTCCACGATGACGTACTTGGTGTAGGACTCGCTTGCTTTGGCGCTGGCGGGGCCTGCATGGCCGAGCATCAGGGTGTTCCGGGCGGCCTGGCGGAAGATCCGGAGAGGTTTGTCCACCTTGGACCACAGCGCGTGCTCCTCCCAGACCTTCGTCGAACCCACGCTGTAGGCCCCGTTGGCCTCGAACCACTTCTCGTAGTTCTCCTTCTGGTGGAGCCACTTGAGGAAGTCCTTGGCGGGCTTCTGGTTCTTTGAGTACTTCATCACGGCGTGCTGCAAAGGGTAATAGAGCGCGAACCGGCCGGCCGGCCCGGCGGGGAGCAGCGCCTCATGCTCCATGTCCTGGACCATCGGCTCGCCCTTCTCGTCCTTGATCTTGTCCTTCTGGCGCTTGCCCACGATGTAGATGGACGCGCCGTTCAGCGTGGCGCTGAGCTCGCCGGCGTGGAAAGCTCGGTTGTTGTTGGTGTCGTCCCAGGCCAACCCGCCCTCGTCGCAGGCGTCCTTCCAGAAGGCCTGCATAAACTTGACCGACTCCACCGCGCCCTTGGAGTTGATGACGACCTTCTTCCCGCTCTTGTCCGTCTCGGCGCCCCCGAAGTCCCAGAGGAGTGGGTAGGCAAAGGTTGGCGGATCGGCGAAGCTGTGTCCGAGCGCCTGGCCAACGGGCCTGCCCTTGGCCTTCAGCTTCTTCCCGACTTGGCGCCACTCGTCCCACGTCTGCGGGAACTGCTTCACCCCGATCTCCTCGTGCCAGGAGCGGCGATAGACAATGGCGTTTCCGACGATGCTGTGGGGAACCGCGAGCCACTTGCCCCCGACCTTGGAAACGGAGTTGAAGACGTCGTAGAACCCCCCCTGGGCCTTGCCGATCGGCTCGGCCACGTCCGACAGGTCCACGATGCCGCCGGCGTAGAGATGCGGCCAGTTCCAGAGCATCTGGATGATGTCAGCGCCCGCGCCTGACTGGATGGCCGCGGTGATCCGGGGCTGGAGGTCGTTGGCGTTGATGAACTCGAAGGTGACCTCGGCGCCGAGGGCCTTGCTGGCCTCGGGAGCCTGGCGTTTCAGCTCGACGTCGGCCTCAGGGATGAAGTCGTTCCACCGGACGATGTGGAGCTTCGTCCCCTGGGCGTAGGCGGGGGCCCTTTTTGCGGCCAGGATGCCCTCCAGCCCGCCGGCGGCGGCGAGACCGACCGTGCCGCTCACCTTGATGAAGGTCCTTCGGTCAACTCCTGGGATCGGGGTCTTTTCGGCATCGAGTGTGTCCATCACGTCCTCCTCACCGTCTGAACTGGGTCGGGTTCCCGGCAGTTCCCATGCGGGTCCTCCTGAAGAGCGTCACGCGCTCAAGGGATGAGAGCGGTTTCCGGTCCCTAAGTGTGACCGCACCTATAGCACCGAAGGCAGGGCGTGTCAATGGACAAGGGGCGAGAGCGCCGGGGCCGTGGTGGGCCGGGGACGCCTGAGCGTCGCGGCCAGCAGGACGGCGGCTACTCCGATGGCAAAAGAGCCCAGGTAGAGCCACCGGTAGCTTCCCAGCATGTCGAAGATGTAGCCGCCCGCGTAGGAGCCGACCCCCATCCCGATCGAGGAGATGAAGAAGACGCCGCCGTAGGCGGTCCCCATGACCCCCTCCCCGAAGTACTCCCGCGTGAGCAGGGCGTAGAGCGGCATGACCCCGCCGTAGGCCATCCCGAAAACCAGGGCGAACGCATAGAAGGTCCCCAGATCCGCGGCGAAGAGATACAGGAAGACCATCACGGCCTGGATCGAGAGCCCGGCCACGAGCGTCTGCTTGGCGCCGAAGCGATCCGCCAGGAGGCCCGTCCCCAGCCGGCCGAAGATCGAGGACAAGCCTGAGACTCCGAGCACGGTCGCCGCCGCCATCTTCGCCAGGCCCTGGTCCGTGGCGTGCGCCACCATGTGGAAGATGGGCCCCGAGTGGGCCGCGCAGCAGGCGAAGTGGGTTAGCGCGATGGTCCAGAACGGGAGGCTACGGAGCGCCGTGCCCGCCGTCTCGTTTGAAGCCTCGATGCGGACTGGCGAGTGACCCAAGGCGAGGGTCCCCATCTCCTCCGGGCTGTTCCGGATCAGGAGGGCGGCCGGGATGACGATGAGCCACGCCAGGTCGCCCAGGAGCAACATCGCGGTTCGCCAGTCGAAGGCGGTGGTGAGGAAGCGGGCGAGGGGGGAGACCACGAAGATGCCGAGACCGTTTCCCGCCGAGACGATGGCCACGGCCAGCCCGCGGCGCACTTCGAACCACTTCGTGGCGGTGGCGGTGAGGGGGACGTAAAAGGCGCCGACCCCGAGACCGACCAGGAGGCCCCAGGCCAGGTAAAACTGCCAGAGGGCCGTGACCTGGCTCGACAGGACGGGGCCCAATCCCAGGAGCGCGCCACCGGCGAGGACCACCGTCCGCGTCCCCACCCGGTCGGAGAGAAATCCGAAGACGAACGAGCCGAGCCCGACGATCAACCAGTTGAGGAGCGCCACGCCGCCGATGGCGCCCCGGCTCCACTTCATGTCCTCCTCGATGGGCTTGAGGAAGACGGCGAGGGAGAAGAGCGTCCCGATCGCCATCGTGATGATCAAAAAGGCCGCGCCCAGCACCACCCAGCCGTAGAAAAGGCGTCGCGAGCGCATGGAGCCGATTGTCTCCGCCCCCGCGCCCCCTGTCAACGGTCGTAGAGGCGCCGTCGCTCCCGGACGAAGCCCAGGAGCGCCAGTGCGAGCCCCACGGCGGTCCCCGCCAGGAAGAGCACGATGCGCCGGCGCGTTCACCGGGGATGGGACTGGAGGCGGGCTTCGACGGCGCGGAGGTCGGCTTCCGTGTCCACCCCGATGGTGGGCTCCGTTGTTTCGACGACCTGGATGGCGATGCCGTGCTCCAGGAAGCGCAGCTGCTCGAGCCTCTCGGAGGTCTCGAGCGCCGAAGGCGGGAGACGGTGGAAGGCCTCCAGGGCCTCGCGGCGGTAGGCGTAGAGCCCGAGGTGCTTCCAGTAAGCCGGGGCGGCGGTGCCGTCCCGGTCAAAGGGGATGGGGCGGCGCGAGAAATAGAGCGCGGCCCCCTTGCCGGTCACGACCACCTTGACGACGTTGGGGTCGGCCGCCTCTTCGGCGGTGGCGCGGATCCTGAGTGTGCTCACTTGCGTGGCCGGATCGGTCAGGAACGGCTGGACGAGCTTTTCGATGTGGCCCGCGGTCACGAGGGGCTCGTCCCCCTGGATGTTCGCGTAGAGGTCGGCCGCGCGCGTCTGGGCGACTTCCCAGATCCGGTCGGTGCCGGACGGGTGCTGGGGTGAGGTCATCACCGCGGGGATGCCCAGCGCGCGGCAGGCGTTCAGCACCTCGTCCGCATCGGTGGCGACCAGGAGGTCGGACAGAAGGGGCGACTGGCGGGCGCGCCTCCACACGTGGGCGAGCATCGGCACGCCGGCGATCTCGCGGAGCACCTTCCGGGCAAGGCGCGTCGAGTGGAGGCGAGCCGGGATGACGCCGAGGACCCGGAGGGAGGCCATGGTTCGGTTTCCGCTCAGGCGGCGAGGGTCTTGAGCGTCCGGAAGAGCGCGGGGCGCGGGTCGTGGGCGGGAGAGAAGGGGAAGACCACCGGCTGGGTGAGACCGGCCTTGGCGAAGGCCTCCAGGCGCTGGCGGCAGAAGTCCGCCGAGCCCACGGCGCCCAGGCCGTCGAGGAACCGCGGCGAAATCTGGCTGACTGCGGCCTGCCTGTCCCCGCTCCGCCACGCTTGATTGACCGCCTCCACGTCCTTGCCGAAGCCGCACCCGGTGAAGAACCTGGCGTAAGAGTCCACGATGCAGTAGCCGGTGATGTCGCGCGCCAGCGCCGCGCGCGCGGGCTCGGGCTCGTCGGTGACCGCGGTCCGGATGAAGGCGGCGATCTCGAAATCGGCCAGGCTCCGCCCTGCGCTCCGCGCCCCGATCTCGATCTGGCGGATGGATCCGGGGATCGCCTCGGGCGGGATCCAGTTGAGCAGAACCCCGTCGGCGATCTCGCCCGCGAGCCTCAACATGCGCGGGCCCAGCGCGCCGAGGTAGATGGGCACCGGCTTGGCTGGCGGGGCCTGCAGGAGGCGGAAATTCCGGACCCGGTAACATCGACCCTCGAAGTTCACGCGCTCTCCGGAGAGGACCATCCGGATGACCTGCACGGCCTCGCGGAGCTGCTCGAGCGGGCGCTCGAACGGGAGGCCGTTCCACTCGCCGACGATGATCCGGCTGGAGATCCCGAGCCCCAGCCGGATCCGTCCGGGCGCAATCTGGGCGAGGGAGGCGGCGGTCATGCCGACGACGACGGGCGTGCGCGTCTGGACCGGCATGACGCCCGACGCCACGTTGACCCGCTCCGTGTGGCTGGCGAGGAGCGTCATCGTGCTGACCGCGTCGGGGCCACCGACCTCCCCCGTCCAGAGCGTGTCGTAGCCGGCGGCTTCGGCCTCCCGCGCCAGCGACAGGTAGTCGGACAGGGGGAACGCCTGGGTGAAGGGCAGGGCCAGGCCGAGCCGTCTCATCGTCCTACTCGGTCTTGATGGCGTCGCGCGCCGCTTTCGCCGCCGCCGTCATGAAGCGCACGTCACCCAGAATCCCCATGAAGCGCCAGCCTTCGGCGATCCGGCGGTTCACGGTCTCGGCGCTGGCGCAGTGGATGCCCGGGGGCACCCCGCGTCTCAGGGCGGCGCGCTTGATGGTCTGGACGGCCTCCTCGAACTCCCGGTGCGGGGGCTCCAGGGAGGGGGCGAGCCCCATGGAGGCGCAGAGGTCGTTGGGGCCGATGAAGCAGGCGTCCACGCCCGCCACGGAGAGAATCTCGTCGATCTTCCTCACGCCGTCGATGTGCTCGACTTGGAGCACCACGAGGATCTCGTCGTTGGCCCGCTGGAAGTAGGTCGCCGGATCCGTCCTGAAGGAGAGGTGATGGCGCCCGCCGCCCAGGCTCCGGATCCCGGTCGGCGGATACTTGGCGGCGGCGACGACCAGCTGGGCCTCCTCGCGGCTCCGGACGTTGGGCGCCACGAACCCCCAGGCTCCCGCGTCCAGCACGCGCTTGATGTTCTCCTCGCTGTTCCACGGGATGCGGGCCATGGGTGCCACCGGGAAGCGCCCGATGGCCTGGAACATGTAGGTCATGGGTTCGACGTCGATCGGGCCGTGCTCGGTATCCACCACCAGCCAGTCGAAGCCGAGGGCGGCGAGCGCCTCTGCGGCGATGGGGTCCGGCAGGTTCAGCCAGGTGCCGACCACGGCCTTCCCCTCTTGGAGCTTCCGCTTCACCGGATTCGGCGTCATCGCTCTCCCTTGGGAAGAGGTGCAGACGAAGAAAACGCCCCCATCCTAGGCAGTGGCATGGAGCCGCGCAGGTGTTTCTAATCCCGCGCCGGCGGGAGTGAGCACGGTGGGGCTGGCCCCCGACAGGACCCGCCGGCCGATTTGAGGTTTAAAAGCTGCGGATCAGGCGCTCGACGCGCTCGTCGTGCGACTGGAAGGGATCCTTGCAGAGGATGGTCTCGCGCTCCGGGTCGTTGAGCTTCAGGTAGACCCAGTCCACGCGGTAGTCCTTGCCCTTCAGGTTTGCCTGGCGGATGAACTCGCCCCGGAGCCGCGCCCGCGTCGTCTGGGGCGGGGTGTGCTTCGCGCGCTCGATGGCGTCGTCGTCGGTGATGCGGTCCACCTGATCCCGGCTGACCAGGCGGTAGTAGATGCCGCGGTCCGGCCGGATGTCGTGGTACTGGAGGTCCATCAGCGACACTTTGGGGTCGCGCCACGACAGGCGGTTCTTGACCATGTAGGCCTCGATAAGCTCCTTCTTGATGACCCAGTCCACCTCGCGGTTGAGCTGCATCGGGTCCTCCTCGAGCTTCTCGATCACGTCCGTCCACCGCGCGAGGACGTCCTTGGTGACCGGGTCCGGGTCGATGCTCTCGACGTAGCGGGTGGCGTGCTCGAGGTACTCGCGCTGGAGCTGGAGCGGCGTGATGGTCCGGCCGTCCTTCAGCTTGATCGTCTCGCGCAGCGTCGAGTCGTGGGAGATGTCCCGGATCGCCTGCACGGGGGACTGGAGGCTGTAGTCCTTGTCGAACGCGCCGTCCTCGATCATGTCGAGGACCAGCGCGGTCGTGCCGACCTTCAGGTAGGTGGCCACTTCCGACATGTTGGAGTCGCCGACGATGACGTGCAGCCGGCGGAACTTCTCGGCGTCAGCGTGGGGCTCGTCCCGCGTGTTGATGATCGAGCGGGAGGACGTGGTGGCGCCCGAGATCTCCTGGCAGATGTGCTGGGCCCGCTGGGAGAGGCAGTAGTGGAAGCCCCGCGGGGTCTGCAGGACCTTTCCGGCGCCGGCGAACATCTGCCGGGTCACGAAGAAGGGAATCAGCGACTCCGCCAGCCGCTGGAAAGACACGTCGCGGGAGACCAGGTAGTTCTCGTGACAACCGTAGGAGTTGCCCGCGGAGTCGGTGTTGTTCTTGAAGAGCAGGATGTTCCCGGAGATGCCGTCTTCGCGGAGCCGCTTCTCCGCCTGGTGGAGCAGGTCTTCGACGATCCGTTCGCCGGCCTTGTCGTGGATGACCAGCTCCTCGATGTTGTCGCACTCCGGGGTCGCGTACTCGGGGTGGAAGCCCGTGTCCAGGTAGAGGCGCGCCCCGTTCTCGAGGAAGACGTTGGCGTTGCGGGCGCCGGGGATGACCTTCTCGAAAAGATAGCGGGCGACGTTATCCGGAGACAGCCGACGCTGCCCGTTGAGGGTGCAGGTCAGGCCGTATTCGTTCTCGAGCCCGAAGATACGTCGCTTCATCTCGGCTCCAGCTTACCGGCAGGAGGGCCTCCTGTGCAACTTCAAACGGCGTGCCGTCCCGGAGGCTACTTGGTCCCGCCGAGCAGCTGGCTCAGCGCTTCGGGGGGGATGCGGCGGAACCTGCGCCGCTCCTTGGTCCGGTCCAGCACTGCCACCTCGAGGTCCCGCTCGGTGAGCGCTTTGTTCTGGGTCACCATCAGCGCCCGGACGCCGAGCTGCAGGGCCTCCTCCAGCGTCAACCCCTCCCGGTAGTTGTCCTTGAGGAAGCGGCGGATCTCGTCGGCCTGGCCGCCCATCGTCGCGTAGTTGTGCTCGTCCTCGATGGTGCCGTCGTAGAGGATGTGGTAGATCTCGTTCTTGGATCCGTTGGCCTCGGACACCTCCACGACCAGCACCTCGACCTCGAAGGGCTTGATGTCCTGGGTGAAGATGCTCCCGAGTGCCTGCGAGTAGGCGTTGGCCAGTGACTTGCCGGTCACGTCGCCCCGGCTGTAGCTGTCCCCCTTCATATCCGCGTGCCGTACCCCGCCGATGCGGAGGTTCTCGAACTCGTTGTACTTCCCCACCCCCGCGAAGGCGATGCGGTCGTAGATCTCCGAAATTTTGTGGAGCAGCGTCGAGGGATTCTCGGCAACCAGGAGCACGCCGTCCCTGTACTCGAGCGCGACGATGGATTTCCCCCGGGCGATGCCCTTGCGGGCATACTCCGCCTTGTCCTTCATCATCTGCTCGGGGGACACGTAATAGGGCAGAGGCATTATAGTCGGCCTTTACGCTCGGCTAACAGTTCCTCGCAGGCGCGGCGCACCTCGTCCTCTGGCACCTCGCCGAAGCCGTCGGGCGTGATGGTTTTCACGCTTGGGAAGATGCCGCGGATCAGGTCCGGTCCACCGGTGCCGATGTCCTCCTCGGCGGCATCCATCAGTGCCTCCAGGGCGACGCGAAGCGCCTCCGCCTTCGACATATCCTTTCGGTAACCCTTCTTGAGGGAGTCGCGCGCGTCTTTCCCTCCGGAGCCCTGAGCGAAGTACTCGGCCTCCTCGTAGCGGCCGCCGGTGATGTCATACTTAAAGATCCGGCCGCTCCCGGCTTTCTCGTCGAACCCCGCAAAGATCGGCACCACGACGAGACCCTGCATGGCCGCGGGCAGGTTCATACGGATCATCTGGGCCAGGCGATTGGCCTTCCCTTCCAGGGAAAGGGCCTCCCCTTCCACCTTCTCGTAGTGCTCGAGCTCGGTCTGGAAGAGCCGGGCCATCTCCATGCTTGGCCCGGCGGCCCCCGCGATGCCGATTCCGGAGAACTCGTCGGCCTTGGAGATCTTGTCGATCTTCCGGTGCGCCACCTGAAACCCCTCGGTGGCCTGCCGGTCGCCCGCCATCAGCACGCCGTCCCGGTATCTGACGGCCAGGATCGTCGTGCCGTGAGGGGCGGCAAAGGGGGGCGACTCCTCGGCAGAGCCGGGGCTCAGCGTCGGGAGCAGATGGGGCGACGTGGCCCGCAACAGCTCGATGAAGCTGGCGTTCCCGTAGTCACGAAAGGCAGCTTGCCACCGCTCGTCCGTCATGTTCTCACTCGCGTTGGGCCGCCGGGAGCGGCCACTAAACGCTGAAGCTGGGGCGAGAGAGATTTTGCAGCAGGTCGGCGGCCGTGGGGGATTCGTTGAGGAGCTGCCGCACGTGGGCTTCCGTGCCCCGGAGCGGCTCCAGCATGAAGATCTTCTTCCGCGGCCCCTCCTTCAGGTCGAAGATCACCGAATCCCAGGACGCCGACACGATCTCTTCCGAGTATTTCTGCAGGCACAGCCCCCTGAAATAGGCGCGCGTATCCTTGGGGGGGTCGTAGATGGCCTTGGACACCTCGTCGTCGGTGACGATGCGGTCCACGGCCTCCGACTCTTCGAGCTTACCGTAGAGGCCCTTGCCGGGGCGGATGTCGTGGTACTGGAGGTCGATCATCGCCACTCGGGAGTCGTTCCAGGCGAGGCCGTGCTTGGCGATGTAATTCTCGATCAGCTGGCGCTTGATGACCCAGTCCAGTTCGCGCGCAAGCGTCATCGGGTCCTCGGCGAGCCGGTCCAGGACGGACTCCCACCGCGCCAGCATGTCCCGCACCCACGGTTCCTCCTCCCGGTCGCGGTAGTAGCGGTGCGCCAGCTCGAGGAACTGCCGCTGGACATCCACGGCGGTGAGCGTGCGGCCGTCCTTGAGCCGGAGCGGTTCCCGGCAGGCCAGGTCCCGCGACACCCGCCGGTAGGCGAGCACCGGGCTGTCCAGCGAGAGGTCGCGGTCGATGAAGTCGTCCTCGATCATGCTGAGCACGATGGCCATCGTGCCGACCTTGAGGTAGTTGGCCACCTCGCACATGTTGGCGTCCCCCACGATGACGTGGAGGCGCCGGTACTTCTCCGGGTCGGCGTGGGGCTCATCCCGCGTATTGATGATGGGGCGGCTGTGCATGGTTTCGAGCCCGACCTCGGTCTCGAGGAAATCCGCGCGCTGGGAGATCTGGTATTCGCACGCCTCGGTGTTGTTCTCGGTCCCCACCTTCCCGGACCCGGTGAAGATCTGCCGGGTGACCAGGAACGGCATCAGGTGCTGGACGATCCGGGCGAAGGGCACCTTCCGGTCCATGAGGTAGTTCTCGTGGGTGCCGTAGGAATTGCCCTTGGAGTCGGTGTTGTTCTTGTAGATGAGGATCCGCTGCTCCGGAGGGGACACCGCCTCGGCCCGGCTGCGCGAAAGATTCAGGATGCGCTCGCCGGCCTTGTCCCAGATGACGAGGTCACGGGGGTTGGTGCACTCGGGGGAGGAGTACTCGGGATGGGCGTGGTCCACGTAGAACCGGGCCCCGTTCGAGAGGATGAGGTTGATCAGGCGCGACTCTTCCTTGGAGGGGGCGTCCTTCTCTTCCATATACTCGAAGCCCCGGGCGTCGCGGAGAGGGCTCTCGGCCTCGTAGTCCCAGCGGATGCGCGAGGCGCGGTAGGTCTCGTAGCTGTTGATGAGGAGGAGCGAGGAGAGGATCGGGTTGAAGTCAGGCTGATTCTTGACCGTGATGCCGTACTCGGTCTCGATCCCCATCACCTTCGGGATGGCCATCCGCGCCTCGTCGGGATAATGAAAAAGGGGCGGAGGGTACGCCGGAACCTCCCCCCACCCCAGGGGCGTTACAGATACTGGCCTGTGTTGATCACCTGTTCAACGGCCCGCTGCTTGTCCTTGGACTCGCCCATCAGCGGCTTGACGTAGACGATGCGCTCGCCCTTCTTACCGGCGATCTTCGCCCAGTCATCCGGATTCGTCGTGTTGGGCAGGTCCTCGTTCTCCTTGAACTCTTCGCGGACCGCCATCAGGAGGTTATCGAGCGTGATCCCCTTCTCGCTCGTCGCAATATAGCGCTTCAGGGCGATTTTCTTCGCCCGCCGCACGACGGACTCGATCATGGCCCCGGACGCAAAGTCCTTGAAGTAGAGGACTTCCTTGTCCCCGTTGGCGTAGGTCACCTCCAGGAAGCGGTTTTCCTCGGTGAGCGCGTACATCTCGTCGATCGTCGAAGGGATGAGGCGCTCGAGGGTTGCCTGGAGGTCGCCGCCGTGTTGGCGGCTCTCCGCCTCATGGATCGGGATGTCGGCGGTGAGGTACTTGTGGAAGATGTCGGCCGCCGCGGCTTTGTCCGGCCGCTCGATCTTGATCTTCACGTCGAGGCGCCCGGGCCGGAGGATCGCCGGATCGATCAGGTCCTGCCGGTTGGAAGCGCCGATCACGATGACGTTCTTCAGCCCCTCGACGCCGTCGATCTCCGCCAGGAGCTGCGGAACGATGGTCGTCTCCACGTCCGAGGAGATCCCCGAGCCGCGGGTGCGGAAGAGGGCATCCATCTCGTCGAAGAAGACGATGACGGGCACATCCTCGGCGGCCTTTTCCTTGGCCTTCTGGAAGATCTCGCGAATCTTTCTCTCCGTCTCGCCGACATACTTGTTCAGGAGCTCGGGTCCCTTGATGTTCAGGAAGTACCCCTTGATCTTCTCGCCTCGCTGCTCCGAGATCTTTTGCGCGAGGTTGTTGGCCACCGCCTTGGCGATCATCGTCTTGCCGCAGCCGGGAGGGCCGTAGAGGAGCACACCCTTGGGCGGGCTGAGCTTGTGCTCCTTGTAGTAATCGGCATAGAGGTACGGCAGCTCGACCGCGTCCCGGATCGCTTCGATCTGGGACACGAGCCCGCCGATGTCTTCGTAGGAGATGTCGGGCACCTCCTCCAGGGCCAGGTCCTCGACCTCGCTCTTGGGGAGCCGCTCGAGCAGGTAGCCCGATTTGGTGTCCATCAGGATGTGGTCGCCGACCTTCAGCTTCTGGAGCCGGAGCGGGTCCGCTACGATACCGACCTTCTCCTCGTCGGCCCGCAGGGTCACCACGGCCCGCTCGGCGTCCAGCCCCTCCTTCAGCACCACCACGTCACCCTGGATCTCGTAGCCGGCCGCCTCGACGACGTTCAACCCCTCGTTCAGGATCAGCTCCTGCCCTGGCTTGAGCGACTCGGCCTTGATGGAGGGGGGCAGGTTGACCTTGACCTTGCGCCCCTGGGCGAGGATGTTCACGGTGCCGTCCTCGTTGACGGAGAGATACACGCCGTAGGTCGAGGGTGGGGCGCAGAGCTTGTCCACCTCTTCCTTGAGGGACTGGATCTGCTCGCGAGACTCGTAGAGCGCGTTGACGAGCTTCTCGTTCTGGTTGAACGCCTGCACGAGCTGGCGGTTGGCCTCCCGGAGTTTATTCTCCAGGATCATGAACTCCTTGGGGGCCTCCTCGAGCTTCTTGCGGAGGTGAACGGTCTCCGCCTCGAGCGAGCGGACGTAGCTCTGCAGATCCTGCATCTGGACCTCGTATTCGGTCAACCGGCGCCGGTACGTGGAGTCGGTCATGGGGAGGAATTTCGAGAGCCCCTTCGTCCCCTCGGGGGTAGGCTCTCGGCTCGGGTTACTCTTCTTCTCGAACTCCTTCATGGCCCCTCATCCCTTCCCCTGGCCGCCCCGCGGCTTCCCCGCCGCGGCACACCCTGCCACACTCTGTCACACAAAGCGCGCAAGAATGAGCCCCAGTATACGGACCGGGTGAAAAAAAAGTCAAGAAAAAATGCCCCCAAACGTTCTCCGACTCCCTGAAATTGCTCACCTTTCCCTCGCCCTGTGTCTTGTCTCGCCTCATGACCACTTCCTGAAGGGTCCCTCCTGCCATGTGTTGATGCACCTCCGATGCCAGTCACTGCGTCTTGAACGGACGGATAGGCTTGCCCTCTCGGTCGTCACTCCGTATAACAGCACTATGCCGTCCACGTTCAAACGATGCTCGGTCGGCGGGCTCGCGGCCCTGTTGGCCGTCGCGCTGGCGTCGCCGATCCTGGGCGAGCCCGCTCGCGAACTCAAGATCGGCGTCAGAGAAATCCCGGCGCTCCCCGACCCAGCCACCGCCCTCGACGGGACGACCCCGCTCATCGCCCGACAAGTGTTCGAAACGCTGGTGCAATACAAGGAGGGCGGGAGCGACATCGAACCCGCCCTCGCCGTTCGCTGGTCGCCGTCCAGGGACGGGCTCACCTGGACCTTCGCGCTCCGCGAGGGCGTGAGGTTTCACGACGGCACCCTCTTGACTGCCCAGCACGTGGTGGCGAGCTTCGAACGGCAGATGTCGCCGGATCACCCGCTCCATCCCAACCCGCCCGCCGCCTGGCCGCCTCTCTTGCGCGGACTCCCGGGAGTCGTCAAGGAGGTCCGCGCTCCGGACGCCAGGACCGTGCAGATCCAGCTCCTGCTTCCCTACGCCCCGCTCGTCACCGTGCTCGCCCACCCGGCGTTCTCCGTGATCCACGAGGTGGCCGGAGCGAGCGGGGCCTCCCAATGGGTCGGGACCGGGCCGTTTCGGCTAGGCGAGGTCGCCTCGGGCCGCATCGTGCTCGAGGCGAATCCAGGGTACTGGGGAGGACCTCCCAAGCTGGAGCGGATCGTCTTCCTCGAGGTCACCGACGAGCAGGCCGAGGGCGAGCTGGACGCTGGCCGCCTTCACGTCTGGATCCCCTCCGTCGCGCCGCGCAGGTTGGAGGGAGCGCTGTCGATTCCTGGCTGGCAGGTCGGAGTGCTGGCGCTTCAGACGGAGAAAGCCCCGTTCGCGAAGAAAAAGGCTCGCCAGGCGGTGGCCGCTGCGCTGGACCCGGCGCTGATCGCGGCAGCCGTGGAGGGGGTGGCGGTCCC
>OBEQ010755376.1_pt1 | contig 15366 bp, 11 predicted proteins | sample 1670901 | NCBI WGS metagenome assembly OBEQ01 (sample SAMEA104232315, study PRJEB22302) | groundwater metagenome | biome: forest; feature: aquifer; material: groundwater | place: USA | collected 2011-08-07 | depth 5.4 m | reverse complement strand
TTTCGTAAAACTCGCGGGCGCGCAGATCGGTCAGCAGACCGGTCTTTTCAATGGTGCGCTTGAAACGACGCATCGCAACTTCAAACGGCTCGTTTTCTTTCAATCGAATGGTAGGCATGGGCTCTAAGGTTCCGCTTCTGATATTCAGGTACCGATCAATCACCCGCTCACAAAGAAGCTTGAACGGGTTTCGGTATTTGCAAAGCCAAGGATTATAACCGTTTACGGCGCCAAAACCAATCGCGCTCAAGAACGCGCCCTGCACGATCCGGTTACGACCCCGGCCTCACCCCGGAAAAAATATAACCATATGATTTATAAAGATAAATTTGTATTGTCGCGACAACACTGACGTTTTCGCAGTGCGCTCACGGCAGCACAATTTGCCATTTGTTGCAATTGTGTCTGGTGCATTTTTCATTTTCTCGCGCGCGATGCCGTAGATAGATTCAAGGGTGCGTCATTCAATTTCGGCATCCGATTTCTGCAGGAGGTTGTTATGCCGCATGCACACGCTCTCACCGCCCCCCCGGTCACGATCCCGATTGCCGGTTTCAAATCGCTCTATGACACGACACGGGTTGAACAGGTGTTGCAAGAGCTGCCCGCCTCGGCCCACGAAGGGTTGCGCACTACCTACGAAAAAATGTTGAAGAACGGCGGCACACGTTTTTGCGTCAAGCCTTCGCAGATGCCGGACATGCAGACGATTTACCACGAGTTGCCCAATTTTTCCGAAGTACTCGACGACATCCGCAAGCAACTGGCACTATGCATGGAGACTTCCGACCCACTGGAACTGGCACCGATGCTGTTGCTGGGCGACCCTGGCATTGGCAAAACCCATTTTGCCAAGCGGCTGTCGCAAATCCTCGGTACCGCCTACGGCTTTGTCAGCATGAGTTCGCTGACGGCGGGCTGGGTGTTGTCCGGCTCTTCCTCACAATGGAAAAATTCCAAAACCGGCAAGGTATTCGATACCCTGGTACACGGCAGTTACGCGAACCCGGTGATGGTGGTGGATGAAATCGACAAGGCCGCGCTGGACGGCCAGTATGACCCGCTCGGTGCACTCTACAGCCTGCTCGAACACGACACGGCGGAAGAGTTCATTGATGAATTCGCGGAAATTCCAATCAATGCCAGCGAGATCGTCTGGATCGCTACCGCCAATCACACGCAACACATCCCGGAACCGATTCTGAACCGGATGAATGTGTATCACATCGATGCGCCGGATCCGGCCGCCGCGCGCCATATCGCGCAGTCCATCTATCAGGACATCCGCACCAGCCATGCCTGGGGGGCACGCTTCCCGGCGCATCTCCAGGAAGACTCCCTGGATATTCTGGCACGCTGCCGCCCGCGCGAAATGCGGCGTTTGATTCTGAGTGGATTCGGCAATGCCCGGCTGTCTCAGCGCGACCAGATTGTGCCCGGCGATATCGACACCGAACGCAGCGCCAAACGCGCGCGTATCGGTTTCTGAAACCTAGTGGACTGTAACAGTTGATTCGGGAGTGAAAGGCGCATTTTGGCGCGCCGAGTGCGCGAAGCGAGCCGCGTCGCGTAGCCGTTGCATACGCGCAAGGCGAGCGACAAAGCAATCGGCCGCCACAATGCGCAAGGCACTTCCGAATTGGCTGTTACAGTCCACTAGTCCTGTTTCATGAAGTTGAGCGAACCATCGTCAATCGCTTCGGCATTGAGCATCAAGGCATCGACGGCGCGATCGAAGATCGGCGCGTATTCAACCAGACGGATGGTGGAGGCGCGCAATTCGTCCAGCAGCGAGGACGGTGAAAAGACCACCGGTGCGGCATCGCTGTCCTGGGGGAACAGATAGAGCGATTTGTGGGCACTGATCCAGGTCAAGCGGGCGCGGCAGTATTCGCGGCCCACCAGCCGTTCAATGCAAACGCCGATGCGTAATTGGTCGAGAATCTGACGATCATTCTCGAACACGGTTTGGCTGCCGAACGGGCTATCCAGACTGACGCTGACATCGCGCCCGCCCAGCACCTCTTCCATCACCGCCTGCGGCACCACCCATTCTTCGGTTGGCAGGATACGTGCTTGTTCGCGCGACAAAACCAGGCGGGAAAAATGCTGATGCAACTCGGTCAATGAAGGCAGCCCGCCGAAAAACCGGTCTTTCTTCAGCAAACCGGTATGCACTTCAACCAGTTCGTCAAATGCTGCCTGTCGTTCATGCTCCGGCAGCTGGATCATGTGCAGACCGCTTTTCACGTTCTTCACCAAACCGGGCAACATTTGCAACAAGAGTTTCTTCTCTTCCGCGTTGGCTTTTTCCTGGGCGCTCCACACCAGCCCGGCCAGCGTGCTGCGCATCTGTCCGGTGAGCGGGCCGGTTTCTTCACCCGCCTTTTCCTCGGTGCTTTCGAGCCAGAAGGTTCGCACCAACACGCGTGTCCAGATCAACAATACAAAGTCGGTGACGCGCGCGTCAATGCGCAGCGGCGAGAGGAGATCGCGCAGCAGAATCGTGGTCTTGACCAGCAGCACGCTGATTTTCTCGGCATCTTCGATGGCCTGGGCATTGAGTTCGTCCGAGCTGCGCAGGCTGTCCGCCAGGTAGCGTTCAATTTCCTCCAGCGCATTGGCGAACACGATGGCATCGTCATCGAATTGTTCCAGCACATTGACGGTCAGACGCTTGATCTCGGCAATCAAGCCCTGTCCGTGGGCGGTCTCCGGGTCGATGCCCACCGTGGCCGAACCGAGGCGGTTGAGCAATTGCCGGGCGGGATGGGTTTCATCCTGCAACAGGGATTTATCGAGCACTGCCGCCTTGAGAAACGGCACTTGCAGACGTCCGATCTGCAAGCGCACTTCGGCGGGAATTTGCGGGTCTTCGAGAATGAACTCAAACAATACCGCCACCACGTCAATCGTCAGCAGTTCCTGTTCAGTGGCGATCCTCGGATCAATCTCTTCGCGCAACGCCAGCAAGCGATTTCGTTCCACGCCCTCGTCACCGGCGCGCGCGCGGATCGAAGGGTCACCCACTTCCTGCGCCTGATAATGATTGAGCGCGACCAGTAATTCCGAGGATACGGGGACAACCGCCATCCCTTGTGCCGATGCATCGCCAGCACTTGTCAACAGTTCGCCACCTTCACCCAGCGGTTGCAGCGTCACGGGCGCACGGTGGAACAGATTCCAGATCAAATCCTGCAAGGCGTCCGGCCGGCTGGCCAGGGATTCGCTCAACGCGCCGGAAGGATCGACGGCGGGGCCATGGGCCATCGCCTGCATGGCATGCGCGGCTTCACCGGACTTGTCCAGCAAGCGACGCAGGCTGGGCAGAATACGCGCCGGTGGCGTCGTGCCCGAGACCGTGCCGGCAGAAATGGTTGGATGGCCGCTGACACTGTGCTGGCTGGCCCCCATGATGGTGAGTACTTCGCCACCCGTGTTATAGGTGGGCTCACCACCTTGCGTTTGCAGGGTTGCCTGACGTTGCAGCGTTGCCTGCCCGCTGCGCGACATTTCGCCGGGCCGCGCCACCAGACGCGCGCGTACGCCACGCGCTTCGAAGGCGGCACGAATCTGGGCGTAGTAATCCGGCAAGCCCTTGACCATCGCAGCCGCCATATGGCGGATCAACACACTGCCAACTTCGGGGTCTTCCACCATTTGATTGATGACTTCGTGCAGACTCAGTGCCAGCAGGTAAGGGCGGAACGGATTCTCGCGTTCGATCACATCGATCTGGCCATGCATTTGCGCCACCATGATGTTGACCAGACCCAGACACTCTTCATCCGCGGTGCGGAATTGCTTGGTCACGCGATCCAGATCGAGATCGCGCATCACGGTGTCATCGTCCACCAGCGACAATTCGCCCAGTATGCTTTTTCTCGCGCTGCCGCGCGTATCTGAATAGATCGTCTGCATCGCACGTTCGAGTTTCTGCTGATACAGGCGGAACAGTTTTTTCTGGAAAGCCGGAGACTGCCGGCGCAGGAATTGCTGGGCGGCGACCAGATTACTTTCTTCGCGGCTGGACAAACGCGCACCACTGCCCGTCACCGCATGTTCAATGGCCGTGCTGGCGCCATCGAGCAACTGCCCGACCAGGGTTGGGAAGCAAAAGAGCGCGCGCTCTTTTGCCAGTTTGATAATGCGCTTGGCTGCCGACATATTCTTGAGAGAATTTCCTGCAACCCTCCTCCGGGCTGCGAAGAATGATCATAGCGCAGGGCGCCATGCTTGGCACAAAAGGATGATTCAAGGCGCGGGAAAGGTCGCTAGCGCACGACAGAACGCGGTGGTACGTCCTGTTCCAGCAGCGCCATGCCGCAGGTAACAACAGCACCGATGATGATGATGGCCGGGCTGCCCAAGCCCTTGCGGGCGATGGTCTCAGTCAGCGCCGCCACGCTGGTCAGCACGCCGCGCTGCGCCGTGGTCGCCGCCGACTGGATGATGGCGACCGGCGTATCACCCGCCATACCGGCCTCCAGCAGGGCTTGCCGAATCTCTCCGCTGCGGCGCATGCCCATGTAAATCACCAGCGTCATGCGGCTGTCCACCAGTGCTTGCCAATCGGGCTGGGTGGCGGTCTCTTTGCCATGGCCGGTCACAAAGGTCACACCCTGGCTGAAATCGCGGTGCGTGAGCGGAATGCCATACAAGGTGGTGGCCGCCATACCGCTGGTAATGCCGTTGACCACTTCCACTGCGATGCCCTGCGCCAGCAGATGCTCGCGCTCTTCACCGCCGCGTCCGAAAACAAAGGGGTCACCACCCTTCAGGCGCACCACGGTCTTGCCGGCACGCGCTTCCTCACACATCAGGCGTTCGATAAACACTTGCGGTGTGGACTTGCAGCCGCCGCGTTTGCCCACCGGAATCACCCGTGCGGTCGGATTGATGTGATCGAGAATATCCGGATGCACCAGATCATCGACCAGCACGACATCGGCGCGGCGCAGCAGCTTGACAGCCTTGATGGTGAGCAGGTCGGGGTCTCCCGGACCGGCACCGATCAGGATCACTTTGCCCGTTGCCGGGCCAGGAGAAGGTTTTTTTGCGTCGTCAGACATGGTCGTTGGGTGGGCGCTTGATACGCCTACACCACGCATTTTAGCGCATGCAAGGTGCGTTCCACCTGTTTGACGATGATTTCCGGCACCGGTTGCTGACCTGCCAGCGCCTGTTCGATCCAGCGTGCCGTCGGCTCGGCATCGCGACTGGCGGGCAGGGCCGGGACTTCGGCCAACGGCAAATGATCGCCCTCCTGCAAAATCTCGTGCTGGCCACCATGAAACCACTCGATCTGCGGCTGGCGGCGTGGGTTGGCCACCACCTCGCCCTCGGTGCCGCGCAACAGCAGCGCATGGGCGCCGGAGTCGCGCAGAAATTCAGTCTGCAATACATGGTATTCGGGGTGGGTATAACTGACCATGCGCAAAGCTGGTTGGGTGAATGGCTGCACCATCTTGATCAGCGTGTGGGTAGCATTACGCACCCCCAGAATATTGCGCAGATGGAGCAGCTCGGACAAACGCGGCGCCAGCGTGCAGGTGGTGACAAACACCGGCTGGCGCTGCGCCCAGGCCGCCTGCATCTGTGTCAGCGCATGCTCCGGCGATGCCACCAACGGCCAGCCCAATTGCTGCCAGATTTCATGACTGCTGACCCGCCCGGCAAAATGTTCGATGCCGTGCACCAGCACTGGCACGCCCGCGCATGCCAGCAGCCCGGCCAACAAGGGCAACAGATTGGCGGCATGGCGAGCGCCGTTATAACTGGGCAAAATCACCGGCGCGAGCGCACTCTCGACTTGCAAGGGCAGCAGGAAGGCTTGCGCGGCCTCCATGTAGGCGGCCATTTCCGCGACACTTTCACCCTTCACACGGAACGCCAGCATCACCGCACCCAACTCAAGATCGCTCACCTGCCCGCGCAAAATGGCGTCGAACAACGCAAACGCTTGCTCACGTTTCAGACTACGGGCACCGGCCTTGCCACGGCCGATTTCCTTGATGTAGGGAGCGCAGGAGAAAGAGGAGGTCATTAGAGTGTGAAAACAAAATCAAAGCGTAATCGCCAAGGCGCCAGGAAAAACGGAGGACCTTTGTCGTTCTTGGCGCCTTGGCGGTTCAATGTCGTGCAGTAGCCGATTGTAATACCGATCAGACGCAACGCATCACAGGATGAGCGGCTCCGGCTCAAGTGCCACGCCGAAACGCGCTTCGACATCGCGCTGGATGGTGCGCGCCAGTTGCAGGATGTCGGCACCGCTGGCCTGCCCGGGATTGACCAGGACCAGCGCCTGTTGCTCGTGCACGCGCGCCGGACCGAGCGACTTCCCACGCCAGCCACACTGGTCGATCAACCAGGCGGCTGCGAGTTTGTAGCGGCCATCGGCTTGCACATAACTGACTAGTTGCGAATGCTGCGCCAGCAAGATTTTTTGTTGCTGGGCCGAGACCAGCGGGTTTTTGAAAAAGCTGCCAACGTTGCCCAGTTGTGCCGGATCGGGCAGCTTGCGGCGGCGCACGGTCACCACGGCATCGAAGATCTGTTGCGCGCTCGGCGTGCCGATGTCTTGTGCAGCAAGCTGCTGCGCAATATCGCGATAGTCCATCACTGCCTGCCAATGCCTGGGCAGTGCCAGCGTGACATTCAAAATGATGTAACGCTGGGGGTGTTGCTTGAAAATCGAATCGCGATAGCCGAAACGACAGTCGGCCCGATTCAGGCGCACCCGCTCTCCAGACAGCGTATCCAACGCTTCCAACGCTTCCAGGCGCTCAGCCAATTCAAGACCGTAAGCGCCAATATTCTGGATCGGCGCGGCGCCCACCGTACCGGGAATCAAGGCCAGATTTTCCAATCCGGGCCAGCCTTGTTCCAGCGTCCATTGCACCAGGGCATGCCAATTCTCACCAGCGTTGGCTTGCACGCGCCAATGCGTGGCCGTTTCTTCGATCAGCGACCGCCCCTGCCACACCATGTGCAAGACCAGACCGGGGTAATCACGCGTCAACACCAGATTGCTGCCGCCGCCCAGCACCAGCCGGGGCAGATTTTCGCGCTGCGCCAGTGCAAGCCCGGCTTTGAGGGATTCGATTGAATCGACGGTACCAAACCAGGCCGCCGTGGCAGGAACCCCCAGCGTGTTCAAAGATTGCAAAGAATGATGCGCGAGGGCCCGCATATTTATATAATTCGGCATCTAAAAATCAAGGAACGCATCATGCCTTCATTCGATACTGTTTGCAAAGCCAATACCGTTGAACTGAAAAACGTCGTCGAGCAGGTCAACAAGGAAGTGTCCACCCGTTTCGATTTCAAGGGCTCGGACGCCCGCGTCGAGCAAAAAGATTTTCAGTTGACAGTCTATGCCGACGACGATTTCAAACTCGGGCAGGTGCGCGAGATCATTCTCAATAAATGCGCCAAGCGCAATCTCGACGTGCGCTTTCTGGAATTTTCCGATCCCGAGAAAATCGGCGGCGACAAGCTCAAGCAACCGGTCAAGGTGAAAAACGGTGTGGACAGTGATCTGGCGAAAAAAATCGTCAAGATCATCAAGGAAAGCAAGATGAAAACGCAAGCCAGCATTCAAGGCGATATCGTGCGCATCACCGGCAACAAACGTGACGACCTGCAAGCGGCGATCGCCCTGCTGCGCAAGGAAATCAGTGAAGCGCCGCTGGATTTCGAGAATTTCCGGGATTGATTGAAACACGCGTCAAAAAAATACCCGCATTTGTGCGGGTATTTTTTGACGCGCTCGGCCAACGCACGCGCACAGTCACGGCTCAGAGCGTTTTGCGCCGGCCCTTCAAACCAAGCATGCCCAGCATGGCAAAACCAAACAAACCCAGCGTACCCGGCGACGGCAGCGGCAGGCAGGTGGTGATGCTCTTGAATTTGAAGTAATCATTACCCTCACCCAACTGACCGGAAACCAGCAGATAACGAGAATTGTTCGCTGGATTGATCGCGATATTGGTATGCAAGGCAGTATTTTCATGATTCACTCCGCTGGAAAATCCCAGCGAAGCGAGTGTATTGGCGCAACCGGAAACACAGGCACCGGTCAGATCCAGGCCGGCACCGGTCGCTTGCGAGCCCACCCAGAGTTGCACATCAGAATCTTCACCGGCCCAACCAATCTGGAACGCCTGGGCGCTGACCACGGTATCGAACTCAAGCAACAGGAAATCGTGCTTGCCCTCACTGTCAATCGCGTGATTGGGGCCAGTCATCTCATTGCAATCGTCCCCGTAACAGTTGGAAACCCCAATGCCCCCCCCGTAGGTTCCCACATAAGCCTTGGAAAACGCTGCCGAGCCATTAATGCTGTCGGAGGCATAGGCACGCATCTTCAAGGTATGCCCGCCGCTGTTGACGTTCACACTGTTATAGACGTACTGGCTGTCGTAGCCGGTGTTGGTCAAATTCCAGTTCGTACAGCCCGGCCCACTGCCAGTGCTGCAATCCGGTTGCTGATAGGTGGCATTGGCTTGCCCCACCCCCAGCAAGGCGGCACAGCAAAAAAATAATTTGACGCATGTGTTTTTCATATTCCCTCTGAATCTTGTTATTCGTGCGACGCCTGCCCGCTTCTGCCGCTGCGCTTTATGTTCTCTACTTGCAAAGCAAGACACGTACCCACCACTACCACCGCGCACCCACATTCACAACTGATTGATTTTTATGAAAAATCTACTGCGCAGCGGAGTTTATCAAATTTAACAATCAAAGTATGTAAAAAAATTCGACATTTTCTCTGCGTTTTCTTCCGCCTCTGCACGCGCTCAGCGCGCCAGCGTTTGCTGCAATTGCCGCGCTTCTCTTTCTGCGGCAAAGCGTTTGTTTTTAGCCAGCAGATCATTCAGCGTCATTCTGGCGCCCATGCTGTCGCCGCTCTTGAGCAACGCGGCGGCATAGTGATAGCCAATGTCCAGATCCTCCGGCGCTTTGGTACGCGCCTGGTCGAGCAAACTCAGCGCGGCGCGGATTTGTTCTGCCGATGTGGCTTGGGCCACTTGCGCCCAGGCGAGCGTGTCCATCAGGGCGGGGTTGTCCGGCGCCCGTTGGTGGGCCTGCTGCGCCAGGATGACGGCACGCGCCGGGTCGAAGCTGGTGGTGGCCACCGCCAGGTTATTGAGCAGGGTCAAATCCTGCGGGCGCTGGGCGAGCAGGGTCTCGTACAGCTGCGCGGCGATGCGGTCGCGTTTTAAATGACTCGCCGCCATGGCCAGATAAGTGGTCGTCGCCATATCCTGCGGATGCTGCCTGAGCCATTCCAGCCCCAATACGAACGCTTCGTCGATCTGGCCATGGGCGACCAGCGCGCTGTGAAGCTTGCGCAGCATCACCGGATTAGGCGCGGAGTCCAACAGCTTGCGATACATTTCCAGCGCCGCTTTGCTTTGTCCAGCGGCAAACGCCATGTCGGCTTCGACCTCTGCCACCAGCAGACGCGGTGCTTTGCTTTCCTTGAGCCGGGCCAATTGCGCTTGCGCCTCACCCGTCCGGCCGGTGGTGGCGTAGAGCAGGATCAGGTCAATGCGCGGCTCGACGGCTTGCGGGTCGATCTGCACGGCCTTGCTCAGGGTTTGTAGCGCGCCCGCCGTTTTGCCGTCGGCGCTCTGGGCACGGGCAAACAGCAACAAGGCTTCAACGCTGTGCGGGCGCTGGCTGACCAGTTGCGCGAAGGCGGTCAGTGCGGCGGCACGATTGCCGACGGCGGTTTGCACGCGTCCCATCAACTCGGCGACTTCGGCATCATTCGGGGCAATCTTTTGTGCTTGCTGCACCGCTTGCAAGGCGCGCGCCGTCTCGCCCATGTGCAGGTACTGGCGCGCCAGCAACACGCTCGGTTTGAGGATTTTCGGCTGTGCCTGTTGCGCCTTTTCCAGCCATTGCACCACCTGATCGGGGCGCTCACCAGCGCGGGCGCCAATCTCCGCACGCCCCAGCAAGGCATGCAGATGGTCCGGCCGTTTATCTGGTTTCTCCAGCAGGGACTCGAAACGTTTGAACGCCTCGGCGCGTTTGCCTTCGTCGAGATCCATTTGCGCCAGATTGAGCAGAGCCGGGTAATAGCCCTCTTCCAGACGCAAGGCGCGCAGGAATGCGGCACGCGCCGGTCCACGTTGACCCTGACGAATCGCCACAGTGCCCTGAATGTTGTGCGCCACCGCTTGCGCGGGATAATCCTGTACCAGCTTCTGTGCCAACAGTGCCGCTTTTTCGAGCGTTCCGGATTGCATTCCTGATGGCGTCCTGGATTGCGTCGCCACCAGCGCCTGCACCACTTCAAACAAACGCCGCGAGAATTTCAGCGCCGGATCGGCGTCATTTCCCAGCACCGGTAAATCGCCTTTGTCCCACTGATTGACCAGGCGCGACACCGCCAGGGTGCGGCGTGCGCTCTCACGCTTGGGGTCGAGTTTCGCGGCATATTCGAGATAGGCGTTGGCCAGCTTCAGATCGTTGCCTTGCAACAGCGCCATCCCGGCCAGCTCGAACAATTGCGGCGAGCCCGGAAACATCTGTAACAAAGGCCCCAGGGTTTCAAACGCCTGCTGCGGTTGGCGCTCCTGCAACAAGGCCTGCGCCAGCAACACGCGCGCCATCATTTCATTGGGCGCGATTTGTGTGGCCAGCGTCAGCGCCTTGATCGCCGCGCCGGTTTGCTGGTCTTGCAGTTCGATGCGCCCGGCCAACACATGGCCCGGGGCAAAGCCCGGCATTTCCCGCAATGCGCCCTGCAATTTCTTGCGCGCCTCCGTCAGTTCGCCCTGGTGGTACAAAATCAGCGCATCCAGATAGTCGATCAAGCCGTTGCGCGCATCCACCTGCGCCAATGCCCGCACTGCCTGGTGCGCTGCGTCGAAACGCTTGGCTTCACTCAGCAGGCTCACCAGCCGCGAATAACTGACAATGCTTTTGGGTTTGGCGGCCAACAAGGCTTGCAGCGCGGCAATCGCCAGATCGCGCTGCCCCAGCGCCGCGTGCAGATCAGCCTTGATCGCCAGTGCCTCGGCGAGGGCGGGCTGTTCGGCCAGCACCGCGTTGACTTGTTCGAAAGCGTGCGCTTCCTGGCCACGGACAAACGCGACCCGCGCCTGCCCCAGACGCGCTTCCACCTGTGTCGGCACCCGCGTCAGCGCGTGAGTGAACAGGGATTGCGCCTCATCCCCACGCCCCTTCGACAAAAACGCCATGCCGCGATAGCTGATCGACAGCGGATCAAGCGTGCGCTCATCGAAAGCATTCTGGGTATGCGCGATCACCGCATCGAACTCACGCTGCTCCAGCAGCGCACGCAGCAGAAAAGGATCCACCTCGGCCGCCGGGGCCCCCAGCTCACGGGCGCGGCGGAACTCTTTTTCCGCATAGACCGGTTCGTCGAGTGCCAGGTATTCCTGGCCCAGTGCTACGCGCAATTTGACGTTGGCCTGATCGTTCTGCAACACCGATTTGTAGTGGATCACAGCGGTGATGTGATCATCCGCCGCGCTGGCCTGAGCGGCCTGTTCGAGCAGTTGCGCCGACGTCGGCGGGTTCTTGCACGCGGGCAAGGCCAGGCAACACCACAGCAACGCGAAAATGTGAAACCGCGAATCAAACAACATATCCCTGAGCCCCGTGATGCCAATGACGGTGATACGCCAATGGTCGTTAATCTTTGGAGGGTGAATTATGCGCGCTTGCAGCGGGCGTGCCACCACCCGACGAGTCTGGATTTTTTACAGCGCGCGCGTCACCCCTTGCAGCCAACGCCGATACAACTGTGCCGCGACACGGCTGAGCGCCTGATTGCGGGTTTCAAGATCACGCAAAATTTGCTGCGGCATCTGCGTCGCACCGACGCCATGTTGCGCCACTTCGACGGCAATCTCGTCCACGCCCTCAGCCACCCAGGCACGGATCAGCGCGGGCGTCATCTCGACATGGCATTGCATGCCCAGATGGGCAAAAGGCAGGCCCTGGGCATCGACCCGCTCGATCACGTAACCCTGATTGGCGCAGTAGCGACTGGAAAAAATCGGCACCGCCGCTGGCGGCAACGAGAAGGTATCGCCATGCCATTGAAACGTCGTAAACCCCTCCAGCGCCCGCCCTGCGGCATCGCGCACCCAGTCGCGCGCGCTGGCGTTATCCGCACATTGCAACGCTCCCCAGCCGATTTCCTGGACGGCGTTGCGCGTGACCACGCCACCCAAGGCACGTGCCATCAGTTGCCCGCCGAGGCAATGACCGATCAGTGGTATCCCCTGAGTATCCGCCACACGAATCAGATCGAGCACCTTGGGAATCCACGGCCAGGCGTCGTTAACACTCATGTCACCGCCCAGCAGGCAGATGCCGGCATAGGCGTCGGGCAAGGCGGGCACGGCGGCCCCTTGGTCAATGCGAATCATCTCGAAATTTATGCCACGATCACGCAACCAGATGGCAAAATACCCGGGTTCAACCCGCAGGGAGAATTGAAAAATGGCAATCGGTTTCATCGCGTCAGGCGTTCGTGAAAACATGCGGCAACTATTCCAGCAAGCGTCCCATTATAGGATCGTACTGTGCCTGCTTCTGCTGGCGTCCCCAGGCGCGGGGCAGGCGCAGGAAATGAACGTCAGCGTCAGCGGCCTGTTCCCCCCCAGCAAGGCATTACTGACCATCGACGGCCAGCCTAAAGTGGTTGCGGTGGGCAGTACCTTCAATGGCGTCAAGGTCATCTCGGTGGATGAAACCGGCGCCACGCTGGAATTCGGCGGGCGCAAACAGTTTGTCCCCATGGGCAGTCACTACGCCGCCATCGCCGGGCGCGACCAGGAAAGCGCGAACGCCAAATCCATCACACTGGCAGCCGATGCGCGCGGCCACTTTGCCGTCAGCGGCACGATCAACGGCGGCCATATGCAGTTTCTCGTGGACACCGGTGCCAGTTTCATTTCGATCGGCATGCAAGATGCCAAACGTCTCGGCCTGGATCTCAAGGGCGCAAGCATGGTCTATATGAGTACCGCCAACGGCACCATCCCGGCCTACAAAATCCGCCTGGCCGAAGTCAACATCGAAGGCATTGTCCTGTACGGCATCGACGCTGTCGTGCACGACAACATGCAAGGCTTCGCCCTGCTCGGCATGAGCTTTCTCAATCGTATGGAAATGAAACGCAATGGCCAGACCATGACACTGACCAAACGTTATTGAAGTTCCCATGCGCCGGGGTGGCGCGCGCAGGCGGCTATAATCCCGCCTTTCGCGCTCTCCAATCACGCCGCTCATCATTCATGTCCGACCCTTCCCAACGTCCCGCGCATCTGGATTTGCCGCGCCGCGCCCATCTGCGCGGCACGGTCACCTTGCCCGGCAGCAAGAGTATTTCCAACCGTACCTTGCTGCTGGCAGCACTGTGCCGTGGCACGACCGTGGTACGCGATGTGCTCGATGCCGACGACACGCGCGTGATGCTGGCGGCGCTGCAAACACTCGGTGTCGCAGTGCAACGCAGTGGCAATGACTGCACCATCACGGGCTGCGGCGGCGTGTTTCCGGTAGCACAGGCCGATCTGTTTCTGGGTAATGCCGGCACCGCGTTTCGTCCATTGACAGCGGCGTTGGTGGCCTCCGCCGCACATAACAATGGTCAATACCAGCTGAGCGGTGTGCCGCGCATGCACGAGCGGCCAATCGGTGATCTGGTGGACGGCCTGCGGCAATTGGGCGCGCAGGTGAACTACCTGAGCAACGATGGTTATCCCCCGCTGGAGATTGTCGGCACCCCCGTGCAGGCTGAACGCATCCAGGTCCAGGGCGGCACCTCCAGCCAGTTTCTGACGGCGTTGCTGATGATGGCGCCGCTGATCGCACGCGCCCAGCCGATCACACTGGAAGTGGTGGGTGAGCTGATCAGCCAACCCTACATCGAAATCACGCTCAACATGATGGCGCGCTTTGGCGTGCAAGTGCGGCATGACGACTGGCGCAATTTCCATATCGATGCCGGTCAGTGCTACCAGTCGCCGGGTGAAATTCGGGTGGAAGGCGACGCTTCCTCGGCCTCCTATTTTCTGGCGGCGGGCGCCATTAGCGGCGGCCCGGTACGCGTCAGCGGTGCGGGGAAAACCAGCATTCAGGGCGATGTGCAGTTTGCCGACGCATTGCAAGCGATGGGCGCACACATTGCATGGGGCGACGACTGGATTGAAGCCAGTGCCAACGCGCCACTCCAGGCGGTGGATCTTGACTGCAATCACATTCCCGATGCCGCCATGACGCTGGCGATCTGCGCCCTCTATGCCGAGGGCACGACCACCCTGCGCAACATCGCTTCCTGGCGCGTCAAGGAAACCGACCGCCTCGCCGCGATGGCCAAAGAATTGCGCAAGCTCGGCGCGCAGATTGAAGAAGGCGCGGATTACATCCGCATCACGCCACCACCGCACTTGCAAGCGGCCGAGATCGAAACCTATGACGACCACCGCATGGCAATGTGCTTCTCACTGGCGACGCTGGATGGCAAGCTGCGTTCCGGCACCCCGCTGCGCATTCTCGACCCGATGTGCGTGGCGAAGACTTTCCCTGACTATTTCGACGTATTTGCGACTTTATAAAAACATGAACCGCCAAGACGCCAAGAGCGCCAAGAAAACCCTTAAAGAATTTCTTGGCGCTCTTGGCGTCCTTCCTGGCGGTTAAATCGAATTCACATGAATCCTATTCCCGTTATTACGATCGACGGCCCCACCGCATCCGGCAAGGGTACGCTGGCGCAGCAAGTCGCTGAAAAACTCGGTTTCCATCTACTCGACAGCGGTGCGCTCTACCGTTTGGTGGCCTTGCAGGCGCATCGGCTGGGCATCTCCGCCGACAAGGTGAGTTACCTCACCACGCTGGCGGAACGCTTGCAGGTGAAGTTCGATGCGACCGGTGTCTGGCTCGACGGTGAAAACGGCGCGGAAAACGTCAGCGACCTGCTGCGTGCCGAAGAAATCGGCAATCTGGCCTCGGCGCTGGCCGTGCATGCCCCCGTACGCACCGCGCTGGTAGCGCTGCAACAGGGATTTCGCCGTGCCCCCGGGCTGGTGGCCGATGGACGCGACATGGGTACCGTGATCTTCCCCGACGCCAGCCTGAAGGTGTTCCTCACCGCCAGCACCGAGAAACGCGCCGAAAGACGCTATAAGCAGTTGATCGACAAAGGGTTTACTGCTAACCTTGCGGCCCTCTTGCAGGATTTGCAGTCGCGCGATGCACGCGATACGCAACGCACCAGCGCCCCTCTGAAACCTGCCAGCGATGCCTTGCTGCTGGACAACTCCGAACTGTCAATTGATGCGTCGGTCGAACAAGTCCTCCACTGGTATC
>OBEQ010955005.1_pt1 | contig 15368 bp, 14 predicted proteins | sample 1670901 | NCBI WGS metagenome assembly OBEQ01 (sample SAMEA104232315, study PRJEB22302) | groundwater metagenome | biome: forest; feature: aquifer; material: groundwater | place: USA | collected 2011-08-07 | depth 5.4 m | reverse complement strand
TAATCTTTGTTATTTGAAGTTTTAATTTCATATCTTTTATTTTCCAGTCGATGAGATTAAGCTTAGCAAGAAATCAGAAGGTTTTGAGTTTATCGTCGACGCTTCAGTGTTTATCGACGACAAATTTCAATTAAAATCAACATAATCATATCGGAAGTTTATTTCTGATATGATGCTAAAATAGCATGAAAATGGAAGTTATATATAGAAGATTGCCCCTCAAAATAAATGAATGAAATCCTAAATAAGCTAAAAAGAGAGCTAGAAATTAGAAATTTCTCTAAAAAAACTGTTAAATCATACTTATTCGCTGTAAATAAATTTACACAATTTGTTGGAAACAAAGAATTAAATGAAGATACTTTAAAGAATTATCTTCAAATGCTTATAAAAAAGCAAAATCCTTCAACTGTTTCAGCTAGTCTTAGTGCAATAGAGTTCTTTTTTGATAAAATACTCAATAAAAAAGTTAAGCTGCCTCATCCAAAAAGAAACAAGCCAATACCAGAAATATTAACAAAAGAAGAGATAAGCAGGATGATTGCTCTAACAAATAATATAAAGCACAGATTAATAATTAAATTGCTCTATGGCTGCGGCCTTCGTGTCTCAGAGTTAATAAATCTAAAAAAGAATGATTGCAATTTTGACGAGGGATTAATTAAAATAAATTTATCAAAGGGCAGAAAAGACAGATTTGTTAAAATTCCAGACTCAATAAAAAATGAATTAAAGAGCTATATAAGTCTTATAAATTCAGACATCTTATTTGAATCTGCAAGAGGGGGCAAACTTACAACAAAAACAATACAGCTGATAGTTAAAGATGCTGCCAAAAAAGCCAAAATAGAAAAAAACGTACATCCACATACCCTAAGGCATAGTTTTGCAACTCATCTCCTTGAACAAGGAACGGATTTAAGAATTATACAGAAACTACTTGGCCATTCTGATATAAAGACTACTCAAATCTACTTAACAGTTTCACAACAATCTATAAAAAACATAAAAAGCCCACTAGACGACATATAAAATACTTAAAATGCCCGTAACTGAATTTATTCCTGTAAACGATGCTAAACTTACTATAGAAAAGGAAGTAAAGCAAAAGCCTACAATAGCAGAGCTTACAACAATTGAATCTCCTGGAAAACCAGTTCCTGCCGATCAATTAGAATCTAAGAAACCTGAAAAAACTAGAAGGAAAAAGTCTGAAAAAAGCGAGCCTTCTGAAATAAGACAGCCTAAGAGAGATTCTATTTTAATAATAACTGAAAAACCACAGGCTGCCCAAAAGATTGCATTTGCTTTGGGAGAGCCTAAGAAACATGTCGAAAGAAATACTTCTTTTTATGAGTTGGAAAAAAATGGAGAAAAAATTCTTGTTGCTTCGGCTGTAGGGCATCTTTTTAATTTAAATTATGTAAAAGGTCAGAAAGGATGGCCTATTTTTAAAATAGAATGGACTCCTTCTTATTTGAAAAAGCAAGGTTCTTTTACTAGAAGTTATCATGACTTGCTTAAAAAACTTTCAAAAAGAGCCAAGAAAATTATTGTAGCTACAGACTATGATATTGAAGGAGAGGTTATAGGATGGAATGTTGTGAGATTTATTTGCAATAAACAAACTGCTAGGAGAATGAAGTATTCTACATTGACGAAACCTGAATTGATAAAATCTTTTGAAAATTCTATGCCTGAACCTGATTGGGGACAAGCATATGCTGGAGAAACTAGACATATTTTAGATTGGCTTTATGGAATTAATTTGTCTAGAGCATTAATGTCTTCCCTAAAAAAAGTTGATGCTTTTAAGATATTATCTATCGGAAGAGTTCAAGGGCCAGCATTAAAAATAATTGTTGAAAGAGAAAGAGAGATTAACAATTTTAAGTCTGAGCCATATTGGCAGGTTTTTGCTTTGGTAGATAAAACTGAATTTAAGCACCCTGAAGATATTTTTGATAAAAATCAACTTGAAAAGTTTAAAGATATTAAAGAAGCAAATGCTGAAACTAAAAAATCTGAAGAGAAAATATTACCGCCTGTGCCTTTTGATTTAACGACTTTGCAGAGAGAATCATATGCTCATCATGGAATAAGTCCTTCGCAGACTCTTTCTATAGCGCAAAAACTTTATCTTGATGGATTAATATCTTATCCCAGAACTTCATCGCAGAAAATTCCTGATTCTATAGAACCTAAAAAGATATTAAAAATATTGCAGAAAAACTTTTCAAATGAAGTTAAAATTGCGACTAGGAGCAAGCCTATAGAGGGGAAAAAATCAGATCCTGCGCATCCTTCAATATTTCCCACTGGAGAATATAAGCAATTGGAAGGCAATGATTTTAAACTGTACAATTTAATTGTCAGGAGATTTATTTCGGCTTTTTCACCTGACGCAATAACTGCTAATAAGAGAGTTGTATTGACTGCTTTAAAAGACCCTAAAATTAAATTTAGTGCTTCTGGGTTGAAAGTTTTAGATAAAGGATGGACTCAAGTCTATTTTACTTTTTTGGAAGAAAGAGATATTCCTGATTTGAATGGGAAAGTTAAGATAGACGAAATAAAAATTGTGGAAAAAGAAACTCAACCTCCTAAAAGATATACTCCTACTTCATTGATAACTTTGTTAGAAAAGAAAAGCTTGGGAACTAAAACTACTAGAAGCTCGATAATTGAGACATTGTTCGATAGAGGATATTTGGATGGAAAAAGTATTAAAGCTACTCCATTGGGAATTAAATTGATAGAAACTCTTGAAAAATATTCTCCGATAATTATAGATGAGAATCTTACAAGAAAAATGGAAGAAGAAATGGAAAGTATTCAATCTTCTAAGGAAAAGAACTTGCTTGAGAAAGAAAAAGAGATTATACATAAAGCTGAAAAAATAATAATAGATATCTCTAATGAATTTAAGGCTAAAGAATTAGATATAGGAAAAGAACTTGCAGAAGGAATAAAAGATCATAGGAAAATGGAGCAGGAGAGCAATACTTTGATAACCTGCCCGACGTGCAAACAAGGAAATTTGAGAATACTTTATTCTAAGAAAGTTGGAAAGTATTTTATAGCCTGTTCAGCTTATCCTAATTGCAAGCAAACTTATAATTTACCGCCTAATTCACTTATTAAAAAGTCTGAGAAAAGATGTGAAGCTTGTAATTTTCCTAAACTTTTGGCAATAAGAAAGGGCAGGAGGCCCTGGGAGTTTTGCTTTAATCCAGAATGTCCCATAGTTAAAAAGCAAAGAGAAGAATGGGAAGCTAAAAGAGAAAAATAGGCGAATAAAGATAGTGAAAAAGATAAATAATCAAAAAGTCCTTATTAAATTTTAATATCTTTTATTTCAACTAGACGTTCAAGTTTTACTTCTGAACCAGGCAAAAGTTCATTTCTTAATATATTTGTTCTTTCAGTTTCTGCTTGTTTTCTTGCGTCAAAGTCATTTTCTGCTATAATCTCATAATTTCTTTTTTCTTTTTCAGGTGCTTCTTCAAAAGGTTGAGCGAGAACATCATAAATCGCCATGTATTTTGTCATATCTATTCATGTATTTTTATTGTTAAATAGTTTTACATTGTATGATATATAGATTTTACTAATGTGGGCTTCCGCTCGGACTAGGAGATGGAGTAGGTGTGGGCGTTGGTGTTGGTGTAGGTGCTGGAGTCGCAGTAGGTATTGGTGTTGGGTTAGGATTGGATCCTGCAGATCCTGCGCAGAAAGAGTAACTTACGCAAGATAAACTATCAGGAGTTGGATCGGTTCCACAACTAGGATAAGGAGACTTAGGAGCTGGACCGCCTGAGAATAAATAATCATCGTCATATTGTGCGTCATTCAAATTTACAACGCCGTCGTCGTTTACATCTGCACCTTTAAGACAAGTAGGAGCAGGACCTTGACTGTTAACGTAGCTTTTAATGTAGACACTGTCAGAAAGGTCTATAACTCCATCGCTATTAGCATCGCCTCTAATGAAGCTTGTAGAGGACCCTCCAGAAGATCCGCCGCCCAAAGTTCCTGATTCACCGCCAGGAGATAACCCAGGCATAGTGTTTAGATAAACATAACCCCCACTTTTCAAAATGAAATTTTTTCCTTTTAATACATTTCCTATAACTTCGCCAGCAGGCAAGGCGATAGCAAACTTTTGATCATCTGTTTTTAAATAAACAAGACCGTCTGTAATGGTAATCTGATATTCTTTATTGGAAATTCTTTCAGGAACAGAGAAATCTCTTCTATATCCGTCGCTTGCTTCTAATGCTAAATTGATTTCGTCTTGTACACTTAGAGCTACTTCTTTAACCTGAAGATTTATTGCTTCAACATTTTTGCTAACTACATTGCTTTGTATTAAGAGAGAGAACGATAAAAAGAAGAAAACAGCGGCAGCTATTAAAATAAAAAATTCAACTGAAGATTGTGCTTTATCTATTTTTTTCATTAGGTTACTTCATTAATTGATATATTTCCTGCAAAAGCAACGATTTTAATCTTTTTAACTCCTTCGGATTTTGCGATTACTCCACTTATTGGAACATTACTAGAGTAGGAAATTCTATTTATACCATTACTAGTAGAAACATTTATTGCTATTTCTTTTCCAGATATACTTATTCCTTCAACGCCCGAGGGAAGATATACTGTAATTGTAGCTAGAGAAGGTTCGCCAGAATAAAATACTTTTTCTGCAGAAGAAATAATTTTAGTTGCGAAATTTTTGACTTGACTTATTTTTATATCATTACTTATTAGATTGGAATAAAAAAGACTTGTTGCCAAGATGCCTATCAGGATAAATATTATAAAGCCTACAAGTATCAAATATTCAGCGCTTATTTGTCCCTCTTTTTCAGTTTCCATTTTTATAGCTCAATTTTCAAGGTCTTTCACTATGTATTGATAATAATAGAGATATTAGATATTTAAAGCTAATCTAGAGCAATCAATAAAGTTTATAAAAGATTCAGGCTTTATAGAGAAATAAAAAATGGTGAAAAAACTTCCACTTTTAATTTCATCGGTATTTGTATTGGTAGCATTGCATACGTTAGCGCATATAGTTATATACGGAACAGGAGTGTCTGGAGCGGTGGCATCAGGTGTTTCTGGGCTTTCTGTAGGATCATTTTCTATTGATAATGATTTTAAGCCGCTGTATAAACAATATTCACAGACATCGCTCTTTATTCTTGTGGGTGAATGGGCGATTTTGTTACTAATTTCTTTATCGGCATTTGTGAAACATAGGCAGGCAATAAACGAGGATGTAAAACAAGGATTCAATATTCAAAAATATAAATCTAGTACAAAAACAGATCTTGATATTTTACACGATTTATTAAAAGAAAAGAAGCATTTGAGAATTTCTACTATAGCACGAATATTTAATGTTAAAGTAGAAATTGCACTTAATTGGGCTAAAACTTTAGAGACAGCAGATATAGCGACGATAAATTACCCTAGAGTGGGAGAGCCTGAATTAACTTTAAATGAATAAAACGACCTAAGCAAATGAGCAAAAAAAAGAGGCATATTTTGGGAAAGCATTTTAGTAAAATGCATCAAAATCATTTACCTGAAATTTCTAATCGTTTGCACGAAGATAAAAGTGTTCATATGTCTAGTGGTCGTGAAGAAAAATCCGACGAGAACAGGGGCATAGAGAAATATAGTGGAAAGATCGGAGTTCTTGAGAAATATCTTATTAACGTAGATGGCGCTAAAGTAGAAATAGAAATAAAAAAAGATGAGATGGGCATTAAGTATAATATTTCTATACCTAAGATAAACGAGGCTACTTCTGCTTTATTAGATAATATTAGAAACGAGTTAATTTCTATAACTACTATAAATATGAGAGAGCTTGTAGACCCTTCTGCTTTTTCTACGATAAAGGAAAGATTCTTGACTGAAGCGACGAAATTGATAAGGCAGAATCTTCCTAAAATAGAAAGTGAGGTTGAAGCATTTTTAGTGGGAAGGCTTATCCAAGATATGCTTGGGCTGGGAGAGATTGAATTTTTGATAAATGATCCTAATCTTGAGGAAATTGTAATTCCTTCTGCAAAAGAAGTGATAAGAGTTTACAGCAAAAAATACGGCTGGCTAGAAACAAATATGAGTATTCTTCAGGAAGATATCATAGTTAATTATTCTAATATCATTGCAAGAAGAGTAGGAAGACAGATTACTGTCCTTAATCCTTTACTCGATGCTCATTTGATAACTGGAGATAGAATTAACGCGGTTTTGTATCCTGTAAACACTAAAGGGAACACTATAACAATAAGAAAATTTGCTCGTGACCCTTATACTATAATCGATATGATTAATACAAAGACTTGCGATATTGATATAGCGTCTATTTTGTGGATAGCTATTGAATATGAAATGAATGTTTTAATCTCTGGAGGTACTGGGTCTGGAAAGACTTCTTTTTTGAATGCATGCATGCCTTTTATTCCTCCTAATCAGAGAATTATAAGTATAGAAGATACAAGAGAATTGATGCTTCCTGAATTTCTTTATTGGACGCCTTTAGTTACTAGAACGCCTAATCCTGAAGGTAAGGGAGAGGTTAGCATGCTTGATCTTTTAGTTAATTCTTTGAGAATGAGACCAGATAGAATAATTTTAGGAGAAATGAGGAAACAGCAAGAAGCAATGGTATTATTTGAGGCGATGCACACAGGGCATAGCGTCTATGCGACAGTACATGCTGATACTGCTGCGGAAACAATTTCTAGATTAGTTAATCCTCCAATTAATGTTCCTCCTAATTTATTGAGGGCAGTTAATTTGAATGTGGTAATGTTTAGAGATAGAAGGAAGGGGATAAGAAGAGTGCTGCAAGTAGCAGAATTTGAGGCTGGAAAGGACGAAGCAAGGGCGAATATACTTTATAGATGGTCTGCTGAAGAAGACAAGACTGTAAAGCACGGCGAGAGTTTAAGATTTTTTGAAGATATAGGAAGGCATACAGGGATGTCTCAAAGAGAGATAAATTCTGAATTGGATTTAAAGAAAAAGATTCTATCTTGGCTTATTAAAAATAATGTGAGGGATTTGCATAGCTTTGGCAATGTGATGAATCTCTATTACAAGAATAAAGATCTCCTTATTTCTTCAATAAATAAGGATGATAAGAAAATAATTCTTAATAAATAAAATGAACTTTCGCATACCATACACTTTAGCTACAATAGAAACTTTAAAAAGAAAATCTCAGTTTTTTAATACTTTTAAAATCTCTAGGTCTAGGGATAAGGGTTCAAATTTACAAAAGTATTTGGATAATGCGAGCTTAAAGATTAGTGTTCAGGAATATACTGCAATTTGTTTTAGAACTTTTTTTATATCTTTAGTGGTTCTTGATATTATAACTACTACTATTTTAATATTTTTGAAAAATAGTCATCCTTTCTTATTTGCATTAGGAGTTGCTGCTTTATTTTCGGGTTTTGTTTTTTCCAGCCAAATAATATACCCTAAGGTTTTTGATAGCCGGCGAGTTAGAAATATAGAAAAGAATTTGGTTGCTGCTTTGCAGGATATGTTAGTACAGCTTAATTCAGGGATACCTATATTTAATATACTAGTAAATATTTCTTCTTCTGATTATGGAGAGCTTAGTGATGAGTTTAAAAAAGCGGTTAGAAAAATTAATGCTGGATTGCCGCAGATGAGTGTTTTAGAAGAACTTGGAGAGAGAAATTCTTCTCAGTTTTTCAAGAGGACTTTATGGCAGTTAAGTAATGGTATGAGGGCTGGAAGTGATATAGCTAAAGTAGTTGAAGAGAGTATAAAGACACTTAATGAAGAGCAAGTTATTCAAATACAAAATTATGGGAATAAGCTTAATCCGATGATTATGTTTTACATGCTTTCTTCGGTAATACTGCCTGCATTGGCAATTACTTTTCTCACTATAATATCTTCAATGCTTGGATTGGCTAGTACAAGCACTACATTAATGTTTGTAGGCATATTTGTTGTAGTGATGATAATACAAGTAATGTTTTTAGGATTAATAAAATCAATAAGACCTAGCTTACTATGAAATTTAAAAAAGAAGAGATAAAGAGCGTTAAAATAGAATCTAAGAAAGATATAGAGTCTAAGAAGTTAAAGAAAGCACGTTTTAAGAAAGGGATATATTTAACCTTGATTCTTTCTTTTATTGTTTTTTTCATTACTTTAATTTTTTCTAAGAATTTTATTCCTAGTGGAATTGCTTTTGTAGTAACTGCTATTTTTTATCAAGTTTATTTATTTTTAACAGATATGGTGAAGAGTTCTTTAAGAATAAAAAAGATGGAGGAGGTTTTTCCTGACTTTATAGAACTCATGGCTTCTAATTTGCGTGCTGGAATGACAATTGATAAAGCTCTTTTATATAGTTCAAGGAAAGAATTTTCGCCTTTAGACGAGGAGATATTAAATTTAGGAAAAGATATACTTACTGGAAAAGAAATAAGCACTGCTTTAGTTGATATGACTAAGAGAATAAAATCTGACAAGATTTACAAGACAATTATCGTTATTAATTCTGGTATAAGGTCTGGAGGAAATCTTGCGATAATATTAGAACAGACTGCTTCTAACATGAGAGATAGGAATTTTATAGAGAAAAGGGCAGCGTCTAATGTTTTAATGTATTTGATTTTTATATTTTTTGCGGTGGCAATAGGAGCACCTGCACTTTTTGGTTTGTCTTCTATTTTAGTGGAAATACTTACTAAAATATTGGGAAATATTCCTCAAATAGATGCCAAGGCGGCGTCTAATTTGCCTTTGACATTGACTTCTATTAATATATCTGTAAATTTCATTATATATTTCTCAATCGCTTTCCTTATATCTATTGATATAATGGCCGCTTTATTGCTTGGATTAGTTAACAAAGGAGAGGAAAAAGCTGGAGCCAAGTATATTCCTCCTTTAGTTATTGTTAGCATATCTGTATTCTTTTTAGTAAGAACTTTCCTTCTATCACAATTTGCTGATTTGATAGGTTAGTTAAATTTTTATACACAAAAGATTTAAAGATAGAGTGAAAATGAAAAAAAAGGCGATAAAGGTTAAAAAGAGTCTTCCTAAGATAGCTAGTAAACGTGCTAAGATAGTTGTTAAAACTAAAACTCGTAGCAAGCATACTAAAATAGTAGTTAAGCATACACGATCTAAAAAAGAAGGCCGAGTTGTTACTGGAATAAAGAATTTTGATAGATTAATTCAAGGAGGTTTTGAGAAAAATTCTACAAATATGATTGTTGGAGGAGCAGGAAGCGGGAAATCTATTTTTGCCACGCAGTTTCTTATTGAAGGGCTGAAAAAGGGAGAAAAATGTCTTTATGTTACTTTTGAGGAGAAGAAGGAAAGATTTTATAAAAATATGCTTGATTTTGGTTGGGATTTAGAGGCTTATGAAAAGAGGAGCTTGTTTATATTCTTGGAATATACGCCTGCCAAAGTTAAAACCATGCTTGAAGAAGGAGGAGGACAGATAGAGAATATTGTTGTTACAAATAAAGTTTCCAGAATAGCTATAGACAGCATAACTTCATTTGCTTTACTATTTGAAGACGAGTTAGCTAGAAGAGAAGCTGCTTTAGGGTTATTTAATATGATAAGAGACTGGAGTTGTACTTCTTTATTGACTTTAGAGGAAGAGCCTGCTGAAGATAAAAAAGCAACTTCTAGAGCTTTGGAATTTGAGTCAGACTCTATAATATTATTGTATTATGTAATGGAAAAGAAGAGTAGAGAGCGATATGTGGAAGTATTGAAAATGAGAGGAACTAAGCATTTAACAGGAGTTTTTCCATTCGATATAGGAAAAAAAGGATTTGTAGTGAACAGAAGAGCAGCTGATAAATTTAAGTATGCTTAAAGCAGATTTATATAATTAACCTTTCTTTATAAGATATGAAAAAAATAAAAAGGGGGCAGGCATGGGGGTTTGATTTAATAATAGCCAGTACTTTATTTTTAGGAGGAATAATAACTTTTTATTTATATTCTCTTAATATATCTGAAGAGGCAGACACAAATTTAAATAAGCTTACTTATGACGGCAATATTATTACAAATATTCTTCTTTCAGAAGGGGTTCCTAGTAATTGGACTGAAAGCAACTTAATCTATCCAGGATTATTATCTAAGAATAAAATTAATCAAACAAAACTAGATATGTTTTATAGTCTTTCTGTAAACAATTATGATACGACCAAAGCGATATTTAACACAGAATATGAATACTATTTATTTTTTTCCCAAAATATAACTGTAAATGGTGTTCAAATTGAGGGTATAGGCAAGGCGCCGGTGAACCCTAGGAACCTTATTAAAATAGAGCGCATAACACTATACAAAGATCAGCCAGCTAAAATGAATTTAGATATCTGGCAGTAATAAAATGGAAGAAAAAAGAGGAGTATTTTTTAGTATAGATGCATTAATTGCAATAGGAATTCTTTTTATTATAATTTTAATCGCGTACCCTATAGTTAAGATTAGCCAACAGGAAACTGAGATTCATTATGATGTAATTAAAGCTTTTTCTTCAATAAAGGTAGGAGATACTAATAATTCTTATTTAAAAAATTTAATTGCTAGTGGAGTAATAAACGATACCAATAAATCTCTATTAGAACAGATAGGAGAATTTTATGTAACTGACATAAACAAAGCAAAAATGTTGGCTAGTGAATTATTAAAGGATTTAAATACTACGACTAGAAATATAGGAATATGGTATGGGAGTACATTAATAGCCTCGATAAATTCTACGTCTTATGAGGATGCAAAAAATGTTGAGACGGCTAGAGTTATTATATCTGGAATAAAAGAAGGAGAAAATGTTACGGGCTTTTCAGCCAGAGCTTTCTTAGCAAATAGCCAGCAAACTCGCTACACTTATTTTGGCGGTTATGTAGGAGACGGAAATATAACTGAAAGAATAGAATATCAAGGCAATATAAGTTCTGCAACAATGGAGTTAACAATAAACAAGGATTTTACATTATATGTAAATAATGTTTCTGCAGGAAACTATTCAAAATCAGATGATGATTTCACTCCAAAAACATATGCAATACCTACGGCAAACTTTACTTCAGGAGTAAATTTAATAGACATAAAGGGAGATAATTTGCATATTGCAGGGGGTTTCATAAAAATAACATTTGAAGATGGTGCATATACTTCTCCTACAAAATATTACTTCCCTGGAATAAATGGCCTCATAAACATCTATGATGGATTTTATATTCCAAATACTTTGAACAGCTTAGAAGTATATTTACATTTAAACAGTAATTATTCAACATTCTTGACAATAGGAAATATCACTGTCTTCAAAAATTCGACACAGGGAGAAAAAACAATAACAATAATAAATTCAACTTTAGCTGGACTTTTAAATTACAATAATTTAATAAAGAAAACAGTTCCAGTTAGACTTGGTTTAGAAAATGCAAGTTATATAACAACAGGCGGAGTAATTTCTACAGATGTAGTCTCTGTAGAAGACGTTTCAGGAAGTATGGCTGGCACAAAAATAACAAACGCCAAGCTAGCAAATAATGCATTGATAGACGGACTATTAAATAAAACAGGAAATAGGGTGGCGTTAGTTGCATATAATGCAACTGCAGAAGAAAATGTAGCAAATAATCTGTCAAATAATAGTGTCTCGCTAAAAAATAAAGTTAATTCATGGGCAGCAGGAGGAAGTACCTGTATATGTTGTGGAATAAATAAAGGCGTAGTGAAAGTCTTGAATAATAATCTTCTTGTTTATTATTCATTTGAAAATAATTTATTAGATAAAAGTGGAAATTTAAATCATGGTACTGCAATAGGCAATCCTTATTATGCATCTGGCGAAGTTGGAAGTTCCTTGCATTTTGATGGTGATGATGCTGTAAACATTTCAGATATAATAACCTCTGAAGAAGGTTCAATATCTTTTTGGATGAACGCAACTTCTTTTACGAATAAAACAATGTTTGACGCTTCATCTTCTACTAGGTATTTTTTTATAGACATAAACTCTTCTGGTAGATTAAGATTCTGGCTCGAGGATAATGCTAATGCGGCCTTTCAGAACGCGACTTATGATTTGAGTTTAGCAGCTCCAAATCAATGGCATCATGTAGTTGCTGCTTGGAAGTATAATGACAGACCAGCAACTAAACTTTATTTTGATGGGAATCTTGTAGGCATAGATAACAAAGTCTCTGGAAGAGTGCCTAATCTAATTTCTGCAAATATAGGCAAAGCACTAAGCAGCTCGACAACAAAATGGGCCTTTAATGGGACAATAGATGAATTTAGGATTTATTCAAAAGGTCTTAATCTGGCGCAGGTGCAGAGATTATTCAACAATCAGCAAACCTGTGGAAATGATTTAGTTGAAATAAATGAAGAATGTGACGATGGAAATCTTAACAATACTGATGGCTGCTCATCAACTTGCGCAAAAGAAAACATATTAAAGTCAATGGTTGTGTTGAGTGACGGGGAAGCAACACTTCCTAAATGTTATGAGCAGGATACTGGGAATGTTACATTAGATGCTATTAAAGCAGCATGCACTGCAAAGCAAAAATATAATGTAACTGTTAATGCTGTTGGTTTCGGAGGTGACGCAGATAACGTTACAATGCAGCAAATAGCTGCCTGCGGTGGAGGAAATTATTATTTTGGCGATGTGAATCAAATAGTAAATATCTATAATCAAATAGCTCAATCATTGATAAATGCAAGTTATAAAGAACAAACAGTCCAAGCAAGCGGATACCTTACTACTCGTTTATATCCAGACTCATACATAAAATTTGATTATGAACAGCCAAATATAACTTACGGACTTTCAATAACAACAGAAAAGAAATTTGACGATACATTTTCAGGAACTTTGGATCTTCCCCCAAATTCAACAATATTAGAATCGCGAGTTACATCTTATTCTGGCCCAAGATGGACTGACAAAGCTATAATTAACAACATAACAACTTACAATCTAACAAATTATGGGACAAACTATATAGAGCTTGGAGACCCTTACGTAATATATATTCCAAATAATCTTATAGGAAAGGGCAATAATGTAACTGTGACTACAGGAACATCCAATCTAAACTCTTCTTCAGGATCAGCAAGCAATAAAATAATATTTACTGTGTTAAAAAATGTGACTGGCTATTCTCCTATATCTGCTAATGTTGATGGTTGCATATGGAAAATTGAATTCGAGGATTATACTAACATAACTGCAAGATTGCCTAGTTCTTATACGGGGAGTGATAATTGTTTTTATACTGAAGGTTTGACGCAATATGATAATAACGATGCTAGTGAAAATGCTGTTTATAAATTATTGCAGCTTTTAGATTTAAATAGTAATAATAAAGTGGATGTTAAATTTAGTGAACAGGATTTACAGATAGAACTTTCGGAGATATTTGGAATACCTTACACTTGGTCTACAGAGGTGCAGGTAAGAGTATGGTATTAATGAGAAATAAGAAAGGTATTATATTTACAACTTTGGTTGTTTTGATTTTATCTTTATTTGTTATAGCAGCTTATACTTCATATTCTAAAGTTGACGAAAGAAAATCTGTACAAAAGAGAATAGATACTATGAATAGTTTTGTTAATAGTGTAGAAGACAATATTCCAAGACAGCTAAGAACTAGCGGTTTTAGAATAATTTTTCTTTTTGAGAAGAGAATTGTTGAAAAAGGGCAGTATCTAAGCAATGTTAATTCTCTTTTTCAAGAGGCTTTTTTTGGCGGTACAATAAATGGAGAGTCTAATCAAGATATTCAAACTGTAATGGATGGGGCTAAATTTTCCGATATAAAATCTCTTCTTCAAGATAAGGCAAATGGGATAAATGCAAATTTAGACATACTAGATGCGAACATAACTATAATACAAGAAGATCCTTGGAATGTTAAAGTTATTTTATCTTCTAATATAATAATAAATGATAATGGTAATTTAGCTAGTTGGAATAAAACTGAAAATATAACTGCAATTGTCCCGATACAGAATTTTGAAGATCCTTTATATATTATAAATACTAATGGACTAGTGATAAATAAAATAATGAAGACTAATTTTTTAAGTTTTGTATCAGGATCGGATATTTCTAACCTTTTGGTGCATGCTCAGAATTCTTATTATATAAATTCTACATTGGGGCCTAGTTTTCTTGATAGATTGGAAGGAAAAACTTCTCCTAATATTTATGGAATTGAATCTTTAGTTAATTTAGACAAGCTATCTTCTAAAGGTATTTCTACAAGGGATAAGTCAGTTGTTGATTATATTTATTTTTCAGGTGCAAATCCTGCTGCATGCAATGTTATTCCTGTTGGTATGCCTTTTTGGTTTAAACTTGATAATGCCCATTTATCTATTTATCAAGTTAGTTGTCCTTAAATGCTATGAACAAACTTCTTTAGTTGGAACAGATTCAGTGAAAAACCAGCATCCTATCTTTTTATTAGCGTTTCCTTCAGCATTTTGACTTTGAATATTAAAAGTTCCTTCAAAAAGTTTGTTTGAATCAGGGCCTAAAAAATCCTCTTTTAAAATACTGCCAAAAACTTCTGATCCAGGATTATCTAAATCAAAAGAAGAAAATTTTATTTTAAAGTTGCCTCCTGCCTCTTTATCAAAGTTATACACTCTAATTTGGCAAATTGTTGTTTTGTCTACACAAATTCCATCCTGAAAATTATTGCATGTTCCAACCGAGCCTAAATTTTCTAATGCATAAGAAACCTGTTTATTATCGCAGTTTTTTCCAGACGAACTATTTTCGCTATCTTTCGCGTCTGTTCCAGCAGCACCTGTAGATTCAGCAGATCCTGCTGAGCCTCCTGAATCTCCTCCGCCTTCAAAATCGTTTCCAGAATCAGTATTATAATCTAAGTCTCCTTTTTGTACATCTGTGTTAGATGAGTCTCCTGTATTTGAATTTCCTGATCCAGCCTCATTAGATCCTGTCTTTCCGACAAATCCGGAAATTCCAGAATTTTTATTATTAAATCCAAAAATAAAATATGAAATAAAAGAGATTAATAAAACTGCAATTATAATACTTGAAATCAAAACTTTTTTCATGTTAACCTCTTTTATTTATGTTGTGCTAATTTTATAAATCTTTCAATACACGAATATTGCGGCTCGGCTTAGTAGAAAGTTTCAATAATAAAGGCCACCTCAATTGATTATTAACAAACAAGAGGTGGCCAAAATGAGAAGTATAGACTTCTATAAAAAACTAATTGATAGAATTAAACGTGCTGTTAAAGCAGCTAGAATAC
>OBEQ011033368.1_pt1 | contig 15370 bp, 15 predicted proteins | sample 1670901 | NCBI WGS metagenome assembly OBEQ01 (sample SAMEA104232315, study PRJEB22302) | groundwater metagenome | biome: forest; feature: aquifer; material: groundwater | place: USA | collected 2011-08-07 | depth 5.4 m | reverse complement strand
GCATGGCGGAGTTTCTCTCGAAGCTCTGCCTCGGTGTCGTGCGCAACCACCTGTAGTTTTGCCATATGCCGACATCCTAGCATACTTTAGACATAATGTGGAGTGGTTACTTGGGGATGGTATAAGGAATAGTCCGTGATCACAACATGCAGCCCCCGCGAACTCGCAGAAATTCTATTGTTGCGCTCTGAATGCAGTGTTCAAATGGCAGCAGTCATAAGCGATAACTATGGAATATTTTCATGGGGTTGGAATCACCCGGGACCAAAGTCCGAGGGCATCCACGCCGAACAGCACGCTCTCATACGCGCAAATAGAAAACGTCTTAAGGGGGCACGGCTCACCGTTGCGGGACTGCGAAAAAAGAGCGGAAACAAAGTTCTTTCACGCCCGTGCGATGATGAAGATTGGTCATGTCTCGCTCTTGCGCGCAAGGCAGGTATACATGCCATCGAATATCACACCAAAGATGGGGGGTGGAGAAAATTAATTCTCTCCTAACACAGTGGGGATCGTCAACGATTTCCACTGTGTTCTTTTTTGCCTAAAACGAAAAAGAAAAGGCCTTTTCTTTCTTGGGCAGCGCAGCAATTTCCTCCCACGGCAGTCCTTTTTTCCCAAAATGACCGTATGCTGCCGTCTTGCGAAAAATCGGTTGACGCAAACCAAGTCGCTCAATAATGGGCTGCGGGCGAAAATCATATGGCTGTCCTGATTTCTTAAGAATATTTTCTCCCTTCTCATTGATCGCCTCAACCATCACCGGCTCCGCACGACCAATCGCGTATGCAACAGAAACCAAGCACTCATGCGCAAATCCACCGGCAACAAGCTGTTTGGCAACAAAACGGCACATATATGCAGCTGAACGATCAACTTTTGTCGAATCCTTACCAGAGAAAGCCCCGCCGCCATGCGGCACAAGACCGCCATAGGTATCAACAATAATCTTACGCCCCGTAAGACCTGCGTCAGCAGCAAAACCTCCGCGAACAAAAGAACCAGTTGGATTTACAAGTACCTCTATTTCACCGATAGACCCTACAAGCGGGTTAATAAGGCGGTCAATAAGTGACTCACGAATCTCTCCTTGTGAGACATCTTCTGCATGCTGACAACTCACTAATATGGTCGCTACTTCTCCATTCATTACTGTTACCTGTGCTTTACCGTCCGGCCGTAACCACGATACACCGCCTTTTCTTCGAAGATATTCGAGGCCTTTTGTAAGATTGTGCACCAGCACAACACCCTTTGGCAGATATTCCGGTGTCTCATCGGTCGCATATCCATACATAATCCCCTGATCTCCCGCACCGCCCGTATCAACTCCTTGGGCAATATCTCCCGACTGTTCCGCTATATGCACGATCACTTTCAATCGATCCTGATACCCTAGTGCACTATAGAGGTCGCGGGCAATGCGCTCGTAATCAACTTTCGCTTTTGTTGTAACTTCACCGCCAATCACCAGAAGCCCGTGGCTGCCGAATGTTTCAACAGCAACACGGCTATAAGGATCCTGCTCTAAACAAGCATCGAGTATCGCGTCTGATATTTGATCACAGACTTTATCCGGATGACCAGATGTAACACTTTCAACTGTATATGTATTCGTTCTGTATAACATAAAAAAATAACTAGGCTTATAAAATAATAGTAGCACCTGGATAGCAAAAGCCACCCAGGTGCTAGGAACTATTGCACACATATTTCAGCAAAAGGTTTCTTGCCGAGATCATTTAACCAGTAGATAAGATGCCGATACTCCTGCATCACACGATCGCGCTCACCCCGAACAAATTGCAGCAGCCACATCTCTGCACCAACGCGCTGCACCGGCAAAATACGACAGACAAGATCTACTATCGTTTCAGGATTCCCCCTACAGACCGTACAAAAGTATCTCTCTGTTGCAAGATCAATTACAAGAGTTCCAGTCCTACCTGACAGATGAAACGGACATGGCATAGAAAGCTCGACACCCTCTTGATGTACTCGTTCCCAGAGACCAAATACAGAAACAACTTCCCTGAAAGATACAGTTACTGCCTTTTCAAGACCTGCCCACGGAAAATCGTTTCTATCATACGTCCTTTGGAAATGGTCAAACATTCAGCCTCCCTCAAACACAAAAAAGTCCCATACTAGTGGGGGAACAAAAGAAAATGAGTGGTACGTTCACGAAAACGCATACGCATCATCATTCCCCGTTTTTTCGCGGAGTTCTTCGGTTTCCACCAGCACCGAGGAAACCCCCGGCAGGTTGGCATGGAATCTGGACCAAAGTGCCATATAATCCCATCTTCTGGATAACAGTATGCGGCTATGAACGTGCTTCCTGCCTACTACAATACCCGTACATTTTTACCTGTCAAAATTTTCCTGTGTATAACTTTCCCAAGCTCACAACATGCTATTTACAACATGACTTAATGTGTGGTTATATCTTGTACAGAAACACCATTTCGTGTGCAAACTCAACGAGGTCAGTCGGTGCCAGAACATCCATATAGAAGTATTCCTCTTAGAACAAGAGAAGATATGGCAGATGAAAGGGCTGCGAAACTTAAGAATGAGCAAAGGAAGCCCAAACGTCCCTCAAAAACAAGAAAGGCCCTGGAAAGTATGCTCGCAGCGATAAAAAATAACTACATCAATGGAATTCATTACGGCTGGATAAGCTTTTGTATAACATTCCTCTGGACGATTATTTTTTCGACACAGACAGAGCTTGGTCTGAATTTTTTGATGATCGTATGCTTCACGATTCTCATGGCCATTATTGCTGGTGTTAGCTATGAAAGAGGCGTCTTCAGAGTAGCCGGGGTTGTATTTCCTATCTATATCGCCCTATGTCTGTTGTTTACAACAACCTATGTATTCAACCCTTCAAAAGAATATGCTGCAGTATACGCAAAAAATGGCGAGCCCGGCGTTGTTTCCTACGCTACAGAACCATGGGTTGTTCCCTATGACCCCTACGTATGGAAACATGCGTTGTTCTATAAGACTGATTTCATATCAGAAGCAAAAAAGTACGTAGAATTCGATAAAAAAGACGTTCTTGTAACGCTCTCAATGAAATTTCGACTTGATGCCGATCTCGCGATCAAAAACTTTACGACACTTGATGCACATACAAGAGATCGCGATATTAACGCAGCAACTGAAGTTATGCGCCAGATAATCGCAACTAGCGTCAAAGAGCTCCTCGAGAGCGAAAACTTTACCTATCACATAGAGTCTCTGACAAAAACGCTTGTTCACTTGGCAGCAGATAGGCAACACCAAATCAAGCTGGAAATTTTCAGCGGAGCGCTTCAGATCCTTATTCAACAACGAGTGCGTACAGATCAAGCGATTATTCTCTTGTACACCCCCCTCTTCGAGTCAGCAAAAATAAGTGTGACAAACGCTATCTATTCCAGACCATCTGGATAAAAAGACACGCCGTGCATCAATTGATGCACGGCGTACTACGTACCATTTTTAATAACCAATCCTTGACGGAATAAGAACTGGTTCACCGGCCCAAAAACCTTTCGATTCAATAACTTCATCAATGAAACCCATTCTCGCTAGATCCTCTCCGCAAATTACAGCATGCTGCTCGTACATTTCTTTGAGGCGCATGCTGCGCAGTCCCGCTCCCTCACGCTTTCCCACAACAATACGATCCAGTTTTGTCTGCATTATCTCGAGATGCTTTCCGTACAAGGTATATCTCTCGAGAACATTGTTTCCATTGTAGCGAAATGAGGAGCTTGTGGAGATTCCTTGTACAGCAAAAGAGGCAAACCGTGTTGTAAGACGCACATCGCACGACTGAAGCAATGCCAGGCCCAAAATGTCGCACCGACCGTCAACGAGCCCAATGATCGGCGCATCAATCGTATCCATCGTACCGACAAGCCGCAAAGCCTCGTCAACCTCGCCTCCGCGCGTATCGACATAGAAACGAATGGGCTTCACCCCATCAAGAAGATTCAGATTAATGAATCCGACCCGAAGTCGCCCAACACAGGCATCATTAATAGTTTCATCGCAGAGCATAATCCTTCGGTCAAACAAACGTGACAGTGTTTCTTCAAATGTCATTGACACCCCTCCCACAAGGCAAGAAAAATGCTGTGGTAGCCCGCGAGTAATCTAATGGAAAAACATCAAAAACACAAGGGTTATAAAACGCGCCGTGCATTACAATATGCACGGCGCTATTATTGTTCACCATTTTCTTTGCACAACATGTATGACAACTGAAAAGACCTGGAACAAAAGAATTCCACCAAAGCCAAACATAAGAATAGCCTCTATGGCAAACTCAAAAATATTCATCAACATCTCCTACTGTCTCGATGAATTCGATGGCAGTATGTTCCGGGTCACCAATTTGCTTGAGCAGATCATCAAACTCTATCGCATTGCCAATAACAATCCGATCTTTAACTGCGATCCACTGATTTGGATATGCTTTGCACAATTCTTCCCTGTGCTCGTCCATCCACGTATAGTCATCTTCAAACATCTTTCTCGGATCACTCATCTCTCCCCTTTCATCAACATAAGAAAAGTTTATACACTATGAAAAGCGTAGCCGCCGCCAAAACAATACCCAAGATCGTACCGATTATTCCTCCCAAACGCTCTGCCATGCAAATCTCCTTTTTAAAAGAAAAGATATGCCCAAAGTTAACTCTATAAGACTCTCTTTCTCTCTGCAACAACAGATTAGAGGTGACTGAAATTGTTACAATTGTTACCGTAATCCTCCTCTTCTTTTTTGAGATGAAGTGGAAAAAGTAAATGAAAAAAACTTTCACTTTTAGCTCAGTGCCCCGTAGACGATTCTGCTGAGTCGGGTAATTTTGCTAAATCGAATGCAATGCGAGGCGACAAGATTGAGAAACTCTATATTTGGATGCAGTGCGAGGCGCCGAGGGAGTGAATTTGCGAAACGTATTTCCTATACGGTGAGCAAATGAACCCCGAAGGCAACAAAGCAATGCGCCAAATATAGAGTTTCTACATACAAAAAGGGCGTTATGCTGCGTGGGTCCCAATATCCGCCATTTGGCAGATTGAGGCACACAAAGCATAACGCCCGAACGCTATTTTCTTTGTTTTGAGAAAAAGGGTATAAACTCAAGACGAGGAAAATACCGTCTGTTACTAAGATTCTGATCCATCTTAGCTTCTTAACTACCATTCTCCGGGTTGGCGAATATCATCTTTGCCATTACTGGCATCATTATGTGTAGATCTCTCAACACAGAATGAGTTAGCGACAATATTCAGTCCCTGGGCAGTGATCGCTGCTGCTCGAATAGTAGAAGAACAGTAGGCATAAGAGAAAATATCGTACCAATATTTTCTTTTGCCCAGTGTTCTCCTACCATTAAAGGTAGGAAACCCTTTTTTTAATACAGAAAGAACAAACAAGTGAACCCACGTCCACTTAGATTCAATACTAACAAAGGCAAGTAACGCGTCAAGAATATTCCTGTGGATAACTTCATACGGCAACTACCCCGCCAGCTGGCGGGGTAGTTTTTTGAGGTTTAGGAAAAACTCGGGAAAAGAAGGATGCACGCCATCACTTCATTGAAGTTTGCCATCGATGCCGGATCCACGGCCATACAGAAAGCTTTTGCCGGTCCCGAACCATCGACGTACAGTTTCTTACATTCTCCAGCAAAACTCGTGAACGGTTTTGCCTTCCAAATGCTCAAACTATAGTCCGTAACGGAGAATATAAGGAGAGTTTTGACAAAGACAATCAGAACTATCGTTACATATATATGTGGTAACAGTGAAAGTAGGGGCGATGCTGCGAGCAATATCGACAAGGCGGATACAATTGTGAGTAGTGTGCTTAACCTGAACAGATCTCTCATTGATGAAATCATAGTCGTTGTTATGTTCGTACATAATTGATAACTAAACTCTTAATTTCACCCCTTTGTAGTTAATAATCCCCTTCTTTTTGCCTACATTACCTCATATTGTTGTTTTAATTATTTTTTATAAATTCAAGGACAATAATAAGCTCTATTCCACGATCTCTATGAGCACGTCGGCAAGTCCTTCTCCTGCATAGCCGAGCTGACGGGCAGCCTCATAGCTCATATCGATAACGCGATCACCGACATACGGACCTCGATCGTTAATTCGTACGACAATGTTTTTCATGTTGTCGAGATTCGTAACACGAACCATAGTACCAAGCGGCAATTCCTTATGAGCAGCCGTGAGGGCATGCATATCATACGGCTCTGTGCTTGCCGTCGGGCGACCCTGGAAATAATCACCGTACCAGCTCGCTTGACCAATTTGATACTGATTAAGTGGCAATACCACGGTTCCGCCATCAACAAACAATATGCGCCGCAGTTCATCGTTAGTACCCTGTTTGTAGATAAATGGGTTAAGTTCAGCAAATTGTGCAAGATTATCTGCAGCTGTATCGATCGTATATTCCTTCCCATAGTACATAAGGTTTACGCTTTTCATTTTTTCCATTGAAAGCACTTGGGATGCAAAGGAGTGTTTTGTGTCTCCTCCATGGTCAACAATCACGCTCCAAAACGGAACAAACCACAAAATAACCGCGACAGCGAGAGCAAGTGCAGAAAGCTCGATCGCAATGTAGAGCGGAAGTACCTGCTGTAGTGCTATTGTCTGTTGTTTCATACTGGGTTTTAACTGAACATATGAGACTTAAATTAAAAAGGAAGAAAAGTGGAGGGTCCCCTTTTCTTCCCGTTATAGTATCTCACGTATTTAGTTGTAAGTTTGACTATATCACTTTCCAGTCCCATGTCAAGGATTTCTCTGTGGAAAATTCCAAAATATCCTTATTTTAAGCCAATTTTTAAGCCGTCCGAAACAAGCACTACCGTACCGAGATCATATGTTCCAAGAATCTTTGCTCCGACGGCCGCGAGACCAGCCAAAACCTCCTTGTGGGGATGTCCGTACCGGTTATTTTTCCCCGCAGAGATCCCCGCAAACGTTGGTGAGGTTATTTTTAAGAAATTTTCACCAGAAGATGTATGTGAACCATGATGTCCGACCTTGAGAACATCAACATCAAGACTTTTTCCATCAAGACGTATAAGATACTCTTCAACATTCTTTGGAACATCAGCTGTAAAAAGAAAAGACGTCTTTCCATAGGTAAGTTTTGCAACAATCGACGCAACATTTGTATCAACATGCCGTAAGAGGCGATCAGGAGAAAGGATTGTTAAAACAACATCATCATCAAGAACTATTCTCTGCCCACGATGAGCTTCGACATATTTGATGTTCCGATTCCGCATCGCTGCCAACAAAGCCTCATATGTAGCAGATTCTTTTTCAACCCCTGGGTCAAAAAGTGTTCCGACTTCGTACTGTTCAAGCACAAACGGAAGGCCGCCAATATGATCCTTGTCCGGATGTGTTCCGATCACCACATCGATCGAGCGGTCATAAAGAGGCATAACTTCAGCAAGCTTTGCAAGAACTGCTTTATTTCCGCCTCCGTCAATAAGCACTTGGTTTCCATTCGGCGCTTCAATGTAGATGGCATCACCTTGTCCAATATCGAGAAATGCAACCTTGAGTATGCCATTTGGATTTTCAAGAAATACTGCATACCAAATCCCAAATGTAACAAGAAAAAGAACCCCAAGAACATACAAATACAGATTTCTTCCATGCTTTTCCATGAAAGCACATACTATCATACAAACCTGGGTAACAGTTTAAACTGTTACCCAGGTTTGAGAAAACGAAAAAAATAAAAGCTCTAGTGTAGCTGATTCAGCAACGTGGTTGTGCCAGTTGTAATACTTTGGGCAAGCGCGGGAAATACTGGAGAGAGGAGAAGTGCCAGAGAGACAAAAGCAGAGACAAGAGATTTTTTCATAGACATGAACAACAGAATACACACTGTTAAATGAGTGTTTTTACTATAGCATTCAAAAGTGTATTCATCATGTATTTCTCGATGTTGTACGAACATCTACCAAGTTCCATTCATCATGATTGACAACGAAATGCCCTGGGAGCACTATTTCTTCACCCCTTTATGGGGCTTTTTTATATACATGGATTCAATTTCAAAGACATTTAGCATAGTCATCATTCTTGCCACGGCAACATACAGCATCTGGCTTTTCGAGCATTTTGAAGGGGTTTTGGGAGCAATTCTCTTTGTTAACGAACTTCTTCTCTCTTCTACCGCTCTCCTCTTCATATTTAACCACTGGACGCAAGACCATACCTATGAAATACAGAAAGAGCCAAGAGGCTCTCTTGATGTTTTTATTACCGTTGTCAACGAACCGCTCTCTATTTTCGCCCCAACCCTCGAGGCAGCTGCAAAGATTAAGTATAAAAACAAGAAACTGTATGTTCTCGACGATGGCGGCCGTGAAGATATTCAAAAGATCGCTGGTTTCTATGGCGCTACATATGTGGCACGCACAGAAAAGGTGCATCGAAAAGCCGGAAACTTAAACTGCGGTTTTGCTCATTCCTCCGGAGAATTCATTCTCGTTCTTGATGCAGACCAGGTCGCATTGCCAAATATCGCACAAGATTTGCTTGGATACTTCAGAACTGACAAAAAGATAGCAATAGTCTCTACACGGCAGATGTTTGATGTACCAGAAAATGACTTCAACCATGACACGATATTCTATCAATACATGCAGGCAGGGAAAAACGCCAACAACGCAGCGATATCCTGTGGTTCCGGCGTATTTTACAAACGTTCTGCACTCAAAAAGATAGGCGGCTTTCAAACCTGGAATATTGTGGAGGATCTCTATACGAGCTATGTTCTCCATTGCGAAGGATATACGAGCATATATATCAATCGCCCGTACACACTTGGAACCGCTCCTATGGATATTCCCATGATTTACAAGCAGCGCGGAACCTGGGCGCTTGATACTATGCGTTTGTTTTTCAAAAAATCTCCATTTACAAAGAAAAAACTGTCATTCCGACAAAAAATACACTACTTCGAAATGGCTTGGTTCTATATCGTTCCCGCACTAGCAATCTCAATTCTTTTTCTTTTGCCTGCAATAGCACTCTTTTTCGATATTCATATGCTTTCAAGCGAAGTATCCTATCTTGTTTTTCGAATTATATTATTACTTCTTGTTTTCTCCTTTTTCTTCAGACTTAACGATTACTCTCTCTCGTCTACGCAATATTGGGCAGCGCTTTCATTCGTCTTTTTGTATGCACTCATAAAAGCAGCCTTTTCAAACGACATGCGTTATCGTGTCACTGAAAAATCAAGCAAGCTCAACATAGAAGTCAAGCGTATCTTGCCTCATCTTGCCTACGTCGTTATAAACATAACTGCGCTTGCCTGGAATATCTCTTATCATGGCAGCTCCGTGTCTATCCCATTTGTCGCAATGAACGCAGTCTGGATACTTTTTATGTGCATTTGCTTCCTGCCCATACTCCGCAAGGGACTCTTTCCGAACGGTTTCAATCTTCGCAAAAAAGCTGAACTGCCCTATCTCGAGGAGCCGCTTGATCTCCTCAAATACAGAACACGCACCGTAACGCAGTAACGGCCTTGTCGCATTCGACAAGGCCGTTTTCTTACGATTCTATACCACAGCAAAAAGCTCTTCTGGCTTCATTCTTTTACTGCCCCCACGACAGAGCTCGCACTTCTCCTTGGGAGTAGAAACAAACTCGTAGAAACAGTATCGTGGAACAAAAAAGATCTTCGCGTCCAAGATTTGCATAGAGACCGATGGGTCGCATGTGGGACGTGATGCAACCGCGGGAATATAGGGAATGACATTCACTCCCCTGGCACGGGCATCCTTCAAAGCTTCGCGCACCGCAAGTGCTTTTCTCCCTGAATCGATCATGCCCTCAATGTGTAGCACGGTATCACTTTCTGAAGGTGAATATTCTTGCAGAACATCTAGAGGAATATAGAGTGCCCCCAGAATACTGGCAATGTCTAAAGCGAGCTCCCGCGCTTCTTCCGAACCAACCACCCAGTTGATATTGTCCAAGCGAACCGTCGATGGCATGTTCCGGATCATTTCTTGCGCCAAAACTTGGGTGACATTCGAGTATTGCAGCATAGGTTCCATCTTCAAATACCCATTGCTGCAATAGCTACCGAGTGCAACATGCGGTATGTTTATACTGCCATCATTCATGTAGTACCCACCGCACAACCGAGCAATTTTGACAAACTCCTCTTTCTGAAGATGGTTGGGCACAAAGTCCCTTGGCAACATTTTGCATACATCGTTGAGGGTCGAAATTCTATTCAACATCGTGCGCGTCCTCCGCAGTGCCATCGTTGTACCATTCAAAACTCGGCCTATTATATAACGTTTCTTGTCTTCTGTCAATGTCGGGTGTACGAGGACCTTGCCGATATACTTTCGGCAAGGTCCTCGTACTGAGCGCTAAAATCAAGAATATGAGCGCGGAATTCCTCTTCGGTGCCATTGTTTTCAATAGTATATTCTGCACCCTGTCCTATGTCTTCAATATACACTTCCGTTTCTGCATGTTCCTCCTTCAGAAACTGCTCCCACGGAACCTCCGCTTCGCCAACTTTCTGGCCTGCTTTTCGACGCGCATAACGCACTTTAATGTCTGCTGTTATGTACACCATTTGAAAACCAGGGATCTGCCGGAGTATATCACGGTCAGAGAGCCAACGTATGCCATCGATCACGACAATATCTGTATCTATGTTCTTCAGCCGCAGAAGAACAGCGCGTGTAAGCGTACCTTCTCCAAATTCGTGATTCATAATGATCGCAAGACGCTGCAAGTTATGCCGAGAAACAGGAAGCCCCCAATCGGAGAGCGTATCGCGAAGAACATCGGAAAAACTAACAAGCACTACATTCCGCGGCGCAAGAATCTCCTGCACAAATGTTCCGAATGTGCCTTTTCCCGATAATTTTTTCCCAACAACGCCGATAATTTTTTTGTTCATAAAATTCCTCCCACTGCCTGCACTATAGCAGAAGTTGCACAAAAACGTGCCTTTTTATTCAAAATAGAGTTACATAGATACATGGCTAAACATCTAAAAAATATAGTCGTTATCGGCGGAGGAACCGGCACGGCAATGGTTATTCGAACACTTAAAAAATTTCCGCTCTACATCACTGCTCTTCCTGCTATGGCGGATGACGGCGGCTCAAGCGGCATATTGCGGCGCGAGCTTGGCGTCCTTCCCGCAGGAGATGTTCGCCAATGCATCATCGCACTTGCAGAAAACAGTGTCTCTACAGAGCGCCTTCTCGGGCACAGATTCACAAAAGGTACCCTTGCCGGACACAATGTCGGCAATATCATTTTTGCAGCACTTGAAAAAGAAGGGTTCAGTTTCGAGCAGGCCCTAGAATATGTCTGTACTCTTTTCCACGTACATGGCGCAGTACACCCCACAACACTTACACCTATCACACTTGTTGCGCATTTGGAGAACGAGATTGTAGAGGGACAGAGCCTAGTCCACACAAAAGATCTGACCAACATACAACATATGTCCCTTCGGCCTGCACCGCGAGCAAATCCAAAAGCTCTTGCCGCGATTAGAGAGGCTGATGCTATTGTTTTTGCACCAGGCGACTGGTACTCAAGCATCGTTCCCGCCCTTCTTGTCCCCTCTATTCGTCATGCAATACAAAAGAGTTCTGCACGAAAGATACATATCTGCAATCTGATGACGACAAAAGGCCACACCGAAGGTTGGAGCGTAGAAACTTTTCGCAAAAAACTTGAAGAACTTTTGCAGAGTCCTATCGACGATACCGTCTACAATACCAGGATACCAAAAGGGCCTTCTGCGGAGCCATTTCTCGGAAACGGGCGGACTTTCGTAACGTTTGACAACACTAAAAGTAAGTTGTATATTCCAGGCACGCTTTTGCACAGCTCTTTGGTCTCGAAAAGAAAAGGAGATCCGTTACTACGCAATCCCGTACGGCATGACGAACATGCCCTTGCAATCTTACTCATGCGGACGTTCCACATATGATTAAATTTGTAGCAGTAGATTTCGATAACACGCTCGCCTATCATCAAGGCGGAAAAGTACGGTTATTCCGCCTCTTGAGAAAATACGGAATATCTCTCTTTGATATTCGAGCAATCTACGAGCAGGCGAAAAAAGAGTCTGGACTTTCAGTTGAAAGTCTTCTACGAGTTGCGAAAGAATATACAAACACACCCCTTGATAGAGAAGCCGTGACACAAGACGTCGAAGGCTGGCTCAGGGATTCAGTTGCCTGTTATCCCGATGCCCTGCTCTCCGTTTTAGAGTGGAGAAATGCAAATGTACCTGTCATTATCGTAACCGTCGGAGCTCCCGAATTTCAGAAGAAAAAAGTTGAGCTCTCCGGCTTGCCCTATGACGATCTTTTCGTACTCGATGCAGTCAATAAAAAGTCTGCCACATTACAAGCACTTCTTGATCACTACGGCTCCCCGTGTATCTTTGTTGACGACAAAGCAACAGAGCTCGATGCGATCCGAGAAAGCGGAATATCTGCACACGACGTGATCACCTTTCGCATTCGTCGCAAGAACAGTCCGTATTACGGACAAAGACCTGCACATGAACACGTAAATATTAAGCGCCTCGACGACCCCCTTCTTATGGCACACATTGTTGTGTAACGATTTAGAGAAAAAATTTCGTAGATGCATTTAGAGCCCTGGTATCAAAATGGTACCAGGGCTTTTACGTTGCAAACAAACGATTTCCCTTTTTTATTCAAAAAAAGACCATACTTTTGTACAAAAGACTAGTTTCAGCAGGCTTGCAGTATAGTAAAGTATTTGAATAGAAACTTTTACCGGGACTAACATACTACTGAACCACGTATGACAAAAAGAAGTGTACCTATTGCATATATCTGCCTTGTTCTCATTACCAGTATTTTTGTTTTTCATTCACAAGAAGTTCGTGCCAACGAACCAAGAGACTTTCGGAGACCTGATCAAACAATGCTTTCCGTTCGCGTTTCTTGCCAAGACACCGATCCGCAAGCATATGTCTCCTGGACTTCTGTTCCGGGAGCTTCTTCATATACGCTTTCAAGAAAAGCGGAAGAAAGCACCGAATGGGCCGTAATTGGGGAGAACATCGGGAACACTGCGTTCATTGATACAATATTTGAAACATTGCCCGATGAATATGAATACCAAATGCATGCAGAGTTCACTGCTCGACGTGAAGTTCTATCCTCTGTCGTTGCTGTATCTATTCCCTCCTGTGGAATTTCCGATGCTCCTGCTTCGCAAGTTGAAACATCCATCCCTCAAACCGAAGAAGCGTTTGCCGGAGACCCCTCAATCACTACCGCCGCTCTTGCAACAAACATGATTCGAAACCCATCATTTGAAGCTGTCGCAGCTGATGGAAATCCGCAGTACTGGTATCATGGCGGCTGGGGTAAAAATAACGGCAAATATATTTACCCAAGTCTCGGAAGCGACGGTGGGAAAGCAGCGAAGGTTGAAATGACCGCGCGCACAACCGGAGATATAAAATGGTTCTTTGAAGATGTACCTGTAACCGCAGGGAAGGCCTACACTATTTCGCATTTATATCGATCAACAGAAACAACAGAAGTAACTGCTCGATTTACGGGACCAGCCGGCATTCAATACCAGTACATTAAAATGCTGCCGGAAGCAGCCAATTGGACTACCTCGACGACGCGTATCGTCGCTCCCCCCAATACTACATCGATGACTCTTTTCCATATTTTATACTCCCTCGGTTCCCTTGAAATTGACTCATTTTCTATGATTCCGGAGGCAAGTAGCGTGGGAACACCCTTTCCCGTTGCACCTCCGCCAGCTCCAAGTCCAGTACTAAACCTCATACGCAACCCTTCACTTGAAATAGCTGGGGCAAACGGAAATCCTGTCGACTGGTATCGAGGCGGATGGGGCACAAATGCACGCTTCTTTACCTATCCTGTAGTCGGAGCAGAAGGATCAAAAGCTGCGAAAGTAGAAATTACATCTTACACAAATGGCGATGCAAAGTGGTACTTCGAAGACGTGCCGGTCGTCGCAGGAAAAGAATACACGCTCTCACATCTGTACAAAGCAACTGTCCCGACAGAAATCCTTGCCCGCTTCACAACAAACATCGGTATAGAGTATCACCATATATCAACTGTGTCGGCTGCATTGAACTGGAGCACGTCAAATATTAGTATCACTGCTCCGAACAATGCACTTTCAATAACCCTCTTTCATCTTTTAAGCTCTGTGGGAATTCTTGAGACCGATGCATTCACCATGACTGAAAAAACAGAAGGGGTATCTGCAGTACCATCCCCGTCTCCGGCCGAAACACCTTCATCCGCACCAACCATCGCAAACAAATATATCATGTTAAATGCTATTAGCTGGGAACCGGCAAGCTTGAGCACGCTTCCCCTCAACGACGCTTCGGAAGTAACATACTTTGTACTTCCTGTTTCAGCATTCGGCGAGCTTATAGATACCTCCCTAACGTTGGAGGGTGCCTTTGTGAAAGCCGTCCACGCAGCAGGCAAAAAGGCGACGTTCAGCATTGCCGGTGGTTCGCAAGATATTCAAGATATCACCTCCGCTGTAACCATGAACGCTGCAATACTCATAAATAACATTGCCACACACATACGTCTCCATAACTATGATGGCATCGTCGTCGATATAGAGGATACAGATATAACGGCACTTTCAATGACAAACTTTATACGAGCACTTCGCACAAAAATAGACACTATTCGTCCCAATCTCGTACTCGGCATCTATACGCAGCCATATCAGATCAATACAGTGTGGGGAAATATCGCACAAGTGGCAAATGCTATCACCTGGCTCTCACCCATGATATATGACATTGGACCATTCAATGCAACTGATTTCAGAACACTTACAAAAGCATGGGAACCAAAAATCGGAAAAGAGAAGCTTCTTGGCGGAATTGCAGTAAACTATCCATCTGAAAAAGGAGGTTTAACTGTCGAACAATTCAAACAAGTTCTTGATATCGTAAATACAGAAGGTTGGAGAGGTGTGGGGATATGGCAAAATACCCTCTACACACAACCGTGGCTTGACGCACGGCGAGCAGTGTGGCAAACCATAGAGTAAAGAGCTTGCTGAATCTCATATAGTAAACTGCACTTCCATATGGAAGTGCAGTTTGCCTTTTGTTTGGGTGTGTAAATACTTTTGTGTAAACGACCTGTGGATAACATACGCGGCGAAATCTAAATCTTAATTTTGTCAGGAAATACAATCATCAACTGCGCGATCATATCTCCCCAATTCGGAACAGGAACTTTCCATTTTCTAG
>OBEQ011550375.1_pt1 | contig 15374 bp, 14 predicted proteins | sample 1670901 | NCBI WGS metagenome assembly OBEQ01 (sample SAMEA104232315, study PRJEB22302) | groundwater metagenome | biome: forest; feature: aquifer; material: groundwater | place: USA | collected 2011-08-07 | depth 5.4 m | reverse complement strand
TTTCGTTAGATCCTAGAGGCTAAGTAACTTCTAATTCACCTAATAAAATGTCCAAATTCCAAATAAATAGGGCATACGCATCTGTGCTTTAAGTTGTCATTTCATTTTTGAGCATTAAGCATTGTTGAATTTTATTAGAAATTAGGTCAATTAGGTGAATTAGAAATTGAGAGTGTGCTATACTAACCCCTAGAATCTAACTCCTCCCCCTATGCCCTGGAAAAGAATTCTTCTCATCATTGGATTTATCATCGTTGTCATCCTGCTTGGCGCGTTGATTTGGTTTTTCTTCTTCCGCGCAACGCCACAACAAGTCATCGAGGAGCCAACCCCCTCAGGTCCCAACGCGCAACTCCCGGTACCCGGCGCGTATGTACCGCCCGAACGAGGACCAACAGCACCATCGACAACGCTTCCCGTTTCAGAACAGCCCCAACTGCCCAAAACAGCCGAGGAAGCAAAGGGTGGACCTGTTCAGACAACACAGATTCAGCCCGATGCCAATATCGCGCCGGCGCGTTCATCTGATGGCTCGAACGTCGTCACGTTCGACTCGTACACGGGCACCTTTTTCCGTGTGAAGCCCGACGGCACCTCTGAAAAACTCAGTGAGCAAACATTCCCGGGTGCCACCGACGTCACCTGGTCACCCACGGTGGATAAGGCGGTCATCGAATTCCTCGACGACACAAAAGTCGTCTACGATTTTAATCAAAAAAAACAAATCGCGACGCTTCCAAAACACTGGGAGAACTTTAGCTTTTCGCCCGATGGAGATAAAATTTCATTCAAAAGCATCGCGCCGGACCCGGAAAATAGTTGGCTGGCAATCGCAAACTCGGACGGATCCGGTGGCACCCTTATTGAGCCGCTGGGAAAAAAACCAACCCAATTCACGCCCACCTGGTCGCCGTCGAGCCAAATTGTCGGATTGTTTGAAGAAGGAAAAGACGGAAATCGCAAAACACTCTATTTTATCGGCTTAAATAACGAAAATTTCAAGTCGGTTACCGTTGAAGGGCGCGACATTCAAACGCAGTGGTCACCGCAGGGAACTCAGCTTCTCTATAGTGGGTATTCATCGCATTCAGGGTTTCGACCAGAAGTATGGATTGTCGACGCGCTCGGTGACACTATTGGCAATAATCGCCGAAAGCTCGATATTCAAACATGGGCCGATAAATGTACCTTTGCGGACAATGAAACGCTCTTCTGCGCGGTGCCAAAATCACTGCCCGAAGGCGCGGGGCTCCTCCCTATTATCGCTGAGCGTGATAGCACGGGAGAAGTGATCTATAAAATCGATTTGACGACCGGAGAAAAGAGAAAAATAGCAGAGCCGGATGCGGATCTCCTTCTGACAAACCTTGTCGTATCGAAAGATCAAGCGCAACTCTACTTTACGGCAAAGTATTCAGGAAAACTTTATACGATACAACTACAGTAGAGATTGTCATCCCCGATCAAATCGGGGATCCAGCCATCCACGAAAAATACAAATTCAAAATCTTAAGCTCCAAATAAATCTCAAATCATAAATACAAAACAAGAAAAAAGGGTAGTTCGGTTTTTTGAATTTTGAGATTGTAATTTATTTGTGATTTGTAATTTTGAATTTGGTGCTTGATGATATGTATTTACCTCGACTAAAACTTGCTGTCTGCGCTGTCGGAATCTTCGCCATTTTAATAATTATCGCGCCTCCCGCTCTTGCGGCAACAACGGGTACTGGTTCGTTGCGCTTATCCGGGGATACGTTTCCCGATTTCACCTTTCAAATACCATTGAGTACCACCATGACGAGAATAGACGGTGAAGAAATGGTCAATGGAACAGCTATCGCTACTTACATCAGCACGATCTACCAGTGGGGGGTCGCATTTGCAGCGGTGCTGGCCGTCCTCGCCTTCACCTACGCCGGGGTGCTCTGGCTCATCGCGGGGGGTGATAGCGGTAAAGTGACGGAGTCGAAAAAAGTGATGAGCAATTCGCTCGTCGGACTTTCCCTTGCATTGGGCTCGTATCTCCTTCTCTGGATGGTCAAGCCGGAACTTATCCAGTTTGCACCCATTACGGTCACACCGATTGAGGAGATTAGCTCATCATTTAACGCGTCAGGCCCTGCCGAGCCGGGCAAACCAACCGGATTCGTAACAGCCGACCTCCCCGATGACCCCTGCGATCCGACGGCCTTTTCAAACAGCAGGTTTTCGTTCCTTTTTGGCTCGCCCGTCTATGCCCTCCCGACCTCGACAGACCCTTGCGTATATACAAAAGATGCATTGCGTCAATTTGGTCTTCCGAAGGCTACTAAGTCAGACGTTATTGCGAAAGGCATAGGGAAAGATGCTCAACTATGGGACATTAAAAATCTTGGCGTAAAAGACGGGATCGTACGAGCTGCCAATAAACTTGAGGAAAAACATCGCACAGGATATGACTACGAGGGTCTCATCGGTATGTGGGCAGCTCATGAAATGCAATTCAATCAATTCGCATCTGAATGCGCATCGCGCAATGGCAGAAAACTGGATGACACTCATATACCGCTCAATTCGGATTGCGATTGGGGAAACGGCGAGAACTATCAAGTTGGCCTCGGGGTTCATACCGCGCAAATTGAATACCTCGAGGAGGCGTTTCAACAGATGGAGCATGGAACAGACAAGTACAATGTCATTGCTGTCGCGCAGCGTGTCATTAACCGATCGGGAAAGGGCGGCCACGCATCTATTAGACCAGAGTATATAGCTCTGTCAGATATTAAAGACGTTACGTCGCTACGTGATCTCATAAAAAAAGCGAAAGACGGGGATATAAAAAGCAGGCGTGCAGTCATTACGCTGATGAGAGACCCCGGCATAGGCGCGTACCTTATCGGAAAGCATTTGACCAAGGACTTTACACCCAGTAAACTTGCAACGATTATGAATAGTCCCGGATGGGGTGGCGGCTATCCGCCACAATTAATGTCAAATCTTTTTGCGACATGGTACCGATTGAAGAAATTGGCAAGTTAATTATACGAGTATATTCTATGAATTCACCAGAAAAAAATATGCGTAACGCTTCAAGCGAGCAAGGTATTGATACTCCCCCGACAAAAGGGGGCACCCAAAAAATCCATTCAACAGAGGTGGATCGACTCAAAATATTTTCACAAAAAATCATCGATGCCATCGGTGATATTCCTACCAAAAATATCCCGCGAAAAATTGCGCTCTTTGCCCTCACTATCGGCGCATTGCATATCTCCTCAGAAAAAGTGTTCGGGGCAGAATTAAATGCTGCGCTTGAAAGTCAACCGCCTGCCGCGACGGAATCCGCGAGCCACGCACGAGAAATGAACTCGCCCGAAATGAGCCCGCTTGAAATACACCCGCCCGAATATACCTATACCAGACAGAAGCAATTGATTGACAGATTATTCATAGACGAAGAAATAGTCATACCAATCATCGAAAAGCAGGGACTTATTTTGACTGACATGTCGATTGAAGGGCGGAATACAATAATCCATTTCGATGAATTGAGGAATGGAGCGTACACGGCATCGGTTATCATTCGTCCAGTTGATGAAAACACAATTGAGGTTCGCGTGTATAATAGTGACGATACGATAGATCTCATCAGATTTCGAGACGGAAATGTCATCTCCGCCACAACGGGAAAACAATAATATGCCAGCCACTCTTTCAACTCAACCACCGTCTGCACAAAAATTATTTGATCGTATTTCTCTTCTTCCATTGAATCAAAAGCAGCGCCTTGTCGCACGGCGCATCGTATCTTCTCTCAAAGATAAAGAGCGTCGCACGCTCGAGAAAGTTCTGGATTCAGACGAAAATCGTGCTGGAAAACTTATTCTAAACGCGGTCGCAACATATGAGTGCCTTATAGCGAACGATCTGCCAGGAATTAAACGTATTATAAAGGATGATGCCGCTCTCCTCAAATCCTAAGCGCAAAAAAATGGTGTCAGTGTTGGTGTTTTGCTGGCTTCTTCTTTCGCCGCTCGGTTTTGCCGTATCTGCAGCCGGTTCACCGTCCATTACGACGTCAACCAGCGTCATCCCCGACTTTACGTTTCAAATTCCGATTGGCACAACTACTTCGATTAGCGGCGCCGATATTACGTCGGGAAAAGCAATAGCGTTCTATATCAATACATTCTACCCGTGGCTCGTGGCATTTGCCGCCGTGCTGGCAGTCCTCGCATTTACCTATGCCGGGGTCTTGTGGCTCATCGCGGGTGGCGATGCAGGGAAAGTAACCGAATCGAAAAAAGTGATGGGGAGTGCTCTTATTGGGCTCCTCCTTGCGCTGGGGTCGTATACGTTTCTCGCAATGCTCGGCAGTGATTTTGTGAATTTCAAACCGATTCGTGTCAAACCGATCACGCCGATTGCTCTTTCACTTGAAGCAATTGACGCTGCAAGAATCACCGACCCAAGTGACCCAAACTACGAGAAGCAATTTACCGTCGCACCCAACCTAAAAGACCTCAACCCTGACATCAAATATAGCGCAACCGCACAAGATGTTCTTTCTCGTGTCAAGGGTCATCATTATCTGACAGCTGGCAATGAACAAAGTTTAACTACCGGCGCAATTACGGGTTTTTCATCGTATAGAAATGATTTACTGACTCTAGTTCACGAAAATGTACATAATATCAATGCTGGTCATGACATAACGAACTCTTGTGACGGCCAAGCACTCTATTTCGGTGGAGGAAAATTTGACTGTGTGCCAGACGGAAACCTTGCCACAAAAGATGCCATTCCATTTATACCTGACGTGTTTAAAAATTTGGACAACGCAAGCTACCCGCTTCAATTCTTTGGCATTGGGGCTAATCCAGGTAGAGCCGACCAGCCGATATCCTCTGTTCTTGATGAACAATCTGCGAATACTATTGAACTAAAAGTTGCAACCGATTTGGCAAAGGCAGGGCGGGCTGATAAGGCGGAAGGTTTTAGGTATAACCCGATAGTTCGAATCATACCGTATACCCTCGCGGTTGCCCTGGCCGTTGAAAAAAAAGATCCGGAATATCTAAGAAGTCATCCTGGATTCAAAAACACTATCCGACATTTAATTGAAGATGCGATAGCTACCGACAAAACATTTCGAAATCATTATGCAGTGGCATCGGATCCGGAATCTTACGGCATTACCACAAAAACCCTCAAGGCGCTCAAAAACGATACCGATCCCAAAACGCAAGCACTGCGCGATCTCGCAAATCGCTGGAATATTAATTTTTAATTCCTCGGCACGGCAAACATTGATTTGATATGACTTTTCCCCGTTATAAAATCCCGGTGCGCGCATTGATGATTAGTATTTTTTTCGTTTCGCTTCCTGCTTTTGCTGCAGAGATAAATGTCGCACTCCAAATCCCAATATCGGGAAAACAATCCGTTCAGGTGTGTCTTGGCGATTTCTGCGGTGGTATCGGCGAATACATTACGATCGTCTACCAATGGGGCGTTGCGTTTGCGGCGGTACTGGCTGTCCTTGCATTCACCTACGCCGGCGTGCTCTGGCTCATCGCCGGTGGTGACAGCGGAAAAGTAACGGAGTCAAAAAAAGTTATGGGGAATGCATTGGTAGGCCTCCTCCTTGCCTTGGGATCGTATATGGTACTCAATGCGGTCAATCCAAATCTCGTTGCGTTCAAACCGATTGAAATTCCGACCGTGAAAACCATTGCGCTCAATCTCACTCCCGCATCGATTACTGCAGGCGGCATTACCGTTAATTACGACGTAAACAATTTCAAAAAACTCGGCTTTCCCCCACCAAATACCGAAGAATTCTCTACGGGCCCCAAACCACCACTCGAAGGCGCCGCGCTTACAAAGTGGAAAGAACTCCTGCTAATTGCAGGCGACGTTGCGACAAAAACAGACGTTGATGTTGGATTTATCGGTATGTGGATGTGGCTGGAGACCACCTTTGATCCATTAGCTGAAAACTGTGACGACACCGATTACAATCCGAATACCCCATGCACAGCATCGCTTTGGCAGGTGGGATTCAACCAATTCAGTGATGTGATTGGACGGATTGAGGATGATATGAGGGTAATGTACGGATCGAGTAGTGATACGCAAATGCGCGAAATAGGAAAGCGAGTACTCCAAAAATTGCGTGGTCATAAACACCCTGTTACTATTGTGAGTGATGCCGATTTCGATAGCGCGACTCTTTCTTCGATCGTGACCGGCGCGCGAGCAGGCAATGCTAAGGCACAGGCAATGCTTACCACCCTTATGAAGGATGAAAAAATTGGAATCTACGAAATAGGTATACATTTTAAAAAAGATAAGGGGTATGACGCCGGACTTGCAAACGAAATGGATGGATGGGTATCCAGAACAAAAGTTACCGACCCAAAGAAACGATATTACAATCCGCAAAAAATCAGCAACTTAATAAAGGCAGTGTATGATGCGAAATAGTGCCCCCCCAATAAATAACAAGGTTGTCATCCCCCGATGGCCATCGGGGGATCCAGAGATCTTATTGTGTAAAGAAAAACTGGATTCCCGCCTCCGCGGGAATGACAAACATATGCGTTTCGTAATTCAAAATAGATGCCTACTTTTATCTATATTTTTTTTGATGTCTCTTTACCTTATTCCTTCCCCTGTCCATGCCGACAGTTTAACCGTTGCGCTACAGATACCCATAATCGGAGAGACAAAAATTCCAATATGCCAATCACATTCTGAAATAGGGACAGATGGCAAACCACACGAGGTACTCGTCTGCACGGGCATTGCGCAGTACATTACGATCGTCTACCAGTGGGCCACGGCGTTTGCGGCGGTGTTGGCGGTCCTCGCGTTTACCTACGCCGGCGTGCTCTGGCTCATCGCGGGAGGCGATGCGGGAAAAGTAACCGAATCGAAAAAAGTAATGGGTAACGCGCTTATCGGCCTCCTCCTTACATTGGGATCATATATGCTCCTCAATCTCATAAACCCTAATCTCGTTGCGTTCAAACCCATACGGGTACCGGGAACCGCGGAGATTAAACTCGACTTAAAGGAAATATTGACACGAATCAGACCGCCAACGGGAACCTGTTGTCCTCCTTTAGTAGCGGCAAGCGAAGTGCTTACTCTGATGAAAAAAAACGGTGTGAACGATTCGGGCGGAAAGAGCGGCGGATTTGAAAAAAATAATACGCTGATGAAACCAAAGTTATTTGCGGCAGTAAAAATGGTATTCGAGCAATGTCCCGATGCCGGACTACGAATATCGAGTACCCTTCGGCCTGCTGACGGCGGCTCATGGCATCAAAAGGGAGGAGCTATTGATTTTGCGGGAAAAATTTGTGGCGTTGAACCGGAAAAACTCTGCGACGAGGATAAATCGAAAGCTCTTATCACTTCCCTTATGGCGGCAGGATATGAGGTGGGAACATGGACAGGGACATGCGGAACCTACAAAGATACCGGCGAAGGCCCGCACATGCACATCGAATTACCCGGAAGCCCTTACTAATAACTTCGAGTTTGAAATTGTCATCCCGGACCCGATCCGGGATCCAGTCAACGTGAACTATGACCTTTCTCAATAAAAAAATATCCCTCCTCATTCTTGTCGTGATTTTTTTGTCACTTATTTCTGCCGTGCCTTTCGCTGCACAGTATGCAGGCGCCGAAAGCATCGACGTCGTGCTCCAAATCCCGATATCGGGTGAGACAAAAATTCCGATATGCAAATCGAGCGGCGGGACAGGACTTCTGGAATGTGGAGGGATAGCCACATACATCGGCATCGTCTACCAATGGGGTGTCGCATTTGCGGCGGTACTGGCTGTGCTCGCATTCACCTATGCCGGCGTACTCTGGACTATCGCCGGGGGAGATGCTGGAAAAGTAACGGAGTCAAAAAAAGTAATGGGTAGCGCGCTTGTAGGGCTCCTCCTTGCCTTGGGGTCGTATATGATACTCAATGTGATAAATCCTAATTTAGTGGCATTCAAACCGCTTGGCGTCAAACCAATCACGAAAATTTCACTTTCAGCTTTGGATATTGACCTCGGAAGAACTGGCGGGAAAGACGGCGGTTTCACAAATACCTGTATAGATGACTATCACAACCTCAACCCGGATATTAAATATAGCGCAACCGCTGAAGATGTTTTTTCTCAAGTTGCTACACGCTTCGGCAAATGCTACTGGACGAAGATGGGTGAAAGAGTGATTACGGATCATCTCGCTACGCTTGTCCATGAAAATGTACATAAACTCAACGGAGGGGCGAACACAATATATCTCGGGGGAGGAAGATATGTTAGCCCGAGCGACGCATTTTATGGCTCATCAACCATAACCCAGACGAGTGTTGGTGCTTGGGTCCCATCCATATTTAAAACAGATAATGCGATACTTGATTATGTCACCAAAAAAGAATTCTCAGAAAACCCTCCATTCGTCCTCCTCGACGAATTTTCGGCTTATGTTTTAGATGCTGAAGCTGGATTCGAGGTGGCGGAAAAGAAGAAAACTGTAGTAGATTTTATGCAAGTCGACGGTACTCTGCTTATGATGATAAATAATCTATCTCTTGCGCTCATGATCGACGCAAAAGAACCGACCTATCTGGCTGGGCATGATGGACTTGTGTACAAAAATCTGCTTCGAGAGTTGATTGAGAGAACAATAAAACTATATAATAAGGGGCTGCTAGAGCACGACTCAGAATCTAAGTCGCACAGCAAAGCAACGTACAATAAACTAAGGAACGACCACGGGGCAAAAGCACTCCATAATATAATGAAAAAAATGTTTAATACACCCGCTACACCAAACTGGACGCGCGACACTCTGGGATTTTAAACCCATGAAACGATGGATAGTGACTGACTCCCTATCCGGCTGCGGATGCGGCAAAATACACCGGCCAATACAAATTGTCATACATTTATCTGACAATTGTTTGACAGATACAGGGGGTATGCTAGCATGGGATTATAAACGTATCGTTAGAAAATTATATGAAGCAAGCCGAAAAACATAAACTCGTTACCACTCGAGAATTCCTTAGGGATTTTTCTGAACTCACACAAAAAAACACTACAACGCAGTATACGATTATACGGTATGGCAAACCGATAGGATTATTTACCCCCTATTCTGGCGATAACCCGTGCCCCCTTCCTTCCGGACAAAATAAAAAGAGAGTGACCCTTGTAGATCTTGAGAAGCTTCGATTTCACAGTGGTGAGAAAAATTTAAGCACACGCATAGATGAAATTGTGTATGGTGTCTCTCGATAGAAGGGTATTGATAGATTCAAGTATCTGGATAGCATATTTCGATAAGGACGACTCGCATACCGAGCATGCAAAAAAGATACTTGACGAACTGAAGTCAGATGCATCAATTCTTTTGTTGACCGATTATGTGATTCAAGAAGTCACCACGGTACTGTTATACAAAAATAAACCAACGCTGGCGGAGCATTTTATCGAATATCTTGACGATGAACCATTAATAGAGATAGTGAGTATTGACGCATTACTATTGCGTAAAACAATGCAATTCGCAAAAACAAAAAACTGGCGACCGAAGCTCTCTCTGACCGATTGGTCTCTGTTGTTTTTAGCAGACACGCTCAACCTTCGACTCTCTACATTCGATAGACAGCTTAATAATGCGTGGCGAAAAATATGAAGGAATCTTCCCCTATCTTCATCTGCTCAAACTGTGACGCGCAAGCCCCAAAATGGGCGGGGCGTTGTCTTGAATGTGGCGCGTGGGGAACGCTCTCGCAAGGAGTCGCCGACGACAAAAAAAAATCATCTCCTTCTGCCATTCCTGCACCCGCGATACCTTTTTCACACATCTCCCAGGCGGCCGTCCCCCGCCGCTCTACCGGCATTACGGAAGTTGACCAAGTGCTTGGGGGTGGCATCGTTCCGGGGAGTTTAATTCTTCTGGGCGGAGAACCCGGCATTGGAAAAAGTAGCTTATTGGGACAAATAGCAATCGCGCTTTCAAACAATGATTGTCCTGTCATCTATTGTTCCGGGGAAGAATCGGGACAACAGGTAAAGATGCGGATGGATCGATTTGCGCAACAATCGTTGTCGGATACGCTCCTTTTCATTGGCGAGACAAACTGTGAAAAAATCTGCAGCGCACTGCGCCATCACAAACCTGCTCTTGCTATTGTCGACTCAATACAAACAATTGCGTCATCGGATATCCCTTCAGAAGCGGGAAGCATCGCGCAAGTTCGCGCATGCACGGTCAAACTACTTGAAGTCGCAAAACAAACAAATATACCCATCATCATCACCGGTCATGTGACGAAAGAGGGTGGTGTTGCCGGTCCCAAAACACTCGAACATTTGGTCGACACTGTTTTATATCTTGAAGGTGATGCGAGCCAGTATTTCCGCCTTCTCAAGACAGTGAAAAATCGCTTCGGCTCAACAAACGAAATTGGCGTCTTTGAGATGACGGGCGCAGGTCTTATCGAAGTAAAAAACCCGTCTGAACTTTTTCTCTCGTCAGAGAATGAACACGCGGCAGGCACGGCAACGACGGCGGTCGTCGAAGGGTCGCGTGCATTTCTTGTGCCCATTCAAGCACTCACAAGCAAAACCTATTTTGGCTATCCGCAACGCAAAAGTATTGGCATAGACGCAAACCGCCTGGGACTCCTTGTCGCGGTACTCTCAAAACGTCTTGGTGTGAACTTGGGTGACCAGGACATTCACGTCAATGTTGTCGGGGGGCTTAAAATCACCGAGCCCGCGGCAGACCTCGCCGTCTGCGCAAGCATTCTCTCGTCGTACAAAAATAAGCCCCTTGAAAAAGGGGTTGTTGTCTTTGGCGAGGTGGGTTTGACCGGCGAAGTGCGTTCCGTAAGCAATACGGAAAAGCGTCTGAAGGAAGCGGAGAAACTTGGCTTCAAAATTGCGTACATTCCAAAACAACCTAAAAAAATCTCAACAAAAATACACCTCGTCGAAATTAAAAACATCCGCGAATTGGAAATATAAATTTTTACTATCGTTGTACGCTATCCCCTTCAGATTGAATATACGCGTCAGATCGTCCGGGATTCCCTGGCGCTTGAGGATTGTTCAACCATGGCAGGGTCTTCTCTGCGGAAAACGATTCAATAGTTTTCAGTATCCTCTCAAATATTTTATCGGAACTGTCCTTAAATTTCATTTCTAAAAGTACTGTATGGGAATCAGAAAAAAGAAAGCCCATTGCAGAGCAATACTCTCCGCATTCATCTATGACAATCGCTTTCTTGCCTTCTATTATAACCTCTTTTGATTCGACCAATTCATCCTTAACAGAGGTCTTCTCTTTTACTGTTTCGTACGTGAGCGCAGATGCCGGATAAACGTATATTCGAGAAAGATAATCGTCTTGCCCCTCAAGCTCACCGCCGGTCGTCTTATGGCCAAGCGCAATACTCCAACGCGCAGCAGATAGCTCTCCAAATACGCCTGAATATCTCGGCCGTTGTGGCGGCTGTTCAATGATAGGTGTCGGGTAATCCTTCGGGTACTGAAAACGTATGTCAGCTTTCTTATTTTCAAATAGACCGTATACAACCGATTCTTTAATCTTGTTATCTATTTTTATTTTTTCAAGGTCGTCATTTGAAATCCCCAGTCCAAACCCTCGCATCATGGCAAACGCGTCTGAGGGCCTGCCGAGAAAAAATCGCCGCCCGCTCCTTGGCTCGACGTACCACGCTTCGCCCTTTTCTTCTACTTGAAGCAAAATTCTGCCACGAAGTTTTTTTGTAAGTGCTTCGTCAATAGGCATTTTCCCCGGACCGTAGGGATTGTAATTGTTGGCAATTTCTATCGCATCCGAATGTCCATCCCCATCACTATCTTTTTGGAGATCATATCCAAGAGAGGTACTCATCGCCTCTATAAAACAGTCGGCATAACCTTTCCCTGCCGAACCGGCAAAAAGATCAGAGATACAGGGCTGTACCGCCGCTACTCCAGCATTTGCTCCCTCTGACATACTGCTATACTTTGTCATTTCCGGCGTCATGATACCAGTCGGGATCTTATTGAGATTTGCGTTCGTGATGCCAAGCCCCAGAGAGCGCATCGCGTCAAACGCGTCTGCAGGCCGGCCGAGATAAACACGCGCGCCCGTATCAGGACGCACGTACCACGCCTCCCCCTTGCTTTCAACCTGTATAAGAATAGTGCCCTTTAATTTTTCGAAGAGCGTCGCACCGCTTGCGGCTTGTGCGGCAAGAGCAAGAAATGCCACAATAAAAAAAATCCTCACGTTAGTCATAATGGTTTCTGTAAATAATATGAATATAGTATACCACGGCGCTACTCGAGATGCACGGTGTCCTGGAATGTCGTGATACGATCTTTCAACTCGGGATAGTCGTTGAGTATAGGGTGGTATACAGCGGCATACTCGCGAGCTTTTTGGATGAGGTCAACATCAAAGAGCGTCGCTATCCTCAGACGCGGCAAACCTGATTGGCGCAATCCAAAAATATCGCCCTCGCCACGCAGTTCAAGATCCTTCTGGGCCAGCGCAAAGCCGTCATTGGAGGCAACAACCGCTTTGAGGCGCGCAATCTCCTCTTTACCCTCATCGCTCGGCGCAAGGAAACAATACGATTGGTGTTCGGCTCTACCGACACGCCCGCGCAACTGATGGAGCTGTGCGAGACCGAATCGTTCCGCGCCTTCGATAAGCATGATGCTTGCGTTGGGAATATCGATCCCCACCTCGACCACGCTCGTGGTAACCAGAACATCGACCTGTCCCTCAAGCATTGCGCGCATCACCGATTCCTTCTCATCCTTTTTCATCTTTCCGTGCAACATACCAAGACGGATATCAGACAATACACCCGTGTGTAGTCGTTTGTATTCTTCACGGACCGACTTTACTCCGAGTATATCTGATTCATCGATTAGGGGGCAGAGGATAAACACCTGCCGCCCCGCGTGAATTTGTTTTTTGATAAAATCGACCGTCCACTCCCGATACGCCTTCGGCACAATTTTTGTCGTTATTTTTTTCCGCCCCTTTGGCATCTGGCGAATCGTTGAGATGTCAAGATCGCCGTAGACCGTCAATGCCAAACTGCGAGGAATTGGTGTTGCCGTCATCGACAGGAGATGCGGCATTGTTCCATCAACATTCTTCTCTTTCAATAATTTTCTTTGGCGCACCCCAAATCGATGTTGCTCGTCTATCACAACAAAGGCAAGATTTTTAAACACAACCCGCTCTTGAATCAACGCATGCGTCCCGATGATAATGTCAATCTCACCTTTCGATATACTGCTCGTGAGCTCTTCTTTACTTGTGCTTAATTCTCCCGCCCGTGACGGGACCCCGCCAATGGCGGCGGTTGATTCGTGATACTGCCCTGTATAAAGCGCGATGCGTACGCCGAATGTTTCAAAAAGTTTACACAGAGTGGCATAGTGTTGCTGGGCAAGAATTTCTGTCGGCGCCATGAACGCGCACTGCAATCCCGACTTCACGACATTGAGCATCGCCAATGCGGCCACAACGGTCTTACCCGAACCAACGTCGCCCTGCAAGAGGCGGTTCATTGGTATTTTTTTTGTCATATCACCCATAATTTCTTGCGCCACCGCGCGCTGATCTTCGGTAAACGAAAAAGGAAGTGAGGCAAGAAAATCTTTTGTCACGTCTCGATGGTGATCGATAGCGTGCGCCGTCATTGCTGCCGAAGCACTGCGCGCGCGCTGAATGAAAAGCTGGAGCATAAAAAGCTCTTCAATCGCAAACCGACGGCGCGCCTCTTGAAAAAGATTGGCATCGGTTGGAAAATGAATCGCCCAGAGCGCCTCCTCCACATACAACAACCGTTCCCGTTCTCTCATTCCTTGAGGAAGCGGTTCTTCAACACTGCTCGCGCACGCTTCAAGCGCCGAGTGCATAAGCGCCCGAAACTGTTTTTGCGAACAATGAGTGGGCAGTGAATATACGGGAACGAGCCGCGCGGTGTGAAGCGTATCTTTTGTTACGGATTTTTTTTCGTAGGCCGGACTGACCATCTGCAGATCATAGTACGTATCACTCGTCTTTCCACTCAGCACTACCTCATCGCCGACCTGAATATTTTTAATCAAAAATGGCTGATTAAACCATACGACCTTTATACTCCCGCTCTCATCAGAGACAAATGCTTCGGTAACGATCATTCGCCTATTGCGAGATCGTCGATTTGCAATCATATCGATGCGTCCATTGATAGTCACTGTTTCACCTATGGTGAGGTCTGCGATACGGAGAGTGCGAGAAAAATCGTCAAATCGATAGGGAAAATAAAAAATGAGATCCCTGCAGGTCTCAATTCCCATTGTTTTCAAAAGTTTTAGCAGCACTGCTCCGACTCGCGGAAGCTGCGCGATAGGGATATCGTACCCCGTCATACAATATTCATCTATTCTTCATTGCACCCGGTAGGAATCCTTGTCCGCCTCGTGCGGAGAACCTGCATTGCGGGATCCCTGCCTACCGGCAGGCCGGCGCAAATCCCGTGTCTCCCGCCTGTGGCGGGGGCCCCCCCCCGGCGGGGGGGCGAAAACCCCGTTGCCCCCGCCTGGGGCGGGACCCCGCCAAGGGCGGTGGCTATCCTTACTCTATCTTTTTTCCATTGCACCCGGTAGGAATCGAACCTGCATTGCGGGATCCGCAATCCCGTGTCCTATCCGTTGAACGACGGGTGCAAAGGAAAAAAGATGTCATGTGCAAAATCCCATGAAATCAAATGAATCTGCGGGGAACGTTTAAAGCTTGAGCACCCGCATAAGCCAATCCAATATCGGTTCCTGCTCATGCTCGGCATTTTCTTCGAGGAAATCACGTAGAAACATTCTAACTGATTCTGGTTGCAAGTCAACTATCGGGATGGGTACCATATTGCGCATACCCCTCGCCTCGTGGAGATAGAGTACCGGTACGCCATCATCTCTCTCGAGGAGTGAAAATGAATCGAGATCGGAAAATATATATTTCTTATTCCCAAGAAAAATACCCGCTTCAGTTACTTCACATTCTACGACGCCGGGCTCCTGCATTTGGCGAGCAAAAAGCACCACAACCGTAATAACGGTGATGACCGTAAAAAGGAAATTATTTGATACAAAGCTATACACTACGATCAGCGCGACTACCAGTCCGGCAATAGCATACCACCACACGCTACGCTCGTGCTTTTCAAATTCTCGAAATGACCAGTGAAATGATTGCTCCTTCATATAGCAAAAGCATACCACACCTATACACACTTGAAAAGATATTAAAACTAATCTACACTATTTGAGCATTGAGGAGAGGTGGCTGAGTGGT
>OBEQ010243814.1_pt1 | contig 15374 bp, 11 predicted proteins | sample 1670901 | NCBI WGS metagenome assembly OBEQ01 (sample SAMEA104232315, study PRJEB22302) | groundwater metagenome | biome: forest; feature: aquifer; material: groundwater | place: USA | collected 2011-08-07 | depth 5.4 m | reverse complement strand
GTATAACCGCGCGGAACTGGCGGCCTGCGGGGCGCTGGCGGCCTATATGGAACTGACCCAGAAGGGCCGGCTGCCGCTGCTTCGCCCGCCATCGCGCCAGCAGCAGGGCGGCATCATGGCCATCGATGCGGCGACCCGGCGCAATCTGGAGTTGAACGTCACGCTGAACGGCGCGCGCAAGGGCAGTCTGTTGTCCGCCATTGATCGCACCGTAACAGGGGCCGGGGCGCGGTTGCTGGCGGCGCGGCTGAATGCGCCCTTGACGGATGTGACGGCCATCCGCCGCCGTCAGGATATGGTGCAGCATTTTTATGACGACCGGGATCTGGGCGATGCGGTGCGCGCAGAATTGCGCCGCGTTCCCGATCTGGAACGCGCACTGGCGCGGCTGTCGGTGGGGCGCGGCGGTCCGCGCGACCTGCTGGCGGTGCGCGATGCGCTGGCGGTTGCAGCCAGCCTGAAACTGCGTTTGCAGCAGGTGTCGCATGCGCTTGGTGGATTGCCCGATGACCTTGCGGCATTGCTGCCCGATCTGGGCCATCAGGAAATTCTGATTGCGCGCCTGAGCGAAGCGGTCAAACCCGAGCCGCCCTTGCTGACCGGTGACGGCGGATTTATTGCGCAGGGCTATCATGCCGGGCTGGATGAACTGCGCGGGCTTTCCAGCGAAAGCAAACGGGTGATTGCATCGCTCGAAGAAAAATATCGCCGCCTGAGCGGCATTGACCGGTTGAAGGTAAAACATAACCGGGTGCTGGGATATTTTCTGGAAACCGGTTTGGCGCAGGGGGATAAATTGATGCGCCCGCCCCTGAATGAAACCTTCATTCACCGCCAGACCATGGCCAGCAATGCCCGCTTCAGTACGGTCGAGCTAGGCGAACTGGAACGCAAGATCGATCAGGCGGGCAATCAGGCGCTGGGCATCGAGCTGGCCCTGTGGGAAGATTTATTGAGCGAGGTGATGGGGCGCGGTGCGGCGGTGCTGCGTGCGGCTGCGGCGCTGGCGGAACTGGATGTCGCCAGCGGTCTGGCCGATCTGGCGCATCGCGCGCGTCAGGTGCGCCCAAAGCTGGATGCAGGTTTGGCGTTTCGCATAACGGGTGGGCGTCATCCGGTGGTGGAGGCGGCGCTGCAGGAGAATGTGGGCGCGTTCGCCGCCAATGACTGCGATCTCAGCGCGGATGGAGGCGCGGATTCCGCCAGCCGCCGTCTGTGGCTGGTTACGGGGCCGAACATGGCGGGCAAGTCGACATTCCTGCGCCAGAACGCCCTGATCGCGATTTTAGCGCAAATGGGCGCGTTTGTGCCCGCACAGTCCGCCCATATCGGCATTGTCGACCGGCTGTTCAGCCGGGTGGGGGCCGCCGATGATCTGGCGCGCGGGCGATCCACCTTCATGGTGGAAATGGTGGAAACCGCCGCCATCCTCAATCAGGCGACGGCGCGGTCGCTAGTCATTCTGGATGAAATCGGCCGCGGCACGGCGACCTATGACGGGCTGTCCATCGCCTGGGCGGCGCTAGAGCATCTGCATGAGACCAACAGATGCCGCGCGCTGTTCGCCACGCATTATCATGAATTGACGGCGCTCAGCGCGGTATTGCCGGGCATGGCCAATGTCACCATGCGGGTGCGCGAATGGCAGGGCGATGTGATTTTCCTGCATGAGGTCGTGCCAGGGGCGGCGGACCGGTCCTATGGCATACAGGTGGCGAAACTTGCGGGCCTGCCAGCCCCGGTGATCGCCCGGGCGCAGGCGGTGCTGGCGCAACTGGAAAGTCAGGCGGCAACGGGCCGGAGCGCACAGATGATAGACGCCCTGCCCCTGTTCAATGCCCCGCCCGCGCCCACGGAAGAAATCAAGGACGCCAGGCTAATAGCGGCATTGCGTGCCATTAATCCCGATGAACTGTCACCAAAAGAGGCGCTGCAAATCGTTTACCAATTACGTGGTCTTTTAGATTAAACACCTAGGCACGATTGTAATAGTTACCGGATAAAATACCCCTTATGTTTGATAACAATGTTCCAGAATCTCTGAAGCCCGCCCCGGAAATTGCGGTGACGCCGCATGATGTGCTGGCTGCTGGCCTGCGCGCAATTGGCGCAGACGAGGATGCCAGCGAAACGGACCGCAACCGGCGTCTGGTTGAGTTGTTGAAGGACGCGCGGGCGCGCACCCTGGAATCACTGGCCGGGGCTTTAGGCGCCGGGGCGGGTGGGCTGCAGGCAATTCAGGCGCTATCGGTCTGTCAGGATAATATCATCTCGGCGCTGTTTGATTATGCGAGCCGCTGGGTTAGCCGGGCAACCAACCCCACCAGTGCGGAACGCTTAAGCGTTGCTGCGGTGGGTGGATATGGCCGTGGCGGCCTGGCGCCGCAATCGGATATCGATCTGCTGTTTCTGCTGCCCTACAAGCAAACGCCGTGGGGCGAAAGCGTGGTTGAGTTCATGCTGTATGTGTTGTGGGACCTGGGGCTGAAGGTTGGTCATGCAACGCGTTCGGTTGATGAATGTATCCGCCTGTCCAAAGGCGATACGACGATCCGCACGGCGTTATTGGAAAGCCGTTATATCTGCGGCGACCAGGAATTGTTCAGTGATCTGAAAAAACGGTATACCGCCGATGTAGCTGCTGATACATCGTCCAGCTTTGTAGACGCCAAACTTGCCGAACGCGATCAGCGGCATATGCGCCAGGGCGAGACACGCTATCTGGTTGAACCCAATGTCAAGGATGGTAAGGGTGGCCTGCGCGATCTGCACACGCTGTACTGGATCGGTAAATATATTTATGGCGTCGAAGACGCACGCGAACTGATCGCCAAGGGTGTTTTGACACAGGCGGAATATGACAGCTTTCAGCATGCGGAAGATTTTCTGTCACTGGTGCGATGCCACTTGCATTTACTGACCGGACGTCCGGTAGAACGTCTGTCTTTCGATGTGCAGCAGTCCATCGCCGAACGGCTTGGCTACAAGGATCATGACGGTTTGTCGGCGGTGGAATGGTTCATGAAAGACTATTTCCGCACCGCCAAGGAAGTCGGCGATCTGACGCGTATATTTTGTGCGCTGCTGGAAGATATACATCGCAAACCAGTGGGGCTGCGGCGGTTTCTGCCGCGATTTGGCCGCTCCCGCAACAAGGGGTTCGATGCCTTCAAGGCGGCGGGCGGACGTCTTAATGTGGCGCATGATGCTGTCTTCACGAATGACCCGGCAAACCTATTGCTGCTGTTTCACACGGCCCAGCACAATGATCTCGATATTCATCCGCAGGCGTTGCGTCTTGTAACCCGCTCGCTTGATCTGATCGATGATCGTCTGCGTATGGACAAAGAAGCAAACCGCCTGTTTCTGGAAATGATGTGTTCGAAAAAAGACCCGGAAACCACACTGCGCCGGTTGAACGAGGCGGGGGTGTTCGGTCTTTTTGTACCGGATTTCGGGCGTGTCGTCGCCATGATGCAATTCAACATGTATCATCATTACACGGTGGATGAGCATCTTATTCGCGCCATCGGTATTCTGTCGGAAATAGAGGCAGGTACGCTGACGGATGATCATCCGCTGGCCAGTGAAATCATGCGGCGCATAAAAAAACGCGAAGTGATTTATCTGGGCGTGCTGCTGCACGATATCGCCAAAGGCCGCCCTGACGATCATTCGCATGCAGGCGCCTCCGTTGCGCGTCAACTGTGCCCGCGCCTTGGGCTGTCTGATACCGATACGGAGCTGGTGGCGTGGCTGGTGGAAAATCATCTGCTGATGAGCGACGTGGCGCAGAAACGCGATATTTCCGATCCCAGAACCATTGTTAAGTTTGTTGAAGAAATCAAATCCCAGGAACGGCTGCGCCTGATGCTGGTGCTGACAGTAGTGGATATTCGCGCGGTAGGCCCTGGTGTGTGGAATGGCTGGAAAGGGCAACTATTGCGCCAGCTGAATGAAGAAGCTGAAAGCATGCTTTCGGGCGGTCACAGCACCGCCGGACGTGGTGAGAGGATCGCCGCCGCCAAAGCCCGATTGGCGGAACGTCTGGCGGATTTTGAACCCGCGCAACGCGAACGTATTCTCGCCATGCATTATCCGCCCTATTGGCTGGCGGGGGACGTGGATCTGCATGAGAAACATGCCCGCTTTATTGCAAACGCCCGTACAACAGGCGGGCCGTTCCATATGAAATATGAGGTCGACACATCGCGCGGCGTCACCGAGGTCACACTGTTCGCCCCCGATCATGCCGGCCTGTTCGCACGGGTGGCCGGGGCGTTTGCTTCAATTGGCGCCAACATCGTTGATGCGAAAATATTCACAACATCAGATGGCATGGCGCTGGATATGTTCCTGGTGCAGGACATGGAAGGCGGGGCGCTGGCGGAAGAAAAAAAATTGCAACGCCTGTCAGAAATTCTGCACAAGACACTGGAGGGCCGCCATCGTCCGCATATTGTGCTGGCGGGCAAACAAAAGCGGCCAAAGCGCGAAGAAGCCTTTACGGTGCGCAGTCATGTGCTGTTCGACAATGAAGCGTCCAATACCACAACCATGATTGAGGTGACAGCCCGTGACCGGCCCGGTCTGCTGCATGACCTGACCTGGGCGCTGTTTGAAAATGGCGTGTCGATCAATTCCGCCCATGTGACGACCTATGGCGAGGAAGCCATCGATACGTTCTATGTGCGCGATGCGTTCGGCCTGAAAATTACTTCCGGGGAAAAACTCAAGCGTATCCAGAATGTGATTCTGGAAGCACTGGACGGCAAGCCGGAAGACGGCGTCCTGAAGGATAAGATCGAAAAAACCGCCTGACGCCGCCCGGCATGTTGCAAATATGCAACATGCCGGAATTCCCTTTGTATTCGCCAGACATACTGCATTCGCCAACATTATCCGCAAACAAACCCGTACTGCTTGTACAGTAACTCTTGTACTTTGTAGTTATTTATGATAGGCTTCCATCTGATTGCTGACGGGCCGATTCCCTTCCCGTATAGCAAGGAATTAAGGCCATAAGACATGTATTCTCATCCGCAACACAGTGCCGGACATGATGTCCAGAAGCTCCGCCAACAAGCCGGCAAGTGGCTGAAAGAACTGCGTGAAGCCAGTAATCTTACTCAGCGGCAACTGGCGGCGCTGGTTGGCGTCGAATATTACACATTCGTTTCACAACTGGAATCTGGCCGTGGCCGGATACCGCCTGACCGTTACGAACGTTGGGCGCAGGCGCTCAATGTCGATACAACGGTCTTTGTGAAGGAATTAATGAAATATTATGATCCGGAAACCTATCGTTTGCTGTTCGCGAACCCATAGACAGGGGGTTGAATATTGCGCTGGCGGAATCCCTGATTCGCTGCTAGCTTGGCACCCCTAAGGTTCTGTTTTTGCAGAACATGAGGGGCTTGGACATATAATCATCATGGCTGCGATTCTCGCATTCAGGCAACCGCACAAAGTCCGGAACTGGACCAATGAAGAATTGGCCGAACTTTTTCGCGTTGTTGATATTCTTGGCCGCGCCGGAGTGCCCATCGATGTCGATATGGGCCTGTCCGATGAGGGGGATCCCTGGTTCGCCTTTTGCCGCGCCGATACCGGTGATGTCATTGTGCATTTTTCGCGCATCGATGGCCAGTTTGTTGCGGTTAGTGCGGCGACCGATGCGGTGGTCCGGGGTAATAATTTTCGCCGCGTTGCCGAAGCGCTGGTCAATCGTCAGCCGCTGATCCTTCCCGCGCCGGCCTCGGGTCAAAAATTATTCCTGCATCCGGCGGTTATTCTGACGGCGCTGGTCGCCACGACCCTGGCGCAGATGAAAAGCTGGGAAGGCCAGGAGATTGCCGCATTCGATGATGTTCCTGCTGGCGGTGCAAACACGGTGTCCGAGGCCCGCTTCTCGGAAACATTGAAAACCGCCTTTATTGATGCGCTGAATCTTGTGCTGCGTGGTTTCACCGGCCCGATGGAATCAAAGAACGCACCGGCGGAGCATGTTCAGTCTGCGGGGCTTGGTCTCGGGCTTGGCAATCTGTCGCTGGCGTCTGTGGTCGCATTTGCCATCTCGGTGATCCATGGGCCGCCGCTACAGGATGAAATAGATATAGCGGGCCGCGCTTCGCTACCTGCGGACGCGGCTGATGCCGCCGCGAAAAAGTCCACTGGGCCGGTCGGCGCGCCACAGGTTGCAGAGAACAAGATACAGGCCGAGGCGGGCGCCCCTGAGCGGGTTGCGGAAAACAAAGAGGCCGGTGCGGCTGAAGCAGCATCACATGACGTTGCTGTATCTGGCGGCGCGGAAAAAGCGGGGCACGCCGGTAAATCCGGCGCCTCCGCTTCTGACGATGCAAGCTTTGTCATCACCTCGCATAAAGAGCCGGCCGATAAGCCCGTTTCCACAGATATAGGGGCTGCTGGCGGGCATGAGAAATTATTGCTGGCCGAAGCAAAAGCGGAGGCGCCGAAGGCGGAGCCTGCACGGCAGGTTGCAACCGTCACGGAACATAAAGAAGCGGCGGCGCCCCAGGTATCGGAAATCAGCGCTAGAACAGACCGCTACCACTTCAGCTTCACGGAAATCAGCAAAGAAGCGATTGAAATCTTTTTTGTTAAATTGGCGGACACTTCGTCCGCCGGCGATAGGAAAGTTCCTATAATCTCTGGCCCCATTGCGGCATTGAATAACGAAAGCGTTGAAATGCCGGGGTCGGCTTTGGGCCGTACTGCGGTGAATGCGTCTGATATTGTGTTTGCGGGGGGTGATCCTGTAGCGCTGGCGCGGCTTAATCTGATCACGGATTTCGTCAATTCAACAAACAGCAAGTTTTCCGCCCCGGCCAGTTTCCCTGAATTGCTGAAGCAATACTGGGCGGGTGATAAAGCTTTGACTGTGGTGGTTTTCGACAGTGATAATCTGCCGCTTAACATTTTTTCTTTCACCAACAATGTGCTGTTTGTGGAAGAAAGCCAGTTGGGCGGCGTAGCCATGAATGCAGGTAACAGTGCGCTGCATGTTGATCTGGCGAACGGCGGTGATGTGACGCTGCTGGGTGTAATCAATCTGAACCCGCACCTGCAGATGACGGCCTGATCTGCAGGCCGCTTTAACTCCCCTTGAATTCGGCCTTGCGCTTTTCATTGAAGGCGCGCACGCCCTCACGGCGGTCCTGCGATACATAGACCGCATCATAAGCGGCAAGCTCCAGCTTTAGTCCCGATTTAAGACCGGTTTGCAGCCCGCCATTCACCGCCTGTTTGACATTTTTGATCGACAGCGGCGCATTGGCGCATATGGCGCGGGCGGTGACAAGCGCTTCCTCAAGCAAGCTTGATGGTTCACACACCCGGTTGACGATGCCCCACTCTAGCGCTTCCTGCGCCGAAAAAGGCCGCCCTGTCATCAGAATTTCCTTGGCCCTTGGGCCGCCTGCCACGCGCGGCAGATTCTGGGTGCCGCCGCAGCCCGGAAGGATGCCTAAAGTCACTTCTGTCAGGGCGAAACGCACACCTGACGCCGCATAGGCAAAATCGCAGGCCAGCGCAATTTCACAGCCGCCGCCGAACGCCGCGCCGTTGACCGCCGCAATCACCGGCAGCGGGCAATCCATAACGCCATAAATCGCCTCTTCGAAAATCACATGCTGGGCGCGCCAGGCTTCATCGCTCATGCCGTCGCGCTCTTTCAGATCTCCGCCTGCGCAAAACGCCTTGTCGCCGGCGCCCGTCAGCACCACACAGCGCACCGTGCCCGCATCCCGGTTCAGCCCGTTCTGAAACAGATCGCGCAGATCACGGCCCATCTGGGTGTTCAGCGCATTACGGAAATCCGGGCGGTTCAGGGTGACGCATAGCAGGTCCGGTCCCGGCTGGCTTAATGATAAAGTCGTAAATTGCTGCTGCATGTTTCTGCTTTCTTTCTGGATCTAATTTGGATTTTACGTGCCAGACACGATGAAACTCTCTATGCTGGGGGCAACACTAGTCAAGAGAAACAACCTAACTTCGCAGGGAGAAAGCAATGCGTGAAGCAGTTATCGTATCCACCGCGCGCACCGGATTGGCCAAGAGCTTCCGGGGCGGGTTCAACGCCACCCATTCCGGCGCTCTGGGCGGCCATGTGGTCAAACACGCCATCGCGCGCGCCAAGATAGAGCCGGGCGAAGTGGATGACGTCTATATGGGCTGTGTCGCCCCGGATGGGGGCTCGACCGCGAATGTGGCGCGCAGTTCCGCGCTGTGGGCCGGGTGCCCGGTTTCGGTGTCGGCCGTCACCATCAACCGCTACTGCTCGTCGGGTCTGCAATCCATCGCCATGGCGGCGCAGCACATCATTGTCGATGGGGCCAATATCGCCATCGGTGGCGGCGTTGAAACCATTTCCATGGGCGGTCAGGTCAAACAGGATCCCAAGGATCCAAAGCTTGCAGCCGAATATCCGGCGCTGTGGATGCCGATGATCGAAACCGCCGATATTGTCGCGCAGCGCTATAAGGTCTCGCGCGAATATCAGGATGAATTTTCGCTGGAAAGCCAGAAGCGCACGGCAGCGGCCCAGCAGGGCGGCAAGTTCAATGACGAAATCGTGCCGATGAAAGTGATGATGGCCGTCAAGGACAAAGACAGCGGCGAAGTCACCATGAAGGAAACCATTGTCGATCGCGACGATTGCAACCGCCCCGGCACGAAAGCCGAGGGCCTGGCGGCATTGCAGCCGGTGCGCGGCGCGGGCAATTTCATCACCGCGGGCAACGCCAGCCAGCTTTCCGATGGGGCAAGCGCCTGCGTGCTGATGGAAGCCAAAGAGGCCGAACGCCGTGGCCTGCAACCCATGGGCCGGTTCCGCGGTTTTGCCGTTGGCGGCTGCGCGCCCGATGAAATGGGCATCGGCCCGGTCTTCGCGATCCCCAAACTGCTGGAGCGCACCGGCCTCAAGATCGAAGACATTGATCTGTGGGAGCTGAACGAAGCCTTCGCCAGCCAGGCGCTGTATTGCAAGGACAAGCTCGGCATTCCGGGCGACAGGCTGAACGTCAATGGCGGCGCGATTTCCATCGGCCATCCGTTCGGCATGACAGGCTCGCGCCTGACCGGCCACATCCTGATCGAAGGCAAGCGCCGCAAGGCCAAAAACGTCATCGTCACCATGTGCATCGGCGGCGGCATGGGCGCGGCCGGGCTGTTTGAGGTTTATTGAGCGGGAGGACAGAGGACAGAGGATGTAAACAATTTCGAAAATGCCGGGCCCAGTGCCCGGCTTTTTTGTGCGCCTCGTCAGGCTGTTCTGTGATTAATTTGGGGCGTAGTCTCTATGTTGTCATCGCGAGCGAAGCGTGGCGATCCAGAATCACCATCTCAGGCTTTCCCGCATGACTCTGGATCGCCACGCTTCTCTCGCGATGACAAGGAGCAAGTAGACATTTACTCGAAAAAGTCTTCGTCGACTTTTTTCAAGTGCAGAATTTCCTCGTCGCGGCAGCCGATATTATAGCGGATCATCAGCCTTGCGAGATGGTCGCCATCAATCAGCACAATACGCATTAATTCTCTTGCGGTCTGAATTGCAGCAGGGCTGAAGGTCGAGGTCGTGACAAAAATTCCCTTCTGCACCTTTTTCAAACTCAACGCGCCGAAGAAGTCGCGAATTGCGCCGGCCCCGATTGCGTTGCCCGCCGCGTACCGCTTGGCCTGAATATAAATCTGGTCCACCCCCAGCGGGTCCTGATCGATCACGCCGTCCACCCCGTCATCGCCGCTTTTCCCCAATGCGCGGCCTGCCTCTTCCGAGGTTCCGCCATACCCCATCGCCAGCAGCAGATCGACGATCAGACGTTCGAAGAAGCCGGGTGTCGCTTCACGCACACGATCCAATAATTCCGCTGCGAGGGCAGCGTTAATTGTATTATGGGCCTGGCGCAGTATTTCGTCGGGTGTGACCGCGCTTTCCGCATTAGGGGAAGAAGGTGCGTCACTATCCCCGGCTTTTCGCGTGCGCACCTGGAATTCCCTGAATTCATCAAACCTCTCCAGGTAAGCCCTGTTGATCTCCGCGCCCGTCTCGGCCAATGCGGACCTTCCACGCTCGGTGATAATGAAATGTCCCCGCTTAGTGGTATGCACCAAGCCTGCCTGTTTTAAATATCCCTTTGCCCAATGCACTCTGTTGGCGAAGCGAGTCTGCCGCCCGCTGGGCAGCAACGCTTCACGATCTTCTTGAGAAAGCTTGAGGCGATCGGCGAGCGTTTCGACAACATCACCCATCCGGACTTCGCCATGCGCGGCGCATTCCAGAACATGCCGCATAAGTACTTGAAAGTCTGGAGTCATGATTTATCCATAAAACGAAATATAAACAGGCTCAGAACTGACCACTTTCCCAAACAGCCGCCATGCGAATTTTACGCCGTCCCCAATTCATCCAGAAGCGCCGCTGCAACGGCGCGCAGGCCGGGAAGAGAAGTTTGTGCGATGCGCCAAACCCGCTCGTGATCTACCATCGCGTAACCATGAATAAGCTGATTACGAAATGCAATGATTTCGGCATATTCGGGTATGCGGCGCGCCAATCCCGGGTCCGTTTTCGTCAGCAAATTCAGCGCTTCGCCAATGATCTCAAACTTTCGCTCGACTGCCGAGTGAATCAGCGCGGTTGCCTCATAAGTCTTAAAGTCAATGCCTGCGACAAACGTCTGGATCGCATCCGCCGCCTCGCGCATGTCCCATAAATAAGCGCGCACGTCACGCCGCATAAACAGTCTCGCGCGTCTGATTGATGCTTTTTAGCACAAAGGGGTTCTTGATTGCCGCAGGTTCGACCAAATCAACCGGACGTTCAAGAAGCGCGATGAGCGCTGATTTCAGGCCAAAAAACTCATCAAGCGGGCGTAAACCGCTTTCGGGGTGAAATTCGACAAGAAAATCCGCATCACTTCTGGCGGGATCAAAATCACCCCCGCGCGCAGCCGAGCCAAAAACTTCGAGCCGTGCCACTTTGTATTTGCGGCACAAGGCTTCGAGTTCGGCGCGCCGCTCTTTGATTAAGCTGTGAATGACCGCCTCGCACTGTTTCAGGGTCAAATTCTAGTGAATGATAGCGTAATCTCTAATCTGATTGAACTATTAAGTATAATCATTTGCTGATCCCCCGCTCTCGACATCTATGCGACGGCAACTGGCGTCTGACGCCACGCCAAGCGCATCTTATCCGTGTAGTCGAATACGGCCTTATGCTTTACTGTATGCAGATCCAACAGGGAGAACGCCGATGTATGAGAACCTTATCTATGAAACGGAAAACGGCCGGGCGCGGATCATTCTGAACAGGCCGCAAAAGCGCAATGCGCTGAGCAATGGCTTGCTGAGCGAGCTGCAGGATGCGCTGTGGGAAGCTGATGATGATACCGGTGTGCATGCGGTGGTGCTGAAGGGGGCGGGCGAATGTTTCAGCGCCGGGTATGATCTGACGCCGGAGCGCGGTCCCAAGCGGCCCGGGGGAAAAAGTTATCGTGGCGGCCGCGCCATCGACGACGATATCTGGCATCTTGAGCGCGCACAGCGTTTCCGTATGGCGCTGTTCGATATGCACAAGCCGGTGATTGCCCAGGTGCATGGCTATTGTCTTGCAGGCGGCACCGACATTGCGTTGTTGTGCGACATGGTGATCGCAGCGGACGATGCGACATTCGCCTTTCCCCCGGCGCGTGACCTGGGTTCGCTGCCCAATCAGATGTGGCTGTACAATACCGGGCCGCAATGGGCCAAGCGGCTGCTGCTGACCGGCGATAGTGTCACCGGCAGCGAGGCTGCCTCTATTGGCCTGGTGCTAAAGGCCGTGCCGCGCGAATATCTGGAAGCGGAGGTAGAAGGCCTGCTGGACCGTATGGCGCTGATCGATACAGCCCTGCTGGCTGCCAATAAACGGATTGTCAATCTGGGGCTGGAACTGATGGGGGCGCGCACCCTGCAACGGCTGGCCTGCGAAAATGACGCACGCGGGCATCTGGCGCCCGCCGCCGATGGCTACCGCCGGTCTGTAAAAGAAAACGGTCTGAAGGAAACCCTGCGCGCCCGCGACGGCAAATTCGGCGATGGCCGCGCCCGGGTGCATGGGCCGGAAATCCGCGATGCGGCCGGCCGTCTAAAGGGGTAAATCACTGGCTGCGGCGTGACTGTCGGCGCAGCAGATTGCTGAAAATTTCCACCTTTTGGTCACTTTGGGGGCTAAAGCAGGCTGCCTGCTGGCACTTGATTATTAAAAACGCTATAAATAGGTATGAAATTAAGCGGATAAAACGAATGAAAATAGAAACAGAAGCCCAGGGCGATGCAGTAATCCTTAAACCCCAGGGCCGCATCGATCAGAACACCGCCCCGGCCTTTCAGGACAGTTTGCTGGCAGCCCTTGACGCAGGGCAGAATTGCGCCGTGGCGCTGGACATGTCAGAGGTTGATTTCCTGTCCAGTATTGGTCTGCGGGCATTAATGGTTGCACACAAACGCTGCCAGGCAAACGGCGCCAGACTGGTGCTGTTCGCGCTGACCCCGATTGTGCGCGAAGTATTTTCGATCAGCCGGTTCGACACGGTTCTTCGATGCTTCGATGCGCGCGATCCTGCACTCGCCAGCCTCACTGCATAGGAGCCGCCAGTGCGTGTAAAGATATGGGGCTGCCGCGGATCGCTGCCGGTGGCAATGTCAACAGCACGGGTGCGTGATAAATTGCAGGTTGCACTGAAGACGGCCGCTGGGCGCAAGTTTGATTCAGACACCGCACTTGAGAAGTTTATTTCCGGAGAACTGCCCTGGGCCGCCAGCCACACTTTCGGCGGTAATTCTTCCTGTGTGCAGATTGATACGGGTGGCCCGGAATATATCATTTGCGATCTGGGAAGCGGCGTGCGCGAATTTGGAACTTCGATGATGGCCACCCATGGCCCGGAACCGCAAATCTATAATATCTTTATGTCGCATCTGCACTGGGACCATATTATGGGGTTCCCATTCTTTCCACCGGCCTATATTCCCGGCAACATAATCCGCATTCATTCCTGCCATCCGGACCCGCGCGCGGCCTTTTTGCGCCAGCAGTCAGCGCCGTGTTTTCCGGTGCATCTTGATATGCTTAGTGCGGCGATTGAATTCATCCCCATGCGGCCTGGCGAAACCATTACGGTGGCCGGCGCCAAGGTGCGCGCGCTGTTGCAAAACCACGAGGGCGACAGTTATGGCTACCGCTTCGAAAAAGACGGCAAGTCTGTTGTGTACACCACGGATTCTGAACACAAGCCAGAAGACACGGAGGGTACAGCCCGTTTCGTCGAATTTTTCCGTGACGCAGGACTGGTAATTTTCGACGCGCAATATTCGCTAGCCGATACGGTGTCCCTGAAAGAAGACTGGGGTCATTCGTCAAATATTTCTGCGGTCGAATTATGCCACCAGAGCCGTACCAAACACTTGCTGCTGTACCATCATGAACCAGCCTATGATGATAATATGCTGTACCGCGTCTGGCAGGAAACGATCCGCTATGAAGAGCTGATGCGGGATGGGGGGGCACCGCCGCTGAATGTCAGCTCCGCCTATGATGGACTGGAGATACATCTCTGAGCGTCAGCCCGATCTTGCGCTTATTGCGATTTCTGCGCCAGCAGGGACGCTTCTTTGGATTTGCCATGCCGGTGCTGCTGGCGGCGCTCACTTTATTGTCCGCCCGCATAGAAGGGGGTGTGGTCTCGCTCCCGCGGCATTTTCTTTTTGACACTTATCAGCAGATACTGCCGCGCACCCGCATGTCAGCGCCGGTAACCATTGTCGCGATTGATGAGGAAAGTCTTGCCGCCATTGGCCAATGGCCGTGGCCGCGTGACAAGATTGCGGCCCTGATACAGGCCATCGACAGGCACGCGCCTGCCGCAATTGGTGTGGATATTTTATTTGTGGAGCCGGATCGTCTGTCGCCTAATATGATTGTTCAGGGTGCGAATGACGCCCCTGATCCGGTGCGTGCCTGGCTGGCCCAGCGCCAATCAAATGATACCCTGCTGGCCCGGGCCCTTGCTGATGCGCCAATAGCCCTTGGCATAGCCGGTCTGGAAACACCAACCTCAACGGGGCCGCTAACGCTTGTCACACAAGAAGGCGAACCGGTATTGCATCGCCTGCGGCCCTATGCAGGACTGATGCGCAGCCTGCCCGAAATAGATGCGGCGGCATCCGGTCATGGGCTGCTAAGCGCTGATCCTGATCCGGATGGCGTCATGCGGCGCACCCCATTGGCCGCCCGTATTGGCGATGCGATTATCCCTTCACTGGAACTCGAAATGCTGCGCCTTGCAGTGGGCGCAAACTGGATCACATTGAACGGCGGAGATGGAGGCGCGCAAAGCGTTTCTGTGGGCGAATTACGCATCCCCGTGCAGCGCAATGGCATGATGTGGCTGCATTATGGGCCGCATGATCCGGCGCGCTTTGTTTCTGCGTCGTCCGTACTCGATGGCAGCGCCGATCCGGAAATGCTGGCCAGCAAGCTGGTGCTGGTGGGTGTTACCGGACTTGGGCTTGTCGACCAACCGGCAACGCCACTGGCGTCGCGCATGGCGGGGGTGGAAATCCGCGCCCAGATTCTGGAATCCATTTTCGATAACAGCTTTTTACGCCGCCCGGTTTGGGCAGGTTGGGCGGAAGCCGGACTGACATTTTTATTTTGTGGCTTTTTGAGCCTAACAATTCCTGCCGTCCGGCCACGATGGACACCGGTGATATGGCTGGCGGGTGGAGGCGCGCTGGCGCTGGCGGGGTTTGGCGCATTTGCAATACAGGCATGGCTGATCGATATCGTCATGCCCTGGCTTTCTGGCAGTGTGCTGTTTTTACTGCTGCTGGCAGCGACACTGGCGGAGGCCGATCATCAGCGGCGGCTCTATAAACGCGATCTTGAAATTCAGCGCGAGCGCGAGGCGAAATTCGCGGGCGAACTGGAGGCCGCGCGGCGCATCCAGATGGGCATTCTGCCCGACGCGCGGCTGATCCGCGACCCGCAAAGCCGCATCGATATTGCCGCCTTTCTGGAACCTGCACGAGAGGTTGGCGGCGATCTGTACGATCTGTTTCTGATCGATGAAGGTCGGCGCTTGTTTTTCATGATCGGCGATGTGGCGGGCAAGGGCATTCCCGCAGCCTTGATGATGGCGCACCTGTCCAGCGAAATCCGCTTTTCCGCGATCTCGACCCATGATCCGGCCGCTGCGGTAGGACTCGTGAAGCGAGCACTCGTCAACGCCGGGTTGGACGACAAGCTCATCACGTTGCTCTTCATGGTGCTGGATAAGCGAACGCATACGCTGTCAATCGGGAACGCCGGACAT
>OBEQ010635307.1_pt1 | contig 15377 bp, 10 predicted proteins | sample 1670901 | NCBI WGS metagenome assembly OBEQ01 (sample SAMEA104232315, study PRJEB22302) | groundwater metagenome | biome: forest; feature: aquifer; material: groundwater | place: USA | collected 2011-08-07 | depth 5.4 m | reverse complement strand
TTACTGATAGACCATTTGTAAGAAAAACAAAAGTAGTGACCCAATTCTAAATATACATTAGTTAAATAATTAGCATACAGCTATTTAGGTTTATTAAATTGCAAGTTGGGTTAATATCGATTGACAATCGATTGAATGAAAACAAAGAAATTAGAAATATTACTAATGTTTTAGGGCAAGAGGTGAATGAATTTTATCGAGGATTAGTGATTATTATCTATTCAGATGGTACTTCTGTTAAGGTTTTGAGGTAGTGGAATTTATTTCTGTATCGAAATAGGATAGTCTTTCGCAAACAAGAAGTAATAAAATTAATATTTCTTTTTATAAATTAGATTATGTTGTGCTTTCTTGAAAAATAAACATCTATACGTGGCCAAAAGTAATAAATAATACATACATTTGGCCAATAATAGAGGTTTACGAGGAAGGTAATTGGAAGAGAAAAAGAGCTTGATATATTAAAGAGAGCTCTTAGTTCAGACAAGTCTGAGTTAATTGCAATTTATGGTAGAATACGTGTCGGAAAAACTTTTTTGATTCGTCAGACATTCATGAAAGAAATAGTCTTTGAAATTTCTTGAATACCTGATGGAAATTATCAACAACAGTTGTCAAATTTTCGAAACAAGATTGAAGATAAGTCTAAAATATTTAAGAACCGAAAAACACTTAAGGATTGGCTTGAAGCTTTCAATTTATTGGGTGAATATATTACTAGCATCAAAGGAAAACAAAAAAAAGTAATATTTATTGATGAGTTTCCATGGGTGTATACACCAAAATCTTCTCCTTAAAATTCAAGAGTAAAATGTAACTTTTTATTTCTTTCGTTGTCTAACTCATGTTAATCATTATCTTTAATTATTAATTCAAGGTTTGAAATTAATTTAATAAAATACACGTTCAAAATTAATAATCAATTTAATGTATAAAATAATTCTTTTTTTAACATTTATTTTTCTGTTGTTTCAATCTCAATCTCAGGTTTTAAATGGAAAAGTAATTGATAAAGATAGTTTAGAAATCCCTTTTGCTAAAATTAGAATTCAAAACGAATCCTATGGTACTGTTGCAAATTCGACGGGTAATTATCAATTGGAATTAAAAAAAGGAACATATATCATTGTTTTTTTAGCAGACGGTTATGAATCGAAAATAGATACCTTAGTAATTGATGCTTTAGCTACAAATCATTCAGTTACCCTTTATGAAAAAACGATAAATTTAGATGAAATTGTTGTTGTTGCTCAAAGTAAAAAAGATCAGGGTAAAGAAGTGATGAAAAAGGCGATTGAAAAAAGATCCTATTTCCAAGATTTATTAGCTGAATATTCATGTGAAACGTATTGTTTTTCTACACTAGAAAAAGCTGTTTTGGATAGTTTGATAAAAGATTCAATAATTGGGAAAGATAAATTAAATATCATTGAATGGAGAGCAAAAACATATTATAAAAAGCTTACTAAGTTTAAAGACGAGTTTTCGGCTTACAATGATTTCGCTGATAGTCATTCGAGTTACAATAGCGGTTCTGTTGGAACTACAACGATTGATGTTGGTCAAGAAACTTCAATTGCTGTTGAAGGTGGTGAAGCTTCAAACCCGTATATATTTGTCAATGGTATAAAAGATGCTCATTTTTCAATTTTTGATAATTCAATTGAAGCACCAAAATTAACTCAAAATCCAATTGTTTCTCCTTTAGCTTTTAATGCTTTTTTCTATTATAATTTTTACTTGGAAAGCGCTTTTGTAGATTCTAATAATCAATTGATAAACGAGGTTGTTGTTAAACCAAAATTTGATTATGAGGCATTATTTGAAGGGACAATTTACATCCGTGAAGGTAGTTGGGAAGTTGTATCGTATGATTTTAAAATAAATCCAGGAGTATTATTATTTTTTGAAGATATGCATATTATTTGTGATTACAAAAAAATAGATGATCGTTTAGTTCCAGTTCGGAGAGAGTTTGTATATAATATAACGGAAGGTAAAACACTGATAAATGGACTTATTCGTGTTTCTCATTCTGATTATCAATTAAAAGTTGATGATTCAAAATCCAATTTTTGGTTAGAAACAGCGGTTTACAAAGAAGATGCTTTTGAAAAAGATTCAACGTATTGGAACGAAGTTCGACCTTTTACTTTGAAAGAATTTGAAAAACAATTTATTCAAGATCAAGATAGTATGATTACGTATCATGAAAGTGAAGAGTATTTAAGGAAAAATGATAGTATTCGGAATAGTTTCAGTATTAAAGCAGTTTTTTTATCGGGTTACGGTCATGTAAATTCGTTTAAAAAATATGAGTTAACTGTTGCTCCTGTTGTTAATCAATTTGTTCCTTTTGGGATTGGAGGATTTCGATATAAACCAGGTATTTCATATAGAAAGGAATTTAAAAACGGGAAAAAAATATATGTTGCTCCTGTAATAGATTACGGATTTTATAACAAAGATTTTAAAGGTTCATTTGAGGGGAATATTATGTACAATCCACTTAATTTTGCAACCGTTGGATTTCAAATTGGGGACGTGTATGATTTTATTAGTGGTTCACAAAATGTGTTGGGTTCAATCGCTCCTTCAACAAGGGTTAGGAATAGAAAATTGGAAGCTTATTATTCACGTGAGTTATTAAATGGATTGTATATAAAAACGAATGTACTGTATTCATTGAGAGAGTCAATTACTAATTTAAAATACCCAGATTGGCTTACTCAAATTGGAATGGATATGGTACCTCAAGCTTTTGATCCATATCGTATTTTACAAGGGACAATCGATTTAGAATACCACTTCAAACAAAAATTCACAATTCGTAAAAACAAGAAAATTGTGTATGGATCCATTTGGCCAGTTGTGTTCTTAAAATACAAAGCAGCTATTCCTCACGTTTTTTCATCAGAGGCGAATTTTGATTATGTAGAATTTCAAGCAACGCATACATTAAAAATGAAATCATTTGGAAATTCAAATTTTAGATTTGTTGCAGGAACATTTCTACACAAAAAGGATTTACGTTTAATTGAACACAAGTTTTTTAGACCTTCAGATATAGGTTATTTCTCTAATCCAGTCAATTCGTTGCAATTATTGGACACTTCAATGAATACGTCCAATTCTTTTCTTCAAGCTAATTTTATTCACCATTTCAACGGTTTTTTCTTAAATAAAATCTGGTTAATTAGTAAATTGAAATTAGAAGAAACTATTGGAGGAGGAATGTTAGCAATACCGAATTCAAATTTTGCACAAGTTGAATTTTATGCTGGTTTAGAAAGAAAAATTAGAATTAAAAAGCAAATTTTTAAGTTTGGTTTGTATGCTGTAGCTCAAGATAATTCATTTAGTAAATCAGCCATTCAGATAAAATGGGGGATTAATTTCTATGATGTGTTTAGGGATAAATGGGATTATTAGGGAAATTTAGATAGAAAGATAAAAGACTTTAAGATTCAAGACATTAGATTTTTAGATAGTAGACATTAGAAAAAAAAATCCCGATCGAAACCGGGATTCTCTTCATGTATAGTAATAGTTGCAGTAAATCGTTTATTAATTTTTCACTATTTTGAAACTGTGAACAGTTGAATTGTTTTTCAATTTTAAAATATAAATGCCTTCATTAAATCTGCTAAAATCAATGATTTCGTTTTGTCTTAATAAGGTAGAATTCATTAATTTTCCATTCATGTCAATAATCGATATTTCAAATTCTTCATTTAGATTACTTTCAAAACTGTATTGATTGTTATTCATATTTTTCAAAAGAAAATTATCATTTGTAATAGGTTTGACTCCTAAATTATTTACAATCACTTGAAGAGTTGTTGTGTCAGAATCACATGAATCTATTGCTATTAATTGAACATCATACGTGTTATTTAATAGATAAGTGTGTGTTGGATTTTCATCTGTTGAAACTTGTCCATCACCAAAGTTCCAATGAAACGTTGTTCCATGTATACTATTATTGTTGAATGAAACATTTGTAGAATTCACTGTATGCGTAAAATTAGCGATTGTCTGATCACTTATTAATGCGTGTAAATTCCATCTTTCTAAACTATCTAAAACGGTTAAATCAGCTGCAGCTTGTAAAATCCCAGCCGTTGTAGCGTCTAATGTTCCGATATAAGATGCTCCAACAGAAGATTTACGAAATAAGGATGAATAAAATGTACAAGCAGCTAAATAAGTTCCTTCAAAACTAGGATGTGAACCATCACTTGAATACAGATTGATTGATGGATAATTGTCTCGAACATATTTCCAAGCAACACCAACCGCTGAAATTGAAGCGTCTATTGAATCTGCCATTCTAACAGCTGTGTTTGTTAATCGTTCTTGCATTCCATTGTAGGTGGATATTGAATCCCATTGTGGATCACCATTTTGTCTACCCCAAGTCATAAATAACATGATTTGTGAACAATATTTACTAGCATGTATACTATCGGCTAAAATTTCAATGTACGGTTCACTATCAGTATTCACTTGTGAAGTAGGAAAAGAAAGTTCTTGACTTTGACCTTGAATGACAACAAAATCCCAAGGATTTGAATGAATAGAAGTATAGGTTGAAGTGTTTGAAACATGATTAGCAAAAGTAGCTCCTCCTTGAGTTCTGGAATCAACTGTTAATTTATCTCCCAAAGAGATTGTAAGATTGTTGACAACAGCTGGTAAATCGTTTACGTAAGTGTAGCTGTTTCCAATGAATAAAACAGATACGCTGTCTTGTGAAAATAAGTGATTTGTTAAAATAGATAAAGTTAATAATAATATTTTTTTCATTTTTTTTTAAATTGTAGTTGTATTTAAAACGAAATGATAAAAAAGAGGTTGCTTTTGTTTTTGTTGAGTTTTTTTAAAAAATGGGGAATTATTGGAATGCTAAAATTGAAGAGGAAAGTTGATTTTGAAATGATTTTTTTGTTTTTTTATTTCCAAGGTCCATTTTGAGTAATATTGATAAATTCATTATCCTCTAACCGAAAAAGTCCTCCAGAAAATCCGAACCACATATTTCCATTTTTATCTTCCAAAATATCTTGAATGCAGTTACCCGTCAATCCTTGGTTTTCTCTATAGTTAGTAAATTTTTGGCCATCGAATTTATATACCCCATTTTTCGTTGAAGAGATCCAAATATTTCCAAATTTATCTTCGTAAAGTGCGTAAATATTCTTTCCTGAGAGCCCTTCAATTTCCGGAAACAACTTGAAAGTGTTACCATTCAAAATAGAAACACCTCCATCATCAGGATTTTGAACTGATATAGACCCAAACCAAATATTTCCTTGACTGTCTTCAAGTAATGAAACAACATTGTTAGAGCATAATCCATCTTGCTTAGTGTAATGAGTGATCGTTTTTCCGTCGTATTTATAAGCACCATATCCTTCACTTCCGAACCAAATATTACCCTTTTTATCTTCGATAATACTTCTGACACAAAGAGAATTTACTCTCGATGTTGGATTGTCTATTTCGAAATTAGGTATATTGAAACTTAAAAAAGAAGTGCCGTCATAAAAACAAACGCCATTGGAAGTACCAAGCCAAATTTTTCCTGAGGAATCTGCAAAAATGCACCAACAACTATTGCTGTTTAAACCATTTTTTTTAGTGAAATTTGTAAATATTTTCCCATCATATTTTGAAACTCCTTCTTCGGTAGCAAACCATAAATTCCCCTCTTTGTCCTCGGTAATACTCTTTACAGTATTTTGAATTAATCCATTTTTCGTAGAAAAATAGTTCAATGTTGTGCCGTAATAACAGGCAACTCCATACCCCATAGTTCCAAACCACAACTTTCCAACTTTGTCTTCAAATACATCTACTACATATTCTGCTATTTGTGTTGTTGAATCTAAATCCAAATGCAAATTTTGAGGAAATATGTAAGCAAATTTTTCTTTATTTAATTTATTTTCCTGTGAAAAATTTAATGTATCTTGTCCGTTACAAGCTATACAAACAGTCATTCCGAAAAAAATAAAATTCAATTTCATGACTACACGAAACCACCTTTTTTGTTTTTTTAAATCCATTTTATCTGTTTGTTTTTGGTTTTATAAAAAATATTGAGTAGTCTTCTTTCTTAAAATTGAACTATCAACTCAATAACCTTTTCTTCAGTGCTATATGTCTTCTCAGGTTCCTTTCCAAAAATCCCATATAAAGTAGAACCACTTCCCGACATCGAAGTATAAATGGCTCCCTCTTTATATAATTGTTTTTTCACTTCCAACAATTCTGGATAAATCGCAAAAACTGTTTTTTCGAAATCATTTTCTAATTCAGTTTTCCATGTTTCTATCGGTTGTGTTACAATTTCAGATACAGTTTTGGTATTTTTCGAAAATTGAACACCTTCAAATGCTTCTTTCGTCCCAACATGAATTCCAATATTGATAATTTTTAAATAATATCCAGTTAAATCAATAGTGGTTTTTGAAAGAATTTCTCCTCGTCCTTTGGCAATTTGTGGTATGTTTTGAATAAAAAAAGGACAATCACTTCCTAATTGACTAGCCAAATTCTCTAGAATTTCATTCGATAAATTTAAAGAAAACAATGTGTTTATACCTTTTAATATAAAAGATGCATCAGAAGAACCGCCACCTAAACCACCACCCATTGGAATTATTTTTTTTAAATGAATAAAAATAGGAGGGATGTTGTACTTTTCCTTCATTAATAAATAGGCTTTTACACACAAATTTGAATCAATATCTCCTGGAATTGGTATTCCAGATTGTTTGAATTCAAATTTTTTAGAAGGAAGTATTTCTAAAATATCAGTAAAAGGAATTGGAATCATAGCAGTTTCTAGCTCGTGATACCCGTCATTTCTCTTATTTAATATATGTAAGCCTAAATTAATTTTGGCCGGAGGAAATAATATCATTTCACAAAGATAGGTAGAAGCAAACTATTTTCGTAACTTTGGGCTCTCAAATTAGAATAAAATGGCAACATATTTAGACTTCGAAGAACCGATAAAAGCATTAGAAGAGCAGATTGAACAGACAAAGGAAATTGGCGCAAGTGCCGAATTAGATATGTCTGATAAAGTCAAAGAACTGGAAGTGAAGCTTGCAAAGGTGACAAAAGATATTTTTTCAGGGCTGACACCTTGGCAACGAGTTCAATTATCTCGTCACCCAGATAGACCATATACATTGGCATATATCAATGCAATGACGGATGGTACTTTCCAAGAATTACATGGAGATAGAACTGTAAAAGATGATAAAGCTATGATTGGTGGTTTTGGATTGTTGGATGGAAAAACAGTTATGTTTATTGGTCAGCAAAAAGGAATTAACACAAAAATGCGTCAGTACCGTAATTTTGGGATGCCCAATCCTGAAGGATATAGAAAAGCATTGCGTTTGATGAAATTGGCTGAAAAATTCAATAAACCAATTGTAACAATTATTGATACTCCAGGAGCTTATCCAGGATTAGAAGCAGAAGAACGTGGACAAGGAGAAGCAATTGCTAGAAATATCTATGAAATGATGCGTTTGAAAGTTCCTGTAATTTGTATCATCATTGGTGAAGGTGCATCTGGAGGAGCTTTAGGAATTGGAGTTGGTGATAAAGTTGTCATGTTAGAAAATACGTGGTATTCTGTTATTTCTCCTGAATCTTGTTCTTCTATTCTTTGGAGATCTTGGGATTTTAAAGAAAAAGCTGCAGATGCATTAAAGTTAACGTCAAGCGATATGAAACGATTGAAATTAGTGGATGATGTGATTAAAGAACCTTTAAATGGCGCACATCGTAATCAAGAAGAAATGTTTTCGATTGTGAAGCAAGAAGTTAAAAAATACATTGCTACCTTAGAAAAAGTGAAACCAGCAAAACGAATTGATGATAGAATTGAAAAATTCTGCTCAATGGGGGTTTGGAAATAAATAATTACAGATTACAAATTGCAGATTACAAATTAAATATAAAAAAAAACAGCCGGTGTAATCATCGGTTGTTTTGGTTTTAGAAAGTAAAATTAATTTTAACAATGGTATTAATTACCGTTATTTATTAGACATTAAAATGAGATCGACAGTTGAAGCAGCATGGGAAAACCGTGAGTTATTGAAAGATAAAAAAACGACAGAGGCAATTAATCATGTTATTGAAGATATTGATAAAGGATATATAAGAGTTGCTGAACCTTCTGAGAATGGAGAATGGATTGTTAATGAATGGGTAAAAAAAGCAGTCGTAATGTATTTTCCTATTCGTCAAATGGAAACTATTGAAGTTGGTCCATTTGAGTATCACGATAAAATGGCATTGAAAACGAATTACAAAGAATTAGGAGTACGTGTAGTTCCTCCAGCTGTAGCTCGTTATGGAGCTTTTATCGCTTCAGGGGTTATTTTAATGCCGTCTTATGTCAACATTGGAGCGTATGTTGATTCTGGAACAATGGTTGACACATGGGCTACTGTTGGATCTTGTGCTCAAATAGGTAAAAATGTACATTTGAGTGGGGGAGTTGGAATTGGTGGAGTTTTAGAACCTTTACAAGCAGCACCTGTAATTATTGAAGATGGCGCTTTCATTGGTTCTCGTTGTATTGTGGTTGAAGGTGTAAGAGTTTGTAAAGAAGCAGTTTTAGGAGCGAATGTAGTATTAACGAAATCGACTAAAATTATTGATGTTTCTGGATCTTCTCCGATTGAATATAACGGATATGTTCCTGAAAGATCGGTTGTAATTCCGGGTTCATATACAAAAACTTTTCCAGCTGGAGAGTTTCAAGTTCCGTGTGCGTTGATTATTGGAAAACGAAAAGAATCTACTGATTTAAAGACGTCTTTGAATGATGCTTTGAGAGAGCATAGTGTGGCTGTGTAAGAGTATTGTAAGATTTAATATTAAGTTAAAAAATAGTATGTAATTGTTGAAAAATCAAAATAATTGTTTAATTCGATTTAAGATCATTTATTTTAAGTAATATTGCACTCAATTTATAAAAAAAAAGTAAAAAATGAAAAAATTAATCTTACCATTTGTTGCACTTACAATGTTATTTGCTTCATCTAATTCAAATGCTCAGGTTGTTGAGCAAGGAAGTGTTATCGTTGATGGATACTATGGGTTTCCTAACTTGTATACTGCAATTTTCAAAGGTATATATGCAGATATTGGAGAAGGCATAGATATTAAATTTGGTTCTTTAGGACCTTTAGGATTAAGAGGTGAATATTTATTGACAGATAAAGTAGGTTTAGGTATGGATTTAGGAATGAACTCTTCTTCTATTACTTATACAGAAACTTCTACTTCTTCCACCGGTGTGATAACAAGTTATGATTATAAATTTGCAACTCAAAAAATTGGTGCAATGGTTACATTTAATTACCATTTCATTGAAAATGATAATTTAGATGCTTATTTTGTTATAGGAATGGGATATGGAAAAAGAACTTTTACAACTTCAACAACTAATCCAAATTATACGGATGATAATGCAACTCTTAGAGGTTTAATTCCAGTAGCGTCTAAAATAGGTGTTGGAATGAGATATTTCTTTACAGAAAATTTAGGAGCTAATCTTGCTTTAGGATTTGGTCAAGGTGGTTTATTAAATGTTGGAATTTCTGCGAAATTTTAATGAAAAACTTTTAAACAAAAAAAGGGAGGTACATTTGTATCTCCCTTTTTTTGTTTTAATAATTATTCTAATTATACTATTTTGTAATTTAAAAATGGTTTGATTTATTTAATTTTTATTGAAAGTCCAACTGACATTAAAGGACCTCCTAATCCTGCTTCAACAGTCATTCCAATCTTTGGTGTAAAAAAATAGTTTAAGCCAGTACATAATCTCATAGAAAACGGCAAAAAAGTCGTAGAATTTGTTCCTTCATAATAAGGGCCTGATTGACGAACGCCATCTATCCAAAATTTTCTGTAACGATTGTTCGTTCCAATTCCAATTCCAAAATAAGGGTCTAAATTTGAATTTGAAGTTTCAAAATGAATATTTAATCTAGCCATGAATCTTATTCTTTGCATCAATCTTTCTTCATGAGAAATAGTGGTATTGTATACATAAGTAATACTATCATATACTGAATTAGAAACTTCTGATTTGGTTCTTGTTGTATTATAAATAAAGTCAAATCCTATAGCTACTTGATCTGTTACAAAATACTCTCCTTTTATTCCTGAAGGACTTAATCCTGTGGTTTTTGTTGAAGCTGATGAACCAGTTTCTGTAAATAAAGATTTACCAAAATTAGGAAAGCCGTAATATCCAGTAACTAATAGACTCCCCTCATAATTTATTTGACTATAAGTAGAAAATGTTAAAATTATTAAGGCAAGTGTATTTATGATTTTTAATAGTATGTTTTTCATGAAAAATGTTTAAGTTAAAATTGAAAAATAGGGAATTTGGATGGGAAAAACAGAGGTAAAAATACCCCTGTTTTTAATGTTAAGATAAATTATGCTTCTTGCATCTTAATTAAATTCAAAGCAGACCCTGCTTTATACCAATCAATTTGTTGTTCATTGTAAGTGTGGTTCAACATAATGTTTTCTTTTGAACCATTCTCATGAATAACTTCCAATGTAATTTGTTTGCCTGGAGCAATATCTTTTAAATCGATAAAATTGAAAACATCATTTTCAAGAATTTTTGTGTAATCAGATTCTGCTGCGAATGTTAAACCTAATATTCCTTGCTTTTTCAAATTCGTTTCATGAATTCTTGCAAAAGATTTTACTATAATCGCTTTAACACCTAAATGTCTTGGCTCCATTGCAGCATGCTCACGAGAAGAACCTTCACCGTAATTGTGATCTCCAACAACTATTGAAGGAACACCTGCAGCTTTGTAAGCTCTTTGTACAGCTGGAACTTCACTATAAACACCTGTCAATTGATTTTTTACAGAATTAGCTTTGCCATTGAAAGCATTTTCAGCACCAATTAACATGTTATTAGAAATGTTATCTAAATGTCCTCTGTATTTCAACCAAGGTCCTGCCATAGAAATATGATCGGTTGTACATTTTCCAGCAGCTTTGATTAATAATTTTAATCCACTGATATTTTGTCCATCCCAAGCGTCAAACGATTCTAATAATTGAAGGCGACTAGAATCATCTGCAACAGATATCACAACGCTTGAACCATCCTCAGCTGGAGCTTGGTAACCAGAATCTTCTACGTCAAATCCTCTTGGAGGTAATTCCCATCCAGTTGGTGCGTCAAATTTTACTTGTTCACCTTTATCATTTGTTAATGTGTCTGTTAAAGGATTGAATCCTAAATCACCGGCAATAGCAATAGCAGCTACTATTTCTGGTGAAGAAACGAATGCATGGGTATTTGGATTTCCATCTGCTCTTTTCGAGAAGTTTCTGTTAAAAGAATGGATAATTGTGTTTTTTATTCCTTTTTCAGCGCCTGGTCGATCCCATTGCCCGATACATGGCCCACAAGCATTTGTAAATACTTTTGTTCCGATTTTCTCGAAGATGTCAATAATCCCATCTCTTTCAATTGTATATCTAACTTGTTCTGATCCAGGATTGATTCCGAATTCAGCTTTTGGAGTTAATCCTTTTTCAATAGCTTGTTTTGCGATAGATGCAGCACGTGACATGTCTTCGTAAGAAGAGTTGGTACAAGAACCAATTAATCCCCATTCCACTTTTGTTGGCCAATCATTTGCAACAGCTTCAGCTTTCATTTTTGAAATAGACGTTCCTCTATCTGGTGTAAACGGTCCATTGATTTGTGGTTCTAATTCAGATAAATTAATTTCAATCACTTGATCAAAATAAGCTTCTGGATCAGCATAAACTTCTGAATCTCCTGTTAAATGTTCAGCAATTGCATCCGCTGCATCAACTACATCTTGACGACCAGTTGCTGCTAAATATCTTCTCATTGAGTCATCGTAACCGAAGGTTGAAGTTGTAGCTCCGATTTCTGCCCCCATATTACAAATAGTACCTTTTCCAGTACAAGATAAAGAAATTGCTCCTTCACCAAAATATTCAACAATAGCACCAGTTCCACCTTTTACAGTAAGAATATCAGCCACTTTAAGGATAACATCTTTTGCAGAAGTCCAACCACTTAATTTCCCTGTTAATTTAACACCGATTAATTTGGGAAATTTCAACTCCCAAGCCATTCCTGCCATCACATCAACAGCATCAGCACCACCAACACCAATAGCCACCATTCCTAATCCGCCTGCATTTACAGTGTGTGAATCAGTTCCAATCATCATTCCTCCAGGGAAAGCATAATTTTCTAAAACAACTTGGTGAATAATTCCAGCTCCTGGTTTCCAAAAACCGATACCGTATTTATTTGATATAGAAGATAAAAAGTTAAAAACTTCGTTATTTTGGTTAATCGAATCTTGTAAATCTTTCGTAGCACCAACTCTAGCTTGAATTAAGTGATCTGCATGAACTGTAGAAGGAACAGCAACTTTTGCTTTGCCAGCTTGCATAAATTGTAGCAAAGCCATTTGAGCAGTTGCATCTTGCATTGCTACACGGTCTGGAGCGAAATCAACATACGAATTTCCTCTTTCAAAATTTTCAGTAGCTTTCCCATCCCATAAGTGAGTAAAAAGAATCTTTTCTGTCAAAGTTAAAGGTTTACCAACTATTTTACGTGCAGCTTCTATACGCTCTGGAAAAAGGGCGTATACCTTTTTAATCATGTCTAAATCGAATACCATAAATTGTGTTGTTTAAGATCTACTTATAATGTGTGTTGCGAAAATACACAAATTGTATTAAATTTCTTTCGGTTTTTTAACAAAATATTTTGAATTTTAGATAAAAGACTGCAAGACTCAAGACCGCTGCGCTAAAAGAGATTAGCTTGCTGCGCTTTTAGACTTGATTTTAAATAAAAACAAAATGAATGTTAATGCAATTATAATCAAGTCTTTGAGTGTGGATGTCTTGAGTCTTTGTGTCTTGAATCTTGTGTCTTTGAGTCTTGAATCTTGAGTCTAATTTTCTTTCAATCAATAATATCTACCGTTTAAATAATTTGTAGATGTCCTTTGGTGTTATACTATTATATTTGGCAAAACTATTTACTATGAATTTTAAAAACGCTCTGTTATTTTTTGCCCTTATTCTATCTACATCTCTAATAGCTCAAAAAGAAGAATATTCTTGTTCACATATAAAAAGTAAAAATAAAACGTTAAAAAGTAATACACTTTCCGTTGAACAAATTGAACAAACGGAAAGGTACGATGTTCATTTTTATCAGTTAGATTTAAATATGACAAACACGTCAACTGAACTTTCAGGAACAGTTGATATTCATGGTACAGCTAAAGAAGATTTAGATTCTGTTTGGTTCGAGTTATTTGAGACATTTACTATTTCTGACATAAAATTAAATGGAAATTCTGTTGTTTATAGTCGTGATTTATCAGCTGTAAAAGTCCCTGTTAATATTTTAGCAAACGATTCTTTTATAATTTCAGTAATCTATAATGGAACACCTCCAGACGAATCAACAAATCCATTAGGAGGTTCAGGTATGACAAATGATAATTCTCCATCATGGGGAAATCAAGTTACATGGTCGTTAAGTGAACCTTTTTCAGCATTTGAATGGTTTCCTTGTAAACAATCTTTAACGGATAAAGCGGATAGTGTTTATGTGAACATTACGGTTCCGTCTTCATGTAAAGCTGGATCGAATGGTGTTTTAGTTCAAGAGATTGATTTAGGAAATGGTACAACAAAGTTTATGTGGCAACATCATTATCCAATTGATTATTATTTAATTTCTGTAGCTGTCGCTGAATATGTAGATTATACAGTGTATTCAAATCCAGTTGGGGCTCCTAATCCAATTCCTATTCAAAATTTTATTTATAATAATCCGTTAACCTTACCAAACTTTCAAACAGATATCGACGAGACAGTTGATTTTATTGAGTATTTCTCTGATGTTTTTGGTTTGTATCCGTTTTATAAAGAGAAATACGGACATTGCATGGCGCCATTGAGTGGAGGAATGGAACATCAAACAATGACTACTCAAGGTTTTTTCAGTAATACGTTGACAGCTCACGAATTAGCGCATCAATGGTTTGGAGATCACGTAACTTGTAAGTCATGGTCGGATATCTGGGTAAATGAAGGTTTTGCTTCGTATGCTGAATATTTAATGTTGGAAGAAATGTATCCAGGTGATGAAATTTCTGATATGGATGATCGACATGTAGATATTAAAAGTGAAATAGGAGGAAGTATTTGGGTGGAAGATAGTTTGGATGGTGGACGTATTTTTGATAGTAGACTAACTTATAACAAAGGCGCAGCATTTATTCATACCTTAAGATATTTAATTAATAACGATACTCAATTTTTCACTGCTTTACAAAATTATCAGTCTGAATTTGCCTTTTCAACAGCTTTAGGAATAGATGTACAACAAGTTCTGGAAACTGAATCAGGTCTAGATTTATCGGAAGCTTTTGAGCAATGGTATTTTGGAGAAGGTTACCCAACTTATTCAGCCAAATGGAATGTAATAGGCAATGATTTACATGTCAATATCACACATTCTACATCAATGCCAAGTGTAACTCCTCTTTTTACAAATGATTTGGATATACGATTCCAAAGAACTGGGATGAGTGATACAACTATTCGTTTTAATATAGAATCTACGAATGAGGATTATATTATTGTTGGATTAAATGCAATTACTAGTTTAAGTTCAATCGACCCTAAAAATTGGATTATTAATAATGTCGGTTCAATTCAGCATGATTTGAGTTTAGGATTAATTGAAGCAGAAAAAATTGAAGCGAATAATTCAGTTTCTCTGTATCCAAATCCAAGTTCTGATTTTATTGAAATAATATCAAACAAAATAGAGAGATATGATGTTAAAATCATCGATCCAACTGGTAAATTATGCTTTTCGAGAAAAGTGAAAACAGGAGAGAAAATAAATGTTTCTGAATTTCAATCAGGATTGTATATGTTTCAAATCGAATCTGAGGATGGAGAACAGATTACTAGAAAAATTATGAGAAAATAGGAGTTTAGATTTAAAGACTGAAAGATACAAGACCGCTTCGCTCAAAGACTGATGAGTAGGGGGTAGAGAAAAATATGTCTTCTTGTCTTGAATCTAAAAAGACTGATAAGTTTTAGGGATATTTAAGTCTTAAAATCTTGATTCTTGAAGTCTTGAATCCAATTTTCTTTAAAATAATCTAAGTAAAACAAGGATTGTAAGAAAAATTCTCTATCTTTGTCCTCTTAAAAATTATCAATTAATTAATAAATCTTATGAATTCTTACGAAACTGTTTT
>OBEQ012577094.1_pt1 | contig 15378 bp, 8 predicted proteins | sample 1670901 | NCBI WGS metagenome assembly OBEQ01 (sample SAMEA104232315, study PRJEB22302) | groundwater metagenome | biome: forest; feature: aquifer; material: groundwater | place: USA | collected 2011-08-07 | depth 5.4 m | reverse complement strand
TGTTGGTAGCGGCGCGGCAGCCGGTCGCCGGCCAGGCGCAGCAACTGTCGCGGGCCGACGTCGAGCAACACGGCGCGCGCCGCCGGTAACTCTTCGAGACGCGAGATGGGCCAGCCGGTGACAAGCTCGCCGCCGAGCGATCGCAGATATGCCACCAGCGCGGCGGTGATGCGGCCCGAGCCGCCCTTCGCGATGGGCCAGCCGTTGACATGGCCGAGCACCGCGAGCGTCAGCGCGAATGCCGCCGACGGCCGATAGTCGAGTGGCAGCACCGCGTGGCCCGCGAGCCCGGCAAACAACGCTCGCGTGCGCGGCGACTGAAACGCGCGGCTCAGGAAGCTCTGCGCCGGCTGCAGCGCCAGGCGGGCGAAGCGCAACAATTGCAGCGGGTGGCGCGGAAGATGCGGCGGTGCGAGCGCGTCGGTCTGCAGCGTCGGCCACGCCTCCACGATCGGCTGCATGAGCCGCCGGTAGCGCTCACCATCGCGGCCCAGCGCGGCGGCGGTGGCGTCGAGCGATCGTTCCAGCGTCGCGGATGTGCCGTCGTCGAGCGGGTGTGCCAGCGCGAGCGGAGAGGCGATCCATTCCAATCCATAATCGGCCAGCGGCAACGTCCGGAAGAACGGTGATGACGCCGCCATCGGATGCACCGCCGAGCACACGTCGTGCAAAAATCCTGGCTCAGTCAGTGGCGCGGTGCGCGCGCCGCCTCCGGGCTCGCGGTGGCCTTCAACAACCAGCACCGATCGACCCGCCCGCGCGATGACGATCGCCGCGGCGAGGCCGTTCGGTCCCGAGCCGAGCACCACCGCGTCGTAACGGCTGCGTCGAGATATTGTGGGTAGGGGCGGATTCGTCATGAGCCTCGATCTGATTGATAGTAGCATCGTGCGGTGACAATGACGAGCGCGTGACATGTGTGTGACGAAACCGTCACAGCCGCGGCGTGATTCGGATTCGCGCGGGTCGACACCAGGCTTGACTTTGCGGTCGAGTTTCGGTATTACCTCCGTTATGGCATCCGGTATCTCTGCCGCTCCCTCGCGAGCCTCCCATCACGATCCCGCGGTCGCGTGTCCCGTACGCCTGCGGATCGGGGTGATCCCGGCGGCGGGCCGCGGGGTCCGCGCGTACCCGAAAACCTCGTATATCCCGAAGCCGATGGTCCACATCGGCGGAAAGCCGATCCTCCAGTGGAACATCGAGCTGCTGCGGGACCAGCTTGGCATCCGCAGCCTCTACATTATTATCGGCTATCTCGGCGACCAGATCCGGCAGCACTTCGGCGACGGTTCGGCCTTCGGCGTCGAGATCCACTATGTCGTCCAGGAGGGCCGGCGCGGCATCGGCGGGGCGATCGAGTCCGTCAAAGGCCTGATCGATGAGCCGTTCGTGGTCATCCTCGGCGACGAGCTCTATCTGGACTCCAACCACGCCGCTCTCGCGACGTTCCCGCACGCGGACTATGATGCGATCTGCGGCTTCGTCGAAACCCATGATCGCGAGAAGATTCGCCGCAACTACAGCGGCGAGTTCGCCGACGGGCGCATCACGCGGCTGATCGAGAAGCCCGCGGACCCGGCCACCGCGCTCATGGGCTGCGGCACCTATGTGCTGACGCCGAAGGTCTTCAGCTACATCGAGCGCACGAATGCCTCGTCGCTGCGCAACGAGGTCGAGATCACGGACGTCCTGAGCGCGATGGCGCAAGAGGGAACTGTCTATCCATTTATCATGCAGGCGCACTACGTGAATATTACCGACACGGCGGACATGAACCACGCGAATTACGTCCTGCGGCACCGCCAGTTCAAGGACTACCGCGTCAGCCTCGTCATCCCGGCCTACAACGAAGCCGGCTCAATCGCGCGCGTCGTCGCCGACTACCGCGCGGCCCCGATCCACGAAATCCTGGTCGTCGACAATAACTCGACGGACGGCACGGCCGCCGTCGCCGAAGCCGCCGGGGCGCGGGTGATCCGAGAGTCACGCAAAGGCTATGGGTGCGCGCTGCGCGCCGGGCTCGATCAGGCGATCGGCGAGATCGTCCTGCTCACCGAGGCCGACGGCACGTTCAAATCGAAGGACGTGCCGAAACTGCTCGAGTATCTCAAGGACGCGGACATGGTCATCGGCACGCGCACGACGCGCCAGATGATCGAGCAGGGTGCGAACATGGACTGGTTCCTCCGCTGGGGCAATGTGGTCCTCGGCAAAATTATCCAGCTCTTGTGGTGGAACCACGAGACGCGCTTTACCGACGTCGGCTGCACATTCCGTGGCGTGTGGAAGGATTCGTACAAGAAATTCGAGGAGAAGCTCGAGGCCCGCGGCCCCGAGTTTTCGCCGGAGATGATGATCGAAGCGCTGCGCGCCCGGATGCGCGTGATCGAGATTCCGGTCAGCTACTACAAGCGCGACAGCGGAGAGAGCAAGCATTCGGTTGGCGTAAAAAAGCTGAAGACGGGGTTTCGGATGCTGGGGCTGATGCTGCGCAAGCGGCTCGAGCGATGATGAGTGTGACGGCCGGACCAACACACGCGCGCAAATACGCGGTCGGCGTCAATGCAGGCCGCGGATGAGTCCTGACGTGCTCGAGCGCGAAGCGGTGCTGCCCGCGCCGCGCGGTACGGCGGATCGCGGCGTCGGCCAGGTCGCGGTGGCATGGATCGCGTCGGTCGCGGTCTGCGCGCTGGTCGTTGCCGAAGTCTTCGCGGGCCAGGGCGGATGGCTGCGAGTCAACCTGCCCATCGCGGGGTCCGATGGATTTCCGCTGCCGATCGTGTCGTGGACGGCGCTGGCGGCGTACCTCGCGTGGGCGGGCGCGCGACTCGGATGGTCGGGTCGCCGCCGGTTTGCTCGCGGTGTCGTGGTGGCATTCGGCGTGCACACGCTGGTGTTGCTCGCGCAGCTGACGCAGCATCTCGCGGAGAATCACCGGGTCGAGCTGAACGGCGCGTACATGTACTATTGCCGGGCGGTGTTTGCCATGGTCGTGACCGTCGGTCTTGTCGCGCTGTGGCGAGCTGCTCGCAGCTGGGTCCGGAGTACAACACACGACCCATGGCTCTTTCTCCTGCCGCTGGCACCGGCTTACGCGGTGTTCGGAGGCATGACAGCGCGGTACGGTCCGATGGTGCTGCTCCTCGGGACGGTCGCCGGCATCATCGGTTGCATCGCCGGCGATCATCCGGCGCTGCTTCGCATTCGTGACGCGCTGCGCGCGGCGATGACGCGCCGATGGTTCGTTGCCGCGGCTGTGTTTCTGGCGGCGTTCGCGATCCGATTGTTGTACAGCCGCCGCATTCTCGGCACGCCCGACTACCTCAACGCCGGCTCCGACGGCCCGCTGTATGACGCGCTCGCCTGGTCGCGCGTTCACGGCCCCGCCATCAAGAGTCAGATTCCGTTCTTCGCGCCGGGATACGTCCGGTTCCTCGAGGCGATCTATCGGATTGCCGGCCACCGGCACGCGGTGGTGCTGACGGTGCAATCGCTCTGCGGCGCGTTCGCGTGCGTCGTCGCGTACGACATCGCTCGCCGGCTCTTCGGCGAAACGGTGGGCAGAGTCACGGGCGCGTTGACCGCTGTGAATTTCCTGATGACGTTCGCCGCCGCGTCGATCGGTCATCAAGCGATGGACGTGCTGTGGACGCTGTGCGTCGTGTGGTGTCTCGTGTGCTACGTCGAGCAGCCGCGGCAATGGGGACGCTGGACGGCCGCGATCGGACTCCTGCTCGGCTGGGCGGCGCTCACGCGCGAAGGCAATATTGTCTTCGCGTGGTACATCATGGCATGGATGGCGATCGGCATGAGCCTGCGGATCGGCCGGCGACGGGCGCTGGTGCACACGGCGATGCTGGCGGTCGCATTCTTCGCGCTGCTCCACGCGGTGGCTGGGCGGGAGCTGGTCGGATTGCGCGATCGCGTGCAGCAGCACTGGTTCTACTATCCGTACACAGGCTTCGACATCAACGGATGGTTCAATCCATGGAACCATCAGGATCAAGCGTGGCGGCTCTTGCGCGAGCAGCCGCTCACCGTGGTCGCGCGCCTTGGCGTGGGCGTCGTCGCGAATTTCGAGTACATGTTTTTGAACCACGGCTTCGGCGTGTTCGACCCGCTGTTCCTTGTGCGGTGGAGCCCGTATTTCTACGGCATGTGGGCGTATGCGTGGCTGCTGGCGTTCGCGGGGCTGGCGTTGCTGGTCGTCCGGGCGCTGCGCAACCCGGTCGCGCGTCTGGCGGACTGGTTGATCCTCGGCGTGCTCGCGGCGCGCGCCGGGGTGCACCTGGTCCTCGAGGCGGGGTATCGTCATCGCACGCCGCTCGAGCCGTTTCTCGTGATGCTCGCGGCGTTCGCGCTCGTGCGGATCCTTCGCCTCGATGAGCCGGGCGCTACGCCCGAATCATCGCTGTCGACGAGCGACGCGCTGGAGCCCGCACCCGTCGTCGCTTAGCGGCGCGCGGCTTCCAGCGCGCGCCACACCACGGTCGCGTGGCCCGCTTCCGGCCCGGGCACGTCGCGGAAATCGCCACGCAGGATTTTCAGCGCCACGCGCTCGATCTCAATCTCGCGCGGCGTGCGCACGCCCGCCCTTCGCAAGATCGGCACCGGCGGGCACCAGCCGTCGAGCGCATGTTGCAAGAGAAACGCCGCCGCGAATGCCGAGAGGGCGAGCCAACGCCTGTTGGCGCTGATCGCGAGCGCGATGCCCAGCAGGATCGCGACCGCCGCGTTCGCCTCCAGCGCCCGTTCGATGTCCCACTCCGTCTCGAGCTCGACGAGACGCTCCCCAATCGCCGGCGAGCCGCCCAGGGCCGCTTCCTCGACGCGCTCGCGCGTGCGCTGCGCGATCCGCTCGTTGGTCTGATCCGCCGTTCGCCGACTGACTCGTGTCGTCGTGGGTGCGAGCATTGCGGGCCTCCGGGGTTGGGATGCGTCGTTGGCGCGATTGTCGCGCGCTCGTGCCACGAGTCTACTCGGCGAGGATGACGAGGCGATGAAGCTTGGATGACAATGTCGTTAGCGAATGCGGAGCGGCGGGCGACGCCGCGGGCACGGCGGTCGATCAGGCCAGCGTGACGACGATCGTGGTGCGGCGTTGGCGCGGCAGCCGCTCGATGGCGCGGCGCGCGATGCGCACGCCGTGCGCGCGTTTGGTAAACGCGAGCGGCTGGCCGCCGGCTTCGACGCTCGTGATCGTCGACGGCGCTCGCGAGGCGCGGAAGGCGATCCGCAGCGGCCGGTTGGCGAACGTTGCGTGCACGGTCAGTTCGTCGCGGCCATTGAAGTCCTCGGCCGTCAGCTGCGGGTCGAGCAGCAAGTCGCCCAGCTCGCCGCGGATGCCGAAGACTTGTGTGAGCAGCAAGTGGATCAGCCACGACGCCGAGCCGGTCAGGTACGCGTACAAGCCGCGGCCCTGCGCGTTGAAATACTCCGGCAGGCACGGAAAAATCTTCGCGACCGGTTGATTGGTCGCCATCTCGTAGAGTGCCGCCCACACGCGCCGTCCTTCGCGTGGTCGTCGACGGACGTAGAGCGCGTAGGCATACATCACGGCCATGTGGCTGAAGACGGCACCGTTTTCCTTCTCGCCGTACGCGAACGAAAACGCCCGGCCCAGACTTGGTTGGATCTCGCCGAAGTCCGTATTCAATCGCACGCCGCCGAAGCGCGGGTCGCGCAAATATCGGTCGACCGACGCGACGACCGCGTCGAGCTGGTCATCGGTCGCGATGCCGCTCATCAGCGCGAAGACTTGGCCGGTGAGCGTCATGCGCGTGCGGCCATTGATGCGGCCTTCGACGCGGCGCCCGTCGTTATCGTAGTAGCCATTGAACCACGCATCGCGGCCGACCGTGATCCATTCCTGTTCGCGGATGCGGCCCGCCAGGTCGTCGTGCTTCGCCTCGAGGTCGGCGACGAGTGCCTCGACCGGCACGCGGACAGACCGCCCGGACAGATCGCGCGCGACCGTGCGCAGGTAGGTGTCGAGGCGACGTTGCTTCGCGGCGGGCGAACCATACGCGACGCGCTGGCCACCCGGAAGTCGGTCGAGCAGCAAGCGGAATTCCTCGGGCACGGCGATCGCGCGCGTGCCGCGGCTCGCGAGCGCGGTCGCGAGCTGGCCGAGGCGCCGCAGGTTCCACGCGTAGAACGCGCTGAACGCCACGGACTCGCCGCGGTCTCCGGCCATATCGAGCCCGTCGTTCCAATCAGCACCCTCGAGCCGGCAGAGGTTGTGCTCGCCGACGTTGAAGAACGCGGTCAGATGCTGCACGAGCAAATGTTCGAAGACGCTGCCGCGATAGACCCGCCCGCGGCGCGTGCGCAGCGCGTGGCCGTAGGCCGGCGTCCATCGCGGATCTTGCCGGCGGCAGCGGAAGATTTGCGGGTCGCGGAAATAGTCGCGCGGCTCCAGCGCGAAGTCGAGGTCGCCGGTCTGATCGAGGTACAACCACGTCGTGTACGTCGGCCAGACGCCGTGGTCCATCCACGTGCGTGGGATATTGTTGCGGTCGGCGATGAAGCTGCCGTCCTTGTCGATGATCGTGGCGTTCGAGCCGTCGATGCGTACGCCGCCGAGGTTGTGCAGCAGCGCCGGGCGCATCGACGATGGGTCGGACAGCAGCAGTGCTAAGCAGTCCTGCCACAGGTCGCGCCACCCGCGACCGCCGCGGCCGTAATCGAATTGCGGCAGGAACGAGCACCCATAGAGGCATCGCAGCGTCGGTTGGCAACCGACCCAGGTGAGCCAGTGGTCGAGGCGGCGGTCGGCGGTGCCGAAGGCGACGCGATGCGCCGCGTCTTGCCAGGTGTGCCTCGTGCGCTCGAGCGACGCCGAGGCCGCGCCCGGTCGCTGCAACGCGCGCAGCCAGCGGCCCGGCTCATTGCGGTCCGTCGAAATGCCGCCGAGGAAGAGAAACTCCGCGCTCTCGCCGGGCGACAACGTGCGCTCGCCGAATCGGAAACCACCAATCGCTTCGCGGCCGGCCAGCGGCTCGGGCGGCGCGATGGAGACGCGACGCCAGACGGCGGCCGGCGCGGCGAACGTGCCGCCCTCGCCAAGGAACGCTTCCTCGGTCGCCCACACCGCCTCGGGCGCGCGGCCATTCGGTCCAATCGCGAGCGCCATGTAACGGACCGTGTTCACAGGATGCCCGCGCTCATCGAACGACATCGTCGGGCACACGTTCACCCCATGCGGCAGCTTGTGGATGCGATGGAGCAGCGCGGTCACGTGCCGGTGGTCGCGGACGTTGTCGGCCGAGCGCGCGAACAGCGGCATGGCCGCGTAGACATCAAATGTCAGTGCGCCACTGCCGGTGTTCGTCACGGTGACGCGCATGGCCTCGACGCGGCCGGGCACATCAGCGGGGCACCACAGGTCCGCGCGCACGCGAAATCGCTGCGAGCGGTCGTGGCGCGTCAGCGAAAACCACCCGGGGCCGGCGTCGATGAGCGAGTCGGCGGCGCGATCCGCGGCGCGCTCCACGAGACCGTCGGGCGAGAGGCTCGAGGGCGACCACGGCTCGCGGTCGGGCTCGACGAGCCAGAAACCGCGGTGGACGAGCGAGTGCGGCAGGTCTTCGGCGGTCAAGGGAAGCGATAGGTATTCATGGTGGCTCGCGGCGGGGCTGCCTTGCAGCGATGGGCTGGTCCACGAGAGCATGCCCTGTTCGCTCATCAGGGGAACGTACAATCGCCCGATGCGTTCGGCGCCGAAGGCCTGGAACATGCCCGAGGCCGGCGCGTCGGGGGTATCGTCGGTGAACCGCCACCAGTCGGAGGCGGGTGCTCCAGAGTCTCGAGTGGTCGTCGCCATGGCGCGCTATTGTAACATAGTCGCCCGCAGCGCAAGTTGGACGGTCGCAGCGAAACGCGCTACAATTTGTGCGTCCATTCATGGCCTCGCGCGCATGCAGATCTCAAGACGCTCGACCGCCCGCATATCGGCTCGTCACCCGATGAGCGCGATCCTTACCGTCGCGTCGCCCTCACGTCACACCGGATCGCAGGAGGCATGATGGCCGCGACACCCGGAGCGAAGCAGCGGATCTTCAGCTGCGTCGCGACGCTGCTGTCGGTCGTGCTGAGCTTCGCACTGCTGGAGCTCGGCGGGCGGCTCGTACTGCTGAAGAGCTTCGTGATTCCCGCGGGCATCGAGGACCCCCACTACCATCATCGGCTGAAGCCGAATACGACCTATCATTTCGTCACGCGCGAGTTCGACGTGACAGCGCGCACGAATTCGTACGGGCTGCGCGGCCCGGACCCGGTCATCCCAAAGCCGGCGAAGGTCATTCGCATCCTCATGCTCGGTGACTCGTACACATTCGGCTTTCCCGTTCGGGACGGGGAAGAGTTCGCCGCGCTGATCGAACGCGGCTTGCGCGAACGAGGCTATCCGGTCGAGGTCGTCAACGGCGGCGTGTCGGGCACCTCGCCGACGCTGGATTACATCGCGCTGCGCGACCAGTTCCTCTCGTTCCAGCCCGACCTGGTGATGCTCTGGTACGACCTCGGCGACTTGCAGGAAGACAATTGGTTTCAGCGCAACCTCATCGTCGATGGACACGGGCGAATTGAGCGCTGCGACCCCCTGTATATCAATGGGCACTTTGACCGCTGGGAATGGCTGAAGCTGCACAGCGTCGTCGCGAGCTGGGCCGACCGGAAGCTCGTGCGCACGATCGACAAGATTCGCGTGCTCGGCCTGCAAGGCTACGCCGGCGTCATTGCGCGCGGCGAGCGTGCGAAAGTTGCCATCGCGCGCGTGAAAGCCGCGCAGCACGCCAGCGACCTGGCATTGAACGACCGCTTCTTGTTGGTGCGCCCCTCCTCGACTATTGAGATGCTCGCGCCCTATTGGGAGTTGAGCCAGCGGTATGTGCTCATGATTCGCGACCTGCTCGCCCAGCGGCAGATTCCGTTCGTCATGGGCGTCTACCCGTACGGCATGCTCGTTGGCCCAAACCAGTGGGGCGACGGTCGTACGTACTGGGGTTTTGAGAAAGGCAAGACCTATTCCGCCGACCAAGCGCTGACGCTGTTTGCGGGGTTCAGTCGCGACCATCACGTGCCGCTGATCAACACGTTCGACAGCTTCCGCGCGGCAGGGCAGCATGAGACGCTCTACTACAACTGGGACGGCCATTTCACGCCGGCCGGCCACCGTGTGTTGGCCGAGCACGTGCTCCACGACCGGCAGTTCCTGTCGCAACTCGACGAGATCGTCGCGCGCCAAGGCTTGACGCGCGCTTCCTCGACGACGCCTGCCGCCACGCTGAAGTCCACTCCGTCCTTCGTTCCCGCCGCCGGCCTTGCGCCGACGCGCACCGCCCGCTAGTCGGCGACACCGCGTTTCCGCCGTCGCATCCATTGTCGAGTTGTCTCGACGGTGTCGCCTGGCATTGTCGCGCCATAGCATCCAGCCGTACCAGCTCAGCGGCGTGCGCTTCATCCGCTCCCAGCCCCTAACGGCTATTGCTCCGCAACGCCGCCGACACACACGCGATGTGCGCCACGGCGCGGTATGTTAGAATCGTGCGTATTCTCTGTGCGCGGAGCACCACGCGCGATGGGAGACAAAGCTTGAGCAAGAGAGGCTCCCGTCTACATTTCGCCGCGATCACGGTGCGAGTCGCGAGAGCAGGAGAAGGCGATCAGCGATCCGTCCCCGCGTGTTCACGAGCGCTCGCCCAGCGATCGCTCCTCATGACCGATCCGCAACCGCAGGCTCGCGGGGCTGATGCCGGCTCGCCCGACGCGGAGCCCATCACCGCCGTCGACGTGCGCGTTCGTCCGTACGAGCCCCGCGACCGTGACGCGATCCGGCGGCTGGCCTGTGACACGGCCGACCGCGGCGAACCGGTCGAGCGATTTTTTCCGGACCGCGAACTGGTTGCCGAGCTGCTGACGCGGTATTACACAGACTACGAGCCGGGCTCCACATGGGTCGCCGACGTGGGCGATCAAGTCGTCGGCTACGTGACCGGATGTTTGGACACGCGGCGCTACCAGCACACCATGTATGCGCGCATCGTGCCTCGGGCGATCTATCGCGCGGTGCTGCGCGGCACGCTGCTCGCACCGGAGACGTGGCGGCTGGTGTGGGCCTCAGCGTTCACCTTGCTTCGAGGTGGATTGCAACGACGGGTCCCGCTCGACCGGTACGCGGCCCACTTACACATCAATCTTCGGAACGAGTTCCGCGGCCGCCGGCTCGGTGCGCGGCTGGTGCACTGCTTTCTCGATCAGGCGAAACGAGCGGGTGCGACGGGCATTCACGTCGGCGTCCGAGGAGATAATCCCCGCGCGTGCCGATTGTTCGAGCGGCTTGGCTTCACCGTGCTGCAGCGTTGTCCCGTGCTCGCACCGCGATCGGGACAGTACATCCAGTATCACACCGTCGTGTATGCGCGGGCACTGTAGCTCCGGAGGCGTCATTCGTCGCCTGGCGCTGACGCTCGCGCTCGGTGCTTCGCTCGCCGGGTGCCATCGCATGCAGCCCTCAGCAGCACAGTCGTGGCTCGAGCTGACGCTGAAGCCCGACGACCGCATCCTCGTGCTGGCCCCGCCCCCGGACGACGAAGTCCTCGGCTGCGCGGGCATCATCCAAAAGGCCGTGCGGATGCCCCTGCCGCTGCGGGTTGTCTTCCTGACCTACGGCGACAGCAACCAGTGGTCCTTTCTCATCTATCGCCGCCGCCCGGTCTTCGGGTCGCAAGCGGTGCAGCAGATGGGACTCGTGCGGCACGACGAGGCCGTCGCGGCATCCAAAGTGCTCGGCGTCGATCCGGGGAATCTCACGTTCCTCGGCTACCCGGACTTCGGCACCATCCAGATTTGGTACAGCCACTGGGGCGACCGGCCGCCGTTTCGCAGCATGCTCACACGCGTGACGGCCGTGCCGTATGCGAACGCGCACCGTCCTGGGAGCGCGTACAAGGGCGAGGAAGTGCTCAACGATTTGACGGCGATGATTCGGGAGTTCCGACCGACGAAGGTGTTTGTCTCGCATCCGGCCGACCACATGCCGGATCACGCCGCGCTTTACTTGTTCACGCGCATCGCGCTGTGGGACATGGAGCGCGAGCTGCGGCCGGACGTATATCCCTACCTGGTGCACTTCAAACGCTGGCCCCGCCCGCGCGGGCTGCGCGACGTGGACTTGACGCCGCCGGCGGTGCTGCTGCATGCGGTGAAGTGGGTGGAGGACCGGCTCAATGCCGCGGATGTCGCGCAGAAGCTCGCCGCGATCCGCGCGCATCGCACGCAATACGCCTATTCCCGAACGTACCTGTCGTCGTTCATCAGGCCCAACGAGCTGTTCGGGGATTTCCCGACGGTCATGCTGCGTGCCGAAGTGCCGACGGTGCCGCTGGCCGTCTCCGGCCCATCGGCGCAAGTCGAGCCCGACGAGGGACTCACGGACCAAGAGCGCGCGGTGTTCGTGGGAATCGAGGAGAAGTCGGCGCGGTTGGAAGGCGATCGGTTGGTGCTCACGGTGAAATTCTCGCGACCGTTGGCGCGCACCGTGCGGGCGTCGATCTTCGTGTTCGGCTATCGCGGGGATCGGGGGTTTCCGACGATGCCGAAGCTGCACATTCAGCTGGGCACGATCGGCTACGCGGTGTACGACCAGGATCGGCGGCTGCTGCCGGAGGCGATCAGCGTGCGGCGCGGGTTTCGACACGTGACGCTGTCGATTCCGCTGGCACGGCTTGGCGACCCCGACCGCATCTTGACGAGCTCGCGTACGTACGTCGGCGACGTGCCGCTGGACTGGGTGTCGTGGCGGGTGCTGGAACTGCCATGGGCGGCGCATCCGAGCGCGCAGGGCCGCCCCTAAGTGGCTGCGCAGACCGCGGAGCCCCGTGGAGGCCCGGCGGAGCTTGCGAGCGCGTCACGCGGATGTGGTCCGGCGAGTGTATCGCCGCTGAGCGAGACTACGCGCCAAGCTTAACCGTGATTTCAGTCAGCTCGCCGCGTCGCGCCATGGCGGCGTAGGGCTCCGGCAGTACGCCGTGGCGAAATTCCGCGCGTTCGTTCGAGTCCGTGACCACGCGGATCGTGCGCGGCACGACTTTCCGTGGGCCGAACGTCGGCCGGCGCGACGGGTTGACATAGGTCAGCACGGTTCGGCCGAATAGGCGGCACACAAACCGGCCCTTCGCGTCGAACAATTCCGCCGCGAGGACCGGTGCCGGCCGCAGCTCGAGCGCGCCTTGCGCGGACAACCGAAACGGTTCCCGCCCGATCGTCATCCACAGCCACATCTGCAGCATCTCCGCCGTGGCACCGCTCAGGCGTGCCACGAACCCCGCGCCGTGTAGCGATGGGTCCGCATACGCCGAGCTCACGAGGAACGAGCTGTTTTCGAGAATGCTTCGGCCGTAGCGCTTCGGCGGCTGAAACGGAATGAGTGCCGCGAAAAAGTCCGCATAGAATTCCTCGTACAACCCGCAGCGCATGAGCTCGAGCAAGTATTTATATTCCATGTGCCCCCAGATCGACTCGTTCTCGAGCCAGCCCGGGCTGAAGACTCGGCAGCGCCCGATCTCTTCGGAGGCTTGGGCGAGCGAGGCGCAGACGCGGTACATGCGCAGCTTGGCGTCATAGAGCGGGCTGCGCCGGACCGCGGCGTGCAACTTGCGCGCCCGCGTCGCGTCGTGCTCGAGTCGCAGCGCGTGCATCATGCCCTCGAGAAAGAGCGGCAACGTCCGCCGCGCCCACGCCATCGGCACGATCGCCGACGGGGAGTCGTCCGTACGTGTGTAGTCCGTGACGTCGTGGTAAAAGTAGCTGGGGTAGAGGCCGCGCTTGGCGTCGGCGGTGCTGGCGATGCCGCGGTCGACTTTCGCGATGCCGGTCCGGAGATAGTCGAGGACGTCACCGACGGTGATCGACTGCTCGCGGCCGGAAAAGCCCAGCCGCACCTCGTCGCGATACCGCTCCTTGGCGTTGGCACTCGTGGCCCAATAGTCGGCCGGCTTCGCGGGCAGCGCCTGCCGCACCTCGAGCAGAAATCGGTGCAGCTCTTCAGGCAGCGAGACGGAGCTCGTGGTCGGCAGTGCCAACCGCGCGATCGCGTCTTCCAGGAATCGCATCCAGCGCTTCAACTCGAACGTCTCGCACAGCGACGAGCCGAGCAATCCCGGCAGGCCATTGAGCGCGTCGTACCAGTTCGGCTTCTCCGATTCCATCTCAACACCCATGCCCGACGGGTCGAGGCTCGCCAGCTTGTTCGTGACCACGCACAACATTTTCACGAGCAGCGTCGTCGTGTAGATCGGCCCCTGGCCGTGGCCGGTGCGCATGCAGTGCGGCGCTTCGCCGCGCGCGCGGATGAGCTCAGCCTTCTCGATGTCCTTCTGTACCGCGCCATATTGCCGCACCTTGCCGCGCACGAGCTGATATTTCTTCGCGCGCGGCAGCACCACGTGCGCGTTGTCGTAGAACGTCAGGACGCGCTTCTCAATGAGGATGTCGCGCAGCCGGTCAGGGTAGATGGCGAGATAACTTTGCAGCAAGTCAAGGTTGTAGGTCCAGTGGTCGGTCCAGAACCCCTCGCCATGCTCGGCGTCTTCGATCTCGCGCGCCTTGGCCATGATGCGGTTGAGCAGGGCTTCGGGAGACTCGTTCACCGCGACCTTGCGCCGTTGGATGTGTTGCAGCAGCTCGCCGGGCGTGAACGGCTTCGAGAGCACCGGCTGCAACTCCGGCAGGCTCTGGGCGTCTTTCGGCAGGATGTAACGCGTGCCTTTGACGATGAGCGGGTTGTAGCCGTCGGCCTGGATCAAATTGAAAAACGTGATGACGTTGTGGTCCTCGACCTCGGGATGGAACCACACGTCGGAGCGGCGGTTTTGGTTGACGTCGCGGTAGTTGGCGTTGCCTTGCGAGAAATACGTGGCGGGCAGGACGAATTGGTTGTAGTCGCGCTCGAGGTCGCCGTGCTTGCGGCCATAGACATAGAAGATCTTGCGCCGCTCAGGCGGCTGGCCGCTTGAGTCGCCGAGGGTGATCGGCGTGCCGCCGCGCAGCACGTTGTCGAGGAACGTTTGCCGGCAATAGAGGTCGAAGCGTGGCAGGCGGCTGTGCGTTTCGACCGGGCGCGTGAGGTCCTCGATGAGCGTCCGGTTCGCGTTGGCCTTGGCCTCGAAAAATGCGGGCGTGGCCGCGGTCGCGACGATGGCGTTCAACTGTTCTTGGCTGTCCGCGTGGCCGAAGAGGCTGTAAATCGTCCGCGGCTCGCCGGGCTGCAGTCGCAGGCGCGTGTAGCTCATCGCGCACGGAGTCTTGTCGGCCGCGTTTTGGCGAGGCGGCACGCGGAATGCGCGGTCCAGAAACCGCTCGGGCGCTCGGAAATCTTCCCGCAGGCCGAAGACCAGCGATGGGTCAACGATCGGCGACAGGCGCTCGAGACCGTCAGGCTGGTCGACGACGCTCACATAGAAATTGCCGGCGTGAATCGGGACCACTTCCGGCCGATCGTGCGGCTCAACCTTGAGTCGGAAGAACGGCGCGTGGTGTTCGAGGTTGCCGACCGTCACCCACGCTTCGATTGTGCGGCTCATGTCTTTGAGCAAGCGGTCGACGATCCCGAACGGCACAATGGACGGCAGGCCATCGAGCAGCTCGAGGTCGAGGCGTTGCTTCGATCGATTGGTCAGCGTCACGAGCCGCGCCAACGCGGCGAACGGCTCGCTGGGGATGGTGAAGTAGCGCACGCGGACATCCAGCCCAACCTTCGGGTCGCGCTGCTCGATCACGAGCTCGTGCATGCGGATTTCCATCCGCTGCGTGGTGCGCGGCGACGGTTGGAACGGTTCGTAGAATGTTTCGGCGCCCCGGCCGCGGATCTTGATGAACGTGCGGAAGCCTTGCAGCGGTGTCGCGCGATAGGCGCGGTTCGCGGGGAGGAACTCCATGAGCGGGTGGTCCTTGTCGCGCACGCCGAAGCTGGCGATCGCTTGGCCCCGGTTGACGTAGAACGCCCACATCGGAATGCCCCAGAGGCCGGAGATGCCGGGCAGGAAACTGGCGAAGGGCCGCGCGTCGGCATAACCGTCGATGACGAACGCGTCGTGGTCGAGGCGATAGGTAGTCATGGCCCGGTATTGTACCAAATCGGCGACCCAGCGGCATGCTCGCGATCTGCCGGGTAGTGGCCTACTTTGCCGGGTCCTGTCACTGCGCCACCCCGCCGTCCGTACTCGCTCCGGGGCGGCCCGGCGTTCCTTGAAGGCGGGGCCGGGACACCGCCGGCTCGGAGCTGCGTGCGGGCGGCGGGGGCCCCGGCTCCGTGCCACCCGGCACAGAAGGCCACTACCATCTGCCGGCGCAAAGGCATTCTGCCAGCAGTGGCGA
>OBEQ012411695.1_pt1 | contig 15378 bp, 13 predicted proteins | sample 1670901 | NCBI WGS metagenome assembly OBEQ01 (sample SAMEA104232315, study PRJEB22302) | groundwater metagenome | biome: forest; feature: aquifer; material: groundwater | place: USA | collected 2011-08-07 | depth 5.4 m | reverse complement strand
TTATGAATAAATTAGAAATAATTTCAATAGCTTAATGGCTTAATTTCTATCTTCTTATGTTTAAAAAACCGGCACTTGGCCGGATTGTGACTACCTATATCTTATCACGCGATAGAAGTTTCTGACCGAATTACTTGTTATATCTAAACCGACGTAATTGAAGCTCGGAACTAATTAAACTTTTCCTTTGGTAACGGCTCTGATTTTAGCAAGGGCCTCACCAAGCGTCATGATTTTTCCATTCAATCCTTCAGCAACTTTCTTTACTTGAAAAGGAATTGGACATAGAGCTCCCGCTAAACCTGGGTGCGGATCATAGAAAATTTTTAGTTCGTTTAGATCTGCTGGGTTATTTTGTTCTGGCATTTTAAAACCCAACTCAAAGAACTGATTAACACTAACATGGTAAGTATCATCTTGCAACAAAAAATCTGGCGATTAGCTAAGGTCTATTAAAATCAAAAACGGCTCACACGGAGCCGATAAGAAAGAGTAGATATGCGTTTTTTATAAAAACAATGAGGGCCCATGAGGCTTTTTTCTTTCTGCGAGAAGTAACAATCGGGCCACAAGTTATTATCCAAGAAACTGTTCACATTATATAGGGATTTCTTGTTTTTGTCTACTCTTGGGCGTAATCCAGAAACCCATATACTTGCCCAGCATAAGGCGGGTTTGTGCATCTAGGGCTGGGATAGCGCCAAAAATGATAAAGTTTACAGGAAATAACAACCATTGGACAGCCATCCAAAACCACTTAAATTTGCCGTATTGTAGCGGTTTTGGTGGAAGAAGGGTAATTGAAATTACTGCTGAAGTAACAAGACCGGCCATAGCTAGATACATTATAAAACTAGTGATTCTGGGAAGGTTGTAAGAAAGGATCGTGGTGTTAAATTTTGCCCCGCCGAACCACAACGGCAACCAACCAAGAAAAAATATAATAAGAGCATTGGTCGCGCTTGAATGAGTTTTTTCTGTGTGATTAAGTATGTGAAACCATTTTGTCCTTAGAGAGATTTTATTATTTTTTAAAAAACCAAAATAAAAGTAAGGATTGTTCTCTGCGCCATAAAGCCATCTTCTTATCTGCTTATACTGATTCTTAAAAGTCTGCCATAACGTCGACGCAACATTTGCATCCATATAAATCGGGAAATACATCGGCACGGTCCGCCAATCTCCATCAAATTTTAAAAAACACTGCCAAAATATTCTGGAATCCTCACTAACTACGTTGGTCTGCCAAAAACCCAACTCAACAAGCGGTTGAAGTCCAATTGATTGAGAAGAAAAAGTAACCAGCTGTTCGTGGCGAGATTGTTGCATCATTTGCCAAAACGTTGTTGAGAAGGAAAATATTCTAACAAACGCCGGCGCTTCCCAAATATTGTTTACAAAAAGGGGTACAGGTTGATACGAAGACCTCAATGGCTTTTCGGCAGTTAAATAACTATAAGTCAGAAAAGCAAAAAAATCACCATGAACAACGGTGTCAACATCAAAAACAGAAACCACAACTCTTTCATAAGAAATTGCTAGAGCATCCACAATATCCTTTTTTGCTTCTTTGGCTGCCCAGGCTTCATTTGACCCCTTGCCTCTCATTTCGCTGGACAAATTGTCAGGATGAATCGTAATTAAAAATTTATAAAATTTGTTGCCAAATTCGCTTCTAATTTGCTCGGCGGTTCTTTTGGCTGACTCCCCCATTCTTTCTTCCGTCGCCAAAACAACAATAAATTTATCCAAAGGATAATTCGCTTTTACAAGACTTTCGAAATCCTGACGCACAACCCCTACTGGTTCGGTGGCCATAGGCAGAATTATTAAATGATAGATGTCTTGCCATGAATTAACTGATAATAATCTGTAATCTGTTGGCGGTAACTTCTGTAGTTTATCAAGCCAATTTGTTTTCAAGTTGACGCGCATCTTGTTAAAAGCTGAACGCATCAACAGGGAAAGATATATAGTCTTAATCAACCAATACACATCAAAAGCAATAATAAAAATAGCCGCAAAAACCGGCATTTCAAAAGAGATATAAACAACAAAAACCAAAGTCAGCCAAGCCAATAAGCCTGGTAAAATTTCAAAAAACCTGTAAATATAGCGGTCCTTTTTGTTGCTGATCTCATTGGCCCTGCCAATGTTTAAATAAGAACCCATGATAGATATAAAAACACAAAAACAACATTAGGACAATTAAAAAGCCCCCTTTTTGAAAGAGGGACTATTCACATATCGGGACAACTTTTCCTTCTTGCATACTGAATGTAACTTTATCAAGTTTTCTGTGTCGAGCTAACAATCGGCCCAGGGGTCTTTTAATAAATGACTTGAACTTGTGCCGTAAGAGCCTAGCTCCAATCTCTGGGTGATCCAAACTTTCTCTTATTATAAAATTCCTAACCTCTGAACTAATTTCAAGTTTAAGATCGACATATCTAGACCAACTAGTTTGCAATCTCTCAATATGAAAATCTAGAATTTCTAGAAGGTTATTGGAGCTTAGGGGCCTAAACACTACCACGTCATCAATCCGGCCAATAAATGCCGACGAAAAAGTTTTCTCCATTTCAGCCTTCGCTATTTTCCAAATATCTTTTTCGAGTTGGTTGAACCGTGTTTCATCGAACTCGTCTAACTTAGTTTCCTTAGGTCTGGTAAAACCAAACACGTGATTCTTCCTACGCTTACTAATCTTTTCGGCTCCGACGTTGGATGTGAGAATAATGATGGCATTGGACAGATCCGTTATATTACCGTTGGCCAAAGTAACCCTTCCGTCTTCCATGATCTCAAGAAGTAAATTATGAAGAGTCTGGTTGCCTTTCTCTATCTCATCAAACAGAATAACAATCCGGCTCGGAGTTTTACTTTCATTCTCAACCGGCACATTTATTACAGCCTTATCCTTAATTTTTTTACGAATATCAAGAAGTTTATGGCTTGCTTTTTTTAACTCTTTCTCCATGTCTTTGAGCACCTCCATGTTTGTTCGCACTCCCCCATAAAGCTCAAATATCGTAGCTATAGTCGCGTATCTGTTTCTTGAATCAGACTCAACAATATTTTTAGCAGAGCTTGTTAAAATATCGAACACGCGCCTGCGAGCATCTGAATCCTGAAACAACTCTGCAAATGACGCTTCGTCTTCATTCCAAGCCTTATGCAAAAAACTGTCATATTCTTTTAGGAATTTGGCAAAACTTGTATCTCTTTTAATCTTTCCAGCTAATGCCGCCACACCTCGCTGATAAGATTTTATCCTATCAACAAGAACATCCTGCTCATTGCTTAAGGACGCAATCTCCGGTGATATGGCCACCAAAGTCTTGGATGGTTTTATTTTTTGATCTATATATTTTTGGGACAACATCGGCGGCGTCTCAAAACCAACATAACTATGTGGCGCACCGATAATTGTGTGGATCATGTGCGGCTGACTAAATACAGCGCAAGAAATCTTGATCATTGAACGCTTTTTACCCATGAAGTACTCGCTTAAAAGCCGCGCGGTTTCGGTTTTGCCAACTCCGCTAGGGCCTAGAAACAGAAACACTCCGACTGGGCCAGGATATTCTTCCAAGTCATCGTCTAGACCCCGAAGAGTCAAATCGTCTTCATAAACAGCACAGACGGAATTAATAGCCTTTGGTTGGCCTTTTAGTCTTTCGGATAAATAATTTTTTAAATCAAGGGCCTGGGGCAGTAAATCCTGATCGCCGGAACCCGGCGATTGTCCATGAAATTCTTCAGTCATATAATTTTCGTTTTAAAGTACTATGAAGAATATAAATGATTGACCAGAAAAATCAATAAAAAAAATAGTCCCGCTTTAGCAAGACTATTGTCTAGTGGTTGTTCCGGGAACAACATTCACACCAAGATCTTTAAGTTTCTTGGCAAGAAATATGTTATGAGTCCTAAGCCAAACTTCATACATTCTTAGAATATCGGAGTTGCTTAAATTTGACTGGTATATACAAGCGGTTGCTTCGGTTAGAATGTCCACCAAACCTGTAAAATTTCCGGCCAACTCATCAAAAAGATCTGAAAGACTTCTTTGTCCAGTTTCACCAGCTTTTTTATATGAACTAACACCAATATTTACGTAGTAATCAACGTCAACAAATTTTCTTGCCAGTTCCTGCCACCATATGCCAGCAATAACTAGGGACGAATCACCAACTACCTTGAAAAGGTCGTGGCACTGACCAGCAACAGCCCTTACATATGCTTTAGCCATAATGTCTTCGTGTCTTTTCCTGTCTTTTTCTTCGTATCTTAATGTTCCAATTAAAATTCCTAACAGATAAAAGGCAACCTCTTCACTTATTTTAACTCTCTGGTGATCTATAGCTTCACTTAAAACTTCTTTAAAAAACAAATCGCACTGCTTGTGAGCCTCGAGGAGCGGTTTGGTATTGTCGTCCATGCGCTTTAGTTATCAAAAAACTACTAACTAGTATAAAAAATGCTCGTGATAAAATCAATGTCGTCTTTAAATTATAAAAGCAGCAAATTTGCTGCTTTATCTTTTTTTGTATGAATTATGGCTTTTGCCGTCATATTTATAAATAAAAGGTACTTTTTTTCTGTAAGTAGCCGTTTCGAGATAAATCGGCCGCCCCCAGAAATAATATTCATATTCAAGGGTTTTTTGGGTGTATTCCTTGTCTAGATTTCGACCGTCAAAATCATGTTTTTGATATAAGAATCGGGAATCTTCATAGTCAGCGTGAATAATTCTAATTGTCGGTATAGATCCCATGCCTACATCTCGAATTAAAAGCTGTTTTATGTTCTTCCAGCTTTCGTCGTTAACCAGCTGATCTACAAAAACATCTTTGGTGTCTACCTGATACGATAAAAGGTTCAACTTTTCCATCAGCTCTTGAGTCAAATAACTTCTAAGAAAAGATGTGTCCTGGGCCGTTCTCATTACATGAAATATCTGCTTATTGCCCTCTCCTCCTTTTAGACCGTATTGTTTCTGTTCTTCCTTTGTTGGTTCTTCGTATTTTCTAAAAATATCGTGCCATATTTTAAAGCCAACATAGTATGGATTGATTGTCATTGGATTTTCCGGCAGACGCACAACGCCACTATGATAGTTGTCTATGGCAAGCTGCAAATCAGCCGAGAGACCAAGGGCTCTAATAATTTTATTGTGCCAATAGCTTGCCCAGCCTTCGTTCATAATTTTGGTTAAAATTTGAGGCTTAAAATACTCAAAAGATCTTGCCACAATAGTCATAATATCTTTTTGCCAATCTTCAAGTCTGCGCGGAGAATAATCTCTCATAAACAGAAGTAGGTTTTCTTCCGGCTCGAGGGGAAATGAGCTAAAGTCTAGGATGTCTGGTTTGTGCTCATTCTCTAAACGATTTTTGGGTTGCTCATTTGAATTTTCTTTGGACTTTAGTTGCCTAATCTTCTCTTCTTGAGAGATGTACTCAGCCCCAGCAATTCGAGAAGAGTGGTACATCAAGCCATGAGCAGCATCAATGCATTGCTGAACCCTTTTTACTCCTATCGACGGGTCTGCGGCATATGAACGGATCCTCTCGGCTGAAGTTCTAAAAAACTCCAGAGCTAAATCCGCTCTTGTACCCCGAATAAAGTTTATATTATTCTTGAAAAAGTTATTATGACCATAGAGATGGGGTATTGTAAGAATGTGAAGAGGCAAAGGATTTATGTCTCTTAGATAAGCAATGGACGGGTTTGCGTTAATGACTAACTCATAGGGTAAATATACAAGTCCGTATTTGTATAAACTAGCCTGACGCTCATAAACTTTGCCGAAAGACCAGTGAGGATAATATGACGGAATACCGTTATAAGACATTGCGCTTAACATCATGTCGGAATCAACAATTTCAAACTCTTGAGGATACCAGTCCAGACCGAACGACCCGGCCACATCCTCAATTCTTTTTGTCCAATCTTCAAGATCTTTCGTGGTATATTCTCTAAGATCCTCCATGACCCCCTCCTTGCATTTCGGATTTCTTATCACAGTTCATAAAGTCAATAAACCTAGGATATACATCTTTCTTTTCCTTAATATGTACAAGCTGAAAGTGCGGGGTCTTGATTACAGCCTTCAATTTATCGCCGATGGTACTCCAACCTCCGCCAGTTTTAATTTCAACAAAGCCCACCAAGTTTGCGATATCTACGAGCTCTTTAAAGGCATCTATCGCCCGGCCATCATCGTCAGCATAGTTTTCGCCGTCAGAACAATGAACGGCGTAAACGTTCCACAATTCAGGCGAATATAGAGTTTTAATAAATTCCATAGCCTTTATGGGACCACTGGAAATATTGGTTCCGCCAGAGTCGGCTAAATTAAAGAAGTCGTATTCGGTTGCCTGAAACGCTTCGGTGTGATGAGCAATAAATATTACATCTACTTGCATATATTTGGTCTTAATAAATTGGTAGAGTAAGAGAAAAAATGCTTTGGCTAAATAGCGCCTATCCGTGCTCATTGAAACGGAAACATCCATAATCGCAAAAATAATCGCATTCGACTCTTCTTTGGTCTTAGTGGTTATTCTATGATATCTAAGATCTTCTTCCCGGAACGGAAATGGTTCTTTGTCTAATTCTGCTTTTATTCTCTGGGCGTCATCCGAATCTTTCCTCTCGGCTTCTTGAAGTTGAGCCTCCAGTATTTTCTGACGCTTAAGTTTTTCAATAAATGAGGCTTCCATGTCTAGCCTTGGCTCAATTCCTTGCTCCTGAAGACCCTCCCATTTTGATTCGCTTTCGACTTCTATTTGGTGAAGTTTCTTTTTTTCCAAAAACGGCAAATTAAGATCTTCAAACATAAGATTAAGAACTTCGTTCAAATCAATTTCTACTTCTTCGTAAATTGTTTCTCCGACCTCATTGCCTGCTTCTCCCGGCTTCGGCCTATCCTCGTCGTCATCAACTCTTCCAATAACATCCCCTGGTTCGTTTCCTTCCCCTTGACCAACTCCATCATTACGGTTGGAATATACAAAACGCCATTCCTTGACTGACCGAATAGGAATTTTTATTTTTTTTGTACCAGTCGTACCAATAATAGCTTCCTCGATGATAATATCGGGAAGATTCTCTTTTATTGACTCTTTTACTATGTCCCGATGCCGAGCCCGATCGCCAGCCGACCTGTCGGAAACATCACTTTTTCTTTGTGAAAGATCTCTGAATATGGCCATGATTTCCTTTCTAACTTGGTTTATTCAGCGTAGTGGTAATCTACCACACGAATAAGTAAAAAAAAAGACGTACTATTGTACGTCGTAAATTCTACCTAATCCCGCCAGAGATTATTCTCGGCGTATCGAAGAATTATTTCAATACCAAACTTGGCATACCCCAATCGTTGCAACTCTTCAATCATAACATCGTGCTTTTTTTGCTGAACATCATCCCGGATATTCGTTCTGACAATAACCCGAACCATACTTTTAACTGATGCCTTGAGTTTTGACTCAACCGCTTCTCTAAGCGGTTCGTATGATTTCCATGTTATCTTCTCCCCAGTCCGCTGAAGATCAAATAGGGTTGTGGCAACTTCCTGGCGAAAAACATCAGCATGGCTTCCAGCAATTCCAATGTGCTGCTCAATTGATTCCAGAAACTTAGGATCTGGATCAAGTTTTTCTCTCGTACTCCGATCATCAACTTTCCGCTTATTCACAAAAGCCAGCACGTGATCGAGGTATTTTTGGAAAATCGCCTCTGCTTGCTCTTCAAAAGCCATAATGAAAGATTTGGTAATATCGTCTTCAAGAACTCTAAGGAACTCTTTGTGGAGTGAGTCTTGAATGAACTCTAGCCAACGCTTCTTGGACGGCTTTGGCCAATCCGCATCTTCAGAAATATCAAGTTTTTGAACATAGCGGACCATGGCATCTCGCACCCAGATAGGATTTAAATATCCACCCTTCTCCTTAAGTTCGGCATCTTTTCCCGATTGATCACGATAAGACGCGAGGCATTCTTCAACAATTTCTTTCATTATATCTCTCGGAGACAAACCGACCATACCTTCTCTAAGGCCAGCTTCTTCTCTAAGTTCAGAAAGAGTAATTTTCTTTACTTCACCCTTCTCAATAACTTTCTGACCGTCATATATCTTCAACTTTGTAAGCGGGTCACATTTGGCTGAAGGAGCAAGGCGAGTAAGCAGAGCAAACATCGCCGCCTGATCAAGGGCCTGAGGATCAATATGAATATTCCGGAACATGGTGGACTTGGCAAGAAATGAACTCCTATATATCCTGACTTCTTCGGTTAATCTTAGGTTATACGGCACTTTAACGATTTTTATACGATTCATCATGGCCTCGTTTGCTTGATCAGATCTAAACTTGTTCCATTCGGATTCGTTAGAGTGGGCAACAACCGAAGTATCCGCATAGATTTGCCCCACAAATTTAGGCAAAGGAACATATTTCTCTTGAGTAAGGGTAATAAGCGGTCTTTGAGCTTCTGAAGGATTCTTCCATATTTCTACGATCTCAAGCCGACCACGGTTCCCTCGACTGCATGCACCTCTCAACACAAGAGTTCTTGGGTCGCCTCTCTCATATTTTCCTAAAAGAGAAATATCTTCAGTGCCAATAAAAGTCCCAATATCAAAATTGGTTGGATCAACTTCTGATACTACAGCAATGCCACAACTCCCTCTTTGCGAATAGCTTCTCCAGACTACTTTAAATTTAGTGTAGTCACTATTAAATTCGTTCTTTAGCTTCCAGCGACACTGAACACAAATATCAGCTCGAGGATGAATATAAATTCCAAACTTTTTATTCAGTTCTTCTCTGGTGTGCCTGGGGGTAGCATTAACCGGATCATCATGATGTGAGCAACCCTCAATTTCCCAAAAACCTTCCTGCTCAAGACCTTGCCTGTCTCTTTCGGCAAGAGTAGATTTACCGGATCCAGGAGGACCTACTAAATAGAGAATTTGCCTTGACTCCTCTCCTTGACCAGCAGCGGCAAAATAATACTTATCAATTTCAACAAGAACTTCTTCTATGCCATAAAACCCTTTATAGAACTTAGGGACTCGAAGTTCGTCGTCTGGCCCAAGTCCCAAAATCTTTGCTCGTCTGGAATCGGTCTTAAAACTTATTTCTTCATAGCCAGCATCTCTAACCATGGAGTAAACCCTTGCATGAGCAAGAAGTGATTCGTTTTTATTCTTACGCAAAGATGAAAGATGCTCAAGCATCGTACGTATTACCTTCTTCGGCTTTCGTTCAACCGAAATTTTCATATCTTTTTCAATAAAATCTTTCAACTCGCCGTTTTCGAGAGGAGTAGGGTCACGATTATCGTCAGACATCGCAGTCTCCTAAATTTCAAGGTTCTTGGATCTAATATAGCTTATTTTACAAAAATAGCCATAGCTCAGCTAGTTGCATTAATCAACAGCCAGCAGAAGGCCGTATAGAGCATCCTCGATATCAATTTTCCCTTGCTTAGCAAACATATCTATACTCGCAATTTTTCTAAAAAAAAGCTTCAAGTCCCGTATCTCTGGTTGTGATACATGGGCTTGACTCTTTCTGACAACGAAAGGGTGGAGACCGGCTTTTTTTGATATTGTCTGAGATGACTCTCCTCGCATGAGCAAATCTTTTACAATCAGTAGATTACGAAACTGATAAGCAATCATTGTTAATAGATAGTGCGGATCTCTTCCTCCCTTTAGTTCTTTATAGAGTAGCTCCAAAGCTCTGACCTTATTTTTAGCCGTTATAGCATCGAGTAGGTTAAATATGTTTGGCTCAACTTCGCTACTTATTAAAGCACCCACACTCTCCACGCTAATTTCTCCTTTCTCCTTAAAGTTGCTCAGCTTGTCTATTTCGCAAACCAATCTGTTGGTATCGTCACCGACTAATGAGATGAGTCTCTTTGCCAAAACAGTTGATATTGAGCAATCTCTGGCTTGAAATTCCCTCTTGACCCAATCTTCGAGCTTACGAGCATCCATAATCTCAAAATTTCTGGATAGATTTTTTTTATCTACCAGCAGGGTAAATAATTTTTCATTTTTTGTTTTTAAATCTTTGCCAGAAACAGCTTCTTTGACCAACAAGACTACGTCCTTATTGTTTATTAGGTCGTAACCCCGAACTATGGCATGAAAAGAGTCGGAAGTTTTTTTATCGGTGAATGTGTTTTTTAAGACAACTAGCTTTACCTCATCAAAAAATGACATTGTTTTAATGGCGTCTTCTGCTTTTTGGATTGGCTCTGTTTCAAAATCAAAACTAAAAAGATTAACACCGCTTGAGTGTTTCTTGTTGTATTTTTCTATAATTGACTTAGCTTCTTTGTTTAATCGATACGAATCTTGACCGTATAAAAAAATGATCATTGGTTGACTATTTCTACCCAGATTTTACCGGGCAGAAGCTTTATTTCCTTGCCATCGTTGTTATAAAAACTCAGCTTACTATCTTCTGAATCTTTCTTCCATTTGCCATTTATCACTATCCCGCCTTGGTAGATTTGAGCCTCGCCTTGGCCTTGAACATCAACTCTCATGTATTGGTCGCGCCAGAATGTAACTTTTGTTCTCATCAACACCACCACCGAAGCCGATACTTGTTCATTTGTGTTCTTATCAATTTCCGACCGGTTGTTTCTGTTTCTATTATAAACATTAGCAGCAGAATCAAATGTCCAAGTCACATTAAATAGGTCAGGATAACCAACATTAATAGAATCAGCTAGGTTAGACAAACTTCTATCTACTTTTTCTGTGCGAGGATAGCCGGCAAAATTATCTTTTAAATCATATGATAGTTCTTCGGCTTTTTTATATAGCAAATCAAAACTGGTGAAACCGTCATGAGGTTGAGGCACGCCTCTTTTTCTATAAAAAACCGTGCCTTCATATTTCATGGCATCAATGTTGTTTATTGTTCCTTTGTTTAGTTCAGCTAAAGCTTCGTGCTCCCCTCCCCAATGAGCATATATGGCCTTAAGGCCTCGAGCTAAAGGTATAAAATCAATCCTTGAAGACCTGACCGAGCCGATTTCTTTCGGAGTCTCGCATTGGAAAACAGCCATAAACCTTGTTATCCCGTTTGGGGCCACCGGCATTTCAAAAACCATATCCGCCTGGCCAATACCCGAAAGAGGTATCGTTTCCTTGTCACCGGCTAGCATAACCGCTATCGGCCGTTCACCGGCTCGTTTACAAGAAGTGCCAGAAATAGAACTTTTCGATCCACCAGAATTATTCCCGCTATTTTTGCTAACAACTATCTCCTTGTTCCACCAGAAAACAAAAATAATAAAAAAAATTAAAGCCAAACTCCCACCCATAACCAGAAGTTTGTTCAAGTTAAGATTTTCTATCATCCTCGGTATTCTCATGTCCGAATAATATCATCTTTTTTATTTTATGAGTATTGCCGTGGCTTAATAGCCCCAAATAAGACGCGACAACTTCTGTTTTGCTGTTTTGCCATAATTTCTTGAGCATTCTTCTTTTCGTTGTAGTTCTTAATACTCTGTGGTATGGAAAATGCACCCAACCCAAGAAATCAACTCCAGACGACAAAGTTTTAATAAATACCTTATTAGGATGCAAAGATAATTTGAGTTTTTCTTCCAAAAAATCACCCATCCTGAACAATAACTCCTCAAGCCATGATTTATCTCGAGATAAAACTACAAAATCGTCAGCATATCGAATATGATACTTGGCTTTCAATCTGTGCTTAACAAACTGATCAAATTCGTTCATATAGATATTTACGAATAGCTGAGATGTTAGATAAACACAAAACTTCGCTTTAAACTGCTTGGCGGTTTTCTGGTAGATTTATTTACTTTTTATTAAGTCCTCAATCTTGATTCCAGCTAAATCTAAGGCCCCTTTTAATGTTCCTGGGGCAAGTTCTTTGTGCAGAGGAACTACTGTGGTTATAGTTTTATTCCCTACTGTTTTCCGCAATTTAACATGGCTGCCTTTTTGAGAAACAAAATAAAAGCCGAATTTTCGGCATAGTGTTTTGATAACTTGTTTTCCAGAATACGTTTTAGCCACTATAAATCAAGTCAGCTTATGTGCGGGGTACCTACGGGTAAACTTTTCTTTTTATCGGGTTGATCTTCTAAGTATAATTCTAATGCCTCTTTGATGTTTCGTTCTGCTTCTTCGATAGTCCGGCCCTGACTAACAACACCCAGTTCCAAAGATCGAGCGACGTACCATTTCCCTTCTTTATTGATAACTATTGTAGATTTCCTAGTCATGAACGAATTATAGCAAATTTAAGATTAAAAGTAAATTGCAGCCGGGCGCGAGAAAACGTGGAAAATAGGTATTATTTTAATATCTGGTGAACCGAACAAAAATGAGCCGATCGGCCGCCGACTTTCAGTCTCTCAATAATACCGCCGTCATTTTTTCTGCATTTCTTGCCAGTTTTGTGATATGCGTTATGTGTATTCTGAAACTCGCCTTTCTCGCCTGATGGCAAACGATAATCATCTACACTAGAACCGCCATATTTGATCGCTTTTTCAAGTACTTCTTTGGTGTATTTAAATATCTTCTTTATTTCCTGCTCGCTCAAATTCTCAACTCGCGAAAGCGGATGTAGACCCGCTTTCCAAAGTATTTCGTCACCATATATGTTACCGATGCCGACAATAAAAAATGGATCCATCAAAACCTGCTTCAACCTGCCCCTTTTCTTCTCAAACAATTTGTTAAACTCCTGTAATTTTATATCTAACGGTTCTGGGCCTAAATCTCTAATCGCTTTCAACTTTGAAACATCTTTATCTTTGACTAATATAATCTTCCCAAATCTTCGCAGATCTGACAAAGCCAGTTGATAACCATTGTTTAGACTAAAAACAACTCTAATGTACTGATTTTCACGCTCATCTCTCAATGGACCACTAGTTTTGGCCAACCAATGCCCTTTTTGATACGCCCACTTTCCGCATAAAAGATGTCCCGATATTTTTTGATGTATAAAAACAGACTTATCCCCTTCTATGTCTATGACTATAAATTTAGCTCGTCTGTACACGCTGATAATTTTCTTATCTTTGATTTCTTTTTGAAAGTTTAAAATTCCACCTGCCCCAACTACGGTTTTCTCCCAATCCGACCAGACATCTTTAATACGCAAACCAACCAATCTTGGCCTTAAATAATTAACCGTTGTTTGGACTTCAGGAAGCTCGGGCATATTTAAATTTTATAATCGGATAGTATCATTTTTTTAAATTTATTAGTATTGCCGTGACTCAATAATCCTAAATACGACTCAACAGTTTCTATTTTTCTGTTAGAATTAAGTTTCTTAAACATTCTTCTTTTGGTAGTCGTCCTTAGTACTCGGTGATCCGGAAAATGCACCCAGCCAAGAAAATCAACACCCGATGATAATGTTCTGATGAAAATCTTATTGGGATGTAACTCCAAACTTAAATTCTCTGATAAAAAATCTGTAATCTTGGGCACCAACTCATCCAACCATGATTTATCTCTTGAAAAAATTACAAAGTCATCGGCATAGCGTATATAATATTTAGCTTTCATATAATGCTTCATAAATTGATCAAATTCATTCATGTAGATATTCACGAATAGCTGTGATGTTAAATTGCCAAGAGGCAGTCCCTTGCTAAAACTAAAAATTAATCTTTCGAAAAGCCAGATAATATCTTGGTCAGAAATATATCCCTTCAATATATCTATTAAAATCTGATGATCTATATTCTCAAAGAATTTACGTATATCACACTTCAAAACCCAACAAGTTCTGGTGTTGTTTTTACTTACCTTACGAAAAAAAATAGCGAAATCTATTTAATGCTTTATGGGTGCCTTTTTTCAATCTGCAAGAGAAAGAATCAGATATAAATTGTTTGTCAAAATACGGATACAATATTCTATATATCGCATGGTGCAGAAGACGATCTCTGACGCTGGCTTTGTGGATATGCCTTGGTTTAGGGTCAGAGATATTAAAAGCTTGATATCTGCCATGATTATATGTAAAATCTTTAAGATCGCGATTGATAAGCAGGATATTATCCATCAAATTTAATGAGAATTCCTGGACATCTTTCCTGCGACGTTTTCTCTTGATAAATTCCTGCCAGGCTTTCAGCAAATTATCTAAACCGATTATTTTTTCTAAACTATGATTAAAAACAACCCTTCTACGCCCCCCCCCCTACCCTGCCGATTATTCAGAGATTGATTGTTGTTTACAAGTTGTGGCATGAGTATTTGCCTAGGTTTTCCAAGACTTTTCGTTTTAATCTAGGCTCAAAAATAGATGTTTTATTTATTGAAATAATTGAAAACACTTTCATTGCCCGGTATAAAAACAGGGAACAAAAATTATTATACATCAATAAAGCCTCGGATAAATTAGATGTACTTAAATTTTTGCTTCAAGTAGCTTGGGAAATCAAGTTTTTAGATAATAAAAAATATATCGCACTATCGGAAAAATTAAATGAGATTGGTAAAATGCTCGGCGGCTGGCAGAAACAAACACAAACCCCATATAAAATGGGGCTGTGAAATGAAGAGAGTTTCGAGAGAACCTGGTTGCCTTCGTTCCACCTGTTCGGATTCTCAACCGAGTTGGCATTGATGTTCCAGCCGTTGCCAGCGTTCCAGTTAGCATTCACGGCCCAGATTTTGTGCGATATGTCTTCCTCGCCACCGTCCTTTGAGTCGCCCGCTGGCGGATTCTCGGGGCTGGATCTGATTCGGTATCATAATACCCTAACATATCACACCAAGTATCTTCATTTTTTAGAGGCCCTTATCCATCTTGATTGCATGCCCCAGAATTCGGCCGCCGACAACCGTAGTGATCGGCAGATTCGCCTAGTATCCAAAATTTATTATAGCACCAAAGTTTTATTAAAAAGAAGTGGCCCCGACGACTTACGTCGGGGCCGCGATCCGAGAACCAATCCGCCAGCTGGCGGACCAAGAGGCCAAGGGCTAAGCTACTTGCGAGAGAACCTGGTAGCCTTCGCTCCACCTGAACGGACACTCAACCGAGCTGGCAAAGACGCTCCAGCCGTCGCCAGCGTTCCAGTAAGCAACCACGGCCCAGACGTTGCCATCCACTCCTTTGACGTACGCGATGTTCGCGTAACCGTTGGTGAGGAGCGATCCGGCCTGACCTTGGCCTTGAGCTTCAATCAGTGCCCAGAAGTGAGCAAGGCTGATCTCGGTTCGAGCTCCGAGCTCGGTCATGATCGGAGCATCCAGCGATGCTTTCAGGAGCGTGTGGACGGCGATCTTGGCGCTGGCGACGTTCTGCTCGATCTTGCCGAGCATCACCGCCT
>OBEQ012183650.1_pt1 | contig 15383 bp, 15 predicted proteins | sample 1670901 | NCBI WGS metagenome assembly OBEQ01 (sample SAMEA104232315, study PRJEB22302) | groundwater metagenome | biome: forest; feature: aquifer; material: groundwater | place: USA | collected 2011-08-07 | depth 5.4 m | reverse complement strand
GTTTTTGAACTACTGCATTTCAACTACTACTTTTTTATATGTATTTCAATTATCTTATTTTATATGTCTAAAAAAACTAAAAAGCCTACCACTTCTACTAAATCTAATCAATCTATTTTACTTCCAGTTATTGCCGGCGTAGTTTTATTCGCCGCCATTTTCTATGCTAGTACTTCTGTTTCAACTGCTTCAATAACTGGTTTAGTTGCTGGTTTTGCAGGTGCGCGTATTCCGGGCGGAGTGCCTCAATTTAACGCGCCTAATAGTTCTGGAAATGGTTTACCTACGCCGGTACAAACGGGTGGGCCAACTGTTTCATCTCTCTTAACTGGTGTCATTAATCAAATTAGTGAAGCTGCAACGTATAACGACGCAAGTGCTATACTTACTCTTTCTCAAAATACAACTCGTTCTAGTTTATTTAGAATGCCAGCTAGATTTAGTGGCACTTATCCATCTGTTTCAGATCCAATTATGCAACTTGAATTACGTTTCCTAGAGCCTAACTATTATTATGTGCGTTGCATGAGTCAAACTTGCTTTATTGGTTCAATGCGTGCTGGAGATGCATTTCTATTTGATGGCATAAATGCATATCGAAATGACGGGGCCAATCATACTTTCTACAGTTGTTCAAACAGTGACAACATGCGGAACCTTGTAAATGGTTCAAGCACGAGCTTGCTCCGTAACTTCAGTACAATGTTTTTATCTAATATTCCTGTGTCAGCTGGTAATAACTCCTATTATGATCGGACTGTGCTTTATCGAGGTATAAGTCGAGTAAATGGTGTAAATGCATATGTACTAACGATTGTGACTTCATATCTCTACGGCGGGCAAAGAATTGAAATAGGAAAAGACATGCTGTACTTACGTCAAAGTGATTTACTTCCGATTAAACTCTCTTCATCTTACAATTCCGACGCCCCTGGAATATACGCTACCTTTTATGATCAAAATGGTTCTAAGCACAATATTGGTTCACTAGTGCAAACAAAAGTAGTATCGTCTTATGAGCTAACAAACTTAGTGCTTAACAATGGGTTCAATGCTTCGCAATTTACTCCACAGAATTTGTTCGCCGGATCAACTCAAGTAGCTTCACAACCTTGCTAATTTTTTTCGAAATAATCGAAGTTCACATGTAATTCGGCAGGAAGGCGAGGGGGTCAAAACCTTTTTATTCTTTTTTTGCCTAGTTTATTTACCCAAACGGCAAGAATTTGACAATCTAGCATCTAGGGTTAGAATTAAGTGTAGGTGGGAAAAATATGAAGACTAAGGTATACCAGTTTAGTCTAAAAGAACGCGAAAAAGCCGCTAAGATTTTAGACCAAGTAGCTAACTTATTACAAAACGGTGCAATTGTACCAATCCCAACAGAAACTTGTTATTCAATTGCAATAGATGCAACTAACGACGCTGCAGCGAAGCGTTTAAACGAACTCGGCGTAAAACCGGGGCCAACTAATCCAATTATTGTAAGTGATTTACGCATGGCAGCAGAGTACATGAGTTTAAACCCACTAGCGGAGAAAATCACACACGCATTTATGCCTGGTCCAGTTACGTTAGTAGTTGACTTATTACCAGATACTAAACTGTCAAAAAACGTGTTTACCGAAGCCGCCTCCTTCAGAATATCAAGCAACACGTTCACCCGCGCACTTGCAAGTGAACTAGGCAAACCAATAACCGTTTCAATCTTAGCTGACAAACCGCCATTGTACAAATTCAAAGACTTATTTGACACTTTCAACGAAAAAGTAGAAGCAATAGTCGGCTCAGGAGATTTACCTCAAGTAATGCCTTCGACTGTTGTTGATGTGCGAAAAGCAGCGCCAGCGCTTATACGCCAAGGTCCAGTTCCATTTAGCGAAATAACTGACCTTGCGGTTAACTTAGCAACAATTACTGAGTGAAAACAATGCACGGTGCAGAGGCAGTTGTAACTAACTGCACTTTTTTGAACGTTCCCTGCGTATCTAAACGTAGATTCCCAAAACAATACCGAACGCACGTGCTTGACTCAAAACTACGGAGAGAGCGCACAAAACTAGAAGCTAAAGTAATGCACCGCGCCAAAACAACTGGCACACTTTGTCCATTTGTGCTAAACGTAGATTTAGAAAAGTGTGAGATAATTCAAACAAAGCTAAATGGAACTGCGTTAGTTGACTATTTATCAACTGCTAGTCGTTCTCCAACTAGTTCAGCCGGTTCGACAAGCATGTTAAAAAAAGCAGGGGAACAATTAGGCCGCTTACACAATGCACGAATAAGCCACGGCGACTCTACAACTTCTAATTTCATGGTTGTTGGAAAAGAAGTTTACCTCTTTGATTTTGGCTTATCTGAATTTGACTCTTCAATTGAAAACCAAGCAATTGACTTACTATTATTTTCAAAAAGCGTCTCACCAGCACAATTTCAAACTTTTCTTAAGGGCTATAAAAAAATATGCGGAAAAAATGACACCAAAAGGTTATTAGTTCAAGTAAAAGAAATACAATCACGTGCAAGATATGTTGAACGCTAATCTTTCTATTTATTTCAGTGGTTGCCGTGGGGTCAGTAGGGGCCGCTCTGGGGGCCCCTGATATGTCGTGGTTCCTATACGCACTTGCAGCTGCTATACTAATTTCGCTAGTAGCTGTAACTGAAAAGAAAATCTTGCAACATGAACATTCCTTAATTTTCTCAGCTGTAAATTCAATAATTATTCTACTTCTATCCGTCCCCCTGTTATTTTTTGCCAACTTTTCAACATTAACAACCGAAACGCTTATCCTAATTTATATCTGTACGCTAATCGCTGCAATTGCATTTTGGCTAACTGCCCATGGTGTTAAACACCTTGAGCTATCGGTTGCAAGCCCGCTTATGGTTCTAAACTTAGTGTTTGTTCCATTTCTAGCGTTTATATTCGTCGGCGAAAAACTTTCTACAACACAAATCGCAGGTGTTTTACTCATTTTAATCGGTGTGCTTGCGCTTGAGTTAATTGTCCACCATGGTAAACTACTTCCAATAATTCCAACAAAAGGAAAAGAAAGCATATTCGCAATAATGTTCATAGCTGGCTTAATGTACGCCGCAACTTCAATTTTTGACAAACACTTACTCAAAACACTTGACCCAATAACTTACCTCGTAATTGCGCATTTCTTCATTGCAATAAACACAGTTGCCCTATCTCTATTATTCGATAAAACACTTAAACAAGACTTAAAATTATTATTTGCCCAAGACTTGAAAACAACTCTACTAAACTCCATTCTACTACTTGCAGAGCGGCTATGTCTAACCTTTGCAATTGCAACTACGTCCGTAAGCGTAGCAATAGCAATCAAACGACTAAGCATAATATTCTCAACGCTATTAGCTGGTAAACTGTTCCACGAAAAAAACATAGGTCAAAAAGTAGCAGTTTGTATAATGATGCTGGCAGGGGTTGTTCTTCTAGTTTGGCAAGCTTAATTTTTTAACTCAACTTTTTTACAAAATATACTGCTGCTTTATTTTTGGTTTCATCTCTATGCGCTTCTTTGAACCCCATTTTTTTGAAGTTAGCTAGTTGCACTTCATTGTTCGAAGCAGTTGAAACCCAAACATCAATACATCCAAGTTGCCTAGCATGTTCAATGCGTGCATCTACTAGTGCTTTACCAATTCCCCTACGTTGAAACCGAGGGTGTACTGCCATTAACTCTAGAAAATAGTGTTTTCCTGCGCCTATTTTTTCTTTAACTGAACCATAAAATGAATGTTGCGACCTTAAACTGCCAAAACCACAACCCACAATTCTGCCGTTAATTTTTGCAACAATTGTTCTTCCTGTCCCGTGTTTTTCCATTTCTTCCCAGTGCTGAATTCGTTTCACTCGTTCAGCTAACGGAATCAATAAGTGTATTTGCTTTTTATTGGAGTAAAATTTTCTAAACGAAGCATGCATTGCCCTTGCAGCTTGTAATGTTTCCCGCTTATTTTGATAATTTAATGGTTCAATTGTAATAGTCATAGGATCCTTAGCAAATGAATGTTTAAAATAAGTTTACGCTAGTCTCTTTAGATAATGATAAACAAGTAAATTCTTTGCTGCGTGGTGTTCAAATACTCTACTTTCGTGAAACTTCTCAAATCCCTCTTTTGCAAACTGCCGTTGCCTAGCAGCATTTTCAGCGGTTGTAAAACTATACGCTACTTTACAACCAAGTTCTTTACAATGTTGTAACCTAGCTTGATTCAAAGCGCTTGCAATTCCTCTTCTCCTATAATCTGGATGAACCGTAAGTCCATGCATGAAATAATGATTATCACCGCCAAGGTGCTTTTTTTCAAAAACACGATCTGGGTTCCTCAATTTCCCAGCAGCTATTCCAATTACTTCGCCTTTTTCATTTTTAGCAACGAACACTTTTCGTTCTGTACTTCCTGAAAAAGGCTGTAGTAAATGATGCAATTCATACTCTGCTCTAGCGGGTGTAAGATTCAAATTAGTTGGCTCTTCAGAAAAGCCACGCGAATAAACTAACGCAGCTTGTTTAACTTCCCGGGCATCGCGGTAATTCAATTCGCTAATTGTAAAACTAACCATGCAATAAGTTAGCAGCTAAAAGTTAAAAAAAGGCAATACGCAGTGCTAGTTGTTTAAACTCACTTTTGTCGGTTATTGTTTTTCCTCATGTAAATGTTTTCTAAAGCACATTAATTCAAGAGGCATCACTGCGCCTCGTTTTGCCACTACGTGCTGCTTTGTAAACACGTGTTCGAATCCATTTTTTACAAGTTGACTACGTTGAGGTGTGTTACTGTGGAGAACCAAGCCAAATATACTCCCGCAATTTAATTTCCTTGCATGTTCGATTTGCAGTTCAAGCAAGCGCTGTGCCAGCCCACGTCTCCTATATTCCGGATCAACTGCAGCTTCGCGTAAGAAATAATGATTTTCTCCTCCAAGCCTACTAACTAAATCATCTAAAAATTTATCTTTAACTGCGGGATTTGCCTTGTGTCCAATAGACGTCGCTACCAACTTTCCATCTTTAGTTCTGACGCCTAAGATCTTAGCATTTGCGGTTTGTTTTAACTTTCGCCATTCTCCAATTTCTCGTTTAAATCCCTCGAGGTCAGGTACAAATGATATTGGTGAAGATCGAAAAGCAGCTACGTATAATTTAGCGACTTCATTAACCTCGCGTTGTTTAGTCAAATCCAGTTCACTAACAACAAGTTCAGTCATAAGCAGTTATTACTCGCGCGAAAGTTTTTAAACTTTTTTTATGTAAAAAAGCTAGCGCTAAGCTTGTTTTTAGAAAAAGTTGAAAAAAAGGAAAAAAGAAGGAAAAGAATGGGAAAGAGCTTAAAGCTCTCTGACTCGTTCTGGCCTTTTTCTTTAAAAAAGAAAAACGTCGACGAAAAAGAAAATTAGATTTTCTTTTCCACTCGAAGGTTTTTCTTTTCGTAAAAGAAAAGGGTTCGGCTTAGAGCTCTCCGACTCTGCGTTTCTGTTTGCGTTTCATGCGCTTGCGTCTTTTCTTGACCCATTTCCAACGCATTCTGCCTGCTTTTTTCCATTTTCGTGGTCTTGCGCCCATAAAGTAAAACCTGTAATTTCTCTGTAATTATTGTATTCGTGAAAGCTTATAAGTTGAATTGATTAGCTATTTTTCGCAACGCAATGCGTTGATTTGCAAAGGTTAATAGCTTCAACGCTTTCGCCAATGAAACCCACTTATATGCGTCGTGCTCTTTTTCTGGATTATTCTTAAACGAAATGTGTTTCTTCTTGCTTTTAACTACATATCCTCGAAACTTTGCACCACTTACCTTCCACTTCTTTACATACGCAGCGGGATATTTGTGGCCAGTGAACACATTAGTTTTTCCAACAACTTCATAATCTTTTTTCCGAAGGCCTAATTCTTCCCATAATTCTTCAGCCAACGCCTCGCGCTCAGTGTGGCCATCTAAGCCGCCTTTTGGCAACTCCCAACCCTTCCAGTTGAGAATGCGACGCATAACTAGTACATTATTCTTATTGTCTAAGACAACTGCAAAAATACCACGGCGAGTTTTCATTTTTTATCAAGTTCATAAATGCAAAAGTTTTTATTGTATTTTGACCTAGTTACTATATATGTTAAACGCCAACAGTTTAAATTTATTGTTTGGTTGTACTACTTTTGGCTTTGCTAGTTACTGGCATCTTTCATCCTAGAAACAGCTAGTTGAAATTTTATTTGGTTGTTTGCTATGGAATTACTCTGCTTAGTTTTACTTATCTTAATTTTTCTAGTTGTGCGTAGAACAGAAGTGAGTGTTGGTGGTAGTTAACCACGTAGTTTTTGACAATGACGATCATTCTCATAGTTCTTCAGCTAACGCATATGCCCTTGCCCTCAAACACAGAAAACTACAATAGTGAGTTTTAAGTCCGCTAGTTTTTTTCATCAACGTAACGATAAGTTTTTATTTAACGCTTTGGATAATTTATTCATTATGAAAGCTAGCGGTAATTTGCAAAGCGCATTTCGCTTCCCTAGTTTTAACTTATTTTATCTTTGGCATATGCCTAAAGGCATTCTAGCCAAAGCTATTGCTTAAGCCGATCTTCGGTTAATCAGTGTTTCTGTGTTATGGATGTCTTACTTTATCTACTTGTAGTTTTGCTTATTTCGCTAGGCTTGCCTAGAGGTGATTCAATATGCTAGTGTTGTTTGAACACATGGATTACTTCAAGTGGAAGACAATTGCGCCTGGAGAGTTAATTGTTGACGATGACGCGCCTCTAGAGGGAGAAGCGACAAATGTACTTGTAGCGTTTACAACAATTCTAAATGAGGATATTGAGGGTAAAGATATAACAAAACTTTTGAATAAGGCTTGCGATAAAATTTACATAGCAGCAAGAAAAGTAAATGCTCAAGTAATTGTAATTTATCCTTTTGCCCACTTGACTAACGCGCAGTTGGCTAATCCGCACTTGGCAGTTCAACTTCTCAAGCAAATTGAAAGTGAGATCTCAAAGAGAAATAAACGCTTACGCGTAGTGAGAACTCCATTCGGGTGGCACAAGCAGCGTGAGGCGCGTACAGCTAGCCATGAGAAGGCAATTGCGTTTAAAGAAGTGAAGGTGTAAAATTACAAAATGATTGACAAAAATAAACTAGCGGCTACTGCTTTGGAGCTATTGAAAATAAATAGTGAGAACCCGCCTGGAAATGAAGCGGCAATAGCGGAGTACATATCAAATTACTTGTCTGCACTAGGTGCAAAGGTATCTCGGTTTGAACCTGTAAAAAACCGTGTGAGTGTAATTGGAAAACTTGGCGAAGGTGCACAGTTGCTCTACTGCGCTCACAGTGATGTTGTCCCTTCATTTGGTGTACAGTTGCCAACCGTTGAAAATGGAATGCTTTATGGCCGTGGTGCAGTTGACGACAAAGGGCCGCTAGCGTGTATTTTGGAAGCAAGTCGGGAAATCGCAGATAGTGGAGCGCAGCTTAATGGCCAGCTTGTAATCGGTGCGCTTGCCGATGAGGAAGAAGGTTCTGTGCTTGGTGCGAAAAGGTTGTTAAAAGAAATGAACAAGTTCGACTTGCGTCCTACTGCGAGTATTGTAACCGAATCGACGAATTTCAATGTTGAAGTAGGCGAAATGGGAGTGTTGCGTTTTAAAGTTCACTGCAAGGGCAAAACCGCTCACTCCTCGCGTCCGGAAACAGGCGTAAATGCGGTTTATATGTTGTCTGACTTTATTCAAGAGTTCAAGAAGCTTTCTTTTGAGCCAATGGCTCCGTTTAGGCCAACTAGTTTTAATGTTGGAGTAATCAACGGTGGTATCAAGCAAAGCATTGTGCCTGATTACTGCGATGCAGATATTGATATGCGGTTAAATCCCGGGCAAACAAAAGAAACGATAATCGCAGAAATTGAAAAAATTTCTGCAAAGCTAAAAGCCAGCAACAAAGATTTTAATTTAATCACTACGGTTTACCGTTATGACGCACCACACGAAATACTGGCTAATCAGCCATTCGTTCAGCTTCTAGTGGATACGTTGTCAAAGTCAGGAAAGAAATCAGAAATAATTGTTGAGTCTGGTGCTACAATTGCAAAGTTTCTCAACTTGGCGGGTTATCCATCGCTTGTGTTCGCGCCTGGAAACACTGACTTGTGCCATACTACTCGCGAGTGTATTTCAATTCAGGAACTCATCGACGGCGCAGAGATTTATAAGAACTACGCGTTAAACTATTTAGGTGTTCAATAAATGCCCGAACTTGAATTTAAAACACATGGCGAAATAACGCCTAAACAACTAGCCGAACTTTCGCGCAGCCAGACAATCGTGCGCAGCGCCCATTTAGGAAATGTAGGGCTCTATAACCTAGCTGGTGCAGCGAAGCTCTCTGCGAAAAAACGCAGCTTTAGAAATCCGGGGGTTACGCTTCTATTGCTTGACCGAAATTTATTAGGGCGAGACACTAACTATCGGCCAAAATCGGTTATTTTTAATCAAGCTATAACTCCAGTTCTACGCGCCGGTGGCAAAGATGTGCTGGATCAACCGCAACCTGATTTCTTAACGCCATTTTCGCCAATTTCGGAACAAATGAGAGACAAATTAGCGAAGTTACTTGGCGTTAGTCAAAGTGAAATTCCAGGTACATTGGCAGGGCTTCATTATAAAACTGCCAAGAAAGCTTATGGACAAGGCGCAGGAACTGTAGTTACTTGGAGTGAATACTTAAACTCTCATGAGAAGCTCTTACGTTCAATTTTAAACGCCTGGGTTAAGGCAGGCAAATACAACGTGTTTGATAGAGTAATTATACCTGGCGGGCAACTTGCGCATTTAACTAGTTCGACGCCTAGGAATGGTGCGTTGTTTTACCAGACTAAAGACGGTGGTTCAATTAAGCGAGTCCAAATTGAAGACCTAGTTCAATTTACCTTGAACGCTAATCGGAGTTTAGCACACGCGGTTAAAACTGGTACGGTTCCAGAAGCAAAAAGTGATGGCAACGTAGGTGTGATGTTCAACGTAGAGGCAAGCACGGCTCTAGGTGCGCTTCTAGAAGCACGAAAAGCACATCCATCTGGAACACCATTTAACTCCGAAAGAATGGCAGTATATCACTTATCTGGTCCGGATTACATAAAATATGGTTCCAAAGCTGATTTTGTTAAAGAAGTATCTGAACTTGTTTCACTAGCTAAGCCTGCAGGTGCGTTTCCGAAAACAATTGAATTCCATTTACTTCCACAAACAAACCTCAACTTAGCAGGCAACAGTGCGACGGCTAAAAAACTAGAAGAGATAATCGCTCACTGGAAAGGGCTATCAGCTTTACAAAAAGAAAAAGGCGAAAAAATTAAAGCAGCGCAACCAACTGAGAAGAGGCAATTGATAGGTGAATACGATTCTCGCATTCGTACTTTCAGAGATGTTCTATCCAAAAAAATACTAGCTTTGAAAATACATTTTGTTGACCATGCTTCAGTGCTCGGCTTACGACGCACCACAATTTACGATATTGTGCATGGCGATCACGGTCCAGTACATCTTCCAAGAAATGCAAGGAACATGACCCTAACCGAAATGGGCAAGTTACAGAAGTTCATAGACGGAGTTGTTACAAAATAATGGGGGCTAAAAAATGAGCGACCAAAGTGCGCCTGCAATTGATGTACATTGCCATATCGGAACCGGTGCAAGAGCTACTGGTACAGAAGTTGAGTTACTGAAAAAATTAAGAGAATCAAATGTAGCGCAGTGCGTTGTTAGTCCAATCCAGCTTAAAACATACAACTTCGATACCTTTTCCTATGCTGAACAGAACAATGCAGTTGCAGCTCTTGCTAAAAAACAACTCGGTAAAGTAATTCCTTTTGGGCGGATAAACCCCGCTTCTGGAAAAGCAGCACTCGATGAAACAAAACGTGTATTTACGAAACTAAACCTGGCGGGTATAAAGCTTCAGCCAAGCGTCGACGGTTACTCGCTTTCAAACTATGCGTTGCTTCAAGTATTAGCAGAAGCAGAAAAACACAATGCAGTAATATTAATTCACACTGGGCTAAATCGAGTTGATGCAATAGCGCACCCGTTAGCGTGTATTGAATTAACTCGCCAATTCAAAGGACTGAAGTTCATCTTGGCCCACGCCGCTGCATTGTTTCAAGACGCTTACAAGCAAGGTAACATGCTTTCAAATGTGTGGTTTGATACTTCCATTCACTCTACTCCGTTTACAATTTCAAATTACGTTGAACAATATGGCGATTCGCGATTACTATTTGGATCAGATTATCCATATTCTGACCCGTTTATTGAACGGTTGAAAATTGAACGCGCTGATTTGCCAGAATCCAGCAAGCGTAGAATATTATTTGAAAATGCCAAGAGGTTATTTCAAAAATGAAACTTTCAATTCCAGTCCACGAAGCGGTGCTTTGCAAAGCGGAATCGACTCGCGGGGTAAGCATAAGTTTAGCTGGCAGGCATTTGGTACTTAAGGCTCACGCGTATTCCGACGCCAAGCCATTGCCGGTTAGCGTAGAACGTAAGCGCGCAAAGCACATGGTTCAAGTGAGTAAAGATGCATTTGGTAAAGCTGAAACCGAAATAGCATTTGGCAAAGATCCCCTTGAAGGTGCAAAGAGATTTTTTCACGGCAACTTATTACATTATTTATTCTTTCTTGAAACGCCAGCTGGCAAACCAGTGGCCTATGCTCAAGTTGCAATTTCAGAACCACACGAGTCGGCTTATTATACTTCTGCGGCGATTTCGCCTGAAGCGCAGGGAAAAGGCGTTTACGAATTGCTAAATGTTTTACGCGCAGCTGCTTGCGTCCGTCACCTTGGCGCCAACGCACAATTTGGTGTAGCTACTCGCAGTGAAAATCCAAAAGTGATAATGCATTATTCTGCCCGTGGTTGGTTTCCAATACAAAAAAAAGGAAGCATTGAGTTTTCCGATCGCCACCGTGAAGGGCTGAAAAAATCCCGTCTTGCTTTCTTAATCGGGCGACTTGGTGTTTCACCGGATACAAAACACGTTGCGGAAATAACTCGTCGCGTTGAACAGCTTTATCGTACTGGGCCTGCTGAAGCTGGAACGTATTCTGGAAAAATAGCCACTGTAACGCCAGACGAACGCGCAGCGGAATTCCTCCGCCGTATCAACGTAGTTGACAATGGAAAAACACGTGAGTTCGACGCTGCAAAAGGTGACTCGCTTTACCTGGTGACTAGTTCAGCTAATTTAGTAAACTGGCTTGAGAGCCAAAAATAATTCATAAAATCTACAATTCGTTGAGCACATTGTGGCTTAACTATTTTTAGTGTGCCAGTGCAAACTGTCTTAACCAATTATTTTTTTACATAGTGTGAGATAAAATTGTTCCACTTGTTTTAATTGTTCTAGTTGCATTTTTTCGTCTGGAATGTGGAGCTTCATGTTGCCAGCTCCGACATTTATTGTCGGGATTCCTGCTTTTGAATAGAACCGTGCATCGCTTGCGCCGAGCTTGTGCATGTATTCATTTACTGGTGTGCCTGTTATTTTTTCTAAAGTGAGTTTCGCAGTTTTGATAAACGCTGAATTTTCATCGCTTACCCAGCCAACTTCGCTTTTTTCCACTTTTAATTTCATGTGATCTGGCAAGAGTTTTGTTAGTTTGGCAGTGAACTTTTCCACTTTAACATTCGCCGGTAGCCTAAAGTCAATTGTTGCTTTGCATTCAAACGGCACTACATTTTCAGCTGTTCCGCCTGAAATTAATGTAGTGTTCATAGTGGGGTGAGAAAAAACATATTCGTGATCATGTGATTTCAATTCAAATTCTTTTTCAAGTATAATCAGCGCAGTTGCCATTCTGTGAACTGCGTTGTTAGTGTCTTGCGGGTAAGCCGCGTGGCCACCTTTACCTTCGGCAATTAGTTCAATCTGCAATCTTGCTTTGTGCCCGGTTGCCAAGCGCATTGTAGTTGGCTCGCCAATAATTACGTAGTCTGCAATAATTCCTTTTTCAATTGTCGCACGCGTACCGTTGTGTCCACCAACTTCTTCATCCCCAACTGCAACTAGTATAACTTCGCCGTTTGGGTTCTGTTTTGAAACATTGATCGCGGTGTTAATCATAGCAGCTAAGTTGCAAGTCATGTCACACGAACCTAGCCCCCACAACTCTCCATTTTTTACAACTGGATCAAACGGGTCAACAGTCCATTGATCCGAAGGAGGAACTGTGTCGTAATGCCCGTTTAAAATTATTTTTTTGCTATTTTCTTTTCGGCCTTTAGTTGAACCAATTACACTTGCAACTCCGTTGCTTTTGACAAATTCAACGTGCAAGCCGTTTTTTTCCATTATGTTAGCGATTAAATCAACCGCTTCAGCTTTGCCTGGTTGGTTATAGTATTTTTTAATTTTAATTAGTTTTTTTGATAGTTCCAGCGTATCCACTTAACCCACCTTTGGTATTGTTATTTGCAGTAGCAAATGCTTTTCTGCTTGTAAGTTTTTTAACGTCTTCTTTCGGTAGCTTAGCGTAATCTTCAAATGTTTTCACACCCGCGTTAAACAATTTGCGTCCGCGCACTCTTCCGATTCCGCGTATCTTTGTTATGTCAAGTAATTCTTCTTTTATTCCGTGTTTTATGCGCCGGCGCAATTTACGTGCTTCGAGATAAACGCTTGTCTTATTCTCCAAAAAAGCTAATTCTCGCAGCGCATAGCTAAGCCATTCGGCGTTTCGTTTACGGGTTAACAACATTCCTGGTGGCGTTTCAAATTCTTCTAACATTTGTTCTTCAGTTGCTTCATTTATCCATGCGTTGAGGATCTTTGCAGTTTTGAATTTATCCAACGCTTCTGCATCCCAAGCTGGAAAATCTTCGAGGAGATTATAAGCGTCTTCGTAGAGTAATTTTTCTTCGTTTTTCTTTGCGTAAAGCAATGGACGCATTTCAGTTGCTTCACAAATCGTGTACAAGTAATCAATAGTTTGTTTTGGCGTTTGTTTTTTGATAAACGACAAGAATTTTGCCCCAGTTAATGGGTCAATGTACAATTCTGCAATTCTGCGCCCAATTGGAGTTGCTGATAATTTACCGTTTTTTTCACGAATAAAGTCATTTTCTTTTAATTCACCAACGATTCGGTCAATTACTTCGGCTAATCTTCCACGGTCGCCGTATTGAAACGCGTAAAACGTAGAGTCAAAAAAGTTATGCAATTCTTCCATTGTTGAAACGTAGTTCGACGCAACAAGTGAAAGAGAATGAAAACGAATAGCGGTTTCATTTGCCAATTTACTGTACAAGTTTTCTGGTTTACCGTAAACGTATTTATCCCATACTTCCAACGTGTCTTTTTTGCCACTCATTAGCACGCCGATGCCAACGTCGTCGTAATTAGGCCGCCCACTTCGGCCAAGCATTTGCTGTACTTCCATAGCTGGAATAAATTCAGAAAAATTGCCATTAAATCGCTTTAGATCTTTTACAATTACCCAAGTAGCTGGATAGTCAATTCCCATCGCAAGCGTTGTTGTGCAGACAATTGCCTTTATCGTCTTAGCGTGCTTGAACCCATCTTCGATCAATTGCCGTTGCTTCGGTGTTATTCCAGCATGGTGGAACGCAACTCCATTAGCCATGCACGCCGAAAGTTCTTTGCACTGGCTAGTTGGCGTAGCTAATGCTCTCAAAGCACTTTTACTCATATCACTCAACTGCGCTTCATCGCCCGGTCGTAAGAATCTTTTAGTGATTACGCCGATCTCCCGTGCAGTTGACTCGGCACTACGCCGGCTAGCAACAAAGACCAACACTTGCCCATTTTGCTTAAACCGCAACGCTTTTTCCAACACGTCATGGAATTGTTTTTTTTCACTAACTGCAAATTGCGTCAAGGCATCGTCTTTAAACCTCACATCCTTCTCACTGCTAACTCCCACAATTAATTTCGTTGGCCTAAACTCGCTGTAGTACAACTTCGCGCCAAGCCAATCGGCCATTTCCAACGCGTTCGGAATAGTTGCGCTTAAACCTAGCAGCTTCTTCTCAGCTAAGTGTAGCTTAGTCATCACAACTTCCAACGTTGCCCCGCGTTGGTCATCGCCAATCAAGTGACACTCGTCAAAAACAACTGCGTTGATCTCTTGCATAAACTTCGGCGAATGAGTCAAAATAGAATCCAACTTCTCACTCGTTAGAATAGCGATGTCGGCATCACGAATCTTCTCGTCATCGCTGTCCAACTCGCCTGTGCTAATCCCAACTTTCATCTCAAAAACAGCTAACTTCTTAGTAAATTCGTTATACTTCTCGCTCGCCAACGCACGCAGCGGAACAACGTACAGCGTCTTCTTACCTGCTTTGAAATGATTCAGCATCCACAATAGCGACACCAGCGTCTTACCACTAGCAGTTGGGCTACTAAGCACAGCTCGATCACTTTCAAACAAGCCCTCGGCTGACACTTTGGCTTGCATCTCATTAAGTTTACTATAGCCAAGCTTCGCTAATTTGTCAGTTTGTTCTTGTTCCATGTTTTGTATTATAACTTGTCACAGTAGAGTTTTAGAAAGTTTGGTAACTGAGAGTGGACGTTTAGAGGCAAGTTATCAAGTGTGAACCACTTAACTTCGTCAAACTTATGTGGCTCGCCGTTACCGACCTTTGCTGGATCAACTAATACTTTGAAGTCAAGCGCAATCCAATGAGTCTTTTTTCCAGCGTGTTCACGGTGAACATCTCGATAGCCAAGAAATTCGTAATCAACAACGTCAGTGCAATACTCTTCCTTAATTTCTTTTTTTAAAGTGTCAACTAATTCATCGCCAAACTCAACTAGCCCGCCACCAATATCCCAATTCCCATGCTCGTCCCTGCAGTTAGCGTTTCGTTTAGCCATGATAAATTTACCTTTTCCATCGTGACAAAAGTAAACAACCGCAACACCAACAAAATCAAGGCCGGGTTTCATAATTTTTCACTTATTTTTGAATATCAAAATGTAACTGTGGTCGTTGTTGCCACCAGCTTCGGTTTTTCCAGTATTGCACCGGATAACCTCGCCTTCTAGTTTGAATAATTTTGATAATTGCAGCCCGACTTGCCATGCTTGCGGTCGGTATTCTTTTTCTCTAGCAAGATTAGCTATTTCTATAATTACATAAGCACCTTTTTTTAAGCGCGGTTTTAACTTTCTAAAAATGCGCGTCATATCGCTCAAATAGTGCTTTCCTTCAGCGTCTTCGGGATACTCTCTTAATGACAAATAAGGCGGGCTTGTAAAAAGCAAGTCAAATTTCGGTAGTTTGTAATTGTTTACGTTATCAATTGAATCATTAACTACGTCT
>OBEQ010802212.1_pt1 | contig 15384 bp, 18 predicted proteins | sample 1670901 | NCBI WGS metagenome assembly OBEQ01 (sample SAMEA104232315, study PRJEB22302) | groundwater metagenome | biome: forest; feature: aquifer; material: groundwater | place: USA | collected 2011-08-07 | depth 5.4 m | reverse complement strand
TGTCTGGGCACCAGCTCATCTATTTTTTCTGGTGAAAAAATATGATTCCGCTGTCCGATTCCCCACATAAAGCGCGCAGGCGCTTTACTTCATGTCCACAAAATTTCGCAGACTCAATTTTGGTGGACCTGAGGGGAATCGGACCCCTACCTCATCCATGCCATGGATGCATAATACCATTTTACTACAGGCCCTAACGCATGCTATTATTGCAAAAAATTGCCGAATTGCAAAGTAGTATGCGAATAGGCACACACGAATAGTTAAGAACCCTTGACGAATAGGGCACACGAATAAGAAAACCCATTTATCCAATGTTGATATTTTATGCATAAAATATCAACATTGGAAAGTGAACTACAAACTGCTGTTTACCGACCATAAGTCTTCTGCTAAAATTAAGCGAGATGTTGAAAACGGCCTCAACGCCTCAACCAAAACTGTCCTATGAAATCCGAAACAAAATGTTGGATTCTTGAATTGTTACTATTCATTCTCGCGCTCGCGGGCGGAATTTTCGCCCTTAACGCCAACCGAATTGTCATTGCAATTATAGCTTTTATTTTTGCGCTGATACTTCTCGCTGTTCTAGTTTTAAGCTCCGTTCTGCGGAGTGCCTCAAAATAAAGGCCAAGCTAGTTCCCCTCTTTAAGTCTGCGGGGGAACTTTTTTCTTGCGGGAAACTCTGCTAGAATACAATCCATGACAGAAACTAGACTAACAACCGAGAGCTACAAAGGCGTGCGGGATTTTTATCCCGAGGATATGGCTGTACAGAATTATATTTTTTCCGTATGGCGAAAAGTTGCCGAGCAATTTAATTATCAGGAATACAGCGCTTCCATTCTTGAGTATGCGGAACTTTACAGAAGCAAAGGAAGCGATGAAATTGTCAACGAACAGATGTATGTTTTTAATGATAAGGGCGAGCGCGAGGTCGCGCTTCGGCCCGAAATGACACCGTCGCTTGCCCGCATGATTGCGGCAAAACGCAAGTCTCTGAAGTTCCCTCTTCGTTGGTATTCCATTCCAAATGTTTTCCGATACGAACGCCCTCAACGCGGACGGCGCCGAGAACATTGGCAACTCAACTGCGACATCATGGGCATCGCTGATATTTCCGCCGAAGTGGAAATCATTTCGCTCGCCTACAAAATCATGAAAGAGTTCGGGGCGAAGGATGAGGACTTTATTATCAAGATTAGTAACAGAAAAAAATTGGAAAATGCGCTTCTAGCGAACGGCATCGCCAAAGAAAATGTCCCCGCAATTTTTCGTTTGCTGGATAAGAAAGGAAAGGTTCCTGAAGAAGGGCGTTTATCAGAACTTGAAAAGCTTGGGTATAGCAAAAATGCAACGGTGTTAACATGGGCTCCTGACGCAGAAAACCTAAAGCGGGAAGGAATAACTAACATTGAATTTGACTCCAGCATCGTCCGTGGCTTTGACTACTACACCGGCATGGTATTTGAAGTTTTTGACACCAACCCACTAAACCTTCGTTCCCTTTTCGGCGGTGGCCGTTATGACAACCTGCTTGAAATGTTTGGAGTTGAGCCTGTTCCTACTGTAGGCTTTGGCATGGGCGATGTTACCATTCGCGATTTTCTTGAGACTCACAACCTGCCACTTACAGCGAAACGCTAAATGAAATACCTCATCTTTGACTTTGACGGCGTGCTTGCCGATACGCTTGCGGTGAATTTGCAAGCGAGACTCAATTTAGGACGGGTGAAAACGATGGAAGAGGCGGTGCTTCAAATGAACCATTATTTTGACAACAAACCTGTTCACACTCGCAACCACAAATTGACAGAGGTAGAGCTTGAAAAGCTTGCCGAGCGAATTATGGCAATGGGGCAAGAGATAGCACGATTGGAATTTAATCTTTTTGAAAATTTTGTCCGGGAAATAAAAAATATTGCCGACAAAAAACTGGCGATTGTTTCCACTGGCTCTCTCGTATATATAAAACACAAAGTTTTATCCTCTGGCCTAAATCCCACCCACATTCTCACATTTGAAGACCATCATTCCAAAGAAGAAAAAATTGAAAAAATTTGCAAAGATTGGAAAGTAAACGAAAAAGATGTTTATTATTTCACGGACAGCAAGGCGGATGTTTACGAGCTTGAAAATTTCCTAGACCGAAAGAAAATAATCGGCGTCGGCTGGGGATATTGCGGATACGACAAGTTGAGAGAGTTACTGCCAGAAAAGCAAATCCTAAAAACATTCGGCCAGATTCACGAAGCCATATAAAAACAAAAAATCAAACAAAATCGCTCCATACGCTACAATTTAGCTATAGCTAATAATATGTACATGGGTATTTCTGCTGTACTTACAACTATACTTACAACTGGTTGCAAAATAAACTCTTCTATCTTATAGTTTCTTCTACCAACTACTCACTAACTACTATCTGCTGCTCCAATGTCCGTAATAACCAAAACCCAAATCATTGAACGCGTGAAAAGTGGAGACATTAGTTTTTCTCCCCCACTAGACTCGTTTCAATTACAAGAACACGCGGTTGACCTTCGCCTCGGCTTCACTTTTCTCATTCCTAAAATCTGGCACCTGACGGCGCGCGGAAGAGAGTCGCTTGATATAACCCACTTTGATAAGCTCAATGCCGAATTTTTTGATGTGGTGGAACTTGAAGAAGGCCAGTACTTTGAACTTCTGCCACATGAATATGTGCTTGTCTCAACACTTGAAACAATCAAGGTGCCGAAAGATTTAATGGCAGTCCTCTATCCTCGTTCATCAACCAACAGAAAAGGCTTGTCGCTTGACCTCACGGGCATCGTTGATTCCGGCTATGAAGGCCAGCTCACCCTCCCGATCCGCAACAACACAAACTCGCAAACCGTGCGTCTTTACCCCGGCGAGCGCGTCTGCCAAATTGTTTTTGAAGAATTGAAACAACCGGTCAACGCCCGCAAAAGCAAGTACCACAAAAAAGACATCGTTGACGGCATCGGCCGAGAAAAACGCGACGAAGCGACGCTTATAATGAAAGGTGATATCCGAAAACTAAAAAACGACTTCGCGGTGATAAAGAAAAAGGAAGAAAAATAAAATTTACAATAACTATGCGGCCGCATAGTTATTGTAAATCGCAAGACCACCCGTCGCAGGAGTGGTCTTTTTTTAAATCCCCCGCCCCGCTTTGCGGGGCGGGGGATTTTGTCAGCGTCTGTCTGCGTTAAGTCCGCGTCTGTCTGCGGTCAAATTCTTATTTGACATCTACCCCCATTGACCTGCAAGACCCTTCAATAACTTTCATCGCCGCTTCAACCGTGTTGGCATTCAAGTCCTTGAGTTTCTTTTCGGCGATTTCGCGCACTTTGGCTTTGGTAATAGTGCCGGCTTTGCTAACAACATTTTTCCCCGAACCTTTTTCTTTGCCGATAGCCTTTAGGATAAGCGAGGTTGCTGGCGGAGTTCTGAAAACCAGATCAAAGGTGCGGTCTTCGTAAACGGAAATTTCAACGGGCACGATATCACCTTTCATGTCTTTAGTGCCAGCGTTAAAACGGGTTACGAATTCACCAATGTTTACTTTGGCCTGACCGAGCGCGGGACCAATCGGCGGAGCGGGATTGGCCTTTCCACCTTCAATTAGCAATTTTAACTTCTTAACGGGTTTCTTTGCCATAATATTTATTAATTCATTTTAACTGTATAAGAGATTCTAAAAATTATCAAGTTTCAATTTACAATTTTCAATCAAAACCCAAAATTTAATAATTTTCAAATTTAAGAATTGATTGAAAATTGTAAATTGATAATTGAAAATTCAGTTGAGCTAGAGCTTCTTTACTTGCAAGAAATCCAGCTCAACTGGCGTCTCTCGTCCGAACATGGAAACCAGCACCTTCACCTTGCCCCGCTCGCTGTCAACCTCGCCGACCTTGCCTTCCAAATCCTTAAACGGCCCGTCCGTAATAATCACCGCGTCGTCAATTTCCACTTCAATATTGTGTTTGACCGAACCTGAATTCATTCTGGCGAAAAGCGTATCCACTTCCGTTTTGTCCAACGGCACCGGAAAAACTCCCGAACCGACGAAACCCGTAACCCTCGGCGTATTCCTCACCACATGCCAAGAATCGTCCGTTACAATCATATCCACCAAAACATAGCCCGGGTAAATTTTTTCTTCTTCCTCAACGCGTTTGCCTCCCTTAATTTTAATTTTCTTTTCGGTCGGCACCAAGACATTGAAAATTTTTTCTTCCATGCCAAGCGACTCAATGCGCTGTTTCAAGTTGCGCTCAACGGCGTTTTCATAACCGGCGTAAGTATGAATGGCGTACCAATTTCTGCCAGCTTCTATTTTTTGTTTGGACATGATAGATTTTGTTAATTGAGTCCGAGCTTTGCGAGGATGAAATTTTATAAAATCATCACCCCCTCACTTGAAACTACCGATTAAACATTATTGACTTGATTGGGTATGTGGCAAAAATAATCAGAAAGGGATAAAACGGTATTCGGTGGTTTCAAGTGAGGGGGTTAAGAAAAATATACTCGCTATGCTCGTTATTTTTCTAAATAACCTTCTTAAGCAATATGGAAAACAAATAATCCGTCGCGCCGAGATAAAAAGCGGTCGCAAAGGAAATGATAATAACAACGACAGTAAAAACAATCGCCTGTTTTCTGGTCGGCCAAGTAACATGGGCCAGCTCGGCTTTGGTTTCTTTTAGGTATTCTTTAATTTTCATGATGACTCGACACCAATCCACGAATGAAAACTAATATCGCGAATGACACTAATGGATTCGTGTGTCCTATTCGTGTTATTCGCCCTCATTCGTAATTTGTGTCGTGTTTTCCTATTAAAAAACCCCGCTCGGGGTATTCCTGTATAATACTCCTTTTATCTTTGGTGTCAAGCAAACAACAAAAAAGCCCCGTCCCGATGAACATCGGGACGGGGCGTAAGAACTAAATTCAAGTGTCTAAGAGTTCTTAGTCTCCAAGACCTTAGGACTTGCGAGCACGGCCACCCGAAAGCCGCGGCCAAACCTGCTGCCAAGCCAGCGGTAGTCCCGGAGCCACCGAGCCCCGCGGCAAAAGAGGCACCTCACATAGCGGCGGCCGTCCGAGGAGCGAAATACCGTCTTTGGGAATACGATGACCTCAACATCTTTTGGAAGATACTTCCAATTCGCATAGAAGTCAAACGCGCAGGCGTTCATGGAGTCTAACTTTTGCGCTCGGAGGATGTACTCTTCGCCGTCGAGGTATTCTTCTTTTTTCTCAAAGACATTCGCGGTGGCGAATCGCGAGGGGTCAACCCTTCCGCACTGAAGGTGCTGAATGATTGGTTTTTCTTTGTCGGCCCAAGGGGGAATTTCGGGTTGCACATTGCAGTTTATCCAACCTTTTGGAATCTCAATACTCGCTTTCATAATACAGTCCTTTTTGTTTTGCCAAATGTCTGTAAGACAGCCAGCGGTTTAGATGTCTGCCAAATTCGTTTCAATGTAAGCAAATTCTGCTTTAATTGATACTATAAATCGCAAAAAAATGCAAGGAAAAGGAAGGAACCCCGCCCCGCGAAGCGGGGCGGGGCGGGGCGGGGCGGGGCGGGGCGGGTTTCCTAATTCCTAATTCCTAATTTTTGATTCGTGTGTGCGTATTCGTGAACGCTATTCGCATACTACCTAATCTCGTAAGTAATGCTCACGCTAGAACTGATTTTGTTCGTGCCACTCGGAAGTTCGGGAGTTTGAGCATCGGCGTTCGCCATACCCAAAGACATCGTCTTGGCATAATACATTGGTGGCGGGTAAGAGCCGTTTTCAGAGAAACTGACGATGCGCACAAGAGACACACCCAAATCGCGAGCCAAACTCTTGGCGCTGGCTTTGGCGTCTAAAATTGCCTTCACTCGGGCTTCTTTCACAACCTCTTCTTGTTTATCAACACTGAACGAAAGTCCGCTCAAATTGGTTACACCAAGCTCACCCATGCTCCCGATAATTTTACCGGCGTCGCTGATTTTGCGAACCTTGACTTCAACCGATTCGGAAACCACATAAGCCGCCAAAACTTGTTTGTCATTCTGTTGAGGGTATGAAGCGACGCCACCATAAGCGGTTCGGTATTCGTATCGCGGATAAATGTTATAACCGGACACTTTTATATCGTCCTTTGAAACGCCGGCCTTCGTAAGAAAAGCCAAAACTTCCTGCTCGCTTTTGGCAACCTTGTCTTGCGCGTCGCCCACAACCAGAGACTCTTCTTCTATGCCAAAAGAAAAGGTCGCGATGTCGGGCTTCACTACCACATCGCCCTTGCCCGTTACCGTAATGACAGTCTGCGGAGCAATGTCTTTGCCAATTAGCGCCCAGCCTTTCACCTCCGAAACGGTTTTCGCAAAAAGGAAAATCGCCAAAAGCGCGAGAACCGAAATCCCCGCTTTATAAAGCCGACCATCTACCCAATGAGAGCAATCGCATGTGTTTTTTTCTTGGTTCATAGGTTTATAGACGAATAATATTAATCTTCATTACCACATTTAGATTAACAAATTTTCAGTGAAGAATCAACAGTCATTTGTTTACAACATCAAGCACCCCAACACCAAAGGTCAAAGGGAATTCGCGCTCCCCAGTAGTACAGCAGACTGACTACGGGGCAGGTCGCCCAAACATAAAGGACATTTACCCCGTAGTTCCGTCCTCGGATACTATGGGGCGCGCTCGCCCTGGGATTGGTGCGGGGTTAATATCTGCAACTACAAAATTTATCCGCTAGGAAGCGGATTGCATTTCGTAGGCAGATATTAAATTCTCAAAAAGCGATAGCACGGTCATAGGGCCGACTCCGCCGGGAACCGGCGAAATGGCGCTGACGATATTTTTAACGGCCTCAAAATCCACATCGCCGACAATTATTTTGGCGGGAATTTCTTCTTCCAGTTTTTCCGCGAACGACGCGCCATCTGTATCGCTTTGCGCGGAATTAATGCCGACATCAACCACCACCTGCCCGGGCGAAACAAAATCGGCCGTCACAAATCGCGGTTTGCCGACTGCCACAATCAGAATGTCGGCATTGCGACTTTTTTCGGGAATGTTTTCGGTTTTACTATGACAAACGGTTACGACTGCTCCTTCCTTTTCCAAAAGCGTTGCAATCGGAGAGCCGACAAGAGCGGAACGGCCGATGACTGTCACCTTTTTACGAGCTACAGAAATTTTGTAAGCTTTGAGAAGCGAGAACACACCGCGAGCGGTCGCGGGAATCACCGCTCGCGAGTCGCCCATTTCAAAAAGTTTTTTGTTTACCGAGGTCAACCCGTCAACATCTTTAGACACATAAATGGCGTCAATAATTTTTTGCTTACTCAAGCTTTTCGGAATCGGCAATTGTAAAATTATTCCCGAAATTTCGGAATTATTGTTAAGCTCGCCAATTTTTCTTATCAGCTCATCGTCTGTCACTTTTTCCGAAAATTTGACATGCAAAACTTTCGCCCCAATTTTTTCGGCGAATTGTTTTTTTCGGCCGATGTAGGCGTTGGACTCGGAAAGGTTGCCGACCTGCAAAATGGCAAGTGTTGGAATTTTCTTGCAATCGGCAATTAAGCCCTTAAGCCGAGCCAGGCGCGCGTCCCGAACAACAGTCCCAAAAAGCAGTAGGGGTAATTTGGCGGAATTCATCAAACGAGTATAGCATAAAATTTTTGCTGTTTGGGTAATTATGTTATAGTAACCAAGAAAAAAACAAATGAATGTATTAAAGAAAAAAATTTTCTATATCCCTGCAATTATCGTGATTTTGCTTTTGGTCTGGTACTTTTCCAAGTCCGGAAAAACTTCTAACAGCGCGATAACCGCCAAGGTCAAACGCGCCAATTTAAGCCAAGAAGTGGCGGTTTCAGGCACAGTCAAAGCGATAGAAGCCGTGGAGCTGGCTTTTGAAAAAAGCGGGCGCGTCAAGCAGGTTAATGTTTCCATCGGCGAAAAAATTTCGCAGGGAGATTTGCTCTTGGTGCTTGAAAATGGCGTTGAAACATCCTCGGTGGAAGACGCCTCCGCCAAACTGGAATCAAAACAAGCGCACTATGACGACCTCAAAGCCGGCGGTCGCCCCGAAGAAATCAGTGTAAAGGAAACCGAATTGGCCAAAGCAAAATCAGACCTCGCCACTTATTACGCTGGCGTCCAAAACATAATTTTTGACGCTTTTAACAAATCGGATAACGCCGTTCACCGACAAGCGGATATTTTGTTCAGCAACGCCTTTTCCGCAAATCCCCAAATCTCCTTTACCTCAAGCGACCAACAGGCGATTCTTGAAGCTCAAAATGCCCGAAGCAACATGGAAGGAATCCTCAATAATTTCAAAAAAATCGCGCAAAACGGTTTTACAACCGATACCGACAATGAAAACGCTCTGACCCAAGCGAAAAATTATCTAGTCACTATTAACGACTTTCTCATCAAAACCAATCGGGCGTTAAACTCCTCCATCAACCTTTCGGACAGCACCTTGGCCACCGACAAAGATGCGCTCAATACCGCAAGAAATAATGTAAACACGGCGCTTGGCAACATTACGAACCAAATCCAAACCATTACGACGCAAAAAATCACGGTGCAAACGGCCAGCGACCAACTGACGCTTACCAAAGCCCCCGCCACCACCGAAGTGCTAAACGGCGCGGAAGCCGACATCAAAAGCGCGGACGCTCTAGTGAAAAACGCCAAAGCGGTTCTGGCAAAAACTTATATCATTTCTCCAATCAATGGACTTGTTACCAAACAAGACGCCAAAGTCGGCCAAATCGCACCCGCAAATACCGCGCTTGTGTCGGTTGCAAGCGACAATTTCAAAGTGGAAGCTTTTGTGCCGGAAGTTGATGTGGCAAAAATCGCCGTCGGCAATTCCGCCACAATCACCTTGGACGCTTACGGGAGCGGTGTTTCCTTCTCCGCGCATGTTGTGAAAATTGACCCGGCGGAAACAGTGATTGACGGCGTATCAACTTACAAAACCGCTCTGGAATTTGACACGCGCGATGAACGCGTTCGTTCCGGCATGACGGCCAACACAACAATCGCAACCGCCACGCGCGAAAATTGCTTGACCATTCCCCAACGCGCCGTTTACGAAAAAAATGGCAAAAAATTCGTCAGAGTGCGTGTCGGTGGAATCGCTTCGGAAGAGCGCGAGGTAACTGTCGGTATCCGAGGAACAAACGGCGACATTGAAATTTTAAGCGGTTTGAAAGAAGGAGACACTGTACTGGCAACTGGAATCTCCGGCAAGTAACATGTCAACCTGCCAGGTTGACATGTTTGTTGTCAGGTAAGCTTGAAATGTGTCAACGTGGCAGGTTGACATGTTAACATCAAGCCCCACCCCCGCAAGGCGGGGGTGGGGCAACAAATCCAAATGACCTTGATTGAAATAAAAAACTTGAATAAAACCTACAGCGACGAAGGCGTGGCGACGATTGCCCTTCAAAATGTTTCCCTCTCAATTGAACCTGCCGACTTCGTCGCCATTATGGGGCCGTCCGGCTCCGGCAAATCCACCCTGCTTCACATTTTGGGCTTTTTGGACAAGCACACCGAGGGTGATTATTTTTTTCAAGGAAATAATGTCGCCGATTACAGCGACATGGAACTAGCTAAAATCCGCAACGAAGAAGTCGGTTTTATTTTTCAAACTTTCAATCTGCTGGCCCGAACGACCGTCCTTGAAAATGTTAAACTGCCACTCCTCTACTCAAAAGTGCCGGAGCGCGAGTGGGACAGACTTGCTAGGGAAGCCATTGAATCGGTCGGCATGTCGCATCGCCTTGACCACGAGCCGTCCGAACTTTCCGGCGGAGAACGCCAGCGGGTTGCCATCGCTCGCGCCCTAATTCAAAAACCCAAAATAATTTTCGCGGACGAACCGACGGGAAATTTGGATTCAAAGTCTGGGCAAACCGTCATGGAAATTATTCAAAAATTGAACGATGTCGGCCACACTGTCATCCTCATCACCCACGAAACTTATACCGCCGAAAATGCCAAGAGAATCATTAGGCTTCGCGACGGCGCGATTGAATCGGATGAAAAAGTTACAACCAGACGAACAGCAAGTGATAGTTTTCTGAAATAATTTTCAATGTTCAATTTTCAATTATCAATCAATCCTTAAATTAAGAAATTTTCAAATTGAAACATTGATTGAAAATTGCAAAATTGATAATTAAAAATTTATTAAAATGACCCTAAAATACCACTTTAAAAACGCCCTCACGGGACTTCAGACGAACAAAACCCGCTCGTTTTTGACGATTTTAGGCATCGTCATCGGCATCACTGCCATCATTCTCGTAATGTCTCTCGGCGCGGGTGCCCAAAATTTTATTCTCTCCCAAGTGCAGGGCCTCGGCACAAAAACCGTAGCCGTCATTCCCGGGCGCGAACCGAAGGGGCCTTCAGACTCCGCCCAGCTTTTCAGCGACTCGCTCAAAGAAAAAGACTTAACGGCTCTCAAGAGAAAAGAAAATGTGCCAAACCTTGCCAAAGTAATGCCGGTGGTTTTTGGCGGCGAAACTGGTCTTTACAGAAGCAGCACTTACCGCCTGACTATTTTTGGCGGCACCGAACTGATTTCTGACATTTTTGACCTTGTGCCGTCAGAAGGACAATTTTTCAGCGAAGACGATGTGAAAAGTCGCGCCGATGTCGTGGTTATCGGCTCAAAAGTCAAAGAGGAACTTTTCGGCTCGGCGGAGGCCATCGGCCAAAAAATCAGAATCAAAAACCGTAACCTGCGGGTGGTCGGCGTCCTGCCGAAAAAAGGCCAAGTGTCATTTTTCAACTTTGATGAAATCGCCATTCTCCCCTACACCACCGCCCAAGATTATATTTTCGGCATCAAATATTTTCATCGGCTCATTGTGGAAGCTGACGATGAAAAAAATATAGACATAGTGGCTGAAGATGTTCGCATTTCGTTGAGAAATTCCCACGACATTACAGACCCCGACAAGGACGATTTTTTTGTGCAGACTCAAGCTGACCTCGCCAAGAGACTCGGCTCCATCACCACCGCGCTTACTTTATTTCTTGTGGCCATGGCTTCCATTTCCCTTTTCGTCGGCGGTGTTGGCATCATGAACATCATGTTGGTTTCGGTTACCGAACGAACCCGCGAAATCGGTCTGCGCAAATCCATCGGCGCCAACAACCGCGACATCTTGACCCAATTTTTGATTGAAGCCACAGTCCTCACCCTCCTCGGAGGCGTCGTCGGCATTCTTCTCGGCGCGTCGCTTTCATTTATCATCGCAGAGGCGCTCACCCGCTTCGCTTCAATTTCTTGGGTATTTAATTTCCCGTGGAAAGGCGCCTTTCTCGGCATCATTGTCTCCGCCAGTATCGGCCTCATTTTCGGCATCTATCCCGCGCGAAAAGCTTCCCTCAAAAGCCCGATGGAAGCTTTGAGGTACGAATAAAAAAACCGCACATAATAAATGCGCGGTTGTGATAAAAGGTTTTTAGTTTATTTATCCCGGAGGATAAACTAACATAGCCTTGTTTAAGGAACTATTGATGAGTAAGCGATTGAGCGCGTCAACAAATCGCGTCCCGTCTGTAGGTAAACCTACAACTTTTCTTCCGAGGTGCCGACAGGCAATCTTTTTGTGACTCTCCTTTTCAATCGATTCAAACAGACTAATCGTCTGCTCGATGCAAAAACACGAGAAAGGTTGTTGCCATTCAAGCGGTATCGACGCCCATTCGTACGGTTTGCCGAAAGGAAGAAGATACGGAACACCGACATTCTTACTTCCCGCCAGTGTTCTGCCGGAAAATGGTACGCCGGGATAAAAATCCCGCTCGCACACCACATCAATCACTTCCGGATACTCCCGCACACATTCGACGATATAACCGAGAGTACGAAGTCGATCGCATCCTGTCTTAACCCCAACCCCCGCGAAGATTTTCCGGAAATTTAATCCCGATTTCTTCACAAGACTTGCCGCGTATTCCATGTATGCACCGGTGAATATCACATCGTCGCAAAGCCCAAACTCATATTCATTGCCATAATTCTTCACGAGGGTTTTCAACTGATCGGAAATACTTGGCGTAAACGACCGCGTCTGATATCCCGCCGACTGCCCAATAGAATTTACGGCCCTATTCAATTGAAGAGCGATACCGCTTTCATCCATCGAGCCATTGTAAGCGCGATCAAGTGAAATGAGATTGTCCACTTTGTTCGAAGACTGCCAGAACAAATAGCGGAAACCTTCTGTGAATTCCTCTTCAGGAATAAAATCGAAATGTGGAAAAATCTTTTCCATCATTTCTCTAAAATCCTTGCGAAATTTCCAGAATATCCTATCGTCAATATAGTAATGCCAACCTTGTTTAAGAGGTGGCCTACCAAAAGATGTTTCCCCGAGACTTGGCATACCCCATTGTGTGAGAAGTAACTTAATATCTGCGGTAACTACATACGGTTTCATTTTATTTTTTCCTTTCAGTGTTAGTAGGACAACATGTCCCAGAAGTTTATTTTTTGCATTTTGTAGCAAAGCGCGTCCGCATATTGACCAACAAGAAGCGGATAAAAGCTTTCGCCATGTAATTCCACCTCTTGAAAATCAACAAGTGATTTTCCTTGAAGTGATATTTCCTTTCCGAGTTTCCCGCATACCCGAAACCATTCATGTTCCGGATAAACAAGATGACTCCAGTGTCCGCCAGCAGATGATCTAAAGTACAAGAAACGGCCAAGTATTTCTTCCAATTCAATCCAAACTTCCTTGGAATTTTTCGGCCCGCACTCAATTTCCACCGCGCAATTCATGAATTGCGTCAATGGGCCTTGCATCTCGGAACTTTTTGCCACCCAAATAACTACCCGTTCAATCGGGAGCGAAGTGGCAAGCGCAAAGTTGACCGGAGTGGGATTCGTCACTATCGTAAAGATACCCGAATTCGCCGTCGTGCCGTGAATATCAATAACCGAAGGGTACTTCTTAGCAATTTCAATTAGTTCACTTGCGCGCCGTACTTCATACTTATCAGAAGTCGCACATCCTGGTGCGACCCTGTTTAGGTCTGCGTCAATGAACCTGACTCCCCGTGCAAGCGCCTTTTCATTGGCAATGAGCCACGGAATATGAAGCCCTAATGCTTGGAGTACTGGTATGGAGAAACCTTCGTCTCCATGCACCGCGGTTAAAAACAATACCGATTCTTCTGCCCGCATCTGATACGTGTCTGGTTTTTGATAGAATTTCATCTGAACTCCTTTCGTTTTGTTGTTTATATATTTAATTTTCAAAGAACATTGGAATGTCTTCCCTTCCAAAAAAGAAAAATCCCTTCTGGAAAGGGATTGAGCGTGATAGAGCAAAATATAAAAATACGCTAGTCACAACCAACCTCTTTCCGGAAGAGACGGATATGATGTAAAGTTTGGAAAGAAAGAAATTCGGAAGTTTTTGCAACAGCGTGTTTGACGCTTGAAACCACATCGCGTCCATTACTGAATGCCGATACAAAATACGCAAAGAATGTGTCGCCCGCTCCAATGGCGCTTATTGAATTGGTTATTTTTTTTGGTTTTACAATATAGCGCTTTCCGAAAGCAAAAACTTTGCACCCTCGCCGACCATTGGTGATAAGCACTATCTTTTTCTTCTGCTGTTGCAAAAATTTTACCGGTATATTTTCCATTTCTTGTTTTGTCCCCTTGAGACAAAATATATTTTCAAAAACATTCACATTTGGCCTCCATATTTTTTTCTTTCCGAAACCCTTTCGGTCTCTTACGAACCCTTGAATATCTAAAAATACTTGCCCTTTGAAATCGGAAAGACCCTTCAAGTCAAATTCATCGGCAACTGTGGAAATAACAAGAATTTTTTCCTTCAGATTGGAAAACAGAGCACTTTTCCTTTTGGGTCGCATAGGTACTCGACCCAATTCACCCTTTTTTGTCAATAAAATTTCCACCCCCATTACAAGCCCCGTTGTTAAAGTAAAAGGCAGAGATTCTCGCTTAAATACCCGCGTTACATAAAAAGCTGGTCCGCCTTGTTGCGTACAAACCAAAGAACCTGCCTCATCAAAGAGAACATCCTTCGTAAAAGTAGAAAGAATTCTGATGTTATTTTTTAGTTTCATATTTTTTCTTCGCTAATGATATTGCCAAGGCCACCGCGCTTTCAGGATCTCTTGCGGTCTCAATTTTTATCCGCTTTCTCGCGTCAAGGTATTGTCCACCAAGTTTTCCACTCCATCCTCCCGTCCGCCCAACAACAACGATTGGAATATTTGCTTGATACGCAACGGCAATTTCCGTAAGCGTCCCTGAACCACCGCCAAGAGCAATAATCGCATCACAGCTTAAAACAAGAGACATCTCCCGACCACCACCCCGCTCCAACCCGCTTGCAATAACCACATCAACATTCTTTTTTTCAAAAATATCAAGTCCTTTTCCATAGATAACTCCAATAGTCAGACCCCCGCCTTTTTTTGCTCCCCTGCAAGCGACAGTAGAAAGGGAATCACAATCTTTTTCCGCGCCAAAAAGAAGCGTCGCGTCATTTTTAGCAACCCAAAAGCCGACTTCTTCCGCCAACATCTCAAGCTTTTTTGAATACTTAAGGTCAGCGGCTGAACCCATAACTCCAATCTGTAATTTTCTGCTATTGTTTTTAGTTTTCATAATATTTCTTTTTTAATTACTTTAGTTAACTAAAGTAATTAAAGTAGAACAAAAAACTCTCTGCCATTCAATTATTCCTAGTTCTTACACCGCTACTGGTTGACAAACTTCGTAAATAAATTTTGCAGCTTGCTTCACTTTAGTTAACTAAAGTGAAGCAAGAAACAAAATACCGAGTTTTTTACAATGTTGCTACCTACCTTTTGGCAATCTTGAAAGCACCGTGCGATACCCGCCCGTTCCGCCTTTGAGCCATTTCTTGACGCGAGCAATCGTAGTGGAACTCAAACCTGTTTTTTCAGCGATGCCATTATAATGCACACTGCTAGTAAGCATCCGCGCCGCATAAAGACGATGACCAAACTCAACAAGCTCCGCTTCTGTAAGCAAATCGCGCAAAAAATTCTTGATCTCCGCGCCTCCCCGCAACACAGAAAACGCCTTTACCAGGGCCTCGGTTCGGGGATTATCCCAATGTCTTTTGGTTTTTTTCTTAACCATACTTAATTAACCAAAACGGAACTCTAAAAAATCTTCCTAGTCTTCTTCCTTCTTACACTTTAGTCTACTAAAGTGTAGCAAAAGGGATTATGTTTTGTCAAGCGCTTATCCACAAGCTACTTTAGTTGACTAAAGCAGACGAGTATACATCCTATC
>OBEQ011864280.1_pt1 | contig 15385 bp, 14 predicted proteins | sample 1670901 | NCBI WGS metagenome assembly OBEQ01 (sample SAMEA104232315, study PRJEB22302) | groundwater metagenome | biome: forest; feature: aquifer; material: groundwater | place: USA | collected 2011-08-07 | depth 5.4 m | reverse complement strand
TAGTTTGGACAATAACATCTTTTCTGACCATCTTTTTGTTGTTCGAATGAAGGAACAGCCAATTAAAGAAAGGGTCCTTATTTTAAAAGATTGCTTTATCCAAAAAGCTAAAGAAACCGGACTGGACGGACTGGCTCTTCAAATAATTTATCAAGATCATTATTTTGATCCGCATCTCTGATGCGGATTTTTTTAAATTACTCCAAATGGATTTTAGTTTGAAATTCTTGGAATTTTTTCAAAAGCGCCGAGTGATTTTGGAATTCCGGGTCGTTGGAAATTATTTCTTTTGCTGCGTCGCGCGCAGACTTTACTAATTGAATGTCTTTTAAAGCATCCATTGCCACATCTGGCAATCCGGCTTGGCTTTCTCCTAAAAATTGGCCTGGTCCCCGCAGCATTAAATCTTTTTCCGCAAGTTCAAATCCATTTTTTGCGGCAATCAGGAATTGGAGCCTTTTTTGCACAGCCACGGAATCAGAATCAGTGAAAAGCAAGCAAAAAGATTGGTGTTCTCCTCGGCCGACCCGCCCGCGAAACTGATAAAGCTGTGCGAGCCCGAATCTTTCCGAACCTTCAATCATCATAGTGGTGGCATTCGGCACATCCACTCCGACTTCAATAACAGAAGTGGAAACTAAAATATCGCATTTCTGATCCTGAAAATCTTTCATAATTTGGTCTTTTTCTTTACCCTTCATTTTTCCATGCAGCATTGTTACTTTTAATTCCGGAAAAATTTTTGTGGACAATTTTTCAAATTCTTCTTTTACAGATTTTAATTCCAGCGCTTTCTTTTTCGCTTCGCTTAGAATTTCTCCTTCTTTTACGGCGCCCGGTTCAATCCTTGGGCAGATTACAAATACTTGCCGCCCCTTTTTAATTTGCTCGCGGATAAAATCATAAGCTTTTTTTCGATTTTCTGGAGCTACCACTTTCGTTATAATTTCTTTTCGGCCGGCTGGCAATTCTGTAATGGTAGAAAGGTCTAAATCGCCGAAAACGGTTAACGATAATGTGCGGGGAATCGGGGTTGCAGACATAGAAAGGAAGTGCGGCAGCAGATTAGATTCAGAAAAGTTTTGGCTTGCCAATGCGGCGCGCTGGGCAACTCCAAAACGATGCTGTTCGTCAACGATTGCCAAAGCTAAATTTTGAAATTTTACTGATTTTTGGATTACCGCGTGAGTACCGATGATTATTTTTACTTTGCCGCCGGATATTTCTTTAAGCAATTTTGCTTTAGTCATTTTGCTTTCTAAATTTCCTCCATAAGCAATTTCGCTTTTATTTGCGGTTAAAAGAGCAATGCCGCCGCTAAAATCGCTGAAAATTTTAGTTATAGTCCGGTAATGCTGGCCGGCAAGCACTTCCGTTGGCGCCATAAAAGCAGTTTGGAAATTATTGTTTGCGGATAAAATCGCCGCAATCGCCGCAATGACGGTTTTCCCGGACCCGACGTCTCCTTGCAGCAATCGGTTCATCGGATGCGGCTTTTGAAGATCGGCGGCAATCTCCCGCAAACTTTCTTTTTGGGAATTGGTCAGCTGGAATGGCAGGCTTTCCATTAATTTGGCCAAATAATTTTCATCTACTTTAATTGCAATCGCTTGTTTTTCTGCCAGCTGGGATTTTAATTTAAGATTATTAAGCTGGAGCAGAAATAAATCTTCAAAAGCGAATCTTTTTTTAGCGAACTCGGCGTCAGCTATTTTCAGCGGGAAATGCATTCTTTTGAGCGCCAAATTAATTTCCGGGAACTTATTTTCTTTTAAAATATTTTCCGGAATAAATTCTTCCATCGGATCCAGGCTTTTTAAAATAGGTTTTAGCAGATATCTTAACCCTTTAGAAGTTAATCCTCTGGTTTCCGGATAAATTGGTATTAATCCCGCGGTATGTTTTGTTTCGCCCCGGCCTAATTTATCAATCGGTTCATAAGACGGGCTGGCAAGATATATTTCCCGCTTGGATCCGGTCACTTTCCCGGCAAAATTATAGCGGCCTCCTTCCCGCAGGATATTATTAATGTATGGCTGATTGAACCAGACTGCTTTTATTCCCCCCGTATCATCAACAATAATCGCCTCAGTAATAAGAAGATTTTTTTTCCAGGTTCTTCTGGTTGAAATCTGATTGACTGTGCCTTGGACAGTAGCAGATTGGCCGACTTCCAGTTCGCCGATAGGCGCAACTCGGGAATAATCTTCGTAGCGGAAAGGAAAATGCCAAATTAAATCATTAACCGTTTTAATTCCAAGCCTTTGAAGCTTGAGGATAAATTTTGAACCGATACCCGGTATAGTTGCAAGTTCGGTATCTAGTCGCATAGGAATGTAGATATTATACCAGAATTTTGCATATATCAATAACTAACCCGTTACAAGATTGAAATTTTTTTAAAATTTGGTTATTTTTAAAAAAAGCAAAGCAAGCGTCCATAGCTCAGCTGGTAGAGCAGCTCCCTCTTAAGGAGATGGTCCCAGGTTCGATTCCTGGTGGACGCACAAAATAAAAAGAGGCGCAAAGCCTCTTTGTTTTTTAAAATTTCCAGCCAGCTCCCAGCAGCGCCCCATAGCCAGTATTCCAAAACCCAGCCATGGTAAGAACTAAATGTTTTGTCGGCATAAGCCGCAAGCCGAGTTCCGCTGAAACAAGCGGGATAGTTCTTTTCACTTCGTCTTTAGCGTCTTCAATGACCGGGAAATCAAAACCGCTGAATGTTTCGTGGCCAATAAATTGCCCATTAAAACGAACTGTCAATTCTCCAGCGCCAAGACCGCCGCGGACATAAGGCCGCACCCAACTTTTTACGCCTAAAAATCTGCGTTCAAAATCCAGCGTAACGCCATTAAGATTCATATCGGTTTTTCCGGTAATAACGCCGTCAACAAAATTTTCCGCAAGCGTATCTGCCGTATCCGAACGCGCCCAGTTGCCATCGCCTTTGGCAGTTATCTTCAGCCAAGTGAGCCCAAGCAGCCATCTATCGTTAAGCTCATAATTTCCCCGCAATCCCTGGATATCGCCAAGCAAATGCTTTGGATGCTCAACAATGGATTTATCCATGCCAAGCAGCATTCCAGGCAACTCATAACTGCCGTCAATAACTTCCACTGAAAATCGGTCCATGAAACTATCGCTTGCATTAACTTGTCTGGCAATACTTAAAAGCATTACCATTATCGTAACAAACACAACCAAGCATAGCTTCATTTGAATTCTTCCGTTATTAACCTTACAAAAGTCTAATAATTAGAGTAGTCGGGAAAATAACGATTGTCAAATAAAAAATCCGCGCTTGCGCGGATTGCCATATTAAAAATCAACAGATTTGCCACAGCCGCAAGAACCTTTTTTATTCGGATTTATAATTATAAAACCCTCGCTCATCAAATCGTCAACCCATCCCCAATCAATAACCGCTCCTTTTAAATAAGGGAGGCTTGCCTGGCTTACAAATATCCTAATCGTATATTTTACTCCGTTCTCTTCAAAATCTTTTTCTAAAATTTCGTCATTTTCTTCTGGTCTCATTTCCGGCTTAATTTCATGCTGATATCCGGAACAGCCGCCGGCAATAATGCCAAATCTCAAGCCGCCGCTTTCCGGAACTGATTTTTCCTGTAAAATTGATTTAATTTTCTTAGCTGCCTTATCAGTTACGCTAATCAATGCGCTATCTTTATTGATGCTATCATCCGCTGACACCTTTTTAACCCAAGGCAATAAATGGATTAAAATATGTTCGGCCGGCTTTTGCTTATCAGGATTAATATTCAAAATAATTTCTCCGGTGTTTTCGTTTACATCTAAAATTTCACACTGCAGTCCGGCTCTGCCTAAAACATATTCCACCTCTTTTAATTCATTTTCAAGAACCACAACGGAAAATTCACCGCCAAGATAAACATTTTCTTTGAGGAACTCTTGTAATTTTTCCCTGACTGCCTGTTCATTAATTTCCAACGCCCGCAATCCCCAAGCCGCCTCTTCATGATTAATATAAATTAAATAAAGCTTATTTAAGCCGAGATTAATTCTTAAATTCTCGAGTTTATCCAAAAGCTCTTTATTATTGCCCTTTAATCCCCACAAGAACTCTTCCCAATTCATTTTTGCTGATTTTCAAAGAAATACTGTTAATTTATAATATCGCAGAATCTAAGAGCAAAGCAAGCTATTTCATTTTGACTTTAAGCCCAGCTTGACCTACAATCTACACAGAATCATTGATAGATGAATAAGGCTAAAACTAATGAAAATAAACGGGAAGTTCTTGTTCGGAACTATTCTTTTTCTTTCCGGCTTAATCAATCCTTTAAAAATCTATGCCGATTCCATCGGCACTATAACCGGCTATATTTTTCCAGAAATTGACTTTCGGTATGTAGAATTCTTGCCGAACGGACATCTGCATAAAAACAAACCCCATTATGGAAAATACAATTGGAAAGTGCTGGAATCAGCCCATTTTCAATTATACGTTTACGGCCAGAACGACGAATTGGCAAACTTGTATTTGCAAGAAGCGGAAAAAACCTTCCGGGAATACGGGGCCAAAATGAACACTTACGGTTTTTCGGAAAAAATCCGGATAATTATTTTCAATTCCCAAAGGGATTTTGAAGAAGCCAACCTTATTTTCGGCCTGGTGCCGAAAGGATTGGGCGGCGAAACTGAAATGCTGAAATGGAAACGGGTCTTAATTGCCTTCCGAGATTCGCCGGTTGGATTTCGGAGATTGCTCCGCCATGAATTAACGCACCGTTATCAGGGTGAATTTATAAAACTAACAATGATAAACTTCTGGTATCAAGATACCCCGCTTTGGTTTATTGAGGGTTCGGCAGAGCATTTTTCCCATGAATGGGATTCCAGGGGAGAATTAACGATGCGCGATGCTTACTTGAATAATTATTTGGCCCATGTAACCGGCTGGAGCCCATGGTATACAAGCTTGGTCTATAAAGAAGGTGAGTTTATTCTCCACTTCCTTGCGGATCAATATAAAGATAAAGGCGAAGTTACCAGCGCCATCTTGAAAGAAAGCACTGAAATGAAATTCGCCGAAGCTTTTAAAAAAGTCACCGGCGATTCTCTGGAAGAATTTGATAAGAAGCTGCAAAAGCATATTAATGAAAAATATGGGCCTCTTAAAACTAAATCAGACGCAACGGAAGAAGCTAACTCCCTAACCGATGGCGCAATTCTTGCCTCAAAAGGAAATTACTTTATCAGCAGAAAAGACGTCTTTGGCCGGGAAACTCTCTTCTTGAATTGGACTAATGGCAATGAAATTAAATCAAAAAAATTAGCAGATGGCGGGCGGCTGAAAAGCGTGGACGTCAAAGGCTTTGAAGTGGAATTGTCGCCAGAATTCGGATTCCAAGAAAATGGCGCTGTTTTTGCTTCAACAAGTACGGTCATTTACGCCCTCAATAAAGGCGGGCGCGATACCTTAATATTCCAAAACTTTTCTTTTGGCAAAAAAAGAAAAGGGAAATTTCTAAAATTCTTTTTAGGCCAAAGCAAGGAAAAATTCCACTTGGAAGGGAAAGAGGAATATTCTTTTGCCAATCTGCGGGACATCCAATATCCGGCAATGATTAATGATAAGGAAGTCGCTTTTGTCGGCAAAGAAAATATCTTTTCCGAACTTTATAAATTCAACTTAAAAACAAAAGAGTTGAAAAAGCTGACTTCGGCCAGGCGGACTTACCGCGGCCTGACTTATTCCAAGTGGCTAAACGCTCTTATAACCTCCGTAGAAAATGAAAAAACCGAGTCTTACAACCTCGCAAAGTATGATTTTAAAAAAAATACTTTAGAGCTGTTGAATCCGGCAAAAGAAAATGAATTTTCCGCAACTGCTTCGACCGACGGCAAAAAACTGCTGTATGTCAGCGATAAAGATTTAGTCAATAATATCTGTATGTATGATTTTGAAAATCAAACCGTTACAAGGCTGACAGACGCCAAAATCGGCGTTTTCCGGCCCCAATGGTTTAGCGAAAATGGTATTATCTTTAACAGTTTTTCGCGCGGCAATGTCTGGATAAAAATCATTCCTCTGCCAAAATCAAATCTGGCAAAATCCAAACAAGAAATGCCAAAAAGCGACAAAACCGATGCGGTAAAAATTTCTTCTGAGCCTGCTTCAATAATTGACTCTTTCAAGAAACTAATTCCAAATTCCGAATCGCTGACAATTTTTGCAACCGCCGCTTCTTCTGACAATACCAAAATGCTATTGATTGAAAATCGGAAATTATCCATGGAAATCCTAAAACGCGGCGATCCGGAAATACGATTCTATTTAGCGGATAAAACTGCCAATAACGTAAATCAATTTACTCTGAAAGAGTTTAAAAGAATGAAAGATTTTACGAATGTTGCCCTGCTTGCCGGACAGAATATTCTGCTGCAAAAATCTAACATGATGGTGGAAAAAGTAAACAAAGTAAAAAGCAATGGCGAAAATGAAAGCAGAGAAGAAGAGGTGAATTATAAAGAATCCTATATTTATAATCCGCCGGAACAGAAACTTTATAAATTGGATACGGAAATTTCTTCCCGATTATTGGGGAAAAGCCGTTTCTTGATTAAAATCTCTCCGGAGCGGAGCCATATTTTCTGGGTGGACCAAGACCAAAAGAATATTACTGGTTATGATGTTCTGAAAAAAGAAAAACAGTCGATCGACAAAAGTTTCAGCAAATTACAGGATTTAGTTTTTCTTTCTGAAACTAAGCTGCTGGTATTGGAAAAAAGCTGGCATAGCTTTGAAATTGACGAGGTGGAAGCGGGAACTGATACGGTTAAAACCTGGAAAGAAATCTTGTCGGATGATAATTATAATTTAAAAAATGCCGCTTGGTACCCAATTACCGATAAAAAGAAAGTTTTCTTTATTGCCCAAAAAAAGAATTCCCAATCATTTGATTTGCTTCTTTACGATCTTAACCCAAGCAGCTTAACTTTGGTCCAGTCGGAAATTCCAAATTTGGAGAAAATAGAACTTCAAAACGGAAAATTAACGCTGAACATTAAAAATGAATACGGCGTTGAAAAATCGCAGATCTTTGATGAAAATGGTGGATTGGAAAAAAGCGAAGAAAAATTAAGTTATGTGCTTAATAATTCTTCTTCTGCCAGCCATTTCCAAACAATTCCTTTACTGGAAAGAACTTTTCCAGCGGATATCAATATCTCAACAAGACAAAGAGAGTTGAAAAAATTGCCAAGAGTTATGCACGCTTACGGCGAAGCCGCGATCGCCTTTGGCGAAAGGCGCGGAGTAAGCACTTATCTTGCACTTCAAGCTTTAGCTTTTGACGAGCTTAATAATAAAGCAGTGGATGCGAATATAATTTTACAGGAAGGAACTTACGGCTTGGCTGATGTGGTTTACTACGATTTCAATTCCGGCAGGTCGTATCTGCTTGATTATTGGCATTTTGACCAAGACCGCCAAAGATTGGATGTTGGCATTTCCCAAAACATCTTCCTGCATGAATTCTTAAATTTGGACGCAACCTTGAAAGAAGAGCATGTTAGAAATGACCGGGATTCCGGAAAAATAGAATGGTGGCGGACTAAAATTGGCACTAGCTTAAGCTTAGACACCACAATCAACGACTGGCACGGGCCGCATTCCGGCGCAGCAGTCTTTAGCCAAACAGAATTGGGATTTGATAACAACCGCGGCTATCAATCAATTGACCTGAATCTTGACGCAAGATACTATCTGCCATTTACCGAACGTTCCGGATTGGCTTTCCGGCTGGCTGGCGGCGAAAGCTTTGGAAAGAACCCCACGATTTTCATCTGGGGTGGAAACAAAACTTTCCGCGGCATTCCAATGTTCAGCCAAGCAGGCAACGCCTATGCGCTTCAAAGCACTGATCTTAGAATTCCGGTAATTGACGCTATCGGAGCCGTTTTTAGCGGACCGGTTGGCGAAGCATTTGTTCCGCTGACTCTCTATATGGATGTCAGGGGAGGAATCTATAATGACATGGGCGACATCTGGTATACAAAAAATCCGCTGTTCGACGGGCACACAAAGCCTGCATTGCAGCAAAGCGCCGGAGTATTTTTAAATATTCCGACTGCCCTTGGATTTAATCTGAGATTCAATAAAGGATTTATGGGGAAGAAAGGATGGAACTTGTGGTTAGGATATAATTGGTAAAAAATAATACAGCGAGCTTGTCTCGCTGTTTTTTTATTGTTATAATCTTTTAAAGATTTGCGGGTATCGTATAGCGGCTATTATGCGACCTTGCCAAGGTCGAGATACGGGTTCGACTCCCGTTACCCGCTCCAGAATTTGATTTAATTTTAATATTTAAGTAATATATAGTAAGCAGTTAACGTTCCTTGAAAAGGAGGAAGCAATAAAAAAGAAATTGTGTTCTTGCGCATTAATAAATGGGCATTCTTCCAATTGTCCTCATAAAAATATAATCATTGGAGAAGAATCAGTTACGATTGATTTTGGTGTTCTCAAAAAAATAATTGAGGAAATAGAAAAAAGGGTGATACGGGAAAATAGCAAAAAATCTAGCCGAAAGAAAACCCGGATCTTCATAGCGCCAGTAATCAAAAAACAAAGGAGGGCGTTATGAAATTTCCTGAATTTGCCGACTTAATGGAAAAAATTGGTTTCCGAGACGATCAGTCAGCCGCGCCAACTTTCAAGTTAAATAAAAAAGACTTAAAAAATCCTGTTTTCAAAGGTAATTACTCTAAAGTAGCCGGCTCATATCGTCTCGTAAGTATTTGGTCCCAAGGCGAAGAAGTTGCATTATGGGCCCAAGAAGACAGAAGCGGCAGCAAGCTATTTCCTTTCCACAAAGAAGAAGTTAATTATCTAGCTAAGCGAAAGAGGTTTAAGAAAAGCTAATAGCATCTTTTTAATTTTTGCTCCCGACTTCGGTTTGGGGCTTTTTCTTTTTAACCCAAAATTAGCGCAACCAACCTATCTCCACCCTCAAAATAGGTTCTAAAATCCTCTATTGGGGCGGAGCGGATTTATTGCCTTAAATCCTTGATTGTTTTACTCTAAATATAGAACCTTAACCTGAATCGTTTGAAGAACCAATGACTAATCCTGATTTCCGATTCGTCTTGCCGGGCGATCCCTTTGATCAAGAATTCTTCAAAAAAGAAGGCTGGGAAAAAGAATCAAGCCGCGATTATTCTTTTGAGAATGGCAGGCATCGGGATGTCGGAATTGGCACTGCTCCGCCCTGGGCAAAATACGCTACTGCTTCGCAATATGTGAATGAAGAGCTTGGGTTTCGCATAATTGTTGTTAATCACTTGGATTACGGGCCGTCATTTATGCGGTGGGTTCGGCTTGAAGATACTGCACCTGATAAGCCAGCTGGCTTAGCGATTTATGCCAATGGCAGATGGACGGTTCGAAAACTGGAAGAAGAATTTGCTATAGATACGAACGTAGATGCCGTCGGATCTAAAACCATCATTCAGAAAATCATTTTAAAATTTGTTCGGGAAATTGGCGGTAAAAAAGTTTCCACAACCCAATTAGAAATTATTAGGGAAGATTAAATTACATAAGCCGTTCAAATAAAAAACTCCGCTATCGCGGAGATTTTATTTACTATGATTTTGGGGTTTTAATTCAAAATTAAAAGAAAGAACTATCCCAGAACCATTTTTTATTAGGGGCAGCAATTCATTGTATTCAGCTTCGGTTAATTCAATTTCAAATTCTTGGTCATTAGCATATACAGGATGCAAGTCTAAAACTAATTTAAGCGCAAATTTCTTTTTAAAAAAAGATTGTGGCGGGAGACAGCCAGAAAAGAAAGCAATAGTTTCTTTTCTAGCTAATTCTTTTACTTTTAAATCTTCCGTAGATTTTTCGTTGTCAATCGTATCATGGCCGCTCCATTTTATTAAAGGAGTTGGTTTTGTTTCCAGAACTAAAGTAAATTCTCTATTAGTTAATTCTTCGGGTGGAGTTGAAAGCAATTCCTGATTTATTTCTAACCCATGCAATTTAAGCCTTTCGGCGGATGTTCGCCAAACTACCTTGCTTTTGCCCCTTAATTCCACTTTTATAACGCCGCCGTTAATGCTATCTAAAGTTAACGACCCGAGGCATAGTTCCCTTTCCAGCTTCATTGCTTTCTTCTTGAATATTCTTATTATTTAAGAACTAAATATATAGTACATATTTATTTAAAAATTATCAACGCTCTCAATTTTAATCCAAATAAAAAACCGGGTTATCCGGTTTTATCGCCATTCTTTTTTTCCTTTTTATAATCTAAATTTCTAAAAAGCACTTTAGTCACGTATTCATCCCGGGATTTAATCTTTCCTCTTGCTTCGCTATCCAAAGCCTGTTTCAATGCGCCCAGAAAAGTATTATGTTTAGCGATAATTTCTGCCTTATCCGCCCTGCTTTCGTAATCCCACGAACGAACAAGTATAATCCAAGACTCCTGGTTGCCTTCATATCTGCACTCAAATCTTAAGCCGTCTCCATAATGAAAAATTATTTTTTCAATTAGTTTAGACAGCTTATGAGATGATTCCTGAACCCGTTCTAAAGTTTTTGTTAATTTTTGCGATTGCCGGCCAGGAATTTTATTGATTTCTTCCAGCATTTCTTTTACTGTAAGTTCTATATTCCAATGCGATTTAGCAATCTTATAACGGCCATCTTCCTTATTCGGCAAAGCCGCGCCCCAAGCTGAACATTCCATGCTGCCGCCAAAATATAAAACTAAATCAGGCTTGCTGTCAGACATTCAATTTTTTAATATAAAAATCTCTATAAAAGAGAATAACTGTATAAACAACGTTTGTCAAAAATCAAAAACCGGCTATTTAAGCCAGTTGTTTTAAATTCGTTCTTTGGGATTTCTATACAAAAGCTTTAGCATTAAATTCTCTTCTCCCCGCCTCATGCGGCGAATAACGTCCTCAGCCGGAACAATGCGGCACTCCACATGGACCGATAAAGGCCTATGCAATTCATTTTCCCATCTATAAACAGTAGAAGCGGAAACTTTCATTAAAGAAGCTGCCAGAGTCCAAGAATCGCCGCAGGCCTTCCTGATTCTGCGCACCCTGACCGAAATCGGCTGCCATTCGCTTCTTTTGCGACTAGTCTTCATTGCTTTCCCCCAGTCAACGATCTGAAAAGATTATAATTCAGACTTAAAATATTTTCAAGTATTTCCTTTTGCCAACTTGAAGCAGAATTTCTTTGCTAAAAACAACAATTTTATTGGGGTCGTCCTGTTTTTCATTATCTAATTTTACTCCTCCCTGTTTAATCAGTCTTCTTGCCTCGCTTTTGCTTGCGGCCATTTTGGTTTCCAAAAGCAAATCAAGCAAAGATAAACTTTTCACTTTCAACTTTGCACCTTGTACTTCTGTTGGGGCTTCTTTATTAGAAACTACCCGTACAAATTCTCCTTCGGCTTTTTTAGCGGCGGATGCGCCGTGATACATTTCCACCAATGTTTTAGCCAATTCCATCTTTGCTCCCCGCGGATCTTTTTCCGCCTTGCCAGCCATCTTATCAAGCGGCAAATCAGTCAGAAGTTCCGCGTATTTTAAAATCAAATTATCCGGTACAGACATAACTTTCCCGAAACTGATTTCTGGGTTTTCTGTAAGGCCTATGTAATTGCCTGAACTTTTGCCCATTTTTTGGACGCCGTCAGTCCCCTCCAAAAGCGGCAAAGTCAAAACATCCTGCTCAGGCTGTCCGTATTTTCTCTGCAAACGGCGGCCCATCAACAAATTAAATTTCTGGTCATTCCCGCCGATTTCCAAATCTGCTTTTATCGCTACTGAATCATAACCCTGCAAAATTGGATATAATGCCTCAAGCATAGTTACTTCTTGGCCGGCTTTAATTCTTTTTTGGAAATCTTCCCGCTCCAAAACCCGCTCCATGGACATTTGAGACATAAGTTCCAAAAGAAGCTTTGGATTGTTTTTAAACCATTCGCTGTTATGGCGGATTTCCATTTTTTTCATATCCAAAATTTTTCCGGCCTGCTTTAAATAAGTTTTTAAATTTTTCTTGATTTCCGCGTCGGAAAGCTGGGGACGGGTTTTATCCCGTCCGGACGGATCGCCGATCTTTGCGGTAAAATCCCCTATAATCAAAACTGCCTTGTGTCCGGCATCTTGGAACTGGCGCAATTTCCTGAGCGGAACCGTATGCCCCAAATGCAAATCCGGCGCAGTAGGATCAATGCCAAACTTCACCCGCAATTTCCGGCCGCTATGAAGCGCGGTCTGCAGATGCTCTTTTTCAATTAATTCAACAACGCCGCGAGTCAATAAATCATTATTTGCCATTTCTATATTATAAACTAAAAAAATCCCACTAAAAAGTGGGTTTATAAATAAGGCGGCGATTCCCCGTCTGATATATCGCCAATCCATTCCCAATCTTCATCATCATCTCCAGTATTGGAAATCCGCTTATACAAATGGCCGTCTAAATCTAATTTTAGAACAAGCCGGTTTCCCTCTTCTCTGCCGCAACCGATGAATAATAGGCCTCCTTTATGCTCTCCTAAGCATTCCCTTAAAAAATCTTTAAGCTCTGCGATCTCCCGGCCATTTTGAATAAATAAGCTTTTCCAATGTTCATTTAAAAAATCCAAATCGTTCTCGCTATCTTCATCCATAATTTTTTATTCAAAGAGTTTCTGTATTCAGAATATATTGTAAAAATAAAAATTGCAAGAATAAAAATCAGCCGCCTTATGCGGCTGATTTTTATTTTCCGCCGTTCCTTGCTTTTAAAACTTCATCTATCACTCCGTATTCTTTAGCTTCAGCGGCATTTAAATGGAAATCTCGGTCGGTGTCTTTCTCCACTTTCGCAAACGGCTGGCCGGTGTGCTTGGCCAAAATTTGGTTCAAGCGGTCTTTAATCTTCAAAATATGCTTAGCGGCAATTTCAATTTCCACCGCCTGCCCTTCGGTTCCGCCCATGACTTGATGGAGCAAAATTTCCGAATTCGGAAGCGCGATTCGCTTTCCCTTCCTGCCGGATGCCAAAAGCACTGCCGCCATAGAAGCCGCCATCCCGATGCAGATCGTGGAAACATCCGGCTTGATATACTGCATCGTATCGTAAATCGCGAGACCCGCGGTAACCGAACCGCCAGGAGAATTTATATAAAGCTTGATGTCTTTTTTGGAATCCTCGTGCTCTAAAAATAAAAGCTGGGCAACCACCGTATTTGCCACTCCGTCATTTATAGGGCCGGCTAAAAAAATTATCCGCTCTTTTAAAAGCCGGGAATAAATATCATAAGCCCGCTCGCCCATCTGGGTTTTTTCAATGACTGTTGGAATTAAATATTGCCCTTCTTCCATAAGTAATTTTTAAATAAGTATTTTACTTTAATGATTCCAAGAATTCAAAAACTTTGCGATTTTGGACTATACCATAACTATAATCATAAAGGCGCTGAGGGTCAATATTTTTATCTTTTAAAGAAGCATTGGCCTTTAAAAATTGGCTTGCTTCCGCTTCCACTTCCTCCGGCTTAGGCTCTAAATTTTCATCTTTGGCTATCTGATAAAAAACTAAATTGCTTGCCACGCTATTTTTTGCCTTTTCCTCAAAACCTTTGCGGACTTTATCCTCTTCTAACTCTTTTTCCGGCTTTAAAGTTTTTGCCATGCCGGAATAAGCTTTATATTCCGAAACCATTCCGTCCAAAGTCCGGCTAACCATAATCTCCGGCAATTCAATTTTAGAATTTTTAATAATTTGGTCAATAATTTTCAGCCTGACCCGCTCTTTTTCTTTATCAGTTTTTTCTTTTGCCATCCCTTCCCGGACATTTTTCTTTAAATCCTCAACGCTTTCAAACTTGCCAAGCGTTTTCACGAATTCATCAGTCAATTCCGGCAATTCGCGGTTAAATACGCCGTGAATATTCACTTTAAAATCAACTTTTTTATTGCGCATGTCTTCTTTCCAATAATCGCCGGGAAAAGTTACGGCAAATTCCACGGCATCGCCCTCTTTATGGCCCAGAAGATTTTCCTCAAATCCGGGGATAAATTTGCCTTCGCCAAGAACAAAGCTGTCCGCCTTTCCCGAAGTTCCGTCCAAAGCTTTGCCATCGGCAAATCCGGCAAAATCAATGTCCAGAACATCGCCTTTTTCTGCTAATTTATTTGCGCGGGTAAGCTTGGAACGGGAATTTAAAACCCATTTTATGGAATCCTCAACTTCTTTTTCACTTACGGAAATTTCTTTGCTGTTTTCTTTAATGGCTTTCTTGGCGATTTTTTTGTAATCGCTGAGTTTTACTTCCGGAAAAACTGTGAGAGTTGCTTTGAACTTCAGCCCCTTGTTATTTAAAGGGTCGTTTTCTAAAACTTCAATTTTCGGCTGGTCAATCAGCTGCCAATTGTTTTCTTCGTTAATTTCTTTTAAAACCGACTGCGCTGCTTTTGCCACTGCCTCGTGGAAAATCTTTTCTTTGTCCAAAGCCTTATCCGCCAGATCTTTCGGCGCGGTTCCCGGACGGAAGCCTTTCAAATGCACGGCAGAAAGCGCCTGGTCATAAACCGGCTGGTAATATTCCAAAAATTCCTGGTGATCTAATACCACCTCTGCTTCTACCATTGAATTAGGTAATTTTTTTGATGTGTATTTCACAATAATTAACCTACATATTTAAATCTAGGTATTTTCTTTCCATTTACTTCTACTTCTTCTAAAAACATTTTTAATGGTCGCACCCACATTTGTTCCTCTCCATAAAGCGCGCAGTAAACAACCATTTCTTCCAACGTCTCACTATGCTTTGCTATTTCAATTACTTCATATCTTTTCCCCTTATAATGTTCATAAATTCCAAGTTTTAATAACATAAAATTAATGACTACTCTGCCGAATTGTCTACGAGAACCGCGGTTCTCGCGCTCCAGCGGTGCGAGCCCGCTACGTCTCGCTCCGAAAAGTCGCCTTCGGCGACACCAATCTTTTCGGAGCTCCGAAGTTTCTCTACGACAATTCGGCAGAGTAGTCGCAAATTATAAAAATGGCACTAATAATAAAGCTACTATATTTATAACTTTAATCAGCGGATTCAAGGCCGGACCGGCAGTGTCTTTATATGGGTCGCCGACCGTGTCGCCGGTGACCGCGGCTTTGTGGGCGTCCGAGCCTTTGCCGCCAAAATTTCCGGCTTCAATATATTTTTTCGCGTTATCCCAGGCCGCGCCTCCGGTGGTCATTGAGATTCCTAAAAATAATCCGGCAACAATCGTACCGATTAAAAATCCGCCCAGCGCCTGCGCTCCCAAAAACATTCCGACAAGCAATACCGAAACAATAGGAATAAGC